>WBZL01000020.1_pt1 | contig 153184 bp, 145 predicted proteins | sample 5204291 | NCBI WGS metagenome assembly WBZL01 (sample SAMN12344345, study PRJNA552823) | activated sludge metagenome | biome: Activated sludge suspended growth; feature: Nitrification reactor; material: Wastewater; isolation source: activated sludge from nitrification reactor of wastewater...
GCAGCGTTCCAGCCTGATCGCGGACAGTTGGCCTACCATTCAGGCCGTCACTCAGACACCCCACCCAGGGTGTCCGCGATCGCTCGGAACACTGTCCGCGATCAGCCTGGAATGGGTGTCCGCGATCGGTGAAATGCGCAGCTGGCCGACGAAGTCTTCGCCCATCAGCCCAACCTGCCGGCCTCGGTCCTGGTCTTGCAGCGAATGGGGGTCAGCCTGCAGCAGATGGACGCGCCGATATACATCCTGCTCGTGGCGTACCAGGCGATGAAGACGTCGGGACACACTTGGCCGGTGATCTCGCAGGACACCCAGGAGGCCTGCCTGCGGCGCCTGACGGGTCGGGTTCGATTCGCCGAAGGCCTGGGGCACGGATTGCTCGAGCAATCGACTCAGCAATACATCGACGAGCACCGCGAGCCCTACCTGCTCGCGTTCGCTTACGGCCACCTGCAGGACAACGAGCTGCTTGGCGCCAGGACCGAAGCCGAGAAGTCCCTGCTGCTCGCTACGTTGAACCTCGTGGACTGCATCGCCTTCATGTCCGCCCCGGTCCGGCCACCATCTTCGGCTCGCTCTGTGCCGACATCGCCTTGAGCCACCGTACGCTGCACCACGTACCACGCTGAGGTCCGGCGGCGGAAGAACGCCGGTCCATTACCGCTTACCGTACAGCGCCTGCTCCAGCGCGTCGAGCACGAAGTCGGTCTGCATCGAGCTGCTGACCCGCCAGCCGAAGATGCAGCGCGCGAACACGTCGACGACAAACGCGACGTAGACGAAGCCCTGCCAGGTCGACACGTAGGTGAAGTCCGCCACCCACAGCTGGTTCGGCCGGTCGGCGTGGAACTGCCGGTTCACCCGATCCAGCGGGCACGCCGCCTTGGCATCGGGCACCGTCGTGCGCACGCCCCTGCCGCGGCGCACGCCCTGCAGCCCGAGCCGGCGCATCAGCCGCTGGACCGTGCAGCGTGCCACCGTCACGCCTTCGCGCAGCAGTTGTCGCCAGACCTTGTCGGCGCCGTAGACCTGCAGGTTCTGCTCGAACACGCGTTGCACTTCGGGCAGCAACTGCGCGTCACGCTGGGCACGCGCCGACAGCAGCGCCGGCTCGCGCACTCGGGCAGCATGGCGCCGGTACGCCGACGGGGCGACCTGCAGCGCGGTGCAGATCGGCTCGACCCCCAGGCGAGCGCGGTGCTCGTCGATGAAGGCGTTCACTTCCTGTGGTGGCGGTCGATGCTGCAGCCTGGGCGAAATACGCGCTGGCCAACTTCAGGATCTCGTTGGTCTTGCGCAGCTCGAGCACCTCGCGCTCGAGTTCCTTGATGCGCTGCTGCTCGGCTGTGTTGGCACCTGGACGCACGCCGCTGTCGCGCTCGCCTTGGCGCACCCACTTGCGCAGCGTCTCGGCAGTGCAGCCGATCTTGGCCGAGATCGACTCGATCGCCGCCCACTGCGACGCGTACTGGTCCTTGGCGTCGAACACCATGCGCACCGCGCGCTCCATCACCTCGGGGGAATACTTCGGGGACTTCCTCATCTTGGCTCCATTCTCAATCGAAGGAGCCTCCTCAAAAGACGGGGCGGTTCAGTGGCGCGAGGCGTTGAGCCGACCGGCCGCTGCGGGCCGCGGTGCGCTCAGCGTGTGCTCATGTAGGCCGAGAACAGTGGTGCCGACAGTGCCCGCAAGCGCGCACGGTAGCTGACGATGTCGTGGTGGCGTCCGTGGCGCTCGAGCCGCAGCAACGCCTGCACGAGCTGAAAGCCTTGGGCCGGGGCGCTCTCGGCGGGCGGGTTGGCCGACTGAAGCGCGACGGCCAGCCGCGGCAGGGCGACCAGGGCGAACGCGGGCAGCCAGGCCCACTGGGCGTCTGGCCCGGCGGCCGGGTCGAAGTGCTCGTCGAAGCGATCCACGAGCCGATCGAGATCCCGATCGGCCAGCGTGCGCAAGAGCGCCGCCGCGCGGCCCGGTGCCAACCACAGCGCCTCGGCCAGCAAAGGCCATGCCGCATCAGGGCCATCGCCGTGCCAGCGGGCACAGGCCATCCACAGCAGCGGCGTCGGAATTCGGCGCCAGGACGCAATGCCTGCCACTGCAGCGGCGGCCTGCGCCCAGTCCTGCGCGCGCAGGTACAGCGCGGCCGGATGCACATCGGCGTGCGCCGGATCCCAGGCGATGCCCTCGGCGCGGCCGGCCAGCCAGCGCCACTGGGTGGCCAGCCAGCGCGAGGCCTCGCGGCTGCCCAGCACCGCGATGGCGGCTTTCACGACAACGTCGTCGAGCTTCTGGCGCGCCTGCGCGAGGGTGTCGGCGTCGAGGCGGCGCGCGGCCTGTGATTGCTGCGCGCGCAGGTGTGCAATCAACTCGGCCGCTGGCGCCAGCACCGGATCGGCGCCGTACTCGGCGCTCAGCTGCGCGGCGATACGCGACGCCTGCTCTGCGCGGCCGTCGACCAGGGCCTGCGCCAGATCGTTGCGCAGCATCACGTCGCGGCTGTCTTCGAAGATGTCGAGTTGGCGCGGCATGGCGGTCGGCGATCAGGTCTCGTGCCGCACGATCGCCTGCGGCCACACGTGATGGTCTTCGCCCCGCCGCCGCGCGATCGCCGCCATCGCCTGGCGCTGGACGCCGAACCAGGCCGCACGCCGCGCCGCGGATCGCGTCAACGTGTCGTTGAAGCGGTGGAACGGCTTTCGCTGGCGCGGGGACTGGGCGTTGGTGGGTGAGGGTGTGCGGGTCATCGCGCGGCGCGATGAGGTGAGTCGCCATCGGCCGAACTGTTCAGGCGCACGGCGGCCGCAGCGCGCTCTTGGGCCTGAAGGCCTTGCACACCGTGGCGTTGGTCTCCAGATAGGGGCCGCCGATCAGGTCGATGCAGTAGGGCACCGCGGCGAAGATGCCCGGCACCGATGGTGTCGCATCGGGCAGGCCGTGCAAGGTCTCGGTGATCGCCTTGGGCTGCCCGGGCAAGTTGATGATCAGTGCGCGGCCACGGATCACCGCCACCTGCCGCGACAGGATCGCAGTGGGCACGAAGGCCAGGCTGATCTGGCGCATCTGCTCGCCGAAGCCCGGCATCAGCTTGTGCGCGACGGCCAGCGTGGCCTCGGGCGTGACGTCGCGCGGCGCCGGGCCGGTGCCTCCCGTGGTCAGCACCAGGTCGCAATGCTCGGCGTCGACCAACTCGCATAGCGCGGCGCTGATCAGCGCTTGTTCGTCCGGCACCAAGCGGGTCACCCAGTCGATCGGATTGCGCAGCGCACTGTCCAGCCACTGCTGCAGCGCCGGAATGCCCTGGTCGGCGTAGACGCCGCTGGCGGCACGGTCGCTGGTCGACACCAGCCCGATACGAACCGCAGCGAAGGATGTCATGGCTGGCCCTCCGACAACATCGGACGAATGAACTGGAACAGCTCGCGCTGGCAGCGCGGGTTGCGTTTGTCCGGCGGCAGCGTGGCATCGCGCCGTGCCGCGCGCACCAGGCTGCGCAGCTGCTGCACGTCGCAGTCGGCATGCTGGTGCAGCCACTGGGTCAACGCGTCGTCGTCGGCCAGCAGCGCATCGCGCCAGCGTTCGGCCTCGTGTAGCAGCAGCGTGTCGCGCGCCGAGCCCAGCCGGTCCTGGGCCACCGCTTCGCGCAGCGGTGCGGTGTCGTCGAGTCCGCGCATCAGTTTGCCGATGTACTGCAACTGGCGGCGCCGGCCTTCGTGGCTGCGTGTGTTGCGCAACTGCAGCAGCGCATCGAGCAGCCGCTCGGGCAACTGCAGCGGCGCCAGCCGTGCGTCGGGCAACGCGCTCAGCGCCAGCCCCAGCTGCTGCAGTTCGCTGGCGCGTTGCTTGAGTTGCGTCTTGCTCGGGGGGGCGTCCGACTCGCTGATCGGCGCAGCTTGCAGGGGGCTTCGGCGGGGCATCGGGCGGTGGGTCAGGGCAAGGTCGCTCGTTATCATAGGCCGCCCTTCGCTTCCGATTCGTCCCATCCCGATGTTGCTTTCCCGTGCCGAACATGGCTTTTCGTACCCGCGCGAGCAGTTTCAGCAGATCGTCGACGATTGCCTGAGGCTCGCGCGCGAGGCCGGGGCCAGCGATGCCAGTGTCGAGGTGTCCGAAGGCGCGGGCTTGTCGGTCTCGGTACGAAAGGGCGAGCTCGAGACCGTCGAGCGCAACCGCGACAAGTCGGTGGGCATCAGCGTCTACATCGGCCAGCGCCGCGGCAACGCCAGCAGTTCGGACTTCTCGGCCGCGGCACTGCAGCAGGCAGTGCGCGCGGCCTATGACATTGCCCGCTTCACGGCCGAGGACGCCGCCGCCGGTTTGCCCGATGCGCCCGATCTGGCGACGTCGGCCGAAGCGCAGCGCGACCTGCAGTTGTTCTTCCCGTGGGACATCGACGCGCAGCGCGCTGCCGAGCTGGCGCGGCGCTGCGAGGACGCGGCCTTCGCCACCGACCGGCGCATCACCAACTCCGAAGGTGCAGCGGTGTCGGCGCAGCAATCGCACTTCTGGGCCGGCAACACGCGTGGGTTTCGCGGCGGCTATGCGAGCTCGCGCCATTCGCTGTCGGTGTCGCCGATCGCCGGCAAGGGCGCGGACATGCAGCGCGACGCCTGGTACAGCTCGATGCGCGACGCGGATGAGTTGGCCGCACCCGAAGCGGTGGGGCGTTATGCGGCCGAGCGTGCGCTGTCGCGACTGAAGTCGCGCAAGATCGCTACCTGCGAGGTGCCGGTGTTGTTCGAAGCGCCGATAGCTGCCGGGCTGCTGGGCGCTTACGTTCAGGCCACCAGCGGCGGCGCGCTGTACCGCAAGGCCAGCTTCTTGCTCGACAGCCTGGGCCAGCGTGTGCTGGCCGAGCACGTCGACATCGACGAGGATCCGCACCAGCCGCGTGGCAAGGGCAGCGCGCCCTTCGATGACGAAGGCGTGCGCACGAGCGCGCGCAAGCTGGTCGAACGCGGCGTGGTACACGGCTACTTCCTGTCGAGCTACTCGGCGCGCAAGCTCGGGATGCATACCACCGGACATGCCGGCGGTTCGCACAACCTGCGGCTGCACAGCCGCTTGACCTCGCCGGGCGACGATCTGGACACGATGCTGCGCAAGCTGCGGCGCGGCTTGTTCGTCACCGAGCTGATGGGGCAGGGGGTCAACTACGTCACCGGCGACTACTCGCGCGGCGCGGCGGGCTTCTGGGTCGAGGACGGACGTATCGCGTACCCGGTGCACGAGATCACCATCGCGGGCAACTTGAAGCAGATGCTGGCCGACATCGTCGCGGTGGGTGCGGATGCCTACACGCAGGGCAGCAGGACCATCGGCTCGGTGCTGGTTGCGTGCATGAAGCTGGCCGGCAGCTGACGTCGCAGCGCTGCAACCCTGCAGCGAGGCGACGTGCGGACGGCGTCGTTGCGGCGGGCTATTACAGCAAGCACCAAGCGTAGGCGTGAAGGCGCTGCCAAGGATTTCGCTCGTCTGAGAGTCTGTGAAGCATTCCGCCACGCCCGCTCGAACGCCCGAAACGGCGCCGCTCGTCGTTGCAAATGCTCGCCGTAGCCCAGGCTACGGCTGTGCTTTGCGCCTGGATCGACACCCTTTCGCACGCCCGCTCGGACGCGCCGGAATACTTCACAGACTCTGATTCGAACTCCGTCTTACACGAGCCGAACGCCACGAGCTCGTCGTGGAAAAAAATCTGGTCGAACATGGTCGCCTGGCGCCGCGACGCGAGCCTAGGGTTCCGCTTCGCCGAAGGTCACCTTCGACGGCTTCATGCATCGGCGCGAGCTGCAAGCCACGTTGCAGGAAAGCGAAAAAGCCCCGCCATGCCGGGGCTTTTTGCGTCGGCGACGGCCGATCGCGTCAACCCAAGGCCTGTGCAGCGTGGTACAGCTTTGCCGAACGCGCACCCGAGCGGCAGAACATCAGCAGCGGGCGCGGTAACTCGCGCTCGAGGGCCGCGAAGGCCGCAATCTGCTCGGGCGTCTGCGACGCGCCGTTGACTGGCAGGTGGTGGTACGCCAGCCCCGCGGCACGGGCCGCCGCCTCCAGCTGCGCATTGGTTGGCTGATCGGCACCGCCCTCGAAGTCGGGGCGGTTGTTGACGACGCTTCGAAACCCCGCTCGCGCGACCTCGGCCATTGCCTCGGGCTGCAGCTGGGGGGCGACGCAGACATCCTTGTCGATGGCCTGGACCGGCAGCGAAGTGTTCATGCGCTGGGCCTACTTGGACAGTGCCTGCTTCACCGCGGCCGAGACCGCGCCCATGTCGGCCTTGCCCGCCAACTGCGACTTGGCCGTGCCCATGACCTTGCCCATGTCGGCGGGGCCGCTGGCACCCAGCGCGGCAACGATTGCCGTCACCGCGGCAGTGATTTCATCGGCGCTCAAGCGCTGCGGCAGATAGGCCTGCAGGATCTCGATCTCCGCGCTTTCCTTGGCCGCCAGGTCGGGCCTGTTGCCCTGCTCGAAGGCGGTAACCGAGTCGCGGCGCTGTTTGATCAGCTTGTCGACCAGTCCGACGACAGCGGCGTCGTCGAGTTCGATGCGCTCGTCGACTTCGCGCTGCTTGCACGCGGCCAGCAGCATGCGGATGGTGCCCAGGCGCTCGGCGTCCTTGGCGCGCATCGCGGCCTTCATGTCGTCGGTGATGCGCTCTTTCAGGGTCATACGCACGCCAGTCCAAGAAACAAGCAAGCCCGCAGACCGGATGGGCTACGGGCGGGTGCGGCGGGGTCGTGGCGCCGGCTAGAAGAGCTTCTTCGGCAATTGCATGCTGCGCACGCGCTTGTGGTGGCGCTTGACCGCCGCGGCCTTCTTGCGCTTGCGCTCGGAGGTCGGCTTTTCGTAGAACTCGCGCGCGCGCAACTCGGTCAGCAGGCCGATCTTCTCGATCGTGCGCTTGAAGCGGCGCAGCGCAACGTCGAACGGTTCGTTCTCTTTGACGCGAATTGTGGTCATGAATCCTCGAAGGTCTTGCGGGTCTTGCGCGGAAAGCGAGCCGGGCCAAGATGGCCAAGCCGCCCGGGAAACCCGCAATTCTAGCTCGAAGTCCGCGGCATCGCCAAGGCAGAGCCGCTGCGGCGTGTCAACGCCCGCGCGCACGCGGCTGCACTGGCCCAGGCCCATTGGAAGTTGTAGCCGCCAAGCCAGCCGGTGACGTCCACGACCTCGCCAATGAAATGCAGGCCGGGCACGCGCCGGCTGATCAGGCTGCGGCCGTCCAACTCGCGGGTGTCGACGCCGCCGCGCGTGACCTCGGCTTTGCGCCAGCCCTCGGTGCCCGTGGGGAGCACCTGCCAGTCGTGCAGTTGCTCGGCCAGGGTTTCCAGGTCGCGGTCGCGTACCTGCGGCATGGCGGTGGCAGCGTCGACGCCGATGGCCTGCAGCCAATGCTGTGCCAGGCGTTGCGGCAGGTACTGTGCGAGCTGGTTGCCAAGTAGACGGCGAGAGTTTGCCTTGGCCGCTCGAAGCGCCGGTGCAAGGCGGGTTGCCGGACTGAAGTCGATGTGCAGCGGCTGGCCGTCGCGCCAGTAGGTCGAGGCTTGCAGCACGGCCGGCCCACTCAGCCCGCGGTGCGTGAACAGCAAGTCCTCGACGAAGCGCTGGCGCGGCCGGCCGCAGCCTGCCTCGATGCCCACCTCGATCGACATGCCGGCCAAAGCGGCGAAGGGCGCCCAGCGCGCCGCATCGAACACCAGCGGTACCAGGGCAGGCCGGGGATCGACGATGCGATGGCCGAACTGCCGTGCGAGCCGATAGCCGAAGTCGGTGGCGCCAATCTTCGGCATCGACAGTCCGCCGGTGGCGACCACCAGTTGCACCGCGCGCACGCCACCTCGCGCGGTGTCGACTTCGAAGCCGGCGTCGCCGTGACGCACCGCATGCACCGCGCAGGGCTGCCAGTGCTGCACGCCGCCCATCGCGCACTCGGCCAGCAGCATGTCGATGATGCGCTGCGCCGAATCGTCGCAGAACAGCTGGCCGCGATGCTTCTCGTGGAACGCGATCCGATGGTGGCGCAGCAGCGCGATGAAGTCCTGCGGCGTGAAGCGGGCGAGCGCCGCGCGGCAGAAGTCGGCGTTTTGCGACACGAAGCTTGCTGCGTCGCAATCGCGATTGGTGAAGTTGCAACGTCCACCGCCCGAAATGCGGATCTTTTCGGCCACCTTGTGCGCATGGTCGAGCAGCAGGACGCGCAGGCCGCGCTGGCCAGCGATGCCCGCACAAAACAGCCCCGCCGCACCGGCCCCAATCACGATGACGTCGAACTCATGCATGAGTCGACATTGTCGGCGGCGCGTGTCCGGCGCAGACTGCGGCTTGGCGTGGTGCAATCGCTCTGAAGCTCGCCCCGGTCGCGGGAGGCGTGATCTGCTCGATGGTGTGAACCTTATCGACCTCGAACGATCCATAGTCGACCTTGCCCAGCTTGCATGTGCTGGCCGCCATTCGAAGCCCGAGATGTCATATTCACCGCAGCGCAACCTGCCCAGCCACCTCGACCACAAGCCGTCCGAGGATCTGTCGTTGCTGCTTGCCGACGCGCTCGATGCCTGGCTGACCAGCCAAGGTGCGCTGTTGTCGGTCAAGGAAGTGGCCAGTGGCCGCTACGTCCACGCGAACGACGCGATGGCGGCGTTCTTCGGCCGTACGGCCCAGGCCATGCTGGGATGCACCGATGCCGACCTGGTCGAGCCGTTGCTGGCGGCCAGTTGGCGTTCCGCCGAGCAAGCGGTGCTGGCCCAGGCCAAGCCGACCAGCAGTGAGCTGCGCTTCGAATGGGCCGGGGCTCGGCATGACTTTGCCGTGCAGCGAACGGTGCGTGTCGGCGCGGGCGGCGAGCGCTGGCTGTGCAGCATCTGGGTCGACCGAAGCGCCGCACGGCACAAGGAGGCGCAGTTTCGCTCCGCCTTGGAGCAACTCGAGCAGCAGCAGCGTGCCAACGAAGCGCTGCGCCTGGAACTGGCTGACCAAGGCGTGCGCGACAAGGCCACCGGGCTGTACACGCGATCGCAGTTCGAAGACCAGTTGCGGCGCGAAGTCGACTTGTCGACGCGCGAGCATCGCGAGTTCGCTTTGGTGTTGATCGAGATCGATGCGTTCACCGGCCACGCGCAAGAGCTGGGAGCGGCCGCCGCGACGCGCATTCTTGAAGCCATGGGCCGGCTGTTGCGCGGCAATACGCGCGCGATGGATGCCTCGTGCCGGCTTGGTGAGCGCTTGTTCGGTGTGCTGCTGTCCGGTGTGGGCCTGGCGACTGCGCACGCCCGGATGGAGGGACTGCGCCGCCAGTGCGCGGCGCAGATCGTCGTGCTGCAGGGGCAAGAGCTGGGCTTCAGCGTGTCGATGGGGGTGGCCAGCTTTCCGCACACCGCGGCATCGCAGGACGAGCTGCTGACCGCCTGCGAAGCCGCTTTGGCTTCGGCGCGCGCGCGCGGTGGCAACCATCTCAGCCTGGCCAGCATCCGGTTCGAGAACCCCTGAGCGCGGCCGGCCAGGCCGCGCGCTTCATGGCTTCAGCAGCCGCTGGACTGCGCGCCACTCTGCCGCACTGACCGGCGTGATCGACAGCCGGTTGCCGCTGGCAAGCACGCGCATCGACGCCAACTCGGGGGTGGCGCGCATCTGGCGCAGCGGCAGCAGTTGCGTCTTGCGCACCAGCGCGACGTCGACCTGCACCCAGCGCGGCTTTTCGGGCGTGGCCTTCGGGTCGTAGTAGGGGTCGGCCGGATCGAACTGCGTGGTGTCGGGCCGGGACGGGCCGGCGATGCGCGCCAGCCCAGCCACGCCGGGCTCGGCGCACGACGAGTGATAGAACAGCACGCCGTCGCCAACGCGCATGTCGTCGCGCATGAAGTTTCGCGCCTGGTAGTTGCGCACGCCGGTCCACGGCAACACTTGGCCAGGGGCGGCCTGGAGGTCGTCGATCGAGGCCTCCGACGGCTCGCTCTTCATCAACCAGTAGCGGGGCATTGGCTAGCGCGGGCGGGGCGAAGAGGGTGTCCGGCGCGGACCGTGAGCCGCATTCCTGAACCCCAAGGGAAGTTCAGGTGGGCGAGGTCAGCATGGCTTCGGGTTCATCTGACGCGAGACGATCACACCTGCCGTGCGATGTTCCAAGCCCTTGCTCCAAGAGCATCGGTTCAAGGAAATATTGGACCCACGCGAACGCGACGGACGCGACCATTCTAGAGCCGCGAGGCGGCCGTGCACAGCCCGCAGTTCAGGCCGGAAGTCACAGCAGCTGCCCGTCGGCGCCGAGCGCGCCATCGACGCGCCGGATCAGCGCATCGATCGCTGCGGCGTCGGCGCCCGCATCGGGGCTGCCGCCGCTGGGCTGTGCATCCAAGCGTGGCGGCCGGTCGGCCAATTGGTAGGCCAGGTTCAACGCTGCGAGCACCGCGATGCGCTCGCGTGCCTTGACTTTGCCGGCATCTCGGATCGCGCTCATCTCGCGATCGACGCTGGCCACTGCCGCTGCCAGCAGCGCTTCACCGCCATCGGGGCAGCCGAGGATGTAACTCTGGCCGAGGATGGTGACTTCCTGTTGCTTCATTCGGTGGGCTCGCTGGCGGTGCTGCCCGGCTGCAGCCGTTCGAGCAGGACGTCGATGCGCGAGCGTGCGGCGCTCAAGCGCGAACGCAGGTTGTCGCGCTCGTTGCCGAGCGCGTCCAACTGCTGCTGCAGCAGCGCATTGGTGCGCTGCAGTTCTTCATGCCGCAGCACCAGTCGTTCGACGCGTTCGGCGAGGTCTTGGAGCTTGGACATGGTGGCACGGCAAGGGCGCGGTCATTGTAGGTGGCCGGCCCGCGCCAGCGCGTAGTCGCACAGGTCGGCGACCTGACAGCGCTCGCACAGCGGGCGCCGCGCCAGGCAGACGTAGCGGCCATGCAGGATCAGCCAATGGTGGGCGTGCAGGCGAAACCGTTCGGGCACACGCTGTTGCAAGCCGAGCTCGACCGCCAGCGGCGTGGCTCCCGGCGCCAGGCCGGTGCGGTTGCACACGCGGAACACGTGCGTATCCACCGCGAAAGTCGGCTCGCCGAAAGCGACGTTCAGCACCACGTTGGCGGTCTTGCGCCCGACCCCTGGCAGCGCCATCAAGGCTTCGCGATCGCGCGGCACGACGCCGCCGTGATCGGCAATCAAGCGCTCGCAAGTGGCAATCAGGTGGCGTGCCTTGGTGCGATACAGGCCGATGCTGCGGATGTAGGGCTCCAGGCCCTGCACGCCCAGGGCCAGCATGCGCTGCGGTGTGGCGGCCACGGCGAACAACCGGCGCGTGGCCTTGTTGACACCGACATCGGTGGCCTGGGCCGACAACAGCACCGCGCTGAGCAGTTCGAACACGCTGCTGAACTCGAGCTCGCTGGCCGGCTGCGGGTTGGCGGACGCCAGCGCGACGAAAAAGCGATCGACCTGCGCGTCGTCCATGGGCAAGGTGCGAGCGCGAGTGCGCCGCCGTGGATTCAGGCCGCCCGGGCCGCCTTCGCGCGAGCGAGGGCGGCTTCGATCGTCGCGCGCTTGGACGGCGGTGCAGCGGCGCCACACGCCGGCGACAGCGGCGATGCCACAGCCGGCGCGGTGCTCGTGCGGGCCGCCAGCCGCTCGTCGTGTTCGCGTTGTGCACGCTCGAGCCGAAGGCGGCGAGAGTCGTAGCGCCTTCGCGCCGCCTCGGCCTCGTCGGCGCGCCATGCGGCCCAGCTGGTACGGTTGTGGCCGATGCCGACCATGTCGATGCAGTCCACCGGGCAGGCGGGCAGGCACAGTTCGCAACCGGTGCACTGCGCGTCGATGACGGTGTGCATCTGCTTGGATGCGCCGACGATGCAGTCCACCGGGCAGGCCTGGATGCACAGCGTGCAGCCGATGCAGCCGAGTTCGTCGATGACCGCCAGTCGGCGTGGGCCTTCGACGCCGCATGCCGGATCGAGCGACCGCAGCGCGCGGCCGGTCAGTGCGGCCAGCCGGGCAATGCCTTCAGCGCCGCCGGGCGGACAACGATCGATCTCGGCGGCTTGTTCGACGATCGCGCGGGCGTAGCTGCGGCAATCGGCATAGCCGCAGCGCTGGCACTGGGTTTGCGGCAGGGCCGAGTCCAGCGCGTCGATGCGCGCTGCCGTCGCGTTTGGAGACTGCGCATTGCCGCGGGGGGTCACCGGCGCATCAGGCCCGACGCGCCCGGCCGTTGGTGCTCGGCGCTGCAGCCGGCACGACGTGCACGCCTGTGGCGGCCGGTGCGGCCGGCCGATCGAACTGCACGACGAACTCGCGCAGCCGGGGATAGACCATCTCGCGCCAACGCCGGCCCGAGAAGATGCCGTAGTGGCCGGCGCCTTGCACGTCGTAGTGGAAGCGGCGCGCCGCATCGATGCCGGTGCACAGCTCGTGCGCGGCCCGGGTCTGACCGGCGCCGGAGATGTCGTCGAGCTCGCCCTCGATGGTGAGCAAAGCGGTGCCGCGGATGTCCTGCGGGCGCACCAGCTTGCCGTCGATCACCCAGGTGCCGTTGACCAGCGCGAATTCCTGGAACACGGTCTTGATCGTGTCCAGGTAGTACTCGGCCGGCATGTCCAGCACCGCGTTGTACTCGTCGTAGAAATCGCGATGCGAGTCGGCACTGCCTTCGTCGCCGCGCACCAGGTCTAGGAAGTAGTCGTAATGCGAGCTGACATGGCGGTCCGGGTTCATCGCCACGAAGCCCGAGTACTGCAAGAAACCCGGGTAGACCTGCCGGCCCGCGCCGGGGTAGTTCTGCGGCACGCGGTGGATCAGGCTGTTCTCGAACCAGCGGTGCTTCTTGTTCAGCGCCAGGTTGTTCACCGCCGTGGGGCTGCGGCGTGCGTCGATCGGGCCGCCCATCATCGTCATTGTCGGCGGCGTGGTTTCGCCGTCGCTGGCCATCAACGACACCGCGGCCAGCACCGGCACCGTCGGCTGGCACACCGAGATCACGTGCGCGTGGACGCCGATGTGGCGAATGAACTCCTGCACGTAGGCCACGTAGTCGGCCAGGCGGAACGGCCCGGCGTCTACCGGTACCATGCGCGCGTCGGTCCAGTCGGTGATGTAGACCTTGTGGTCCTGCAACAGGCTGCGCACGGTGTCGCGCAGCAGCGTCGCATGGTGGCCCGACAGCGGCGCCACCACCAGCACCGTCGGCTGCGACTTCATCAACTCCAGCGCCTTGGGGTTGTCGGTGAAGCGCTTGAAGCGCAGCAGCCGGCAGAACGGCTTTTGCAGCGCCACTTGCTGCTGGACCGCGACCTCCACGCCGCCCACCTTGGCGGTATTGATCCCGAACTTCGGCTTCTCGTAGTCCTTGGCCAGACGGTGGATCAGGTCCAGTCCGGCCGACATGCGCTGCGCCAGCGGCGTATGCACGAATGGCGACAGCGGATGGTTGTACAGCTTGGCGGTCGCGCTGGCGAACTCCGAGAACGGCGCAAGCATCGCTCTTTGGATCTCATACCACTGATACAGCATGGCTCACGCTCCACTTGTGCCGCCGACGGGCGCAGTTCACGACATATGGTGCAACGCAGCAATTATGCCGGCAAACCGTATGTTGTGCTGACGCCGGTTTAGCCAATGACGTGCGAAATGGCTGCCACCACCGGCGCGATGTTGCGCTCGTTCAACGCCGCCACGCAGATGCGGCCTGAATCGATGCCATAGACGCCGAACTCGCTGCGCAGCCGTTGCATCTGCGCCGCGCTCAGGCCGGAGTAGCTGAACATGCCCTTTTGCCGCAGGATGAAGCTCATGTCTTGCTTCACGCCGGCGCTATCCAGGTCTCGCACCAGCGCCTGGCGCATGGCTTTGATGCGCTGGCGCATGCCGGCCAGCTCGTCCTCCCACTGGCCGCGCAGTTGCGGCGTCGTCAGCACCGTGGCGACGAGTTGCGCGCCGTGGGTCGGCGGGTTCGAGTAGTTGCCGCGGATCAGCACCTTCAGCCGCGACAGCACGCGCACCGCCTCGTCGGAGCTGGCGCACACCACGCTCAGGCCGCCGACGCGCTCGCCGTACAGCGAAAAGCTCTTGGAAAACGACGTCGCGACCAGGAAATCCAGCCCCGCGGCGATGAACTGCCGCACCACCGCACCGTCCTCGGCGATGCCGTCACCGAAGCCCTGGTAGGCCATGTCCAGAAACGGCACCAGCTTGCGCGCCTGCAGCGCCTTCACCACCTGCGCCCACTGTGCGGGGTCGAGATCGCAGCCGGTCGGGTTGTGGCAGCAGGCATGCAACACGACCACGGTGCCGGGCTCGGCCGCGTTCAGTGCGGCGAGCATCGCCTCGGCGCGTACGCCGTGGGTCTTGGCGTCGTAGTACGGATAGGTCTGCACCTCGAAGCCCGCCTGGGTGAACAGTGCGCGGTGGTTCTCCCAGCTCGGGTCGCTGATCAGCACCTTGGCCGCCGGGTTCAGGCGCTGCAGGAAATCGGCGCCAACCTTCAGCCCGCCGGTGCCGCCCAGGGTCTGCACGGTGGCGATGCGGCCTTCGGCCAAGGCCGCACTGTCGGCGCCGAAGACCAGCTCCTGCACCGCGCGGTCGTAGGCGGCGATGCCGTCGATCGGCAGATAGCCCTTGGGCTTGGGGGCTTCGGCCAGTTGCTTCTCGGCGGCGCGCACGCACCCCAGGATCGGCAGCTTGCCTTGCTCGTCGAAGTACACGCCCACCCCGAGGTTGACCTTGGCCGGGTTCGGGTCGGCGTTGAACGCCTCGTTCATGCCCAGGATCGGGTCGCGCGCGGCGAGCTCGACGGTGGAAAACAACGACATGGGGCTCATCCTCGAATGCGAAATGGCGCAGGCGGCAGCCAGGCTCTTGCTGCGGTAGGCTGCGCGGTGGCGGGTGGCGCACCGGCCGAGCCCGACAGGCTTCGTCGGCTGGCGTGCGGCGGTGGCGCAATTTTAGGTGAGTCAGATGATCGAGTTGTCCGAGGTCGAAAGCCCCGCACCGGCTGCGGGTGAGTTCGTCAGCTTCCCGGGTTCGCCGTTTCAGCTGTTGCGGCCCTTCGAGCCGTCGGGTGACCAACCCGAGGCGATCGCGCAGCTCGTCAGCGGCATCGGCGACGGGTTGAGCTACCAGACGCTGCTGGGCGTGACCGGCTCGGGCAAGACCTTCACCATGGCCAACGTGATCGCGCGGCTCGGCCGCCCGGCGATCGTGTTTGCGCCCAACAAGACGCTGGCCGCGCAGCTGTACAGCGAGTTCCGCGAGTTCTTCCCGAAGAACGCGGTCGAGTATTTCGTCAGCTACTACGACTACTTCCAGCCCGAGGCCTACGTGCCGCAGCGCGACCTGTTCATCGAGAAGGACAGCTCGATCAACGAGCACATCGAGCAGATGCGGCTGAGCGCCACCAAGAGCCTGCTCGAGCGGCGCGACGTGGTCATCGTCGCCAGCGTCAGCGCGATCTACGGCATCGGCTCGCCGCAGGACTACCACCAGATGGTGATGACGCTGCGCGTGCGCGACCGCATCGGCCAGCGCGAGGCAATCGCCCAGCTGATCCGCATGCAGTACCAGCGCAACGAGACCGACTTCTCGCGCGGCACTTTTCGCGTGCGCGGCGACACCATCGACGTCTTCCCGGCCGAGCACTCGGAGCTGGCGATCCGCATCGAGCTGTTCGACGACGAGGTCGAGTCGCTGCAGCTGTTCGACCCGCTGACCGGGCGCATCCGGCAGAAGATCCCGCGCTTCACCGTCTACCCGAGCAGCCACTACGTGACGCCGCGCGAGCGCGTGCTGGCGGCGATCGAGACCATCAAGATCGAGTTGCGCGAGCGGCTGAACCAGCTGGTCGACGCCGGCAAGCTGGTCGAGGCGCAGCGCCTGGAGCAGCGCACCCGCTTCGATCTGGAGATGCTGCAGGAGGTCGGCCACTGCAAGGGCATCGAGAACTACACGCGCCACCTGTCGGGCGCGGCGCCCGGCGAGCCGCCGCCGACGCTGGTGGACTACCTGCCCGACGACACGGTGATGTTCCTCGACGAGAGTCACGTACTGATCGGCCAGTTCGGCGGCATGTTCAACGGCGACCGCGCGCGCAAGCAGACCTTGGTCGACTACGGCTTTCGGCTGCCCAGCGCGCTGGACAATCGGCCGCTGAAGTTCGAGGAGTTCGAAGCCAAGATGCGCCAGGCGGTGTTCGTCTCGGCCACGCCGGGAGCCTACGAGCAGCAGCATGCGGGGCAGGTGGTCGAGCAGTTGGTGCGCCCCACCGGGCTGGTCGACCCCGAGGTCGACGTGCGTTCGGCCGCCACCCAGGTCGACGACGTGCTGCAGGAGATCCGCGACCGCGTGGAGTTGAACGAGCGGGTGCTCGTGACCACGCTGACCAAGCGCATGGCCGAGCAGCTCACCGACTACCTGGCCGACAACGGCGTCAAGGTGCGCTACCTGCACTCCGACATCGATACCGTCGAGCGCGTGGAGATCATCCGCGACCTGCGCCTGGGCAGCTTCGACGTGCTGGTGGGCATCAACCTGCTGCGCGAAGGGCTGGACATCCCCGAGGTCAGCCTGGTCGCGATCCTCGACGCCGACAAGGAAGGCTTCCTGCGCTCGGAGCGCTCGCTGATCCAGACCATCGGCCGCGCTGCGCGGCACCTCAACGGCCGCGCGATCCTGTATGCCGACACCGTCACCGAGTCGATGCGGCGCGCGCTGGACGAGACCGGGCGCCGCCGCGCCAAGCAAAGCGCATACAACCTGGCGCAGGGCATCACGCCGCGCAGCGTGCGCAAGCAGATCCGCGAGCTGATCGATGGCGTGGTGTCGGACAAGACCGCGCGCGACGACCTGAGGGCTGCGCAGGCGCTGGCCCAGGTCGAGGCGATGAGCGAGAAGGATCTGGGCAAGCGCATCAAGCTGCTGGAAAAGCAGATGCTCGAACACGCGCGCAACCTCGAGTTCGAGCAGGCGGCGCGCGTGCGCGACCAGCTCGCGCAGCTGCGCGAGCAGGCTTTCGGTGCGTCCGGCCATGACCTGCCCGACGCACCCGGGCCGCGCCGCAGCCGTGCCTGAAGCGCGCCCGGCCCGCGCGTGTGGGCCGGGAACTTCGTCGTGAAATCTTGACCAAAACAGTCGGATTCGCCTATACTTGACCGCGTTAGTAGGATTCAGACGCGCAGGGAAGCGCACGGCGGCTGTGCTGATCGTTTCGCCACGAGAGGGTCGGTTCAGGCAACGCGCTTGCCGTACAGGCGGTCTCGATGTGAAGTCTGATTGGAGAACTCGATGCGACTGACCACCAAGGGCCGTTTTGCCGTTACCGCGATGATCGATCTGGGGCTGCGCTCGCACGCCGGTCCGGTCGCGCTGGCGGCCATCAGCCAACGGCAGCAGATCTCGCTGTCGTACCTCGAACAGCTGTTCGGCAAGCTGCGCCGCCACGAACTGGTCGAAAGCACGCGCGGACCCGGCGGCGGCTACTCGCTGGGGCGCGCGGCGGCCGACATCACGGTGGCCGACATCATCGTCGCGGTCGACGAGCCGATCGACGCCACCGGGTGTGGCGGCAAGGAGAACTGCATGGGCGAGGACACCGGGCGCTGCATGACGCACGACCTGTGGACCAGCCTGAACGCCAAGATGATCGAGTACCTCGACTCGATCTCGCTGAAAAAGCTGGTCGACGAACAGCTGGCCAAGGGCGTGTCGATCCAGGATGCGCCGATCAAGCGGGCCATCTCGTCGCAGCCGGTCGTGCGGCCGATCAAAATCACGGCGCCGAACTCGGTGTTCGCGCTTGGCAGCGCGATGAGCAAGTAGGCGATCAGACGATCAGCCAAGCAACGAAGCAACCAAGCACACCAACACGAACGACGACCCGCCGCCATGACCCCGCACTTTCCGATCTATCTGGATTACGGCGCGACCACGCCGTGCGACCCGCGCGTCGTCGACGCAATGGTGCCGTGGCTGTACGAGCACTTCGGCAATGCAGCCTCGCGCAGCCACGCCTGGGGCTGGGAGGCCGAAGAAGCCATCGAGCGCGCGCGCGGCCAGGTCGCGGCGCTGGTCGGCGCCGACCCGCGCGAGATCGTCTGGACCAGCGGCGCCACCGAATCGATCAACCTGGCGCTCAAGGGCGCGGCGAACTTCTACCAGTCGCGCGGCAAGCACATCGTCACCGTCAAGACCGAGCACAAGGCGGTGCTCGACACGGTGCGCGAACTCGAGCGCCAGGGCTTCGAGGCAACCTACCTCGAGGTGCGCGAAGACGGCCTGCTCGACCTGGATCGGCTGCAGCAGGCGCTGCGCAAGGACACCATCTTGGTGTCGGTGATGCTGGTCAACAACGAGATCGGCGTGATCCAGGACATCGTCGCGATCGGCAAGATGTGCCGCGAGCGCGGCATCATCTTCCACGTCGACGCCGCGCAGGCCACCGGCAAGGTCGACATCGACCTGGCTGCGCTGCCGGTGGACCTGATGAGCCTGGCCTCGCACAAGACCTATGGCCCCAAGGGCGTGGGCGCGCTGTACGTGCGGCGCAAGCCGCGCGTGCGCATCGAGGCGCAGATGCATGGCGGCGGCCACGAGCGCGGCATGCGCTCCGGCACGCTGGCCACGCACCAGATCGTCGGCATGGGGCAGGCCTACGCGATCGCCCAGGCCGAGATGGGCGCCGAGCGCGAGCGCATCCGCATGCTGCACCAGCGCCTGATGCAAGGGCTGTCGCAGATCGAGCAGACTTTCATCAACGGCGACCTGCACCGGCGCGTGCCGCACAACCTGAACATGTCGTTCAGCTTCGTGGAAGGCGAGTCGCTGATCATGGGCTGCAAGGGCATCGCGGTGTCGTCGGGCTCGGCCTGCACCTCGGCCAGCCTCGAGCCCAGCTACGTGCTGCGCGCGCTGGGGCGCTCGGACGAACTCGCGCATTCGTCGCTGCGCATGACGATCGGGCGCTTCACCACCGAGGCCGAGATCGACTACGCAGTGCACACGCTGCGCGAGCAGGTGGCCAAGCTGCGCGAGCTGTCGCCGCTGTGGGAGATGTTCCAGGACGGCGTCGACCTCAGCACGGTGCAGTGGGCCGCGCATTGACATCGCAATAAAAGGAGAACGGTCATGGCATACAGCGAAAAGGTCGTCGAGCACTACGAGAACCCGCGCAACGTCGGCTCGTTCGACAAGGGTGATGACAGCGTGGGCACCGGCATGGTCGGCGCGCCGGCCTGCGGCGACGTGATGAAGCTGCAGATCAAGGTCGACCCGAGTACCGGCCTGATCGAGGATGCGCGGTTCAAGACCTACGGCTGCGGCTCGGCGATCGCGTCGTCGTCGCTGGTCACCGAATGGGTCAAGGGCAAGACGCTGGACCAGGCGATGGACATCAAGAACACCGCCATCGCGCAGGAACTCGCGCTGCCGCCGGTGAAGATCCACTGCTCGATCCTGGCCGAAGACGCGATCAAGGCGGCGGTGCAGGACTACAAGGCCAAGCACGGCCACACCGAGACCGAAGCGCGGGCGCACTGACATGGCGGTCAAACTCACCGAGGCCGCGGCGCACCACGTCACGCGCTACATCAGCAAGCGCGGCAAGGGCGTAGGCGTGCGTCTGGGCGTCAAGACCACCGGCTGCTCGGGCTTGTCTTACAAGCTCGAGTACGCCGACGAGGTCGCGCCCGAGGATCTGGTGTTCGAGGACCACGGCGTCAAGGTGCTGATCGACCCGAAGAGCCTGGCCTACCTGGACGGCACCGAGTTGGACTTCGTGCGCGAGGGGCTGAACGAAGGCTTCAAGTTCCACAACCCGCGCGAGAAGGACCGCTGCGGCTGCGGCGAGTCGTTCCGAATCTGATCAGGCGCAATGGCGCCCGCCGCGCGTCGCGCGGCGCGTTGCAGCGCTCAGGCCGATGAACATCGACGACGACGATTTCACGCTGTTCGGCCTGCCCGAACGCTTCGCGCTCGACTCCGCGCTGCTCGAGCAGCGCAGGCGCGAGCTGCAAGCGCAGGTGCACCCGGATCGTTTTGCCGCGCAGGGCGCGGCCGCGCAGCGCATCGCGATGCAGTGGTCGGTGCGCGTCAACGAGGCCTACCGGCGGCTGAAGGATCCGCTGCAGCGCGGCGGCTACCTGTGCGAACGCCGCGGCGTGCCGATCCAGGCCGAGCGCAACACCGCGATGCCGGTGGAGTTCCTGCAGCAGCAGCTGGCGTGGCGCGAGGCGCTCGACGAGGCGGCGCAACCGGCCGCGGTGCAGGCGCTGCAAGCCGAGGTGGCCGAGCACGAACGCACGCTGATGGCGCGGCTGCAGCACCAGCTCGATGCGGCAGGCGACACGCCGGCCGCCGCGCAGCAGTTGCGCGCGCTGATGTTCGTCGCGCGCTTTCGCCATGAGATCGAAGACCGGCTGGAAGCGGTGGAGCGCTGATTGCTCGCCATGGCGCTGCTGCAGATCTCCGAACCCGGCCAGGCGAGCGACCCGCACCAGCGGCGCATCGCAGTGGGCATCGACCTGGGCACCACGCACTCGCTGGTGGCCGCGGTACGCCATGGCGTGGCCGAGTGCCTGCCCGATGCGCAGGGGCGCGTGCTGCTGCCGTCGGTGGTGCGCTACCTCGACGGCCAGGCCCGCCAGGTCGGCCACGACGCGCGCGCGCACCAGGCCGAAGACGCAGCCAACAGCATCGCGTCGGCCAAACGCCTGATGGGCCGGCGCCTGGCCGATCTGCGCGGCGCCGAGCAGCTGCCGTACGACCTGGTCGATCAGCCCGGCATGGTCGCGGTGCGCACGCGGCAGGGGCCGAAGACGGCGGTGGAGATCTCTGCCGAGATCCTGGCCACGCTGCGCCAGCGCGCCGAGGACACCTTCGACGCCGATGTCTTCGGCGCGGTGATCACGGTGCCGGCCTATTTCGATGACGCCCAGCGCCAGGCCACCAAGGACGCCGCGCAGTGGGCCGGGCTGAAGGTGCTGCGCCTGATCAACGAGCCCACCGCCGCCGCGGTGGCCTACGGGCTGGACCACGGCAGCGAGGGGCTGTACGCGGTGTTCGACCTGGGCGGCGGCACCTTCGACGTGTCGCTGCTGCGGCTGACGCACGGTGTATTCGAGGTGGTGGCCACCGGCGGCGACGCGGCGCTGGGCGGCGACGATTTTGACCACCTGCTGGCCGATTGGGCGCTGCGCCAGGCCGGCCGCCGCGCCACGAGCGCCCAGGACAAGGCCAACCTGCTGCTGGCGGCGCGGCGCGTGCGCGAGACGCTGAGCGACCACGATCGCGGCGTGATGCACTGTCCGCTGGATGATGGCGACCTGCGCGCCGAGCTCACGCGCGTCGAGCTCGAGACGCTGGCCAGCCCGCTGCTCGAACGCATGCTCGCGGTGCTGCGCCGGGTGTTGCGCGACGCTCGCGTCACGCGCGACGAGGTGCTGGGCGTCGTCATGGTCGGCGGTGCCACGCGCATGCCGATGGTGCGCCGCGCGGTGGCCGCCTTCCTCGGCGAGCAAGGCGCCGCGCGCGTGCTGACCAACCTCAACCCCGACGAGGTGGTGGCGCTGGGCGCGGCGGTGCAGGCCGAGGCCTTGTCGGGCAACGCCCCTGACGGGCAGCTGCTGCTGCTGGACGTGATCCCGCTGTCGCTGGGCATCGAAACCATGGGCGGGTTGGTCGAACGCATCATCGAGCGCAACAGCACCATCCCGGTGGCCAAGGCGCAGGAGTTCACCACCTACCAAGACGGCCAGACCGCGATGGCGATCCACGTGGTGCAGGGCGAGCGCGAGCTGGTCGCCGACTGCCGCTCGCTGGCGCGCTTCGAGTTGCGCGGCATCCCGCCGATGGCCGCCGGCGCGGCGCGCATCCGCGTCAGTTTCCAGGTCGACGCCGACGGGTTGCTCAGCGTGGCGGCCAAGGAGACGCTGAGCGGCGTGCACGCCAACGTGGTGGTCAAGCCCAGCTACGGGCTGGGCGACGAGCAGATCGCGCAGATGCTGCGCGAGGGTTTCACCCACGCGCAGCAGGACATGCGCCAGCGCGCGCTGCGCGAGGCGCGGGTCGAGGCCGAGCGCATGCTGCTGGCGACGCGCTCGGCGCTGGACGCCGATGGCGCGTTGCTCAGCGCCGCGCAGCGTCAGCAGATCGACCGCCTGATGGCCGCGCTGCAAGAACTTGCCGGCGGGGCGGACCACGGGGCGATCAACGCCGCGGTCGAGTCGCTGGCCCGCGGCACCGAGGAGTTCGCCGCCGCGCGCATGAACCGCGGCATCCGCGAGGCGCTGTCGGGCCGCAGCATCGAGGACGTCTGAACCGAAAGCCCGCCGTGCCGCACATCCGCATCCTGCCCCATCCCGAGCTGTGTCCCGAAGGCGGCGAGATTGACGCCGCCAGCGGCACCTCGATCTGCGAGGCGCTGGTCGAGAACGACATCCCGATCGAGCACGCCTGCGAGATGAGCTGCGCCTGCACCACCTGCCACGTGATCGTGCACGAGGGTTTCGATTCGCTGGGCGAGATGGACGAGTCCGAAGAAGACCTGCTCGACCGCGCCTGGGGTTTGACGCCCACTTCGCGCCTGTCGTGCCAGGCGATCCTGGCGCAAGACGACGTCACGATCGAGCTGCCCAAGTACACCATCAACCACGCGCGCGAACACCGCTGAGGATGAACATCCTCGGCATCGAGAGTTCGTGCGACGAGACCGGCGTCGCGATCGTCAGCCTGGGCGGCGGCCCGGTGCCGCGGCTTTGCGCCCATGCGCTGCACAGCCAGATCGACATGCACCGCGCCTACGGCGGCGTCGTGCCCGAGCTGGCCTCGCGCGACCACATCCGGCGCGTGCTGCCGTTGACACGGCAGGTGCTGGCCGAGGCGGCGCTGACGCTGGCCGACATCGACCTGGTGGCCTACACCCGGGGCCCCGGGCTGGCCGGCGCCCTGCTCGTGGGTGCGGGCGTGGCGGTGGCGCTGGCCGAGGCGCTGGGCAAGCCGGCGCTGGGCATCCACCATCTTGAAGGGCACTTGCTGTCGCCGTTCCTGGGCAGCGATGCGCCGCGCTTCCCGTTTGTCGCGCTGCTGGTGTCGGGCGGGCACACCCAGCTGATGCGCGTCGACGGCGTCGGCCGCTACGACCTGCTGGGCGAGACCATCGACGATGCCGCCGGCGAGGCCTTCGACAAGTGCGCGAAGCTGCTCGGGCTGGGCTACCCCGGCGGCCCGGCATTGGCCGAGCTCGCCCGCCAAGGGCGCTGCGATGCCTTCGATCTGCCGCGCCCGCTGCTGCACAAGGCGGACTGCGACTTCTCCTTCGCCGGGCTGAAGACCGCGGTCGCGGTGCGCCTGGGCCGGCTGCGTGCGCATCCAACGCCAGCGCAGCGCGCCGACATGGCCGCCAGCGCCCAGGCCGCAATCGTCGACGTGCTGTGCGCGAAGGCACTGCGCGCGCTGCGCGCGACCGGGCTGCGCACGCTGGTGGTGGCCGGCGGCGTGGGTGCGAACCGCCGGCTGCGCGAGCGCCTGGATGCTCAGTGCGAACGCCTCGGCGCGGCGGTGCACTATCCGCCGCCGTCGCTTTGCACCGACAACGGCGCGATGATCGCGCTGGCCGCGGCGCTGCGCTGGCAGGCGGGGCTCGCGGTGGCGCAGACCTCGGGCGCCTTCGACGTGCTCCCGCGCTGGGAGCTGACGCGGGCGTGAGCCGTTGCCGTCTCGCGCCCGCGAAAGCCCAGCTTCAGCTGACCGTCAATTGAGCGCTGGCGGGTGCGCCGCGCTTGGTCAGCGTCAGCGTCAGCACGCCGTTTTCGAGCTTGGCGGCCGACGCGCTTTGGTCGATGTCGGCAGCCACGGTGAAGCTGCGCGCGTAGCTGGCCATCGAGCGCTCGCGATAGACGACGCGGTCGCCTTCTTTCTTTTCTTCTTCCTTGCGCGTTTGCGCCTCGATGCTGACGCGGCGCCCGTCGATGCTGACCTTGACGTCGTCCTTGGTGACGCCGGGCAGTTCCACACTGACGGTGTAGGCGGTGTCGGACTCGGCGACGTCCAGCGCCGGGCTGCGCATCGTGCTGCCCTGGGCGGCCTGGGACGGCGCGAAGAAGCGCTCGAAGCTCTCGTCGAACAGGCGGTCGAAGCTGCGCGCGAGTTCAGAGTTGCGGGTCATCGGTACGAGGAACATGCTCACTCCTAGAATGGTTTGCCGGCCGCGGCAACAACCACGCCGCCGCCGATGAATCCCACGTGGGCGCGGCGCGCCACATTTCAAGCGCAGCGGCGTTTGCCCTGCGTCAAGTCCCTGCATCAAAAGCATCGAAGCCCTTGCACCCATGCGCGACGCCATTGCCCGATTGCCCGCATCCAAGATCCGAGAAGTCGCCAACGCCGGCATCGGCTGCGACGACGTGCTTGCGTTCTGGTTCGGCGAAAGCGATGAGGTCACGCCCGAGCCGGTGCGCCAAGCCGCGATGCGCTCGCTCGACGCCGGCGAGACCTTCTACGCGCACAACCTCGGCCTGCCCGAGTTGCGCACGAAGCTGGCCGACTACTGCAGCGGCTTGCATGCTGCGGTGGACGCCGAGCGCATCGCCGTCACGTCGTCCGGCGTGAACGCGCTGATGCTGGCGATGCAGCTGCTCGTCGAAGCCGGCGACGAGGTGGCAGCGGTGGTGCCGCTGTGGCCGAACCTGACGGCCCAGGCACGAATCATGGGTGCCCGGGTGCGGCGCGTGGCGCTGCAGCCGCGGCACGGGCAGTGGCAGCTCGATCTGGATGCGCTGCTCGACGCCATCACGCCGGCCACGCGGGTGCTGTTGCTGAACGCGCCCAACAACCCCACCGGCTGGACCCTGTCGCGCGACGAGCAGCGCACGATCCTGGCGCGCTGCCGCCGCACCGGCACCTGGATCGTCGCCGACGAGGTCTACGAGCGGCTGTACTTCGACGGCGGCGCACGCGGCGAGCCGCCGGTTGGCGCGGCCAGCGGTGCCGGCGCCGTGGCGCCGAGCTTCCTGGACCTCGCGTCGGATGCCGATCGCCTGATCGTCGTCCACAGCTTTTCCAAGAGCTTCCTGATGACCGGCTGGCGGCTGGGTTGGCTGGTGCTGCCGCGCGGCCATCTGGACGCCATCGGCAAGCTGATCGAGTTCAACACCTCGTGTGCGCCGGCGTTCGTGCAGCGCGGCGGCATGGCGGCGCTGGATATCGCCCCCGAGTTCGTGCCGCGGCTGCAGCGGCGCCTGCACGGCTGCCGCGACCGCCTGATCGGACAGTTGCAGGCCCTGCCCGGCGTCGAGGTCAGCCACCCGCGTGGCGGCATGTATGCCTTCTTGCGGGTGCACGGCCGCAGCGATTCGCTGGCCTTCGCCAAGCTGCTGGTGCGCCAGTACGGGCTGGGGCTGGCGCCGGGCGTGGCCTTCGGCGACGAGGGCGAGGGCTGGTTGCGCTGGTGTTTTGCGTCGCGCGATCCGCAACGCCTGGATGCCGGCGTGCAGCGGCTGGCGCGAGCCCTTGCCCTATAATCCCGCGCGTCCTGCGCCCGCAGCCCTTGCGGCTGCCGCAGGCAAGGCACGGTACGGGTCGGTTTCACCTGTATTCGCAAGTAGGCACGGAAACCGTCACAGCGCTGCAGCATCGCGTTGCCTGGGCGGATTCCCCACAGTAGGAAATCCCATGAGCATGGACAGCGCGCAAGTCGCCGAGATCATCAAGTCCCACGCGCGCGGCGCGGCCGACACCGGTTCCCCCGAAGTGCAGGTGGCGTTGCTCACCGCGCGCATCAACGAGCTGACGCCGCACTTCAAGCAGCACCTGAAGGATCACCACGGCCGCCGCGGCCTGCTCAAGCTGGTGAACCAGCGCAAGCGGCTGCTGGCCTACCTGAAGGACAAGGACGCCGAGCGCTACACCGCGCTGATCGCCAAGCTGGGCCTGCGCAAGTAGGCGCCGTCGCACAGGCGCGCGCGGCAGTGGCTGCGCATGCCTGTGCGGAGCAGGGCAGGGGTTGAACGCTGCTGTGTCATTCCACCGGCGCCAGGCAACTGGTTTCACTGGAATGGCATGCCGCCAACCACGGCCCGCTCCTGGTCCAGGCACCACCGCCAAGCGTGCCGCAACCGACAAGGAGATGACATGAGCCTGTTCAACAAGGTCACCAAGACCTTCCAATGGGGGCAACACAACGTCACGCTGGAAACCGGCGAGATCGCGCGCCAGTCCAGCGGCGCGGTGGTGGTGTCCATCGAAGGCACGGTGGTGCTGGCCACGGTGGTGGCCAAGACCGAAGCCAAGGCCGGGCAGGACTTCTTCCCGCTCACCGTCGACTACACCGAGAAGACCTACGCCGCCGGCAAGATCCCCGGCAGCTTCTTCAAGCGCGAGGGCCGTCCGAGCGAGCTCGAGATCCTGACCTGCCGGCTGATCGACCGGCCGATCCGCCCGCTGTTCCCCGAAGGCTTCTATAACGAAGTGCAGGTGATCGTGCACGTGCTCAGCCTGAACCCCGAGGTGCAGGCCGACATCGCCGCGATGATCGGCACCAGCGCGGCGCTGGCCATCAGCGGCATCCCCTTCGACGGCCCGATCGGCGCGGCGCGCGTGGGCTACGTCAACGGCGAATACGTGCTCAACCCGGGCAAGACGCAGCTGGCCGATTCCAAGCTCGACCTGGTGGTCGCCGGTACCGAGGCCGCGGTGCTGATGGTGGAAAGCGAAGCCGACATGCTCAGCGAAGAGGTCATGCTCGGCGCGGTGGTCTTCGGCCACGAGCAGGGCAAGGTCGCCATCGCCGCCATCAACGAGCTGGTGCGCGACGCCGGCAAGCCCGAATGGGACTGGAAGGCGCCGGCCAAGGACGAGCCCTTCATCGCCAAGCTCAACGCGCTGGCCGAAGGCCCGCTGCGCGCGGCCTACCAGATCCGCAGCAAACAATCGCGCACGCAAGCCTGCCGCGAGGCCTACGCCAACGTGCTGGCCGCGCTGAAGGCCGAAGGCGCCGAGTTCGACGCCGTCAAGGTCGAAGCGCTGCTGTTCGACATCGAAGCGCGCATCGTGCGCAGCCAGATCCTGGCCGGCGAGCCGCGCATCGACGGCCGCGACACGCGTACCGTGCGCCCGATCGAAATCCGCAACAGCGTGCTGCCGCGCACCCACGGCTCGGCGCTGTTCACGCGCGGCGAGACGCAGGCGCTGGTGGTGGCCACGCTCGGCACCGAGCGCGACGCGCAGCGCATCGACGCGCTGGCCGGCGAGTTCACCGACGGCTTCATGCTCCACTACAACATGCCGCCCTTCGCCACCGGCGAGGCCGGCCGCTTCGGCAGCCCGAAGCGGCGCGAGATCGGCCACGGCCGCCTGGCCAAGCGCGCGCTGATCGCCGCGCTGCCGAAGAAGGAAGACTTCCCGTACACGATCCGCGTGGTCAGCGAGATCACCGAATCCAACGGTTCGTCGTCGATGGCCTCGGTGTGCGGCGGCTGCCTGGCGCTGATGGACGCCGGCGTGCCGATGAAGGCGCACGTGGCCGGCATCGCGATGGGCCTGATCAAGGACGGCAACCGCTTCGCGGTGCTGACCGACATCCTCGGCGACGAGGACCACCTCGGCGACATGGACTTCAAGGTCGCCGGCAGCACGCAGGGCATCACCGCGCTGCAGATGGACATCAAGATCCAGGGCATCACCAAGGAGATCATGCAGGTGGCGCTGGCGCAGGCCAAGGAAGCGCGGCTGCACATCCTGGGCAAGATGACCGAGGCGATGGGCGAGGCCAAGGCCGAGGTGTCGCAGTTCGCGCCGCGCCTGTACACGATGAAGATCAACCCGGAGAAGATCCGCGACGTCATCGGCAAGGGCGGCGCAACGATCCGCGCGCTGACCGAAGAGACCGGCTGCACCATCGACATCGGCGAGGACGGCACCATCACCATCGCCTCGACCGACGCCGACAAGGCGGCGTTCGCGCGCAAACGCATCGAGGAGATCACCGCCGAGGCCGAGGTCGGCAAGGTGTACGAAGGCCCGGTGACCAAGATCCTGGACTTCGGCGCGCTGATCAACATCCTGCCCGGCAAGGACGGGCTGCTGCACATCAGCCAGATCGCGCACCAGCGCGTCGAGAAGGTCGAGGACTTCCTCAAGGAAGGCCAGGTGGTCAAGGTCAAGGTGCTCGAGACCGACGAGAAGGGCCGCATCAAGCTGTCGATGAAGGCGCTGCTCGAGCGGCCCGAGGGCATGGAAGAAGAACGTGAGCGGCCGCCGCGCCGCGATCGTGGGGACCGCGGGGACCGCGGGGACCGCGGCGATCGTCCGCCGCGCCGTGAGCGCGAACGTGATCGTGACCGCGAGCCGGCGGCCGAGGCACCTGCGGCCGCAGTCGAGGCCGACGACGCCCCGCGCGACTGAGAGTTCGGGATCCCGGTGATTCAGGTTGCAAGCGACCATGCGCGCCATTGAGATCAAGCAGCCGGGTGGTCCCGAGGTGCTGGTGGCCACGCAGCGGCCCGAGCCGGCGCCCAAAGGTGGCGAGCTGCTGATCACGGTCGCGGCCTCGGGCGTGAACCGGCCCGACGTGCTGCAGCGCAAAGGCCTGTACCCGATGCCGCCGGGGGTGTCCGACCTGCCGGGGCTGGAAGTCGCGGGCACGGTGGCGGCGGGTGCGCCCGAGGACCTGGCTGCGGCGGGGCTGCGGATCGGTGATCGCGTCTGCGCGCTGGTCGCCGGTGGCGGTTATGCGCAGGCCTGCGTGGCGCCGGCCGGGCAGTGCCTGCCGGTGCCCAAGGGTCTGAGCGACATCGAGGCTGCCGCGCTGCCCGAGACCTTCTTCACCGTATGGCAGAACGTGTTCCGCAACGCGCGGCTGCAGCGCGGCGAAACACTGCTGGTGCAAGGCGGGTCGAGCGGCATCGGCGTCACCGCGATCCACCTGGCCAAGGCCTTCGGTGCAACCGTCATCGTCACCGCGGGCAGCGACGACAAGTGCGCCGCCTGCCTGCGCCAAGGCGCCGACCACGCGATCAACTACCGCACGCAGGACTTCGCGGCCGAGGTCAAGCGCATCACAGCCGGACGTGGCGTCGACGTGGTGCTCGACATGGTCGGTGGCGACTACATCGCGCGCGAGGTCGAATGCCTGGCCGAAGATGGCCGCCTTGCGCTGATCGCGGTGCAGGGCGGCACCAAGGCCGCGCTCGACGCCGGTGCGTTGCTGCGCAAGCGGCTGGCGATCATCGGCAGCACGCTGCGCCCGCGCTCCATTGCCTACAAGACCGGGATCGCGCGCGAACTGCGCGAACAGGTCTGGCCGCTGATCGAGGCCGGCACCGTGCGCCCGGTGATCCACACCGTGTTTGCTGCCGAGCAAGCCGCGCAGGCCCATGCCCTGATGGAATCGAGCGTGCACGTGGGCAAGATCGTGCTCGACTGGACCCGGCCATGAGCCTGTTGCGCCGCGCAGGCCTGGGTCCGGTCAATGACTACCGGCGCAGCGCCAGGAGAGCCTCATGAACGAACGCCGCAAGTTGATCGTCGGCAACTGGAAGATGCACGGCAGCCGCCCGGCCAACGCCGAGTTGCTTGCGGGCATCGTGGGTGCACGGCCCTACGCCGCCGACGTCGCGGTGTGCGTGCCGTTCCCGTACCTGTCGGACACGGCGGTCAGCTTGGCCGGCTCGGACCTGCGCTGGGGCGCGCAGGACTGCTCGATGCACAAGCAGGGCGCCTACACCGGCGAGGTCTCGGCCGGCATGCTGGCCGAGTTCGGCTGCCGTTACGTGATCGTCGGCCATTCGGAGCGCCGTGCGCTGCACGGCGAGTCCGAACAGCTGGTGGCCGACAAGGCCAAGGCGGCGCTTGGCAGCGGCGTGACCCCGATCGTGTGTGTCGGCGAAACGCGCGAGCAGCGCGAGGCCGGTGAGACTGCGGCGGTCGTCAAGCGCCAGTTGTCGGCCGTGATCCACACCTTGGCGCACTGCGCGTCGGAGATGGTCGTCGCCTACGAGCCGGTGTGGGCGATCGGCACCGGCCTGAGCGCCACGCCCGAGCAGGCGCAGCAGGTGCACCAGTTGCTGCGCGCGCAGCTTCAGGCGGCCACGGCGCATGCTGCGCGAATGAAGATCCTCTACGGCGGCAGCGTCAAGCCGGACAACGCGGCCACCTTGTTTGCTCAACCCGACATCGACGGCGCGCTGGTGGGCGGCGCCGCACTCAAGGCGGCCGATTTCGTCGCCATTTGCCGCGCCGCCAGCTGAACACAGCGCGGCGCGCGCGACCCTCCCGTATCGAAGGACAACATGCAGATCTGGAACACGCTATTACTGGCCCTTCAGCTGATTGCCGCGCTGGTGATGATCGGCCTGGTGCTGATTCAGCACGGCAAGGGCGCGGACATGGGAGCGTCGTTCGGCAGCGGTGCATCCGGCAGCCTGTTTGGCGCCAGCGGCAGCGCAAACTTCTTGTCGCGCTCGACCGCGGCCTGCGCTGCGGTGTTTTTCGCCTGCACTCTGGCGCTGGCGTTCAGCTCGAACGAAGGCCGCAGCAGCAGTGCCATTGGCAGTGGCGGCAGCGTGCTCGACCGTGCCGCGCCGGCGGCCAGCGCGCCGCTTGCGCCATCTGCGGCGCCGGTGATTCCAGGTGCCGCAAGCGCCGCTGCGGCGAGCCTGCCGGCGCCCATTCCGACCCCTGCGGCCGAGCCTGCCAGCGCTGCCAAGTAGCGCTGCCAAGCGCCGCTGCAGGAGCGGTCGCCGCGAGGCGGCGCGGCACGCCTTCGGCGTCAGGTTGTCGCAACAATTGTCGCTAGAATCGCGCGCCAACAAGGGTGTCATCTCCTCGCGTCACCCGAGCGATCCCTGACGTTTGCCGACGTGGTGAAATTGGTAGACACGCTATCTTGAGGGGGTAGTGGCGAAAGCTGTGCGAGTTCGAGTCTCGCCGTCGGCACCAGACAAGTCCATCGCCGGACGAAGAACATGGAACTGCAAGCCTACCTGCCCGTGATCTTGTTCATCCTGGTGGGCGCAGCAGTCGGCGTCGCTCCGCAGCTCATCGGTTTCCTGTGTGGACCGAACCGGCCCGATCGGGCCAAGAACTCCCCCTACGAATGCGGCTTCGAGGCCTTCGAAGACGCGCGCATGAAGTTCGACATTCGCTACTACCTGGTGGCGATCCTGTTCATCCTGTTCGACCTGGAGGTCGCGTTCCTCTTCCCGTGGGCCGTGGCGTTGCATGAAATCGGGCCGTCAGGTTTCTGGGCGATGATGATCTTCCTTGCCATCTTGGTCGTGGGATTCATCTACGAGTGGAAGAAGGGCGCGCTGGACTGGGAGTGAAGACCATGCATCACCGAGCTCTCGTCCAATCGCAAGCCCCCGAATCGACGCTGTCTTTTTGAGACGGCTACGCACAAGGCAGCCATGGGCATCGAAGGCGTACTGAAGGAAGGCTTCGTCACCACCTCGGTGGACAAGCTGATCAACTGGTCCAAGACAGGTTCGCTGTGGCCGATGACCTTCGGCCTGGCCTGCTGCGCGGTGGAGATGATGCACGCCGGTGCGGCGCGCTATGACATCGACCGCTTCGGCATGCTGTTCCGGCCCAGCCCGCGGCAGAGCGACCTGATGATCGTCGCCGGCACGCTGTGCAACAAGATGGCGCCGGCGCTGCGCAAGGTTTACGACCAGATGGCCGAGCCGCGCTGGGTGCTCAGCATGGGTTCATGTGCCAACGGTGGCGGCTACTACCACTACAGCTACTCGGTGGTGCGCGGCTGCGACCGCATCGTGCCGGTGGATGTCTACGTGCCGGGCTGCCCGCCCACTGCCGAGGCGCTGCTGTACGGGATCTTGCAGTTGCACAACAAGATCCGGCGCGAAAACACGATCGCGCGTTGACTGCGGCGCCCCACACGATGACCCAGAAGCTCGACCAACTGCAAGCCGCGCTCGAATCCGTGCTCGGCGAAGCCGTCGCCAGCCTGAAGCGCGAGCGCGGCGAGATCACGGTGACGGTGCCGGCCAGCCGCTATCTCGATGCGGCGCGCAGCCTGCACGACCACCCGTTGCTGAAGTTCGAGCAGTTGATCGACCTGTGCGGCGTCGACTACTCGAGCTACAAGAACCAGCCGTGGGACGGCCAGCGTTACGCGGTCGTGTGCCACCTGTTGTCGATCACGCACAACTGGCGCGTGCGCCTGAAGGTGTTTGCCTGCGACGACGAGTTGCCGATGGTCGCCTCGGTGAACGATGTGTGGAACGCGGCCAACTGGTTCGAGCGCGAAGCCTTCGACCTGTACGGCATCGTCTTCGAAGGTCATGCGGACCTGCGCCGCATCCTTACCGACTACGGTTTCATCGGCCACCCGATGCGCAAGGACTTTCCGGTCAGCGGTCATGTCGAGATGCGCTACGACGCGCAGACCCAGCGCGTGATCTACCAGCCGGTGACGATCGAGCCGCGCGAGATCACGCCGCGCGTGGTGCGCGAGGACAACTACGGCGGGCTGCACTAACACCCATGGCCGAGATCAAGAACTACACACTCAACTTCGGCCCGCAGCACCCGGCCGCGCACGGCGTGCTGCGCCTGGTGCTCGAGCTCGACGGCGAAGTCATCCAGCGCGCCGACCCGCACATCGGCCTGCTGCACCGCGCGACCGAGAAACTCGCCGAGCAAAAGACCTTCATCCAGTCGCTGCCGTACATGGACCGGCTGGACTACGTGTCGATGATGAGCAACGAGCATGCGTACTGCCTTGCCATCGAGAAGCTGCTGGGCATCGAGGTGCCGCTGCGCGCGCAGTACGTGCGCGTGCTGTTCTCTGAAGTGACGCGGCTGCTGAACCACCTGATGTGGCTGGGCGCGCACGGCATGGACTGCGGTGCGATGAACATGCTCATCTACTGCTTCCGCGAGCGCGAGGACCTGTTCGACATGTACGAGGCGGTGTCCGGCGCACGCATGCACGCCGCGTACTTCCGGCCTGGCGGCGTGTACCGCGACCTGCCGGACACGATGCCGCAGTACAAGGTGTCGCGTATCAAGAACCAGAAGACGATCGATCGCATGAACGAAGACCGGCAGGGCAGCCTGCTGGATTTCATCGAATCCTTCACCCGGCGCTTCCCCGGCTATGTCGACGAGTACGAGACGCTGCTGACCGACAACCGCATCTGGAAGCAACGCACGGTAGGCATCGGCGTGGTCAGCCCCGAGCGTGCGCTGAACCTGGGTTTCACTGGCCCGATGCTGCGCGGCTGCGGCATCGAGTGGGACTTGCGCAAGAAGCAGCCCTACGAGGTCTATGACCGCGTCGACTTCGACATTCCGGTGGGCACCAACGGCGATACCTACGACCGCTATCTGATCCGCGTCGAGGAGATGCGCCAGAGCAACCGCATCATGCAGCAGTGCGTGGCGTGGCTGCGCGCGAACCCGGGCCCGGTGATCGTCGACAACTACAAGGTGGCGCCGCCGCCGCGGGTCGACATGAAGACCGGCATGGAGGACCTGATCCACCACTTCAAGCTGTTCAGCGAGGGCATGCACGTGCCCGAGGGCGAGGCCTACGCGGCGGTCGAGCACCCGAAGGGCGAGTTCGGCATCTACCTGATCAGCGATGGCGCCAACAAGCCGTATCGCATGAAGATCCGTGCGCCCGGGTTCGCGCACCTGGCGGCGATGGACGAGCTGGCCCGCGGCCACATGATCTCCGATGCGGTGGCGATCATCGGCACGATGGACATCGTTTTCGGCGAGATCGATCGATGAAATTCTCAGACGACACGCTGCAGCGCTTCGCGCGCGAGCTCACCAAGTACCCGCCCGAACAAAAGCAGTCGGCGGTGATGGCCTGTCTGGCGATCGTGCAGCAGGAGCAGGGCCACGTGTCGACCCAGGCCGAGGACGCGCTTGCCGCCTATCTGGGCATGCCGCCGATCGCGGTGCACGAGGTCACCACCTTCTACAACATGTACAACCAGCACCCGGTGGGCAAGTTCAAGCTCAACGTGTGCACCAACCTGCCGTGCCAGCTGCGCGATGGTCAGCGCGCGCTGGAGCACGTGTGCGGTCGGCTTGGCGTCGAGCCCTACGGCACCACCGCCGACGGCGTGTTCACGGTGCAGCCCAGCGAGTGCCTGGGCGCATGCGCCGATGCACCGGTGATGCTGGTCAACGACCGGCAGATGCTCAGTTTCATGGGCAATGACCGGCTCGACGAACTGATCGACACCCTGCGCGCGCATGCCGCCGACGAAAGCCGCTAAGCCCATGCTGGACCTGTCGAAGTTCCAATCCACCGGCCGCGAGACCTGCTTTCACGGCCGGCACATCGGCGCGCAGATCTACGACGGCCTCGACGGCCGCAATTGGCAGCTCGCCGACTACGAGGCCCGGGGCGGCTACCAGGCGTTGCGCAAGGTGCTCGGCTTGGATGGTGGCGCCGGCATGACGCCCGACGAGGTGGTGGCCGAAGTCAAGTCCTCGGGCCTGCGCGGCCGCGGCGGCGCCGGCTTTCCCACCGGGCTGAAGTGGAGCTTCATGCCGAAGAACTACCAGGGGCCGAAGTACCTGGTGTGCAACTCCGACGAAGGCGAGCCCGGTACCTGCAAGGACCGCGACATCCTGGCCTACAACCCGCACATCGTCATCGAAGGCATGGCGATTGCCGCCTACGCGATGGGCGTGGCCACCGCCTACAACTACATCCACGGCGAGATCTTCGAGGTCTACGAGCGCTTCGAGCGGGCGCTCGAACAGGCGCGCGCGGCCGGCTACCTCGGCGACAACATCCTCGGCAGCGGCTTCAGCTTCCAGCTGCACGCGCACCATGGCTTTGGTGCCTACATCTGCGGCGAAGAAACCGCGCTGCTCGAGTCGCTCGAAGGCAAGAAGGGCCAGCCGCGCTACAAGCCGCCGTTCCCCGCCAGTTTCGGCGTCTACGGCCGGCCGACCACGATCAACAACACCGAGACCTTCGCCGCGGTGCCGTGGATCATCCGCAACGGCGGCACGCGCTACCTGGAAGTCGGCAAGCCGAACAACGGCGGCACGAAGATCTTCTCGGTGGTCGGCGACGTCAACGCGCCGGGCAACTTCGAGGTTCCGATGGGCACACCGTTCGCCGAACTGCTCGAACTGGCCGGCGGCGTGAAGGGTGGGGCACTGAAGGCGGTGATTCCCGGCGGCTCGTCGTCGCCGGTGCTGCCGGCCAAGATCATGCTCGACTGCACGATGGACTACGACTCCATCGCCAAGGCCGGCTCGATGCTCGGCTCGGGGGCGGTGATCGTGATGAACGACACCCGCTGCATGGTCAAGTGCTTGCTGCGCCTGAGCTACTTCTACCAGCACGAAAGCTGCGGCCAGTGCACCCCCTGCCGCGAAGGCACCGGCTGGCTGTGGCGGCTGGTCGAGCGCATCGAGCACGGCAAGGGCCGCATGGAGGACATCGACGTGCTCGACTCGGTGGCCGACAACATCATGGGCCGCACCATCTGCGCGCTGGGCGATGCCGCGGCGATGCCGGTACGCGGCATGATCAAGCACTTCCGCGACGAGTTCGTGCACCACGTCGAACACAAACGCTGCGCTGTCGGTACCGCGGCGCTGGCCACAACATGATCGAACTGCAGCTCGACGGCAAGACCGTCACCGTCGCCCCCGGCAGCATGGTGATGCATGCGGCCGACGCGGCTGGCGTGTACATCCCGCACTTCTGCTATCACAAGAAGCTCAGCATCGCGGCCAACTGCCGCATGTGCCTGGTCGAGATCGAGAAGGCACCCAAACCGATGCCGGCCTGCGCCACGCCGGTCACGCCGGGCATGGTGGTGCACACCAAGAGCGTGAAGGCGTTGGCCGCGCAGAAGTCGGTGATGGAGTTCTTGCTGATCAACCATCCGCTGGACTGCCCGATCTGCGACCAGGGCGGCGAGTGCCAGCTGCAGGATCTGGCCGTCGGCTACGGCAAATCCGCGTCGCGCTACACCGAGGAGAAGCGCGTCGTCTTGCGCAAGGACGTCGGCCCGCTGATCTCGATGGAGGAGATGACGCGCTGCATCCACTGCACGCGCTGCATCCGCTTCGGCCAGGAGATCGCCGGCGTGATGGAGCTCGGCATGGTGCATCGCGGCGAGCACGCGGAGATCACCACGATCAACGGACGCACGGTCGATTCCGAGCTGTCGGGCAACGTGATCGACCTGTGCCCGGTGGGTGCGCTGACGAGCAAGCCGTTTCGCTATACCGCGCGCACCTGGGAGCTGGCCCGCCGGCGCAGCGTCAGCCCGCACGACTCCCTGGGCGCCAACTTGGTGGTGCAGACCAAGGCAGGCAAGGTCATGCGCGTGGTCGCGCTGGAGAACGAAGCGGTCAACGAGTGCTGGATCGCCGACCGCGACCGCTACGCGTACGAGGCGCTGAACAGTCCGTCGCGCCTGACCGGCCCGATGATCAAGCAGGACGGAAAGTGGCTGGCGGTCGACTGGAACACCGCGCTGAGCTACGTCGCCGATGGCCTGAAGCGCGTCAAGGCCGAGTTCGGCAGCCAGGGCATCGGTGCGCTGGCCGCTGGCCACAGCACCGTGGAAGAACTGCACCTGCTGGCCAAGCTGGTGCGTGGCCTGGGCAGCGAGAACATCGACCATCGCCTGCGGCACGCGGACTTCGGCAACTCCTCGAGATCAGGCTCGGCACGCTGGCTCGGCAGCCCGGTGGCGTCGCTGTCGACCTTGCAGTCGGCTTTGGTGATCGGCTCGTTCCTGCGCAAGGACCACCCGCTGCTGGCGCAGCGGCTGCGCCAGGCGGCACGCCAGGGTGCGCAGATCCACCGCCTGCACGCGCTGGATGACGATTGGGCGATGACGCTGGGCACCAGCGTGTACGCCGCGCCGTCGGCATGGTTGCAGTCGCTGGCCGATGTGGCCAGCGCGGTGGCCGCAAGCAAGGGCATCGCCGCACCGCTGGCGGGCAACGCCGGAGGTGACGCCGGTGCAATTGCCGAGTCGCTGCTGAAGTCCGAGCGCAAGGCGGTGCTGCTGGGCAATGCCGCCGCGCAGCATCCGCAGGCCTCGCAGTTGCTGGCGCTGGCGCAGTGGATCGCCGAACACACCGGGGCCAGCGTCGGCTATTTCGGCGAGGCGGCCAACAACGTGGGCGCGCAATTGGTCGGCGCGATGCCCGGCGCCGGCGGCCTGAATGCCGGCCAGATGCTGACGCAAGGCATGCCGGCGCTGCTGTTGTTGCACGTCGAGCCCGAGCTGGACGCGGCCGACGCGCCGGCTGCGCGTGCCGCGCTGCAGCGCAGCGGTTTGGTGGTCGCGCTGACCAGCTTCAAGGACGCGACGGTCGAGAACGCTGACGTGCTGCTGCCGGTCGCGCCGTTCACCGAGACCGCCGGCAGCTTCGTCAACGCCGAGGGGCGGCTGCAGACCTTCACCGGCGTGGCGCCGCCGCTGGGCGAGACCCGCCCGGCGTGGAAGGTGCTGCGCGTGCTGGGCAACCTGCTCGAGCTCGACGGCTTCGAGCAAGACAACGCCGAGCAGGTGCGCACCGAGGCCATCGGCGATGCGGCCGCAATCGCGGCCCGGCTGGACAACCGCACCGAGACAGCCTTGGCGCCGATCGAACATGCCGCAGCCGCCTGGCAGCGCATTGCCGACGTGCCGATCTATGCCACCGATGCGCTGGTGCGTCGCGCGCCGTCGCTGCAGCGCACCGCCGACGCGCGCGCCCCGGTCGCCAGCCTGCCGAGCACGCTGTGGGCCGAACTCGGGCTGCGCCACGGCGAGCCGGTGCGCATCGAGCAGGGCGCTCACACGCTGATCATCGCTGCGGTCGAGGACGCGGGGCTTGCCGCCGGGGTCGTGCGCGTGCCCGCCGGGCATGCCGACACCCTCGCGCTCGGCCCGATGTTCGGCCCCATCAACGTCACGCGGGCCTGAGGAATCGGCATGCTCGATACCGTCAACCAGTTCGGCGTATCGCTGATGGGCACCACGCTGTGGGCCGTGGTGTGGAACCTGATCAAGATCGTCGCGCTGCTGCTGCCGCTGATGGGCTGCGTCGCCTACCTGACGCTGTGGGAGCGCAAGGGGATCGGCTTCACCCAGCTGCGCCCGGGCCCGAACCGCGTCGGGCCCTACGGCTTGCTGACGCCGATCGCCGATGCGGTCAAGCTGGTCTTCAAGGAGATCATCCGCCCGAGCGCGGCCAACAAGCCGCTGTTCTTCCTGGGGCCGGTGATGGCGATCATGCCGGCCCTGGTGGCATGGGTGGTGATCCCCTTCGGCCCCGAGGTCGCGCTGGCCAACATCAATGCCGGGCTGCTGTTCCTGCTGGCCGTGACTTCGCTCGAGATCTACGGCGTGATCATCGCCGGCTGGGCCAGCAACTCGAAGTACGCGTTGCTCGGCGCGCTGCGCGCATCGGCGCAGATGGTGTCCTACGAGATCGCGATGGGCTTCGCGATGGTCGTGGTGCTGATGGTGTCGGCCAGCCTGAACATGACCGACATCGTGATGACGCAAAGCCGCGGCCGGTTTGCCGACATGGGGCTGAACTTCCTGTCGTGGAACTGGCTGCCGCTGCTGCCGATCTGCGTCGTCTACTTCATCTCCGGCCTGGCGGAAACCAACCGCCACCCCTTCGACGTGGTCGAGGGCGAATCCGAGATCGTCGCCGGACACATGATCGAGTACTCGGGCATGGCCTTCGCGATGTTCTTCCTGGCCGAGTACGCCAACATGATCCTGGTGTCGATGTTGACGGCGCTGATGTTCCTCGGCGGCTGGCTGCCGCCGATCGACATGGCGCCGTTCAACTGGCTGCCCGGCTGGGCCTGGTTGATCGCCAAGACCTTCGTCGTCGTCACCCTGTTCCTGTGGGTGCGCGCCACCTTCCCGCGGTACCGCTACGACCAGATCATGCGCTTGGGCTGGAAGATCTTCATCCCGGTCACGCTGGTGTGGCTGGTGGTGGTCGGCCTGTGGATCAAGTCGCCCTTCAACATCTGGTGACGACAACCGGGACCCAACCTATGTCCGCCGTAGCCTCGTTCAAGGATCTGATGTCCAGCTTCATGCTGACCGAGCTGTTCAAGGGCTTGCGCATCACCGGCAAGTACTTCTGGGCGCGCAAGATCACCGTGCAGTTTCCCGAGGAGAAAACGCCGCTGAGCCCGCGCTTTCGCGGCCTGCACGCGCTGCGCCGCTACGAAAACGGCGAGGAGCGCTGCATCGCGTGCAAGCTGTGCGAAGCGGTGTGCCCGGCGATGGCCATCACCATCGAGTCCGACCTGCGCGACGACGGCACGCGCCGCACCACGCGCTACGACATCGACCTGGCCAAGTGCATCTTCTGCGGCTTTTGCGAGGAAAGCTGCCCGGTCGACTCGATCGTCGAGACCCACATCCTCGAGTACCACGGCGAAAAGCGCGGCGACCTGTACTTCACCAAGGACATGCTGCTGGCCGTGGGCGACCGCTACGAGAAAGAAATCGCTGCCGCGAAGGAGGCCGACGCCAAGTACCGCTGAGGCCATCGCAGCGGGACTTCGGGCGCCAACCAAGATCATGACGAGCGCGTTGTTCTACTTCTTCTCCCTGGTGCTGCTGTTGGCGGCATTCCGTGTCGTCACCGCGCGCAGCACCGTGCACTCGGCGCTGTTCCTGGTGCTGTCGTTCGCCACTGCCGCGTGCATCTGGATGATGCTGCGCGCCGAGTTCCTGGCCATCGCGCTGGTGCTGGTCTACGTCGGCGCGGTGATGGTGCTGTTCCTGTTCGTCATCATGATGCTCGACGTCGACGCCGAGGCGTTGCGGCAGGGGTTCTGGAAGAACTTCCCGCTGGCCGGCTTCATCGGCGCGCTGATCGCGCTGGAGATGGCGTTGGTGCTGATGGGCGGGTTCCGTCTGACCGAGGCGCCGCCGCCGGATCCGCTGGAACTCAAGCTGGGCAACAGCAAGATGCTGGGCCTGGAGATCTACACCAACTACCTGTATCCGCTGCAGGTGGCCGCGGTGTTGCTGCTGGTGGCGATCATCGCCGCCATCACCTTGACGCTGCGCCGGCGCAAGGGCAATCGCGCGATCGATCCGAGCCTGCAGATCAGGGTCAAGAAGGCCGACCGGCTGCGCGTGGTGCCGATGCGCCCGACGGTTGAAGTTCCGGCCGCGCCGCGCACCGACGGGAGTCAGGGATGAGCTTCGGACCGATCACGCTCGGCCATTACCTGTCGCTGGGCGGCATGCTGTTCGCGCTGGCGGTGGTGGGCATCTTCCTGAACCGGCGCAACCTGATCGTGCTGCTGATGGCGATCGAGTTGATGCTGCTGGCGGTGAACCTGAACTTCGTCGCCTTCTCGCACTTCCTCGGCGACATGGCGGGCCAGGTGTTCGTGTTCTTCATCCTCACCGTCGCCGCGGCCGAATCGGCCATCGGGCTGGCGATCCTGGTGGTGCTGTTCCGCAGCCGATCCTCCATCCATGTCGACGAGCTCGACGCGCTGAAGGGCTGAGCCATGGCGGCCACGTTGAACCCCAACCTGCTGCTGCTGATCGCGCTGGCGCCTTTGGCCGGCTCCTTGGTCGCGGGCATGGCCGGCAAGGCGATCGGCCGCGCCGGCGCCCATTGGGTCACGATCATCGGCGTCACGGTGTCCTTCGTCGCATCGGCGATGGTGCTCGACGATGTGGTCAACGGCGCGCGCTTCAACGCCACGATCTACGAATGGATGGTGGTGGGCGGCCTGAAGATGGAGGTCGGCTTCCTCATCGACGGGCTGTCGGCGATGATGATGTGCGTCGTCACCTTCGTGTCGCTGATGGTGCACATCTACACCATCGGCTACATGGCCGACGACGAGACCTCTCCCGGCGGCTACCAGCGCTTCTTCAGCTACATCTCGCTGTTCACCTTCAGCATGCTGATGCTGGTGATGAGCAACAACTTCCTGCAGCTGTTCTTCGGCTGGGAAGCGGTGGGGCTGGTGTCGTACTTGCTGATCGGCTACTACTACGCCAAGCCGACGGCGATCTTCGCCAACCTGAAGGCCTTCTTGGTCAACCGCGTCGGCGACTTCGGCTTCATCCTGGGCATCGGCCTGGTCGCGGCCTACGCCGGCACGCTGAACTACGGCGAAACCTTCGCCAAGGCGCCGGATCTGGCCAAGCTGGCCTTCCCCGGCAACGACTGGATGCTGATCACGGTGATCTGCATCTGCCTGTTCGTCGGCGCGATGGGCAAGAGCGCGCAGGTGCCGCTGCACGTGTGGCTGCCCGATTCGATGGAAGGCCCGACGCCGATCTCGGCGCTGATCCACGCGGCGACGATGGTCACCGCCGGCATCTTCATGGTCGCGCGCATGTCGCCGCTGTTCGAGTTCTCCGATACCGCGCTGAACCTGGTGCTGGTGATCGGCGCGATCACGGCGCTGTTCATGGGCCTGCTCGGCGTGATCCAGAACGACATCAAGCGCGTGGTCGCGTACTCGACGCTGTCGCAGCTGGGCTACATGACGGTGGCGCTGGGCGCGTCGGCGTATTCGGTGGCGGTGTTCCACCTGATGACGCACGCGTTCTTCAAGGCGCTGCTGTTCCTGGCGGCGGGCAGCGTGATCATCGGCATGCACCACGACCAGGACATCCGCAACATGGGCGGCCTGCGCAAGTACATGCCGATCACCTGGATCACCTCGCTGCTGGGGTCGATGGCGCTGGTCGCGGTGCCGTTCTTCGCAGGCTTCTACTCGAAGGACAGCATCATCGAGGCGGTGCATTTCAGCAACCTGCCGGGATCGGGCTTCGCCTACTTCGCGGTCACGTTCAGCGTGTTCGTCACCGCGCTGTACAGCTTCCGCATGTACTTCCTGGTGTTCCACGGGCCCGAGCGCTTCCGCGACAAGCCGTTCCCGGGCGAACACGACCACCCCGACGATCATGGCCACGTGCATGCGCACGAGCCGCATGAATCGCCCTGGGTCGTGACGCTGCCGCTGGTGCTGCTGGCGATCGCCTCGGTGGGCATTGGCTACCTGATGATCCAGCCGATGCTGTACGGCGGCTTCTTCAAGGATTCGATCATCGTGCTGCAGCAGCACCCGGCGATGGCCGAGATGCAGCGCGAATTCCGCGGTGCCTGGGGCATGGCGATGCACGCGGTGAGCACGCTGCCGTTCTGGCTGATGGTGGCCGGCGTCATCGTGGCCTACGTGCTGTACATCATGAACCCTGGCGTCCCGGCCGCAATCAAGGCCCGCGCAGGCTTCGTCTATCGCGTGCTGGACAACAAGTACTACTTCGATTGGTTCAACGAGAACGTGCTGGCGGCGCTGGCGCGAGGCACCGGCACGGGCCTGTGGAAGGGCGGCGATCTGGCGCTGATCGACGGGCTGATCAACGGGTCGGCGCGCACCACCGGAGGCCTGGGCGCGGCGCTGCGCTTGCTGCAGTCGGGTTACCTGTACTGGTATGCGCTGGTGATGGTGCTGTCGTTGTTCGTGCTGCTGAGCTGGCAGCTGTGGCCCTACCTGTCAGGCCTGATCGGCCGTTGACGCCGACGCCCGCCGCGGAGAACTACAAATGGGTCTTTTGAGTGTGGCCATCTGGCTGCCGATCGCCGCAGGCGCGGTGCTGCTGGCGTTGGGCCGGGACGAGCAGGCCAAGGCGGTGCGCTGGATCGCGCTGCTGGCGTCGCTTGCCAGCTTCCTGGTCACGTTGCCGCTGATCACCGGCTTCGACATGACCACGGCCACGATGCAGTTCCAGGAGAACCTGCCCTGGATCGAGCGCTTCAACGTCAACTACCGGCTTGGTGTCGACGGCATCTCGGTGTGGTTCGTGCTGCTGACCGCGTTCATCACGGTGATCGTGGTCATCGCCGGCTGGGAGGTGATCACCGAACGCGTCAACCAGTACATGAGCGCGTTCCTGCTGCTGTCGGGAATGATGATCGGCGTATTCACCGCGCTCGACGGGCTGCTGTTCTATGCGTTCTTCGAAGCCACGCTGATCCCGATGTACATCATCATCGGCGTGTGGGGCGGGCCCAGGCGGGTCTACGCGGCGTTCAAGTTCTTCCTGTACACGCTGCTGGGATCGCTGCTGATGCTGGTGGCGCTGATGTACCTGTACATCCGCTCCGGCGGCAGCTTCGACATCCTGGTGTGGCACAAGCTGCCGATCCCGCTGCACGCGCAGGTGCTGCTGTTCTTCGCCTTCTTCGCTGCCTTCTCGGTCAAAGTGCCGATGTGGCCGGTACACACCTGGCTGCCCGACGCGCACGTCGAGGCACCCACCGGCGGCTCGGTGGTGCTGGCGGCGATCATGCTCAAGCTCGGCGCCTACGGCTTCTTGCGCTTTTCGATGCCGATCGCGCCTGACGCCAGCCGCCAATGGGCCGGTTTCATGATCGCGCTGAGCCTGATCGCCGTCATCTACATCGGCCTGGTCGCGCTGATCCAGAAGGACATGAAGAAGCTGATCGCCTACTCGTCAGTGGCGCACATGGGCTTCGTCACGATGGGCTTTTTCATCTTCAACGATCTGGGCGTCGCCGGCGGCATCGTGCAGATGATCGCCCACGGCTTCGTCTCGGGCGCGATGTTCCTGTGCATCGGCGTGCTCTACGACCGCGTGCATTCGCGCGAGATCGCGGCCTATGGCGGCGTCGTCCACCGCATGCCGAAGTTCACCGTGTTCGCGGTGCTGTTCGCGATGGCCAATTGCGGCTTGCCGGGCACCGCCGGTTTCGTCGGCGAGTGGATGGTGATCCTCGGTGCGGTCAAGGCCAACTTCTGGATCGGCCTGCTGCTGGCCACCGCGTTGATCTCGGGTGCCGCCTACTCGCTGTGGCTGGTCAAACGCGTGTACTTCGGCGCCGTGGCCAACGACCACGTGAAGGCGATGACCGACATCAACAGCCGCGAGTTCCTGATGCTCGCGATCCTGGCCGTGGCGGTGCTGTGGATGGGCGTGTATCCCAAGCCCTTCACCGACGTGATGCAGACGTCGGTGACCGAGTTGCTGCGGCACGTCGCCCTGTCGAAGATCAACTAGATGAGCAGCCCGATGGACGCGATGAACTGGCCGGTGGTCTATCCGGAGATCCTGCTGCTGGTGATGGCCTGCCTGATCACGCTGGTCGATCTGTGGGTGAGCGATCCGCAGCGCCGCGTCACGCTGTGGCTGACGCAGGCCACGCTGGCGGCGGTCGGCCTGATGCACCTGCAGGCCTTCGACGGCGGCCTGACCCGCTACGGCATGCAGGGCATGATGGTCACCGACCCGCTGAGCCACCTGCTGGCCTTTTTCAGCGCGATCGCGATGATGGTATGCATTGCCTACGTGCAGGCCTACCTGGCGGCGCGCGACATGCTCAAGGGCGAGTTCTTCACGCTGTCGCTGCTGTCGTTCCTCGGCATCTCGGTGATGGTGGCGGCGAACAACTTCCTGGTCGTCTTTCTCGGCCTGGAACTGATGACGCTGTCGCTGTACGCGCTGACGGCGATGCGGCGCGACGACCGCGAGGCGACTGAAGCCGCGATGAAATACTTCGTGCTCGGCGCGCTGGCCAGCGGCTTCTTGCTGTACGGCTTGTCGATGATGTACGGCGCCACCGGATCGTTGGATCATGGCGAGGTGTTCAAGGCCATCGCCAGCGGACGCATCAACAAGGGCGTGCTCAGTTTCGGCATCGTCTTCATCGTCGCCGGGCTGGCGTTCAAGCTCGGCGCGGTGCCGTTCCACATGTGGCTGCCTGACGTCTACCATGGCTCGCCGACCGCGGTGACGCTGCTGATCGCGGCCGCGCCGAAGCTGGCGGCATTCGCCATCGTGATACGGCTGCTGGTCGAGGCCATGATCGGCTTGGCGGTCGACTGGCAGCAGATGTTGATCGTGATGGCCGTGGCATCGCTGCTGGTGGGCAACCTGGTGGCCATCGTGCAGCGCAACCTCAAGCGCATGCTGGCCTACTCGACGATCTCGCAGATCGGCTGGGTGCTGCTGGGCCTGAGCGTCGGCGTGGTCAACGGCAGCACCCTGTCGGCCGGCAATGCCTACAGCTCGGCGCTGTTCTATCTGGTCAGCTACGTGCTCACCACGCTGGGCACCTTCGGGCTGATTGCCTACCTGTCGTCGCAGGGCTTCGAGAGCGAGCAGATTGCCGACTTCGCCGGTCTGTCGCAGCGCAGCCCGTGGGCTGCCGGCGTGATGGCGATCTTCATGTTCTCGCTGGCCGGCTTGCCGCCGCTGGTGGGGTTCTATGCCAAGGTGTCGGTGCTGCAGGCGCTGGTGTCCACCGGCATGGTGCTGCACCTGTGGCTGGCCGTGTTCGCGGTGCTGACCTCGCTGATCGGCGCGTATTACTACATCCACGTCGTCAAGGTCATGTACTTCGACGTGCCGTCGCGGCGCGACAGCATCGTGCGCAGCAAGGGCGCGGGCGCGTTGCTCGCGCTCAATGGCGCCGCGGTGCTGTATTTCGGCCTGCTGCCGGGCGGGCTGATGAACATGTGTCGCGATGCCATCGTCAAGGCACTTGCCGGCTGACGATCGCCCAACCGAGGCCGACCCGCACCTGCACGAGCAGGCGCTGAGCGGGCGGGTGTTGCACCAGGGCGGCTTCCTCGAGGTCCGCGAAGACCAGGTACGGCTGCCCGATGGCGCAAGCGCGTCGCGCGAATACGTCGTGCATCCGGGGGCGGTGGCGATCGTGCCGCTGCTCGACGATGGCCGGCTGGTGCTCGAGCGCCAGTTCCGCTACCCGATCGGCCGCGTGCTGCTCGAGTTTCCGGCGGGCAAGATCGACCCCGGCGAGTCCACGCTGGCGTGTGCGCAGCGCGAGTTGCTCGAGGAAACCGGCTACCACGGCGGCGAATGGGCGCGAGGCGGGCTGATCCATGTGGCGCCGGCCTATTCCACCGAGATCATCGAGATCTGGTTCGCGCGCGGCCTGCAACCCGGCGCGCAACGGCTGGACAGCGGCGAGTTCATCGAGGTGTGCCTGCTCACTGAGGCCGAACTGGAGCAGCACGCGGCACGTGGCGAGCTTACCGACGTGAAGACGCTGATCGGCCTGTCGTGGCTTCAGAAATGGCGGGCAGGGCGGTGGCCATTGACCTGGCAGCGATAATGGCGCGATGAAGGTGCTGAACCTGCGTTGCGCGAACGGTCACGGTTTTGAAGGCTGTTTCGCGTCGGACGACGAATTCATGGCCCAGAACGGCGGCGGCCTGATCGAGTGCCCGCTGTGCGCCGATCGCATCATCGGGCGCATGCCCACCGCGCCGCGGCTGAACCTGTCCGGTCAGCGAGTGGCACCGCATGAGGCGGCAACGGCACCCGCTTCGGAAGCCGCGCCGCCGCTGCAGGCGCAGTGGATGGATGCAGTGCGACAACTGCTCGATCAGACCGACGATGTCGGCGAGCGCTTCCCCGAAGAGGCGCGCCGCATCCACTATGGCGAGATCGAATCTCGCGGCATTCGCGGCCAGGCCACGCCCGACGAGCGCCGCGCGCTGCGCGACGAAGGCATCGAGATCATGGCGTTGCCCGTTCCGGCCGCGTTGAAAGGCCCGCTGCAGTAGCTCGCCTGACTTTGTGCCGGCTGGCCCTGATCGATCGCCAGAAGCGGTGCCGGCGGCGGGCCCGACACATCGAGCCGACGCCGCCGACTAGCACAGCCCGCGGCAAGGCCGCTGGCAATAGTTCACGCCGGCTCCGCCGCGTTGTGCGCGCAACCTTGTCCAGGATCAAGAGCACGCCAGGTTGACGTCTTCGGGTTGAACCAACCACGGCGCAGCGGGTCAAGATAGAGCCTGATGGCCCGTCTCTTGGAGGGTTCTGTCATGCTGTCGAACGACCGCTTTTCCGATTGCGCACCGGCTCGTGTGGTCGCGATGCTGGTGGCCGCCGATGGCCGCATCACGGCCAACGAGCTCAGCACCTTGGACCGCCTGGATGCGTTCCGCCGTCTTGACGTCACCCGCGACGATTTCATCGATCTGGCACAGAAGTGCATCGACGAAGTCGGCCATGGGTTGCACGAGCAGTCCTGGCTGCGCACGTCGGACCTGATCTACGTGAACGATTTGTTCGATGCGGTGGATTGCGAGATCTCGCGCCTGCTGGTGTGCCGGTTTGGTGCCGCCGCACTGACAGCCGACGGAATCGTGGGCCGCGACGAGCGAATGGTGTACGACCACCTGCTCGCGCGCTGGCGAATCCGCTCCGAGCAGGTGGCCGCGGCCATCCGCCACGACAGCTTCCACTGAGCAGCGCGCCCCTTTGCGGCCAGTCGCGCCCGCGCGGCGCGGCGGGCGGGCGCGCGGCGCAACGGTAACGCCGGGTCGGCAGCCGCACGCTGCAGGGCCGGTTCTATCCTGATGGCGCGCCACGGCGGATACCTGCAGCGCCACGGCGCTTTGCGGTGGTGACTCGTCAGCGGCGCAAACGCACGCACGATGGCCTCTTCACCGGCGATGCGCGGCTTGGCGGTAATGTCGGCGAGGCGACTTGGGGTCCAGCCACATATGCTCCGCGTTGTTGTTCGGCAGCGTCGGCGGCCATGCCTTGTACGACAAGGGCTCGGTGGCCGCCGGGTGCGCCAGACGCTGCCTGCAGTAGCGTGCGCGGCCGATGCCGCGAACTGCGGCCCGGTGGCCAGGCTCGTCGGCTGACGCCGCACCCAAGGCGGCGGCTAAGCTCGCGCCTTCCGCAGCGCGCTGCCACGATGTGGCACGCTGCTGCCCACACTGGAGACGCGCACGATGGCCAAGATCCGCGGCGGCGAGTGGCTCGCCCGCCTGCTGCACGCCGAAGGCGTGGAGAAGGTGTTCGGCATCATCGACGGCACCTACTTCGGCTTCTACGAGGCGCTGCACCGGTTGGGCATCGACATCGTCACACCGCGCCACGAGACCTGCGCCGCGCACATGGCCGGCGCCTACGCGCGGCTCACCGGGCGGCTGGGCGTGTGCATGGCCAGCAACGGCCCCGGCGTGGCGAATCTGTTGCCCGGGCTGGTGGTCGAGCAGGCCGAGGGCAACCGCGTGCTGGCCATCACCAGCGCGCGCCGGCCGCAGATCATGTACCCCGACCGCGGCGGCGCGTACCAGTGCTTCGACCAGTCGGGCGTGATCGGCCGCATCGCCAAGTGGAGCGCGGCGGTGTCGTCCTACGAGCGCCTGCCCGAACTCGCGCGCAAGGCGCTGCGCGAATGCTTCGACGGCCGCCCGGGCGTGGTGCACCTCGACGTGCCGGAGACGGTGATGAACGGCAGCTTCGATCCGCTGCCGCACTGGGCGCCGCAGCAGTACCGCCGCCGCGAGCCGCTGACACCCAGGCCCGAGCAGGTGGAGCAGGCGGCCGAGCGGCTGCTGGCGGCGCAGGCACCCATGATCCACGTCGGCAGCGGTGTGGTGCACGCGCTGGCCTTCGACGCGCTGGCGGCGGTGGCCGAGGCCCTGCAGGCGCCGGTGACGACCAGCTGGGCCGCCCGCGGCGCGCTCACTGAGACTTCGGCGCTGGCGATCCCGATGCCGCATGTCACGCTCAATCACCGCGTGCGCAACGACGCCGACACCGTGCTCATCGTCGGCTCGCGTCTCGGCGAGACCGACTGGTGGGGCAAGCCGCCGTACTGGCGCCGCGCCGACGAGCAGTTCACGGTGCAGGTCGACGCCGACGCCACCATGCTGGGGCTGAACAAGCCGGCCGATCTGGCGATCCAGGCCGACGCGCGGGCCTTCCTCGAGGCGCTGGCGGCGCGGCTCGTGGGGCGCACGCCGGCCAACCTCGAGCAACGCCGGCAGCGCATCGCCACTTACGCCAAGGCGCGCGCCGACGAACGCGCCGGCTGGGACAACGCGCTGAAGGACCTGCGTGCGCCGGTGCATCCGGCGCACATCGGCGCCGCCTGCGACGAGCTGTTCCCGCCCGGCACGGTGCTGGTCGCCGACGGCGGCAACGCCGCGGTGTGGGCCATGTTCCACCACCAGGCCAAGGTGCCGAACCGCGTGCTGTCGACCTTCAAGTTCGGCATGCTCGGCGCCGGCATGGCGCAGGCGATCGGCGCCGCGCATGCGCGCCCCGGCGAGCCGGTGTGCTGCATCATCGGCGATGGCGCCTTCGGCTTCCACCCGCAGGAGGTCGAGACCGCGGTGCGCACCGGCGCGCGCGTGATCTGGATCGTGCTCGCCGACAAGCAATGGGGCATGGTCAAGATGAACCAGCAGTTCATGCTGCGGCCGTTCAAGACCATGCTCTTCAAGAAGCTGGACGACGACGAAACCATCAAGGCCGACCTGCACGAGATCGCCTTCGACAAGCTGGCGCAGGCGATGGGCGCGCACGGCGAACGCGTGTCCGACCCGCAGGCGCTGCGCGCGGCGATCACCCGGGCGCTGGCCAGCGGCGGTGCGGCGGTGATCCACGTCGACGTCGACCCGGTCAAGCACATGTGGGCGCCGGGGCTGATGCACTTCAAGAAGATGCACGAGGAGCCGAAGGGCTGACGCGCTGATGGGCTGACCGCGCTGAAACCCGGCGCCGTGCCGCGACAACGACAACAACCACGAGACCTACACGATGGAAGCGATCGACGCGGTCCGGCTGAACTTCAACCCCGAGTCGCTCTGGGCGCTGAACGCGATCATCGGGCTGGTGATGTTCGGCGTCGCGCTGGAGCTGAAGCCGCGCGACTTCAAGGCGGTGCTGGCCACGCCGTGGCCGATGCTGATCGGGCTGGGCGCGCAGTTCATCGTGCTGCCGGCCGTGACCTGGGTGCTGGTGCAGGTCATCCGCCCGGCGCCGAGCATCGCGCTGGGCATGATCCTGGTCGCCGCCTGCCCGGGCGGCAACGTGTCGAACTTCCTCACCCACTACGCGCGCGGCAACACCGCGCTGTCGGTGTCGATGACCGCCATCTCCACCGCGGTGGCGATCGTCATGACGCCGCTGAACCTGGCGCTGTACGGCGGCCTGTACCCGCCGGCGGCGGCGATCCTGAAGGCGGTGGCGCTCGACCCGCTGGACATGCTGCTCGCGGTGGCGCTGCTGCTGGGGCTGCCGATGATCGCCGGCATGGGGGTCGCCAAGCGCTGGCCGGCGTTCGTCGCGCGGGCGCACAAGCCGGTGAAGGCGGCGTCGCTGGTGATCTTCGGCCTGTTCGTGGTCGGCGCGCTGATCGCCAACTGGCGCTACTTCCTCGACTACGTCGGCGTGGTGGTCTTCGCCGTGTTCCTGCACAACGGCCTGGCGCTGCTCAGCGGATACGTTGCCGCCTTCGCCGCACGGCTGCCCGAGCGCGATCGGCGCGCGGTCTCGATCGAGGTCGGCATCCAGAACTCGGCGCTGGGGCTGATCCTGGTCTTCAACTTCTTCGGCGGCCTGGGCGGCATGGCCATCGTCACCGCCTGGTGGGGCGTGTGGCATCTGATCTCGGGGCTGACGGTCGCCACCTGGTGGTCGCGGCGCGCGCCCGCGCTGGCGCGCGCATGAGGCATGCCGTGCTGATCACCGGCGCCGCCGGTATGCTCGGCCGTGCGCTGGTGCAGGCTCTGGCGGCCTTGGCGGCGCGGCCCGGCGCGATCGAGCGCGTGGTCGCGACCGACGTGCGCGAGGTCGCCGAGGCCGAGCGCCGGCGCGGCATCGTCTACGCGGTCCAAGATGTGCGCACGCCGGGGCTGGAGGCGCTGCTGACCGCGCACCGCATCGACACTGTCGTGCACCTGGCGTCGATCGTCACCCCGGGCCCGCGCGACGACGCGGCCACCGCCTACGCGGTCGACGTCGAAGGCACGCGCCGGGTGCTCGACGCCTGCCTCGCCGCCGGCGTGCAGCGGCTGGTGGTCAGCTCCAGCGGTGCGGCCTACGGCTACCACGCCGACAACCCGGCCTGGCTGAACGAGGACATGCCGCTGCGCGGCAACGACGAGTTCGCCTACGCCCGCCACAAGCGGCTGGTGGAAGAGATGCTCGCGCAGGCGCGGGCCGCGCAGCCGCAGCTCGAACAAGTGGTGTTTCGCATCGGCACCATCCTCGGCGAAGGGCTGCACAACCAGATCACCACGCTGTTCGAGCGCAAGCGGCCGCTGTGCATCCGCGGCAGCGACAGCCCCTTCGTCTTCGTCTGGGACGGCGACGTGGTCGACGCGCTGCAACGTGCGATCGACGGCGGCCCGGCGGGCATCTACAACCTGGCCGGCGACGGCGTGCTGACCCTGCCCGAGATCGCCGCGCGGCTGGGCAAGCGCTGCCGCGTCGTACCGGCCTGGGCCTTGACCGCCGCGCTGGGCGTGGCCAGGCCGCTCGGGCTGACGCGCTACGGGCCCGAGCAGGTCGGCTTCCTGCGCTGGCGCCCGGTGCTGGACAACACGCGGCTGAAGACCGTCTTCGGCTTCGTGCCGCGCCACACCAGCGCGCAGGCCTTCGAGCGCTGGGCGGCGAGCCGATGCGCGTCACGCTGATCACCGGCGCCGCCTCGGGGCTGGGCTGGACGATGGCGCGGCACTGGGCCGCAGCCGGTGACGCCTTGGTGCTGGCCGATATCGACGCGGCGGCGCTCGACGCGCGCGCGCACGAACTGGCCGCCAGCGGCGTCGGCGCCGATCGCATCGCCACCGTGGCCGGCGACCTCACCCAGGCCGAGATCATCGCGCGCGTCGTCGCCACCGCACGCGAGCGCTTCGGCCGGCTCGACCTGCTGGTCAACAACGCCGGCATCACCCACCGCTCGCCGGCGCACCGCACCGACCCGGCGGTGTTTCGCCGCGTGATGGCGGTCGATTGGCAGGCGCCGGTCGAGTTGACGCTGGCCGCGCTGCCGCTGCTGCGCGCTGCGCGCGGCGCGATCGTCACCATCGGCTCGATGGCCGGCTGGATGCCGGTGCCGGGGCGCGCCGGCTACGGCGCAGCCAAGGCGGCGCTGACGCAGTGGTTCGAGGTGCTGCGCCTCGAACTCGAAGCCGACGGCGTGCACCTGCTGATGGTCTACCCGTCGTTCCTGGACACGCCGATCGAGCGCCACGCGCTCGGCGCCGACGGTGCCCCGGCCGCGCACGCGCGTTCCACCGTCGGCCGGGTGCGCAGCGCCGAGGCCACGGTGCTCGCCATCGACCGCGCACTGCAGCGCCGCGCGCGCTGGCTCGCGCCCGATCCGCTGGCGCGCTTCGGCGCGCTGCTGTGGCGCATCGCGCCGGGCTGGTACCTGAAGAGCGTGCGGCGGCGCTTCGGCGGCGAGCTGCGCTGAAAGCCGGGCCAAGGAGCCGCGCACGCTTCGTGCGAGACTTCGCGCTGCGATACCAGAAACGATGTCGCGATCGCGCGCCGGGCCACCGTGAGCCTGGACACGATGACGCCACGCCCCAAGGAGTCCAGGAAAACCACTCATGCCAACAGCCTCGTACGGCCACCATCAAGTTCACTACGAACTGAGCGGGCAGCCCGGCCAGCCGGTCATCACCTTCCTCAACGGCCTGACCCAGAACGCCAACTTGTGGCGCAGCTACGCCGAGCACTTCGTGCCGCGTGGCTGGCGCGTGCTGGCCTACGACATGCTCGGCCAGGGGCGCTCGTCCAAGCCGATCATCGACATCGGGTTGTCCACCCACGCCGAGTTGCTCGACAGCCTGCTGCAGCAGCTGGATATCGACCAGACGCACCTGTGCAGCATCTCGTTCGGCGGCATCGTCGCGCTCGATTTCGCGATCCGCTTCGGACATCGGCTGCACAGCCTGACGGTGATGAGCACCTTCGCCGAGCTGACGCCGCAACTGGAGATGCTGGGTGCGGTGATGCTGCAGGGGCTGGCCGAAGTCGGCCTGCCGTACCTGCAAAGCATGCTCTACCCGATGAACATGAGCTCCGAATGGATTGCCGCCAACCGCGAGCGGATCCCGGCGATGAAGCGTGCCGGCTACATCGGCAACGACAGCTACGCGATGCAGAACCTGATGGAGTCGTTCACCGGGTTCAAGCCGCTGACGCCCGACCTGCACAAGATCGAGGTGCCCACGCTGGTGATGAACGGCGAGTTCGACTTCTTCACGCCGCGCGAATGCCACGAGCTGATCCGCCGCGAGGTCAAGAACTCGCGGCTGCTGATCATGCCGCGCGCCTATCACGCGTTCACGCTGGAGATGCCGCAGCTCACCATGCGCCAGGTCGAGCACTTTCTCGGGCTGGTTCGCGGCAACGCCTGGCAGGGTGACCAAAGCGTGTGGATCGCCGCCGAAGACCCGGCGGCCGAGCCGCCGTGGTTGGGCTGCAGCGGCGACTGGATGCGCGCGGTGCAGCCGCTGCGCCCGGCGCTGAGCGTGGTGCCGCCGCCATCCCCGAGCGAACCCCGGCGCAAGACACCTGCCAAGACACCGACCACGCGAAAGGCCACGCCATGATCGACCCTGCGCTGTACGACCAGGCGCGCGAGCGCATCGCGGCCACCGGCTTCACCGCCGAGGTCCAAAGCCGCATCGCGCTGTTCGTGTGCGCCGCCAAGAACGGCAACCTGATGTTCCATGCCGGCGTGCAGTGGATGCCGCAGCTCAACCTGGTGCAGCAGTCCGTGCTGTCGCAGTACCTGCGCGAGCTGGAAGCGATCACGCTGCTGAGCAAGACCGTGAGCTGGTCGGCGAACCCGCTGCTGGCGGTGGAGGCCGGCCGCATCGTCGCGCCGCTGAGCGCGGCGTGGGCCCAGCTGATGCTGCCGCCCGGGCCGATGCTGAGCCCGCGTTCGGCCTACCGCGGCATCTCGCTGGGCCATGCGCAGCTGGCGCGCATCCGCTTGCTGCCGGTGATTCCGGACAACGCCGACGCGCTCGATCCGTTCGTGGTCGCGCTGCAGCGCATCGAGCAGGAGAACGCGCGCATGCTGCAAACCCAGATCCGGCTGCTCAAGAGCATCGGCAACGACATCCCGATCGCCGAGCGCGAGGCCCTGGTCAGCGCCGACCAGGAACTGGTGGACGGCGTGTTCAGCCAGTTTCTCGGCTGGCTGGCCGCGACGTGAGGCGGACACGCCGCTGCCCCGTGGGTGCAGCGGCGTGGCGGCAGGCTACTTGAACGGGATGTTCAACTGCACGTCGAAGCGCACGTCGGTGGTCGGGTAGTCGACGTAGACCACCGAGCTGCCGGCGGCGTTCCAGGTGTCGCCCTTCTGGATGGCCGAGGCCCAGCGGGCGCGGGTACGCAGGTTCTTGAAGAATCCCTCCAGCGGCACGATGTAGATCAGGTCGACCGCCGTCTCGTTCCAGTCGGCCACCGGCAGGTTCGGGTTGCCGTTGACGTTGCGGTTGCTGCGTTGGCCGTAGGTGACATCGAACGACAAGCCGTTCAGCCCGAAACTCGCGAAGTCCAGCGTCGTGCCAAGGATCCAGGTGCGCTCGCCGGCGAGAGAGTTCTCGCCGATGCGCTGGATCAGGTAAGACGGGCCGAGCGAGAACGGCGAGTAGATCTGGTTGCGGTCCGACGTGACCCCGGCCGCAAGGTACGGAATCCACCACGCCACCGGGCGGGCTTCGAAATACACGCCGCCGTAGTTGGTGTGGAAACTCGGCCCCGGGTTGCCGTTGACCCCGCGCAGCAGACTCTGGCCGTTCGACTCCTGGTACATCCATTGCGCGGCGGCCCGGAAGTACTGCGTGCCCTCCATGCGAAAGACGTAGTCGTAGTCGATGTAGAACATGTTGAGCATGTTGTCCGCGCTGTGATACGAGGTCGAGACCATGCTGTTCTCGGTCGGCTTCCAGTTCATGCCGATGTAGGCCATGCCGTCGCTGTCGCCGCCGCGGGCCGACGTCGGATACAGGAAGACGTTCCAGGCGCCCTTGTACAGATTGAAGAAGCTGTCCTCGTTGACCTGCTTGATCTTGTTCACGTAGCCGCCGTAGTAGCGCACCGAATCGTCGAACGCGCGGCCCTGCAGCGTGATCCCCTGGAAGGTCAGCCAGTTCATGTTGCGGATGTCGCGCGCACCGATCATGCTCTGGTCGAGCTTGTTGAAGAAGCGGTACACGCCGTCCATGAACCACTGGTTGCGGATCGTCTGGCGGCCGATGACGACGGTGTTGTTGCCCAGGCGCAGCCGGGCGTTGAGCTCGCCGAACACGCCGTAGCCGGACTGGTTGGGGTCCTCGAGGATGAAGTTGAAGGTGCCGTCGTCAGGCTTCCAGAGCGGCAGCACGAAGTTGTAGGTGGCGCCGAAGGACAGGACATCGGCGATCTCGCCGGTATTGCCGAACAGGAAGGCCCCGGCACCGGCACCGGCCCACTTGAAGGCCGAGCCGGGAAGATTCGGGTCGCCGTTGGACCAGCGATCGAAGGTTGCGGCGCGGAAGAAGTAGCCGCCGGTGGCGTCGCGCACGAACGGATGCGAAGTGATCTCGCTGGACGTATCGGTCTCGGCCGCTGCCGCGGGCGCGGCCAGCGCCGCCGTCGCGAGCGCGGCGGCAAACGCTGAGGCAAACGCTGAGGCAAACGCGGTGCGGCGGCGCTGCTCGGGCTGTCGCTTCGGGTGACCGTACGTCATGGTTCGTCTCCTGTGATCGTTGGACAAAAGGAAAGCAGCATCGAACGGCGTGCCGGCTGATGCCGTGGCGGGGCCGTCGTGCTGCAAGTCAGGCCCGGCGCGGCTGCGCTGAATCCCGAAGAGGGGTACGGGTTAGGATAGCAGTGCCTTGCCCGCCGAGACCGCCGAACACCGCCGCAAGACCGCGATGAGCGCCGCGCGTCGCGTTGGCGCGACAGCGAGTGCAAGGCGATCGCCACTTTGACAACGTGTCAAGGTTTGAGCGATCACCAATGGTTATGTCGCAGTCGAATTTGGTATCGCGTTACGGTTGAATACGCGGGCTCGGGCCGCGAACGCGGCTTGCACTCGCTTAGGATCACGAATCTGGTAACGCCTTGGCGGTGCCCGAGTCACGAAGCTTCAAGAACGATCGAGGAACGACACATGACAAGCAGTCCGTTGGTTGGCCGTGCGGTGGTGCGCTGGTCGGCGTCGTTGGTGCTGGCGATGGCGTTGGCCGGCACCGCGCAGGCGCAGGCGCAGAAACCCGTCACCGAACGCTCGGCCGTCGCCGCGCTGGATGCGACCAAGAAGACGGTCGAGGTGCGCAACTTCAGGATCGGCGGCAAGTACGACCTGGCCGACCCCAAGGCCTGGGCCGACGGCGGCGTGGGCGGCACTACGCTCGAATCGCTGGGTGCCGCGCCGGCGCGCACGTCGTACATCGCGGTGGGCACGCCCAAGCGCAACGCCAAGGGCGAGATCGTCAACGCCATCGTCATCAGCACCTTCTTCTCGGGTGACGCCACCTCCATGTACAACAGCTGGGTCGCCGGCCAATCGGGCAACGGCTTTGCCGGCGGCGCGCTGGTCGGACCCGGGCTGATGTTCGACACCGACCGCTTCTACGTGGTGTTCCTCGACGGGCTGGGCCTGTGGGGTGCGTCCAAGCCGTCCGACGGCCTGGGCCGCAAGTTCCCGGTGTACAGCTACTACGACATGGTGCACCTGAACTACCGCGTGCTGCGCGACGAGCTGAAGATCGGCCAGGTGGTGCTGGCCACCGGGGTGTCGATGGGCGGCACGCAGTCGTACTACTGGGGGCTGATGTACCCCGACTTCGTCAAGGCGGTGATGCCGGTGGGCGGCGCGTCGGCCACCGACGGCCCCGGCGGCGCGATCGCGGCGTGGACCTTCCAGCTGGCCAAGGCCTCGCTCGAATCCGACCCGGTGTGGATCGAAACCAAGGCCGACTACTACAAGCTGCCCAAGGACAAGCACCCGAACCAGGGTGTCGAGTTCCACTGGTCGCAGCTGCTGCTCACCGGCTACGACCTGAGCTTCCGCCAGGCGATGGGCTGGGACGAGGTGTCCAAGGACGTGTTCGCGTGGAAGCCCGACCCGCGGCTGGGCAAGAACATCGGCGCCACCCTGTCGCGCATGGCCGGCCAGTTCGACGCGGTCGACCTGTGGTACCGCGACACCGTGGGCGAGCTGCATAACGTCGACAAGCTGCTGCCCGGCATGAAGCCGCGCACGCTGGTCGTGCACGTCGACAACGACATGTGGCTGATGGCCAGCGACGCGCGCAAGGCGTCCGAAGTGATTTCCGGCGGGCTGTACGCCAGCTTCAGCGACCCGATCGCGCACTACGCGGTGTTCAAGGCACCCAACGTGCTGAAGGACAACCAGACCTTCAGCTCGTTCCTGCGCAACACCGGCGTATCCAACGCGGCCGAGCAGGGCATCGTGTGCGAGGCCAAGAACTACCGCCGGCCGACGGTCAACCTGAACCCCGACCCGAACAAGTCGTTCTGGAAGGACGAGATCGTCTACCCGTTCCCGGTGAAGTACGCGAATGCGAAGGACAAGAACGGCGTCGACTGGCAGATCGGGTACATGGACGAGTACTGCGGCAAGGAGCGCAACCCGACCACGCTGGTGATGGTGCACGGCAAGGGCGCGTTCGGCGCGCACTATGGCAACGTCGTGAAGTACGCGGTCGAGCGCGGCTTTCGCGTGATCGTGCCCGACATGCCGCTGGCCGGCGTGTCCGGCCCGGGCAACCTGGACAAGACGCAGGCACGCACGCTGGACGACATCCGCGACAGCTTCAACTCGCTGATCGTCGGCAAGCTTGGGGTGAAGAAGGCCTACTACTACGGCCACTCGCAGGGCGGGCAGGTGGTGCTGGGCTACGCGCTGCGCTACCCCGAGGCGGTGCAGGGCCTGCTGCTCGAAGGCCCGGCCGGCCTCGAGGAGTACCCGAAGAACTTCAAGCTCGGCGACAAGGAGCTGCCGATCTGCGACAAGTCGATCGGCCGCGACCTGGCCCGCTGGCAAGCGGCGTGGGGCCCGTTCGGCCTGGTCGAAGCCGAGAGGAAGCGTTCGCCGCAATGGGTGCGCGACTTCTTCTACTGGAAGACGCGTGACGCCGCGGGCAACCAGATCCCCGCGCCGGCCGGCTACTTCGTCAACGACACGCAGTACTCGCGGCTGCACACCGACCAGCGCATCGCGATGATCACCGGCAACCAGCGCGAGTTCGACCAGTGGACCTTCCTGTTCCACTACGACACCTTCTCGATGTGCTCGGAGAACGCGCGCGAAGACGAGAACTCGCTGTACAAGCGGCTGCCGCAGATCAAGGCGCCGATCTTCCTGGCCTTCGGCGCGATCGAGCCGTTCATCCCGAGCACGTCGCTGAACGGCCTGACCGACAAGTCGCAGCAGGTGATCCTGCCGTTCATGCAGCGCATGACCGCCGCGGGCAACCCGCCGGTGGTGAAGATCTACCCCGGTGTCGGCCACTTCATCCACACCGACGTGCCGCTGGAGTTTGCGCGCGACGTGGTCAGCTACATGAAGAGCGGCCGCGTCGACGCAGTGACGCCGCAGGTGGTGGACTCGTTGATCAACGGCGCCAAGCCGACGGCCCAGGCCGCCCCCGCGGGTGGCTCGGACAAGCCGGCCGGCCTTTCCAAGTGAGCCGCGCGATGCAAGCCAACCTGAGGAACACCCACGTGAACAAGCACATCGTTGCCCTGGCGCTGGCGGCCGCCTTCGCGCTGCCGGGCGCCGCGCTGGCCGCCGACCCGAAGTTTCCGCTGACGCCGCGTTCGGGCTCGATGGAGTTCGACCAACTCAAGCAGCAGTACGAGATCCCGAACTTTCGCATCGGCGGCAAGTACAACCTGGATGCCGACCCGCAGACCTGGCGCGACGGCGGCGAGGGCGGCACCACGCTCGAGTCGCTGGGCGCCGGCCCGCTGAAGGTGGCGTACATCGCGGTGGGCACGCCCAAGCGCAACGACAAGGGGGAGATCACCAACGCGGTGATCGTCAACACCTTCTACTCGGGTGACGCGACCAACATGTACAACTTCTGGTACGACGGCCAGCCCGGCAACGGGTTTTCCGGCGGTGCCGTGGTCGGCCCTGGCAAGGTCATCGACACCAACCGCTATTACGTGGTGTTCCTCGATGCGCTCGGGCTGTGGGGCGCGTCCAAGCCCTCCGACGGCCTGGGGCGCAAGTTCCCGGCGTACAGCTACTTCGACATGGTGCAAAGCAACTACCGGCTGCTGCGCGACCACCTGAAGATCGCGCAGGTGGAGCTTGCCACCGGCGTGTCGATGGGTGCGACGCAAGCCTGGGTGTGGGGCGTGATGCACTCGCCCAGCGGCTTCGTCAAGGCGGTGCTGCCGATCGGCGGCACCACCGCGTCGGACGGCGCCGATCCGGTCGGCGCCTGGACCTTCCTGCTCGGCCAGGCGGCGATCGAAAGCGACCCGAAGTGGCGCGCCACCAATGGCAACTACTACCACCTGCCGGTGGAGCAGCACCCGAAGCAGGGCTTGGAGTTCATGTGGTCGCGGCTGCAGCTGACGGGCTTCAGCTTTCCGGTGCGCACCGCCACGCCGTGGCCGCAGATCGAGCGCGAGGTCTTCCACTGGCAGCCCAAGGGCAACCAGTCGGCGGCGTGGATCGCGCGGGTCAAGAACGAAGACCCGGTGGACTTCTGGTACCGCAACGACTCGGGCTTCAACTACAACATCAACGCGGATCTGAAGCGCATCAAGGCGCGTACGCTGGTGGTGCACGTCGATACCGACATGTGGCTGCTGGTCGATAACGCGCGCAAGGCGGCCAAGCAAACCCCCGGCGCGGTGTTCGCCAGCTTTGCCGACCCGACCGCGCACTACGCGGTGTTCAAGGCGCCGAACGTGCTCAAGGACACGATCAAGGCCTTCATCGACAACAGCTTCACCACCAGCTTGCCGGGCATCGCCGGGGCTTCAGGCGGCGGCGCCGCGCCGGCTGCGGTCGACAAGCCGGCCGGGTTGTCCAAGTAGCCCTCACCAGGAGACCCGCATGCCGCGCATCAAGGCTGGCGACATCGAGCTGAACTACATCGAGCACGGCAGCGGCGACAACGTCGTGCTCGCCGTGCACGGCAACCTCGGCTGCGCGCATTGGCTCGATCTGGCGATGCCGCTGCTGCCCGGCAACCTGCGCGTGATCGCCGCCGAGTGGCGCGGCTGCGGTGATTCGGACAAGCCCGAACCCGCGGCCGACTACTCGAACTACACGATGCAGGTGCATGCGCGCGACCATCTGGCGCTGCTGGACGCGCTGGGCATCGCCAAGTGCCATGTCTACGGGCATTCCACTGGCGGCATCATCATCTCGCACATGCTGGCGCTGGCGCCCGAGCGCTTCGGCAAGGTGCTGATGCTCGACCCGGTCAGCCCGCTGGGGCTGCAGCTCAACCCGGGGCAGGTCGGCGTGCTCACCGCGATGAAAACCGATCGCGACGTCGGGTTCGCCGGGCTGGCCAGCGCCGCGCCGACGCTGTTCCGGCCCGAGACGCTGGTGGCCGGTCAGATGCCGCAGTTCGCCGATGCCACCAGCCAGGCGCAGCGCGAGCTGTTCGCGCTGATCATCGACAAGACGCGGGTCTTGTCCGACGGCATCTGGTTCGGCACGCCGCACAACCTCGGCCTGGAATGGGACTCGGGCGCGTTGGCTGCGCAGATGCCGCAGATGACGCACGAGCACCTGGTGCTGTTCGGCAAGATGGACTACTGGATCCCGCGCGATCACATGGACGCGATGGTGGACAAGCTGCCCAACGCGCGGCTCGAAGTCTTTCCCTACGTCGGGCACTCGATGAACGTCGAGCAGCCGCTGCTGTTCGCGCGCATCTTCAGCGACTACTTCCGCGGCTGAGCCGCGGCGGCGCCGCGCCGGCCACACGCGATTGGTGGCCGGCCGGGGCCGCTACGCGATGAACAGCGTCGCCGGCGTCTCGAGCAGTGCGCGCAGCGCCTGCACGTAGCGCGCCGCGTCCATGCCGTCGACCACGCGGTGGTCGAACGACGACGACAGGTTCATCGTCAGTCGCACGGTCGGCATGCCGCGCAGCGGCACCAGCCGCTCGATGATGCGGTTGACGCCGACGATGGCCACCTCCGGCTGGTTGATGATCGGCGTGGTCACGATGCCGCCCAGCGGCCCCAGGCTGGTCAGCGTGATGGTCGAGCCGCTCATCTCGTTGCGCGTGATGCTGTTGGCGCGCGCCGCCTCGGCCAGGCGCGACACCTCGGCGGCCATGCCCCACAGGTCCAGCGCCTCGGCGTGGTGCACCACCGGCACCATCAGGCCCGACGGGGTCTGCGTGGCGATGCCGATGTGCACCGCCGCGTGGCGGTAGACGATGCCCTTCTCGTCGTCGAAGCGCGCGTTGACCTGCGGAAAGTCGGCGCGCGCGCGCACCATCGCGCGCATCAGGAACGGCAGCAGAGTCAGCTTCGGCCGCTTCGGATGCAATGCGTTGAGCTTCGTGCGCAGCGCCTCGAGCTCGGTGACGTCGATTTCCTCGACGTAGCTGAAGTGCGGTATCTGCCGCTTGGCCTGCTGCATCTGCAGCGCGATACGCCGACGCAGGCCGACCACGCGCACTTCCTCGACGCCGTCGGCTGCGGCCGCTGCAGCGGGTGCGGTGGCTGGCGCAGCGGCCGGTGCTGCCGCGCTTGCTGGAGCAGCTGCAACGGTCGCGGCCGGCGCGGCTGCGGCGGGGCCGGCTTGCGCCTGCCCTGCTTGCACGGCCGCGTCCAGGTCGGCATGCATGATCCGTCCCGAGGCCGCGCTGGCGCGCACCAGGCGCAGGTCCAGCCCCAGTTCCCAGGCACGACGGCGGACCGAGGGCGAAGCGAGCGGCCGCTCGGTCGTGCTCGCGGCGCGCGGCGGCGTCGCTGTCGCGGGTGCCGGTTGGGCCACGGCTGCCACGGCTGCCGCGGCTGCGGGCGCAGCGGCGGCAGCAGGTGGTGCGGCCGGCGGTGGCGGCGGCATGGGCGCGGCCGCAGCGGCAGCGGTCGGCGCCGGTGCGGGCGCCGGTGCGGGCGTAGGTGCAGGTGCAGGCGCCGGGGCGCTGGCGCCCTGCGCCGCCGCGCCGGTGGCCAGCCGGATCAGCTCGCCGCCCACGCGCAGCATGCTGCCGACCTCGCCGCCCAGCGCGAGCACGCGCCCGGCCACTGGCGTCGGAATCTCCACCGTCGCCTTGTCGGTCATCACGTCGGCGATCACCTGGTCTTCGGCTACGGCATCACCGAGCGCGACGTGCCAGGCGACGAGTTCGGCCTCGACGATGCCTTCGCCCAGGTCGGGCACCTTGATCACATGCTCCGACATCTCAGTTCTCCATCACGCGCCGCAGCGCCTGGGCCACCCGTGCCGGGCCGGGAAAGTACATCCATTCCTGGGCGTGCGGGTAGGGTGTGTCCCAGCCGGCAACGCGCTCGATCGGCGATTCCAGGTGGTAGAAGCAGTGCTCCTGCACCAGCGCGGTCAACTCGGCGCCGAAGCCGCTGGTGCGCGTGGCCTCGTGCACGATCACGCAGCGCCCGGTCTTGCGCACCGAATCGACGATCGGCTGCAGCTCCAGCGGCCACAGGCTGCGCAGGTCGATGATCTCGGCGTCGATTCCGGACTCGCGCACGGCGGCATCGCAAACCCACACCATGGTGCCGTAGCACAGTACAGTGACATCGCTGCCGGGCTTGAACACCCGCGCCGATTCCAGCGGCACCGTGTAGTGGCCTTCGGGCACGAGGCTGAGCTCGTGCTCGCTCCACGGCACCAGCGGGCGGTCGTGGTGGCCATCAAAGGGGCCGTTGTACAGCCGCTTGGGCTCGAAGAAGACCACCGGGTCGTTGCACTCGATCGCCGCGATCAGCAGCCCCTTGGCGTCGTAGGGGTTGCTGGGCATCACGGTGCGGATGCCGCAGACGTGGGTGAACAGCGCCTCGGGGCTCTGGCTGTGGGTCTGGCCGCCGTAGATGCCGCCGCCGCAGGGCATGCGGATGGTCAGCGGCGCAGTGAAGTCGCCGGCCGAGCGGTAGCGCAGCCGCGCCGCCTCGGACACGATCTGGTCCGACGCCGGGTAGAAGTAGTCGGCGAACTGGATCTCGACCACCGGGCGCAAGCCGTAGGCGCCCATGCCCACCGCGGCGCCGACCAGGCCGCCTTCGCTGATCGGTGAGTCGAACACGCGCTGGCTGCCGTACTTGGCCTGCAGGCCCTCGGTGCAGCGGAACACGCCGCCGAAGTAGCCGACGTCCTCGCCGAACACCACCACGTTGTCGTCGCGGCCCAGCATCACGTCCATCGCCGAGCGCAGCGCTTGGACCATGGTCATCTTCTTGGTGTTGACTTCAGCCATGGCGCTGCGCCTCCTGTTCGGCGCGCACCTGCGCCATCTGATCGGCCAAGTGCGGCGGCATATGTTCGTAGACCTGCTCGAACATCGTCTCCAGCGGCGGCATGTGACCGTCCAGCAGCGTGCCGTGGCTTTCGGCCTGCTTCTGCGCGGCCAGGACCTCCTGCTGCAGTTCTTCCTGCGCCGCCTCATGCTGGGCGTCGGACCAGATGCCGCGCACGATCAGGTGGCGCTTGAGCCGCTCGATCGGGTCGCCCAGCGGGAAGCGCTGCCAGTCGTCGGCCGGGCGGTAGCGCGCCGGGTCGTCGGAGGTGGAATGCGCGCCGGCGCGGTAGGTGACCCATTCGATCAACGTCGGCCCCAGATTGGCGCGCGCGCGTGCCAGCGCCCAGCGCGACGCCGCGTAGGCCGCGAGGAAGTCGTTGCCGTCGACCCGCAGCGAGGCGATGCCGGCGCCGACGCCGCGCGCGGCGAAGGTGGTGGTCTCGCCGCCGGCGATCGCCTGGACGGTGGAGATCGCGTACTGGTTGTTCACCACGTTCAGCACCACCGGCGCGCGATACACGTGGGCGAAGGTCAGCGCGGCGTGGAAGTCGGGCTCGGCGGTGGAGCCGTCGCCGATCCAGCCCGAGGCGACCTTGGTGTCGCCCTTGATCGCCGAGGCCATCGCCCAGCCCACCGCCTGGCTGAACTGCGTGGCCAGGTTGCCCGAGATCGAGAAGAACCCGGCGTACTTGAACGAGTACATCACCGGCAGCTGGCGGCCCTGCAGCGGATCGTTCGCGTTGGACATCAGCTGGCTCATCATCGTGGCCAGCGGCACGTCGTCGCGCGAGATCAGCAGCCCTTGCTGGCGGTAGGTGGGAAAGCACATGTCCCCGGGCTGCAGCGCCAGCGCGTGGGCGCAGGCGATCGCCTCTTCGCCCAGGCACTGCATGTAGAACGACACCTTCTTCTGGCGCTGCGCGATCTGCATGCGCGCGTCGAAGACGCGCGTCTTCATCATCGAACGCAGCCCGCGCTGCAGTTGCTCGGGGCTGAGATCGGGCGCCCAGGGGCCGTTGGCGTTGCCCTCGTGGTCGGTCACGCGGATCAGCCCCCAGGCCTGCTGGCGCATGTCGGCCGCCGGGCAGTCCAGCGCCGGCATCGGCATCTCGCCGGCTGGGGTCAGCCGCAGGTAGCTGAAATCGGTGGGCTGCCCGGGCCGGCCGGTGGGTTCGGGCACATGCAGCCGCAGCGGTGCGGCTGGCTGGTTGCTCATTGCACGCTCCTCGAGCCGATGGGCGAACGGGTCGCCGCGGCCGCTGGTCCCTGGGGAGGCGCAGGTTAACGCATGCTTGGCGGTGCTGTCGATAGGTTCAGCCGCGGTGGTGTGGTGGCTTTGCCGCCGCGTTCGGCGGTCGGCGCGGTCGGCGCGGTCGGCGCGGCCGGCCGCGGCGCGCTTGCGCAGCGGCCATCGCGGCGGTTTCGCTGGTGCTGCTGCCGGCGGGTTAAGCCAAGCCCGCGGGCGCCTGCCAGTCGAGCACGCGGATCAGCCGCAGTTCATCGGCCTGCGCGAAGATCCGGCGCACGCGGTCTTGCCACAGCTGGCCGAAGCGCGCCAGATCGTCGGCGCTGGCCTGGCCGCTGAGTGCTTTGGGCAGCACCGCGCGCATCTCGTCGGGCCAGCCGACCAGCGATGCCTCTGCCGACACCTGCACCGCCTTGCCGGTGTCGTTGCGCTGCAGGCCCAGGGTTTCTTGCACCGGCTGCTCGAAGCGCAGCAGGTCGTGGCGCGAAAAGCGCGGGCCGATGCCGCGAAAGCCGGTTTCGGCTGCCGCGCCGGTGAGCAACTGCACCACGGTCGCGACCACGCCATTGGCACCGCTGTCGCGCGCATCGCGCATGAACACGCTGATCTCGCCGCGCACCGGAAGCTGCTCGCCGTACAGCGCGCGCAAGCCGTGCACCGTCATCAGATAGGCGCCAGCCACGGTCGGGCACGAATGGCCGGCCAGGCGCACCGCGTCGGCATAGCTGTACTCGATCACGCCACCCGGTGCGGTGCCCAGGAACTCGGCCAGCGGATCGCGCACCGTCAAGTTCGGGGCGTCGGCAAAAAAAGCGGGGAACGGCGTCGTGGCGCTGGGCATGGGGCCTCCGTGGTCAGTGCCGGCGCGGCAGCGGTTGCCCGCGCCCGCCCGGTGCGGGGCATGGTACCGCTGGGCGTGCAGCGATCGGCCGGGTGCGGTGCGCCAACCCTGCGCCCGGCGCGCGATTCGGCTTGGGCGCGCACGGTTGCGCCGGCCCGGGGCCGCAGCACCGCGCTGTCAGCGATCGGTGTTCTGCAAACCCACGACGACGCTGCGCGCGCGCACCCGCGAGAACACGCCGGCCGGCACGTCCACCGGGATCGACTTCACCTGGCGCAGCGTGCGCGAGTCGAAGATCGCCAGTTGCCCGCCTGGCGCGCCGGTGCTGCGATCGCCGCGGTAGCGCGCGCTGACGTAGAAATAGTCGCCGCGCGCGGTGTACTCCGGAAAGTGCGAGTGCCCGAGCGTGCCCGCGACCTCGATCGTGCGCACCACCTCGAGCGTTTCCTTGTCGATGAACTGCAGCTTGGCCGCGTTCGGCCCCTTGCCGACGATGTCGACGATCACGTAGGGCGCGTCAGGATGCGCGGCCGGCGACTCGGTCGGCCCGATCACCGGGATGCGCTTGACGACCTCGAAGCTGTCCATGTCGAACACCGTGACCTCGAACGACTTGCAGTCGTCCTCGCCGATGTTGGTCCCGATGCCCAGCAGCCGGCCCTTGGAGCGGATCACCGCGCCCGAGCCCAGGTGCGGTTTGCAGCCGGCCGGGATCTTGCGCACGATGCGCGCTTCGGCCAGGTCCACCACCGCGTTCAGGTGGTCGTCGTACGAGGCCACCACCAGCAATCGCCCGTCGGGCGACAGGAAGCCGTCGTGCAGATGGCGGCCGACCCCGGCGATCTTGGCCACCGGCATGTCGGGCTTGTCCAGATCGACGATCCAGACCTGGCCCGACTGCTCGAGCGCGACCACGAACACGTTGGCAAAGGGCGTGGCCATGATCATGCCGGCGTCGGATTGCACCATCTTGCCGTCGAGATCGGCGCCCGCCAGCTCGAACAGCCGCACCGGCTCGAGCGTGGCCGCGTCGAGGATCACCATCGTGTGCGGCACGTACGAGCCGGCGGCGACAAAGCGCCCGTCGCGCGACACCGCGAGCGAGGTGCCGTTCAGCCCGGCGCGCACCTTGCGCGTGCTGCGCATCGAGTACAGGTCGATCTTGTGCACCCAGCCCATGTCGTCGCGCACGTAGGCCCAGCGCGGCTCGGTCGGGTGGAAGTCCATCAGGTGCGGCGCGTGGCCGGTGGCGACCGCGCCCACCTTGCGGTGCGTGCGCCCGTCGAAGAACAGCACTTTCGCCTCGGGGCCGGCCGCCATGCGGCCGCGCGACATCACCGCCATCAGGTCGTCGAGGTGATCGATGCGAAACTGCGGCGCCGCGGGCAGCTTCGCTTCATCGGCGACCAGCACTTGCAGCGACCGGCGCACGTCCTCGATGCCCCAGGTTGGCGTGGTCGCGCTTTGCGTGGTGATCAGCGTGGCCAGCAGCTCGCGATCGGCTGCCGACAGCGCGGTGCGGCCCCAGCTCGGGTGCGCCGGCATCAGCGTTGGCGGAGCGCCGCCGGTGATCTTGCCCATCACCTGCGCGTGGGTCAGCTTGGTGTCGTCGCGGTTCAGTGCCGGTGCGATGTAGCCGCCGCGGTCGGCGCCGTGGCACACCGCGCAATGCTGCTCGAACACGCGTTCGGCGCGCGCCAGATCCTGCGCAGCCACCGCGGCCGACAGCAGTGACAAGACGAAGCCTGCCAAGCAGGCCGGTGTGCGTTTCATGGTGCGTCCTCCAAGTCAGACAACTTGCGGGCCGACCCTGCGGCAGCCAGCGGCGCCCAGCGCCGGCCCGCCTGACGGCGCTCAGCGCCGCAGGCTGCGCGTGACTTCGATCAGCGCGTTCAGCGCATCGGTGGCGGTGAAGATGCCCAGCAGTTCGCCTTGCTCGTCGTTGACGATCGCGCTGCCCACCTTGCGGTCCGACATCGCGTAGGCCACCTCGTCCAGCGGCGTCGCCGCGCTCACGGTGAGCGGGTCCACCGCCATGACGTCGCCGGCCCGAACCTGCTGCTGGTGCTCGATGCTCAGGCCGAGCACGACGCGCACGTCGCGGTCGCTGATCACGCCGACGACGCGGCCGTCGCGCACCACCGGCAGGTGGCGCACGCCGTGGTCGGCCATCAGCCGTTGCACGTCGCCGATCGGCATGTTCTCTTCCGCGGTGATCGGGTTGGGGGTGGTGTATTCCTCGACCGCCACCTGCATTGCAGCCATCTTCGTCCTCCCGGCCTGCGCGCTGTCGCGCCGCGGCTGACGCCTCCCATGGCGTAGCCCACGTCCCTATTGTGGTCAAACTGCGCGGCAAAGGCCAGCCCAGCGGCGGCAGCGCGGGCTCAGGCATGGCGCCGGGGCAGGGCGGGCGGCCCGGGCGCGTCGCCGCTGCACGGGCGGTCTTCGCGGATCACCTTGCGCACGTCGATGAACGCAAGCTGAACGCCATCTTCAAGCCCGGTTCAGCGTGCCGCTTGCAACATGGCAGCCAGGCCCGACGCTGTGCCGGGCCCCACACCATCAGGAGTCCAGATCATGCAAAGCAACACTCGAACCGGCCGCCGTCTTCTCGTTGCCGTGGCCGCAGGCGCGGCACTGGCCGCGGGCATCGCGCAGGCGCAGGCGCCCGCACCTGCAGCGCCGGCCACCGCGGCCGCTGTGCCGGCCGGCCCGGCGCTGACGATTCGCGACATCTACGACCGCATGGAGGCCGCCGGTTTCCGCGACATCCGCGAGATCGAATACGACGACGGCCGCTACGAAGTCAAGGCGCGCAACGCGCAGGGCGAGCGCGTCAAGCTCTACGTCAACGCCACCACCGGCGCGGTCGAACGCACGCGCAGCGACCGCTGAGGCGGCGCCGGCGTTTCGCTGCCACCCCAGGAGGTCCCATGGTCACGACGCAGAACCGCTATCACCCGCTGCTGGTCGGCATGCACTGGCTGACCCTCGTGCTGCTGCTCGCCGTCTACGCGTCGATCGAGTTGCACGGCATCTTTCCCAAGGGCAGCGACACGCGCGAACTGATGAAGACCTGGCATTTCATGCTCGGCCTGTCGGTGTTCGCGCTGGTGCTGGTGCGCCTGCCGCTGCGGTTGGCGCTGGGCGCCCCGCCGATCACGCCCGCGCCGCCGGCCTGGCAGCACCGGCTGGCGCTGGCCATGGACACGGCGCTTTACGCCATCTTGCTGGCGCTGCCGCTGCTGGGTTGGCTCGTGTTGTCCGCCAAGGGAAAGGCCATCCCGTTCTTCGGCCTGGACCTGCCGGCGCTCGTGGCGCCGGACAAGGCGCTGGCGAAGAACATCGAGGAAGTGCACGAGACGCTCGGCACGCTGGGCTACTGGCTGATCGGCGTGCACGCCGGCGCCGCGCTTGTCCACCACCACCTGATGCGCGACGACACGCTGCGGCGCATGTGGCCGCGGCGCCCGGCGGCCGGGATGCGCCGTATCCGGGGGTCTCGCCCCTTCTGAAAAGGACGTCGACATGCAACGCCTTGCTCAGGGTTTGCTTGCCTTGTCGCTGGCGGCAGCGGCGCATGTGGCGCTGGCCGACGACGATTGCGACGCACCGTTGCGCCACTGGCAGTCGCGCGACGCGGTGTTGCACCTGGCCGCGCAGCAGGGCTGGCAGGTGCAGCGGCTGAAGATCGACGACGGCTGCTACGAGCTGCGCGGCACCGATGCGCAGGGTCGCGAGTTCAAGGCCAAGCTCGACCCGCAGACGCTGCGTGTGGTGAAGATGAAGCGGCGCGAGCGCGAGCGCGACCATGAGCGTGACCGTGAGCGTGAGCGTGAGCATGACCGCGACCGCGATCGCGATCGCGACCGCCAGCGCAGCGGCCAACCCGCGCCGGGTGAAGGCGCACCGCCGCAAGGCGCCGCCACCGCACCTGCCACCCCCGCTGCGACGCCGCACCTGACCCCCGGCACCACGCCGCGCGGCCAGATCGAATGAAACCTTGAATCCAAAGACGAAGGAACCGCCATGTCCAAACCCGTGCTGACCACACTCGCTGCCGCCTGCGCGCTGGTGCTGCCGGCGGTGGTGCAAAGCCGCCCGGTGACGCTGACCACCACCTTGAAGAACTACGGCGGCGACGGCGCCTACCTCGCCGTGTACCTGACCGACGCCAAGGGTGCCTACGCCGGCACGCTGTGGGTGGCTGGCGGCAAGGCCAAGTACTACAAGAACCTGTCCGACTGGAACCGCCTGTCGGCCAGCGATACCAAGCGGCTGCAAGGCATCACCGGCGCCAGCGTCGGCCAGGGCCGCACGCTGAAGGTCACGGCCGACCTGGCCGACGCGCTGATCGACGCCGGCTACGAGATCCGCATCGACGCCGCGGTCGAGGACATGCGCGACAGCCCGGCCGAGATCCGCGTGCCGCTGAGTTCGGCCAATGCCGGCAAGGCGCAGGCCGGGCGCCAGTACATCCAGTCGTTCAGCTTCCAGCTGCAATGACGGCAATGAGGCCGCCGTTGCAAGACCCGGGCAAGGCATGAGCTGGCGCCAACTGCATCGCTGGCTGGGCCTGGTCGCCGGCAGCGTGGCGCTGCTGCTGGGCCTGACCGGCACGATCCTGGCCTGGGACCCGGTGCGCGACGCTTGGTCGGCCACGCCGGCCCAGCCCGACCTGCCGGTGTCGGTGCTGGCGCAGCGGGTGGCGGCCACGGTGCCGGGGGTGGAGGAGATCCGCCGCCTGCCTTCAGGCGAGATCGTGGTCTATGCCTTCGACGCCGGCCAGCCGCGTGCGCTGCGCGTCGATGCCGCCGACGGCCGGGTGCTGGGCGGGTACGAGGCCTCGGCGGTGTCGCGCTGGTTCAAGAAGGCGCACCGTTCGTTCCTGCTCGGCGATGGCGGCCGGGTGGCGGCGGCGGTGGTCGCGCTGGCGATGCTCGGCTTGTCGCTGTCGGGCCTGACCTTGCTGCTGCGCCGCCTGGGCGGCTGGCGGCGGCTCGGGGCGCGGGTGCGCGGTACGGCGCTGCAGCGCATTCACGTGCTGACCGGGCGGGTGATGGTCGCGGTGCTCGCGCTGACGTCGGTCACCGCGCTGTACATGAGCGCCGCGACCTTCGGCCTGGTGACGGTCGACGCCGAGTCCGACCCCGACGTGGTGTCGGCCGCGGGCGCGGCGGCGGATGTCGCGGTCGGCGAGGTACCGCTGCTGCAAAGCCTGCGCGTCGATGATCTGCGCCGGCTGAACTTTCCTGCCGCCGATGACCCGCAGGACACCTGGAAGCTCACCACCGCGGCGGGTCGCGGCTGGGTCGACCGCGGCAGCGGGCGCACGCTGGCTTGGCAGCCGGCCTCGACCGCGCAGCGGCTGCACGACTGGGCGACGCTGCTGCACACCGGCGAGGGCGCGTGGCCCTGGGCGCTGGTGCTGGGCCTGGCCGCGGCGAGCATCCCGCTGTTCTGGGGCACGGGCCTGATGTTGTGGTGGCACACGCGCAGCCGCACGCCGCGTTTTGGCGACAACAGCGCGTTGGCGCAGGCCGACATGCTGATCTTCGTCGCCAGCGAAAACGGCTCGACCTGGGGCTTCGCCCAGGCGCTGCACAAGGCGCTGGTGCGCGCCGGGCACAAGGTGCACAGCGCCGGGCTCGAGCACTTCCAGCCGGGCGCCGCGGCACGGCAGATCTTCGTGCTCGCCGCCACCTACGGCGACGGCCAGGCGCCGGCGCATGCGGCAGTGGCGCTGGGCCGCATCGCGCAGGCACCGCTGACGGCCGCGCGGGTCACGGTGCTGGGTTTCGGCGACCGCCAGTTCGGCGCTTACTGCGCCTACGCCGAAGCGCTCGACCAGGCGCTGCGGGCCAAGGGCTGGGCGCAACTGCTGCCGCTCGAGCGCATCCACCAGCAATCGGCGCAGGAGTTCGCGCGCTGGGGCGAGGCGCTGGCGTCGGCACTGGGCGAGCCGCTGCTCATCGACTACCAGCCGCGCTTGCCGGCGACCACCGCGCTGACGCTGCGCTCGCGCGAGGACTACCCCGGCGCCACCGGCAACCCGGCGGTGATCCTGCGTTTCACCTGGCCGGCGTTGCCTTGGCCGCAGCGCCTGCTCGGTGTCAAGGAAACCTCCGGGCTGCGCCCTGCGGGGTTCGCCCTTGGGGCGGCCCGGCGGGCTCACGGCCTGGCGCACTTTGCCGCCGGCGACCTGCTGGGCGTGCTGGCGCCGGGATCGAGCGTGCCGCGCTATTACTCGCTCGCCTCCAGCTGGCGCGACGGCTTCGTCGAGATCTGCGTGCGCAAGCTGCCGGGCGGCGTGTGTTCCAACCACCTGCACGCGCTACAGCCCGGCGATCGCATTGACGCCTTCGTGCAGCCCAACCCCGGCTTCGTGCTCGACAACGCGCGCCGGCCGCTGCTGCTGATCGGCGCCGGCACCGGGGTGGCGCCGCTGGCCGGCTTCATCCGCGCCAACCGGCGGCGCCAGGCGATGCACCTGTACTTCGGCGCGCGCGATCCGGCGCTGGACTACTACTTCGGCGCGCAGATCGAAGCCTGGCTGCGCCAGCGCCGGCTGGCCAGTCTGCGCACCGTGTTCTCGCGCATCCGCGATGGCGGCGGCTACGTGCAGCACGCGCTGCAGCGCGACGCCACGCGCGTGCGCGAACTGTTCGCCAACGGCGCGATCGTTCGCGTCTGCGGCAGCCGCCCGATGGCGCAGGCGGTGCACAAGACGCTGGACGACATCCTGGGCGCGATGCGCCTGAGCGTGGCGCAGCTGAAGGCCGCCGGACGCTATGCCGAAGACGTCTTCTGAAGCCGTTGTGCGGCGCGCGCGTACCGCGCTGCACGGCCCGACGATGGGCACGCGCTGGTCGCTGCGTTGCGACCTCGACGTCGGCCTGCATGCCGAAGCGCTGCGCGTGGAGCTGGCCGCCGCGGTCGACCAGGTCGACCGGCAGATGTCGCCGTGGCAGCCCGAAAGCGACCTGAACCGGCTCAACCGCGCGCCGACTGATCAGTGGATCGCGCTGCCGCCGCAGATCCTGGAGGTGCTGAAGCGCGCGCTCGACATCTCGCGCGCGAGCGGCGGCGCCTTCGACCCCGCGGTGGGTGCGCTGGTCGACGCCTGGGGCTTCGGCGCGGCGCGCGCGGCGCCGGATGCGGCGGCGATCCGCGCCGCCGCCCAGGCGGTGCGGCAGCCGGCGCACCAGGCGCTGGAACTCGACCTCGCCGGCGGCAGGGCCTGCAAGCACGCACCGCTGCAGCTCGACCTGTGCGGCATCGCCAAGGGCTATGCGGTCGACCGCATGGCCGCGGTGCTGCAGCGATACGGCGTGCGCCACGCGCTGGCGGCGCTCGACGGCGAACTGCGCGCGATCGGTACCCAGGCCGGCGGCGCACCCTGGCCGGTGGCGCTGGAAAGCCCGCAGCCCGGGCGGCGCGCGGTGCACGGCGTGATCGAGCTGCAGGACCTGGCCGTCGCCACCTCGGGCGACTACCGCCGCTTCGTGCAGCTCGGCAACGTCCGTGTCGCGCACAGCATCGACGGCCGCGGCGCGGCGCCGGTGAACAACGATGTCGCGTCGGTCACGGTGCTCGCTGCCGACTGCATCAGCGCCGACGCCTGGGCCACTGCGCTGCTGGTGGCCGGCGCCGGCGAGGGCCTGGCGCTGGCACAGCGCTGGGGTCTGGAAGTGCTGTTCCTGCTGCGCCGCGAGGGCCGTTGGATCGAACTCGGGCTGGGGCGTTTTGCCGCACCCGCCGTGGTCGCGTCGTAGCGCGCGCGGCGCGCCCTGGCCTCGTAGCAGGGTGGCCGACAATCGCTCGAACCCACGCCGGCTGCGGCCCACGCCGCGAGCGGCGACCCCAGGAGAGTGTCCGATGAACCCGCTTCGTATCGACTACACGCAGGCCGCGCCCGACGCGTTCAAGGCGATGCTCGCGCTCGAAGCCGCGGTGCAGCGCAGTGGGCTGGAGCATTCGCTGATCGAGCTGGTGAAGATGCGCGTGTCGCAGATCAACGGCTGCGCCTACTGCCTGGACATGCACAGCAAGGACGCGCGCGCCGCCGGCGAGACCGAGCAGCGGCTGCACCTGCTCGCGGCGTGGCGCGAGGCGCCGTGCTACAGCCAGCGCGAGCGTGCCGCGCTGGCCTGGGCCGAGACGCTGACGCTGGTGTCCGCCCAGGGCGCACCCGACGCCGCCTACGCATCGGCGCGCGCGCAGTTCGACGACAAGGCGCTGGTCGACCTGACGCTGGCGATCGTCGCCATCAACGGCTGGAACCGCCTGGCGATCGGTTTGCGCTCCGAGGTCGGCGGCTACGTGGCGCACACCACGCGCTGAGCGGCTGCACGCGGCACGCACGGCAGAATCGCCGCCTTGTGGCCGGGCAGGGGGCTCGGCCCGCAAAGCAGGGCGCGGGGCCGGCGCAGCGATGAACGACGAACAACAAGCCAAGGACGAATACGGCATGCGCCTGGCGCTGGACCAGGCGCACAACGCGCTGCTGGTCGGCGAGGTGCCGGTGGGCGCGGTGATCCTGCGCGAGTCCGAGCAAGGCCGGCAGGTCATCGCCACCGGCTACAACCGGCCGATCACCACGCACGACCCGACCGCGCATGCTGAAGTGGTCGCCCTGCGCCACGCGGCGCAGCTGCTCGAGAACTACCGGCTGCCCGACTGTGAGCTGTACGTGACGCTGGAGCCCTGCGCGATGTGCGCGATGGCGCTGCTGCACGCGCGCTTCAAGCGTGTGGTGTTCGGCGCGCCCGACCCCAAAACCGGCGCTGCCGGCTCGGTGCTGGACCTGTTCGCCAACCCGCAGCTCAACCACCAGACCGAGATCGCCGGCGGCGTGATGGCGCAAGCCTGCGGCCAACTGCTGCGCGAGTTCTTCGCCGAGCGCCGCGCGCAGCAGCGCGCCGAGCGTGAAGCGGCGCCGGCAGCGCACGGCGAACCGATTCCCACCGGCGAGGCCGTCGAGCTGCCGCCAACCACCAGCGAGCCGCCGCGATGACCCGCCTGTGCCTGTTCAGTCCCTCGGGGGTCAGCGTCAAGGCCGCGCCGCTGCGGCTGGCGCTGAAGCGCTTGCGTGCGCTGGGCTTCGACGCTTACCTCGACGCCGACGCGTTGCAGCGCCATCAGCGTTTTGCCGGTGACGACGATGTGCGGCTGGCCGCGCTGCACCGCGTCGCGCGCGAGGCGCCGGCTATCGCGATGGCGGTGCGCGGCGGCTACGGGCTGACGCGGCTTCTCGACCGCATCGACTGGCCGCTGCTGGCGCGCAGCGTCGACGCCGGCACGCGCTGGGTGGGCCTGAGCGACATCACCGCGCTGCACCTGGGGCTGCTGGCGCACGGCGGCGCGCGCAGCTGGGCCGGGCCCACCGCGAGCGAGGACTTCGGCCGCAGCGATGATGCCGGCGGCGTCGACGACGTCACCGCCGCGTGCTTCTGCGAGGCGATGGACGGCTCGCTCGAGGCGGTGGGCTTTCGCACCGAAGCGGGCTTCGACGGATTGCAGTGCAAGGGGCGGCTGTGGGGCGGCAACCTGACGGTGCTGCTGTCACTGCTGGGCACGCCGCACTGGCCGCGCATCAAGGGCGGGGTGCTGTTCCTGGAGGACGTCAACGAGCAGCCCTATCGCGTCGAGCGCATGCTGCTGCAGCTGCACCAGGCCGGCGTGCTGGCCGCGCAAAAGGCGGTGCTGCTGGGCGACTTCACGGTGCAGAGCAAGTCGCCGCTGGACCGCGGCTATTCGCTGCGCGTGGCGGTCGAGCAGCTGCGCTCGGTGTGCAAGACGCCGATCCTCAGCGGGCTGCCCTTCGGCCACGTGCCGACCAAGGTGACGCTGCCGGTGGGCGCGCCGGTGCAGCTGGCGGTGCAAGGGCGCGAGGTCTTCGTTGGCTGGTAGCCGCTGGCGCGCGGCGCTGTGGCTGGTGGCGGTGCTGGCGGTGGTGCTGGCGGTGGTGCTGGGCCTGGCCGGCTGCAACAACAACCCGATGCCCAGCGGCCTGGCCGCCAGCAACACCGTGGTCAGCGCGATGATCGAAGGCTCGCCGCGGCACCTGGACCCGGTGGCCTCGTACTGGAGCAACGACACCCCGTTCACCTACCAGATCTACGAGCCGCCCTACGGCTACCACTACCTGCTGCGGCCGTTCCAGCTGAAGGCCAAGACCGCCGTTGAAGTAGCCGAGCCGCGCTACCTCGACAAGGACGGCCGCGAGCTGCCGGCCGACGCGCCGGGCGAGCAGGTCGCCGAAAGCGTCTACGACATCCGCATCCGCCCCGGTATCCGCTACCAGCCGCACCCGGCCTTCGCCAAGGACGAGACCGGCCGCTACCGCTACCACGCGCTGCGCGCGGGCGAACTCGGCGCCAAGCGCTCGCCGCTGGACTTCGAACACAGCGGCACGCGCGAGCTGGTGGCCGAGGACTACGTCTACGCGCTCAAGCGCCAGGCGACCACGCGCATCACCACGCCGATCGCCGGCATCTTCGGCGAGCATGTGCTGGGGCTGAAGGACTACGCCGCGCTGATCAGGGGAGAGGACGCCAAGCTGCGCCAGGGTCTGGACCCCTCCAACCAGGACAAGCCCTTCCTGGACTTTCGCCGCTGGGCGCTGGCTGGCGCCAGCGCGCCCGAAAAACACCTGCTGCGCCTGCGCATCAAGGGCAAGTACCCGCAGTGGAACTACTGGATGACCACCACCTTCATGGCGCCGGTGCCGTGGGAGGCCGACGCCTTCTACGCGCAGCCGGGCATGGCGGCGGCGGGCCTGAGCCTGGACAGCTGGCCGGTGGGCACCGGCCCGTACATGATGACCGAGGTCATCAAGGACCGGCGCCAGGTGCTGCGGCGCAACCCCCACTACCGCGGCGAGCCCTATCCCTGCGAGGGCATGCCCGGCGACCGCGAGGCCGGGCTGCTGGCCGACTGCGGCAAGCCCACGCCCTTCATCGATGCCTATGAGTTCACGGTGGAGCGCGAGTCGGTGCCGCGGCAGGCGAAGTTCCGCCAGGGCTACTACGACATCGAGGTCTTCGAGCGCACCGACACCGGCATGGATTACCTGGTGGCGATGCAGGACAGCGACGAGGTGCGCCGCGAATATCAAGACAAGGGCTTTCGCCTGCCGCGCTTTGCCGACGTCACCAGCTGGTACCTGGGCTTCAACATGCTCGACCCGACCATCGGCTGGGGCGACACCGCGCAGCAGCGCGAGCGCAACCGCAAGCTGCGCCAGGCGATCTCGATCGCCATCGACTGGGAGGAGTACTCGAAGATCTTCCCCAAGAGCGCGGGCGAGGTGGCGATGGGCCCGCTGCCGGCGGGCATCTTCGGCTCGCGCCACGGCACCGCCGCGGGCGTCAACCCGGTGACGCACCGCTGGGTCGACGGCCGCGCAGTGCGGCGCTCGATCGACGAGGCGAAGCAGTTGATGATCGAGGCCGGCTACCCCGACGGGCGCGACGCGGCCACCGGCAAGCCGCTGGTCATCAACTACGACTTCTACGCCGCGCCCACGCCGGAGAACAAGGCCGCCATCGACTGGGTGGTGCGCCAGTTCGCCAAGCTGGGCATCCAGCTCGAGGTGCGCGCCACCGACAACAACCAGTTCCAGGACAAGGTGCGGCGCGGCAAGTACCAGGTGTTCTGGCTGGGCTGGCTGGCCGACTACCCCGACGCCGAGAACTTCCTGTTCCAGCTCTACGGCCCCAACGGCAAGACGCGGCACGACGGCGAGAACACCGCCAACTACGCCAACCCCGAGTTCGACCGGCTGTTCCGCCAGATGCAGCTGCAGCCCGACGGGCCGCGCAAGCAGCAGCTGATCGACCAGCTGCTGGCCATCGTGCAGCAGGACGCGCCGTGGAGCTTCGGCTACTTCCCGTACGCGTCGGGCGCGGCGCAGTCGTGGGTGCACAACTACAAGCCCGCGGTGTTGATCCGCGACCAGGGCCGCTACCTGCGGCTGGACATCGCCGAGCGGCTGCGCAAGCAGGCGGCGTGGAACCGGCCGGTGTGGTGGCCGCTGATCGTGGGCGCGGTGCTGCTGGCCGCGCTGGTGGCCTTCGCTTGGCGCAGCTTCAGGCGCGCCGACAAGCTCAACGCGCGCGGCGAGGTGGTTGCCTGATGGACGCCGCCTGATGGACAACGCCTGATGGGCCGCTACATCGTGCGCCGCAGCCTGTACGGCCTGCTGGTGCTGCTGGGTGTGAACCTGGCGACCTTTTTCCTGTTCTTCAGCGTCAACACGCCCGACGACATGGCGCGGTTGAACATCGGCGGCAAGCGCGTCAGCCAGGAAGTCATCGACAAGTGGAAGGCCGAGCGCGGCTACGACAAGCCCTTGTACTTGAATGACGCGCAGCAGGGCGCTGCGCGCTTCACCGACACCATTTTCTGGGAGCGCTCGGTGTCGCTGTTCGCGCTGGACTTCGGCCGCAGCGACACCGAAAGCGCCGGCGACATCGGCCGCGAGGTGGCCTCGCGCATGTGGGTCAGCGTGCAGCTGGCGGCGCCGCTGTTCGTGCTGCAGTTGATCGCCAGCATCGCCTTCGCGCTGCTGCTGGCGCTGCTGCGCCACAGCCGGCTGGACCTGTGGGGCGTGGTGGCGTGCGTGCTGATGCTGTCGATCAGCAGCCTGTTCTACATCATCGTCGGCCAGTACTTCTTCGCGCGCGTGCTCAAGCTCGCGCCGATCTCGGGCTACGTCGCCGGCTGGGACGTGCTGAAGTTCCTGGTGCTGCCGATCGCCCTGTCGCTGCTGGCGCGGCTGGGCGGCGAGGCGCGGCTGTACCGCGCGATGCTGCTCGAGGAGATGGGCAAGGACTACGTGCGCACCGCGCGCGCCAAGGGCCTGTCGGAGACGGTGGTCTTGGTCCGGCACGTGCTGCGCAACGCGCTGATCCCGATCATCACCAGCGCCGGTGCCTACCTGCCGTATGTGTTCCTCGGCAGCCTGGTGTTCGAGAGTTTCTTCGGCCTGCCGGGCTTGGGCGCCTACGTGATCGAGGCCATCGGCAAGCAGGACTTCGCGGTGGTGCGCACGATGGTCTTCCTGGGTTCGCTGCTGTACATCGTGTCCTACCTGCTGATCGACGTGGCCTACACCTGGGCCGACCCGCGCGTGCGCCTGGCCTGAGGGCCTGACATGCCCAAGCTCGTGCTGCTCTGGACCGACGCCGCGATGTGGGCGATGGCGTTGGCCTTGCTGGCGTACGTGGTGCTGGTGCTGCGGCGGCCGGGACTGCGCGCCAACTGGACTCGTGTCTTCGCCGACCCGGCGGCGCTGGCCGCCGGCGTGGTGCTGTTGCTGTGCCTGGCGATCACCTTGCTCGACAGCGTGCACTACCGGCCGCGCCTGCCCGCGACTTCTGGCGCGGAAACTGCGGCTTACGACCCGCGCACCCATTCGCTGCTCGATGCGCTGCTGGTGCGACTGGTGAATTCGCGCGAGGCCACCTATTCGCGGCCTTTGTCGTACGTGGGCTTCACCAAGGAATCGGTGCAGGTGGGCGGCCAGCTGCAGCGCGTCGCGCCGCGGCTGCGCTTCGGCGGCGCCCAGCTGAACGATCCGCCGCGCCAGTGGCTGAGCGACCTGGCATGGCGCGGTGCACTGGGGCTGCTGCTGGGCGCGGCGCTGGCGTGTGCGGCGTCGCTCGGGCTGCTGGCGCTGGTGGCGCGCTCGCGCGGGCAGGGCATCGCCGCCGCATGGCATGCAGACCGGCCGATCCGCTGGCGCGCGGCCTGCTGGACACTGCTGGCGCTGGGCCTGGTGGCCGGGCCGATGGCGCTGTGGGCCGGCCACTACCACGTGTTCGGCACCGACCTCACCGGCAACGACGTGCTGTACCAGGCGCTGAAGAGCATCCGCACCGCCTTCGTCATCGGCACGCTGGCGACGGTGGCGACGTTGCCGCTGGCGGTGGGGCTGGGCATCGTCGCCGGCTACCTGCGCGGCTGGGTCGACGAGGGGATCCAGTACCTGTACACGGTGCTGTCGTCGGTGCCCAACGTGCTGCTGATCGCGGCCTGCGTGCTGATGGTGCAGGTCTTCATCGACCAGCACCCCGAAGCCTTCGAGACCGGCGCCGAGCGCGCGGACATCAAGCTGTTCTTGCTGTGCGCGGTGCTGGGGCTGACCGGCTGGGCGGGGCTGTGCCGGCTGCTGCGCGCCGAGACGCTGAAGCTGCGCGAGCTGGAATACGTGCAGGCGGCGCAGGCCTTCGGCGTGCGGCCGCTGCGCATCATGCGCCGCCACGTCTTTCCCAACGTCGCGCACCTGATGCTGATCGTCACCGTGCTCGACTTCAGCGCGCTGATCCTGTACGAAGCGGTGCTGTCCTACGTCGGCGTGGGTGTGGACCCTTCGATGCACAGCTTCGGCGGCATGATCAACCTGGCGCGCAACGAGATGAGCCGCGACCCGGTGGTGTGGTGGAGCTTCGCCGCGGCCTTCGCCTTCATGGTGACGCTGGTGCTGGCCGCCAACCTGTTCGCCGACGGCGTGCGCGACGCCTTCGACCCGCGCGCCGCGCGGCAACGCCGGGCCCGGCGGTGAGCGCCAGCGCGCTGCAGGCCCGGCAACTGCGCGTCGAACTCGACGCCGACGCCGGCGTGGTGCGTGCGCTGGACGGCATCGCCCTGAGCATCGAGCGCGGCGAGACCTTCGCGCTGGTCGGCGAGAGCGGCTGCGGCAAGAGCATGACCGCCCTGGCGCTGCTGCGGCTGCTGCCGGACAACGGCGACATCACCGAGGGCAGTGTGTGGCTCGACCGCCGCGACCTGCTCGAGCTGCCCGAGCTGGCGATGCGCCGGGTGCGCGGCGCGCGCATCGGCATGATCTTCCAGGAGCCGGCCACCAGCCTGAACCCGGTGATGCGCATCGGCGCGCAGATCGTCGAGGCGATCGAGACCCACACCGCGCTGCGCGGCGGCGCGGCGCGTGCCAAGGCGATCGAATGGCTGGGGCGCGTGGGCATCGCGCAGGCCGAGCGGCGCATCGACGACTACCCGCTGCGCCTGTCGGGCGGGCAGAAGCAGCGCGTGATGATCGCGATGACCTTGGCCGCCGAGCCGGACTTCCTGGTCGCCGACGAGCCGACCACGGCGCTGGACGTGAGCACGCAGGCGCAGATCCTGCAGCTGCTGCGCACGCTGCAGCGCGAGCAGCGCATGGGCATGCTCTTGATCACGCACGACCTGGGGCTGGTCGCCGGCATGGCGCAGCGCGTGGCGCTGATGTACGCCGGGCAGATCGTCGAGGTGGCGCCGGCGGCGCAATTCTTCGCGCGCCCGCTGCACCCTTATGCGCAGGCGCTGCTGCGCGCGCTGCCCGATGCGCAGCGCCGCGCGCAGCCGCTGCAGGCGATTGCCGGCAGCGTGCCGCCGTTGTCGATGGTCTTCGAGGGTTGCCGCTTCGCGCCGCGCTGCGCGCTGGCCATGCCGGCCTGCTCGACGCAGGCGCCGGAACTGTTCGATGCCGATGACCAGCGCCAGGTGCGTTGCCTGCTGCATGCGCCCGGTGCCGTGCCGCGTAGTGCGCCCGCACCCGACAACGGCGCCCCGGCGCCAATGCTGCCCGAGGCACCCGCGGTGCCGCTGCTGCAGCTGCGCCATCTGAGCGTGAGCTTCGAGCTGCGCGGCGGTGCGCTGCAGCGCGTGCGCGGCCGCTTCCAGGCGGTGCGCGACGTGAGCTTGGAGATCGGGCGCGCACGCACGCTGGCGCTGGTCGGTGAATCGGGCTGCGGCAAGACCACCCTCGGCAAGGCCATCGTGCAGTTGCTGCGCGGCCAGGCGCGCATCGAAGGCCAGGCGCTGCTGGACGGGCGCGACCTGTTCGGGTTGCAGGGCGACGCGCTGCGCGCGGCGCGGCGCGAGGTGCAGATCGTGTTCCAGGATCCATTCGCCTCGCTGAACCCGCGCCTGCGCGTGCACGAGTTGCTGCAAGAGGGGCTGCAGGCGCTGCGCCCCGAAATGGCCGCGCCGGCGCGGCGCGCGCGCATCGAGGACCTGGCTGAGCGTGTCGGCCTGCAGCCCGATGCGCTGGCGCGTTACCCGCACGAGTTCTCCGGCGGCCAGCGCCAGCGCATCGCCATCGCGCGTGCGCTGGCGGTGCAGCCCAGGCTGCTGATCTGCGACGAGCCGACCTCGGCGCTGGACGTGTCGGTGCAGGCGCAGATCCTGAACCTGCTGCGCGAGCTGCAACGCGAGCTGGGCTTGAGCTACCTGTTCATCACCCACAACATCGGCGTCGTCGAGTACATCGCCGACGAGGTGGCGGTGATGCGTGCCGGTGCCATCGTCGAGCACGGGCCCTGCGCCGGCGTGCTGGGCCGGCCGCAACAGGCCTACACGCGCGAGCTGCTGGCGGCGGTGCCGCGGATCGGCTCGAGGCGGGCGGCCACGTGAACAAGCTGGCCTTGAACGATGCCGCGCCGCCGGCCTGCGCGCGGCCACGGCCCGAGACTGCCCGAGAATGCACGCGCCGTGGCCCTCGCGCCGCCGTTGACAGGAGTCGACCCGTACCGATGCCCAAGACCATGCCCAACGAACTCGCCAGGACTTCCATGCGGGCTGTTGCCGGTGGCGCGATCGCCGCGGCGTGCGCCGCTGCCGCCCACGCCCAACGCGTCGAGGTCACCGGCTCGTCGATCCGCCAGATCGCGACCGAAGCGGCGCTGCCGGTGACCGTGCTGCGCACCGAAGACCTTGCCAAGGCCGGCGTCACCAATGCCGAGCAGGCGTTGTCGTTCATCACCTCGAACCAGTCGGGCATCAACAGCGCGCGCGCGGTGTCGAGCATGAACGGCGGCGCGGCCAACGCCGATCTGCGCGGCCTGGGCGCCGGTCGCACGCTGGTGCTGGTCAACGGCAAGCGCATGATCGCCAACTCCTACGACAGCGGCGAGGCCAGCGCGGTCGACCTCAACACCATCGCCTACGGCGCGGTCGAGCGCATCGAGGTGCTGAACGATGGTGCGTCGGCGATCTACGGCGCCGACGCGGTGGCCGGCGTGGTCAACTTCATCACCCGGCGCGAGTTCCAGGGGCTGACGCTGAACGGCTCGCTGTCGCAGCCGTTTGCCTCGGGCGGTGGCGAGGGCTACGACCTGGGCGCCACCGGCGGCGTCGGCTCGCTGGCCGAGCAGGGCTGGAACCTGTTCGGCAGCGTCGGCTATCGCTGGCAGAAGCCTTTGCCCGCGTCGGCACGCTCCTACGCCAGCACCGGCTACCTGCCGGGTCGCGGCCTGGAGTTGCTGTCGTCGGTCACCTTTCCGGCCAACTACTACCAGGGCGACTACACCTTCAACCCGTCGCTGCCGGGCTGCCAGCCGCCGTCGTCGCTGCCGGTGGCCGGCAGCGACCCGAGTTGCGGCTTCGACTACAGCGCCTATGCCGATCTGGTGCCCAAGCAGAACCAGCTCAGCGCGCTGGCCAAGGGCAGCGTTGCGCTGGGCAACGACAACACGCTGTCGCTGGAGTACCTGCGCGGCCAGAACGAGCTGAGCACGCGCAGCGCGCCGACCACCGTGTTCGTGCAGGGCATGCCCAGTGCCAACCCGTTCTACCCCGGCGGCGCCGGCTTGGCGGGTGTGCCGGGAACGCCAGCCAACACCAGCCCGAACTTCAACCCGGGTGCGCCGCTGGACTACGTGGACTGGCGCACCACGGCGGCGGGCCCGCGCGAATCGACGGTGGACAGCAGCGCCGACCGCTGGGTGCTCGACTGGGTCGGCAGCCATGACGGCTGGGACTACTCGGTGGCGCTGCTGCAGTCGACCTCGGAGGTGCGCAACAGCTTCGACAACGGCTACGTCAACAGCGCGGGGATGAACGCGGGCGTGACCGGCGCGGCGCTACCGGGCGGCCAGATCGCGCCGTGGCTCAACCCCTTCGGTGCGCAGACCGCGGCAGGGGCGGCGTACATCGGCGCGCAGCAGATCACAGGCGTGTTGCAGCGCTCCGAAGGCACGTTGCGCGGCTTCAAGGCCGACGCCAGCAGCCAGATCGTGCGCCTGCCGGCCGGGCCGCTGACCATGGCGCTGGGTGCCGAGTACTACAAGGACTCGGTGGGCATCAGCAACGACACCGCGCGCATCGCCCAAGCCAGCGGCTCGGGGCTGGAAGGCGCGATCGACTCGTCGGGCTCGCGCAGCTGGACCGGGCTGTTCGCCGAGCTCAACGCACCGGTGCTGAAGGATCTCGAGCTGAACCTGGCGCTGCGCTACGACGACTATTCGGACTTCGGCAGCACCGTCAACCCCAAGGCCTCGCTGCGCTGGACCCCGGCGCCAGAACTGCTGTTTCGCGGCTCGTACAACACCGGCTTTCGCGCCCCTTCGTTGTACGACGTCAACGCACCGGGCCAGACCACCTACACCTACTCGATCAGCCTGAGCGATCCACTGCTGTGCCCGGGCGGCGTGGTCGACAGCGCGGCCGGCGGCATCGCCAGCCGCGACTGCGATACCTACTTCCAGCAAACGCTGGGCGGCAACCGCCAGTTGCAGCCGGAATCGTCGACCGCCTGGAGCCTGGGGCTGGTGCTGCAACCCGGCGCGTCGTGGCTGCTGAGCGTGGACTACTGGAACTACGCGATCGACGACAGCATCGGCAACGTCGGCGAGGACGCGATCTTCGCCGACCCGGTGAAGTACGCGAACCGCATCGTGCGCTGCAGCCAGGTGCCGGCCAGCCAGCAGGGCATCTACAGCAAGTGCGGCATGGGCTCGGGCGATGCCATCGCCTACGTCGACAACACCAAGTCCAACCTCGGCACCTACGACACCAGCGGCATCGACATGGCGGCGTCGTGGCGCGGCCAGGCCGGCGGGTTCGGCCGCTTCTTCGCCGGCTGGCAGGCGACCTACGTGCTGAACTTCGAGTACCAGCTCGAGCCGGGCGGCGTCTTCTACAACAACCTCGGCCTGTTCTTCAACGGCCGCCCGGTGTCGCGCTACCGCCAGGTGCTGAACCTGGGCTGGCAACAGGGCGACTGGCTGCTCAACCTGGTCAACCGCTATGCCCGCGGCTACCTTGACCAGAACGCGGTGCCACCGCTTTACGCCAACACCGTGGATGCGACCAACACCTGGGATCTGGCGCTGAGCTGGAACGGGCTGAAGAACACGCTGCTGACGGCTGGCGTGACCAACCTGTTCGACCAGGATCCGCCGTTCTCGAACCAGGATGTGGGCCCGCCGTCGGGCTATGACTACCGCTTCGCCAACCCGATCGGGCGCGCCTTCTTGCTGCGCGCGGTCTATACCTTCTGACAACGGCGGCTGGCGCCGCGGCGCCAGCGGGTCAGCGTGCCGGCTTCAGCTCAGCGCGTCGAACGCGCGCGAGGTGATCTGCTCGACCGTGCCGCTGCCGTCGATCTGGCGGTAGCGCGGTGCCTGCGTGTCGCCGGTGGCGGCCCAGGCCGAGTAGTAGTCGACCAGCGGGCGCGTCTGCGACTGGTACACCTGCAGCCGCTTGCGCACGGTTTCTTCCTTGTCGTCGTCGCGCTGCACCAGGTCTTCGCCGGTGACGTCGTCCTTGCCCGCCACCTTGGGCGGGTTGTACTTGACGTGGTAGGTGCGCCCCGACGGCAAATGCGCGCGCCGGCCGCTCATGCGCTCGATGATCGCCGCATCGGGCACGTCGATCTCGAGCACCACGTCGAGCTTGACGCCCGCGGCCTTCATCGCCTCGGCCTGCGGGATGGTGCGCGGAAAGCCGTCGAACAAGAAGCCGTTCGCGCAGTCGGCCTGCGCGATGCGCTCCTTGACCAGGCCGATGATGATGTCGTCGCTGACCAGGCCGCCCGAGTCCATCACCTTCTTCGCCGCCGCGCCCAGTGGCGTGCCGGCCTTGACCGCGGCGCGCAGCATGTCGCCGGTGGAGATCTGCGGGATGCCGTAGCGCTGGCAGATCTGCGTGGCTTGCGTGCCTTTGCCGGCGCCCGGGGCGCCCAGAAGAATCAGTCTCATGGGTGGTGGCCTGCCTTCGCCGAAGCCGGCTGCTGAGGAACGTGGAAAGCGAGAAGCTTCGCTGCCGCGACAGCGTCAGGCTGCCGGGCGCGCGAAATCTATCACGCCAGGCGTTGCGCCCGCCTTACAGCCGGCGCGCTTGCGGCCTGCGTCAAGCCGGGCGCGCCAAGCCGGGTGCGTCAACCCGGGAACGTCAACCCGGGAACGTCAAGTCTGTTCGAACAGCGCGCGCACCCGTGCCAGATCGTCCGGCGTATCCACGCCGATGCCCGGCGCGTCATGGCTGACGTGCACCGCGATGCGGTGGCCGTGCCACAGCACGCGCAGTTGCTCCAGCGCCTCGCCGTGTTCAACCTCGGCCGCCGGGAGCTGGGCGAAGCCGCGCAGGAAGGCGGCGCGGTAGGCATACAGCCCGACGTGGCGCAGCGCCGGCGGGTGCCGCGGCAGCGCGCCGCCGCCGCCGTCGCGCCACCACGGGATCGGCGCGCGGCTGAAGTACAGCGCGCGCTGCTGCGCGTCGAGCACCACCTTGACCACGTTGGGGTCGTGATAGTCCTGCAGCTTGGCGATCGGGTGCGCCGCGGTGCTCATCACGCAGTCGCTGCGCCGGTGCAGCAGTTCGGCGCAGTGCCGGATCAACGACGGCTCGATCAGCGGCTCGTCGCCCTGCACGTTGACCACCACCGCGTCGCCGTCCAGGCCCAGTTGCACGCAGGCTTCGGCCAGCCGGTCGCTGCCGCTGGCGTGATCGCTGCGCGTGAGCAGCGCGCGCACGCCGTGTGCGCCGCAGGCCTGCACGATGCGTGCATCGTCGGTCGCGACCGCCACCTGCGCCGCGCCGGAGTGCGCCGCGCGCTGCGCGACGCGCACCACCATCGGCAAGCCGCCGATGTCGGCCAGCGGCTTGTCCGGCAGCCGGGTCGACGCCATGCGCGCCGGGATCAGCACCGCAAAATCCATCGCGGATGCCCGTCAGCCCGGCGCGGCCGCGGCTTCGTCCTGGCCGTCGAGGCTGCGTGCCTCGTGCTCGAGCATCAGCGCGATGCCGTCGCGCAGCGGAAAACCCAGCCGGTCGGCCGCGCACTGCAGTTCGACCAGGCGGTTGGCTGCGTCGCGGTACGGTTGCAGCGCGCCCTTGCACACCGGGCACACGAGTAGCTCAAGCAAACGGTGATCGATGCTCATGGTCGGGTCATGGTCGGGTCATGGTCGGGCCGGGAGGCGCTGCACGCGCCGCAGGTTGTCCAGCACTGCGGCGCTGAGGTCTTCGGGCAGCCGGAAGTCTAGCCTCACCACCCAGATGCGCGTGGCGCCGTCGCTGGCCTCGGCGAGCTTGACCGCATCCTTTTCGGTGACCACCACATCGGGCGTGCCGGGCGGCCACGGCAGGCGATCGAAGGCGTGATGGTCGCCCAGCGCCAGCGGCGTGATGCGCAGGCCGGCCTCGGCCAGCATGTCGAAGAAACGCTGCGGCGCGGCCATGCCGGCTGCGGCCAGCAGCGAGCGGCCGCGCAAGGCCTCGAGCAACTGCGGCTGCGGCGCCGCGCCGTGCCACCAGTCGCGCAAGCGCACCGCGCCGGCCAACCCGCGCTGCGCCAGCGCGCCGGGCCAACGGGTGCTGGGCCGCGCCGCGTTGTACAGCACGTGGCTGTTCACCGGCAGGTAACGCGGCAGCGGCTGGCGCAGCGGCCCTGCCGGCAGCAGCGCACCGTTGCCGATGCCGCGTTCGTCGAACACGATCAGCTGCACGTCGCGCGCCAGCGCCAGGTGCTGCAGCCCGTCGTCGGCCACCAGCACGTCGACCTCGGCGTGCGCGGCGCACAGCGCGCGCGCCGCGGCAATGCGCCGCCGCGCCACCCACACCGGCACGCCGCTGCGCCGCCGGATCAGCAGCGGCTCGTCGCCCACTGCCGCCGCCGGGCTGTCCAGGGCGACTTCGCTGACGCCGTCGGCGCGGCGGCCGTGGCCGCGCGAGATCACGCCCGGGTGGTAGCCGGCCTGGCGCAGCAGGTCGACCAGCGCGATCACGCTGGGTGTCTTGCCGGCGCCGCCGGCCACCAGGTTGCCGACCACGATCAGCGGCACCGGCGCGCGTTCGCTGCGGCGCAGGCCGAGCGCGTAGGCCAGCGCGCGCAACGCGACCACGCCGCGCATCAGCGCTTCCAGCGGCCACAGCGCCCACGCCAGTGGCGAGCGCGTCTGGCGCCACCAGGATCGGGTCAGCGCCGCTTCGATGCGGCCCACGGTCAGGGACGGCCGTCCGTGCTCTGGGCGGCAAAGGTCAGCCGCGACAGGCCGGCGCGGCGCGCGGCGTCGAGCACGTTGATCACCGCCTGGTGCGTGGCCATCGCGTCGGCCGACACGATCAGCACCGCCTGCTCGTTGCCGGCCGCGGCGCTGCGCAGCTGCGCGCTCAGCGCCTCGACGCTGCGCCCGTCGACCGGCTGGCGGTTCACCGTGGTTCGGCCATCGCTGGCCACCGCCACGACGATCTCGCCAGGGCGCTCGCGCATCGGCTCGGCGGCGGCCGTGGGCAGCTTCAGTTGCAGTTCGGTGAAGCGCGAGTAGGTGGTCGACAGCATCAGGAAGATCAGGATCACCAGCAGCACGTCGATGAACGGGATCAGGTTGATCTCCGGCTCTTCGTGCTGGCGGTGGCGTCGGAAGTTCATGCCACGGTCTCGGCCAGCGCGGCGGGCACCGCGGCCGGTGGCGGCCGGCGTACCACGAAGCGCATCAGCTGCGGCACCAGCCGCTCGGTGGCCAGCTCCATCGTCAGCACGACCTCGTCGACGCGGCCGCGGAAGTAGCGGTAGAACATCAGCGCCGGGACCGCGATCATCAGCCCGAACGCGGTGTTGTACAGCGCCACCGAGATGCCGTGCGCCAGTTGCTGCGGGTTGGTCATACCGGTGGCAGCCGGCGCCTGCGAGCCGAAGATTTCGATCATGCCGATCACGGTGCCGAACAGGCCCAGTAGCGGCGCCGCGGCGGCGATCGTGCCCAGCGTGTTCAGGTAGCGCTCGAGGCGGTGCAGCGCCACCCGCCCGGCGCTTTCGAAGGACTGGCGCAGCGCTTGCTCGCTGAGGCGCGGCTCGGCGATCACGCTGCGCAGACCGCTGGCGAACACGCCGCCCAGCAGCGAGCTGGCCGCCAGCTTGTTCACCACCTCGTTGCCGGGCAGGCTGCTGCGCGTGAGGGCCAGGACCTCGTCGAGCAAGGTGGCGGGTGCGATGCGGCTCGAGCGCAGGCTGACCAGCCGCTCGAGGATGATGGCCAGCGCCGCGATCGAGCACAGGATCAGCGGCCAGATCGGCCAACCAGCGGCTTGTATGATCGAAAGCAAATCGTCCCCTGCGATGGGTGGTCCCGCGTATCGCGCGCGATTATGGCCTTCGACCATCGAGCGGCCGCACGATGTCGTGTCGCCACAGGCAGCAGTTGGCGCGACAGCCCACCGTTGCGGTGGACAACAATGTGCACAACCCGGCTGGATCGCGCGCAAAGCCGCATGAATGCTTGCGGCGGTTTCCGTTGCCTGAATTTTGATCAGCGGATTTGCATTCGAATTCAACCACTTGCACATGATTACCTGGGCCGCGGACGTGGTACCGATGGTTTGCGCCAAGCCTGGTGCGGCGGTGGACATCCCGAGCCGCGCCAGGCTTGGGCCAGCGCGTGATTGAGCCGCTCGGGCCGCGCCCGGCCTGGGACGTGGGCGCATTGCTGCTGGCCGCGGCCGACGCGTTGCAGGCTCGCTTCGGGCCGTGCCGCGTGCGCGGCGAGCTGTCGGGGCTGACGCGGGCGGCCAGCGGCCACTGCTACTTCGTGCTCAAGGACGTCGGCGGTGGTGCCGCCGCAGCTGGCGCGGTGCTGCGCTGCGCGATGTTCCGCCGGGCTGCAGCGCTGGTCGACTTCGCAGCGCGCGATGGCGTGCAGGTCGAGCTGGTGGGACGGCTGTCGGTGTACGAGCCGCGCGGCGAGCTGCAGCTGGTGGTGGAGTCGATGCAGCGGCTGGGCGCCGGCGCGCTGTACGAGCAGTTCCTTCAGCTCAAGGCCCGGCTCGAAGCGGCCGGGTTGTTCGACCGCGCGCGCAAACGCGCGCTCGCGCCATGGCCGGCGGCGCTGGGGGTCGTGACCTCGACCGCGGCGGCGGCGCTGCGCGACGTGCTGACCACCTTGGCGCGGCGCGCGCCGCAGGTGCGCGTCATCATCTACCCGAGCGCGGTGCAAGGCGCTGGCGCGCCGGCCGCGCTGGTGGCTGCGCTGCGCCTGGCGGCCGCGCGCAACGAGGTCGACACGCTGCTGCTGGTGCGCGGTGGCGGCTCGCTCGAGGACCTGTGGTGCTTCAACGACGAAGCGGTGGTGCGGGCCATCGCCGCCTCACCGATTCCGATCGTGTGCGGCGTGGGTCACGACACCGACGTGACCCTGGCCGACCTGGCGGCCGATCTGCGTGCCGCCACGCCCACCGCCGCGGCCGAGCTGGCGGCGCCGGTGCGCGCCGATGCGCTGGCGCAGCTGCAGACGCTGGCCGACCGGCTGCGGCGGCGCCTGCGGCATGGCTGCGACACGCAGCAGCAGCGGCTGGACGCGCTGGCGCTGCGGCTGGGCCGGCCCGACCAGGCGGTGGCCGGCCAACGGCAGTGGCTGACGGCGCTCGAGCGGCGCGCACTGGTGGCGCTGCGCCTGGCGCTGACCGCCGCCGGGCGCGAGCCGGCGCTGCTCGGCCAGCGGCTGCAGCGCGCGCTGCATTCCCGCGTCGAGCACCAAGGGCAGCGGCTGCAGGCTGCGGCCGCCCGGCTCGCGGCGCTGGACCCGCAGCGCGTGCTGGCGCGCGGCTACGTCTGGCTCAGCGATGCGCACGGCCGGGCGCTGCCTTCGGCGCGTGCCGTGCATGCCGGCGACCGGGTCGATGCGGTCTGGGCCGACGGCACGGCGCGGCTCGAGGTGCTGCAGGTGCAGCCGCACGAAGCCCCGCCGCCGCGCTTGCCATAGGGGGCGTGCCTACAATCGCCGGCCGACTGTTTGCCTGGTCGCGGATTCGCTCATTCGCCCGTTTGCCCACTCGCCCAGAAAGGACGCCCCCGATGGAACACACGCTGCCCGCACTGCCGTTCGCGCTGGACGCGCTGGCCCCGCACATGAGCCGCGAGACCCTCGAGTACCACCACGGCAAGCACCACAACGCCTATGTGGTGAACCTGAACAACCTGCAAAAGGGCACCGAGTTCGACAGCATGGCGCTGGAGGACATCGTCAAGAAGTCCAGCGGCGGGATCTACAACAACGCCGCCCAGGTGTGGAACCACACCTTTTTCTGGAACTGCCTGAAGCCGGCCGGCGGCGGCGAGCCCGGCGGCGCGCTGGCCAAGGCGATCGACGCGAAGTGGGGCTCGTACGCCGCATTCAAGGACGCTTTCACCAAGTCGGCGGTGGGCAACTTCGGCTCGGGCTGGACCTGGCTGGTGAAGAAGTCCGACGGCACGCTGGACATCGTCAACATGGGCGCGGCCGGCACCCCGCTGACCACCGGCGACACGGCGGTGCTGACGATCGACGTGTGGGAGCACGCGTACTACATCGACTATCGCAACCTGCGCCCGAAGTTCGTCGAGACCTTCCTGAACTCGCTGGTGAACTGGGAGTTTGCGCAGCGCAACTTCGGCTGAAGGCCGCCCGCCGCCGCGCTGGCAGGTTGCGGGGCGGCCGGCACGCTCAGGGTGCGAACGGCGCACCCTTGAGCTTGAAGCCGGGCTGGATCGCGCGTTTGGCGAACCAGCCCTGGTTCATCTCCAGCGCGTAGCGCACCGGCTCGCGCGCGCAGTGCGATTGTTCGGATTGCGGCTGCATGTCGGCGATATTGACGATGCGCCCGTCATCGGCGATGAACGCGATGCTCAGCGGCAGCAAGGTGTTCTTCATCCAGAAGCAGCGCAGCGCGGGTTGGTCGAAGACGAACAGCATGCCCTCGTGCGCGGCCATCTCTTTTCGGAACATCAACCCGGTCTGGGTTTGCGCCGCGCTGCGAGCGACCTCGGCCTGGATGTTGTGCATGCCCGCGTGCAGCGTGATGCGCTCGAGCCGCGCTTGGGCCGCGTCCTGTGCGGCGGCAGCGATCACCGCCAGGCCGAGCGCCAGCGCGGGCAGTGAGCGGGCGGCGCGGTGCATCGGCTTCATGGTCTAGGGCCCGGGTTCAGCAGCGTGGAACGCGCATTGTCGACCACCGGCACGCCCGCGGACGCGGCTGCCGCGACACCGACCGCGGCGCTGGCCGTGCTCGACGATCCGCTGGAGCAGCAGCGCTTCACCCGCTGGAGCGAGCGCGGCGGACAGCGCATTGCCGAGTCGACGCTGCAGCTTTCGGGCATGTACTGCGCGGCCTGCGCCGGCATCATCGAGCAGGCGCTGCATGGCGTCGACGGCGTGCTGCAGGCCACGGTCAGCGCGGCCGGCCAGCGCGCGGCGGTGCATTGGGACCCGCAGCGCACCCGGCCGTCGCAGCTGGTGGCTGCGGTGCGCCGCGCCGGCTACGACGCGGCCCCCGACGCCGCCGCGCCGGCGCGGGAGCTGCGCCGCGCCGAGGCGCGCAATGCGCTGTGGCGGCTGTTCGTCGCCGCCTTTTGCATGATGCAGGTGATGATGCTGGCCACGCCGTCTTACGTGGCCGGCCCTGGCGAGTTGGCCAGCGACTTGGCGCAACTGCTGAACTGGGGCAGTTGGGTGCTGAGCCTGCCGGTGCTGCTGTTCTCGGCCGGGCCGTTCTTCGCCGGCATGTGGCAAAGCCTGCGCGCGCGGCGCATCGGCATGGACGTGCCGGTGGCCATCGGCATCGCGGTCACCTTCGTGGCCAGCACCGGTGCGACCTTCGACCCGGGCGGCGTGTTCGGCCACGAGGTCTACTTCGACTCGATGACGATGTTCGTCACCTTCTTGCTGGGTGCGCGCTACATGGAGCTGCTGGCGCGCCAGCGCGCGGCCCAGGCGCTCGAAGGCGCGCTGGACAGTCTGCCCCAGCTGGCCAGCCGTGTGCTGGCTGACGGGCACAGCGAGCAGGTCAGCGCACGGCGCTTGGTGCCCGGCGATGCTGTGCGGGTGCCGCTCGGCCAGGCCATACCTGCCGACGGCCGCCTGCTCGAGGGCGTGGCCCAGGTCGATGAAGCGCTGCTCACCGGCGAATCCACGCCGGTGGTCAAGCGCGCCGGCGATACGTTGGCGGCCGGCAGCCTGAACTGCGGTGCGCCGCTGCTGATGCGCGTCGAGCGCGTCGGCGCCGACACCCAGCACGAGGCCATCGTCGCGCTGATGCGCAGCGCGATGAGCCAGCGCCCGACGCTGGCGCGCATCGCCGATCGCATGGCCGCGCCGTTCCTGTGGCTGGTGCTGGGCCTGGCCGGCGCGGCCGCGGCGGTGTGGAGCGTGGTCGACCCGACGCGTGCGGTGTGGGTGGCGGTGGCGGTGCTGATCGTGACCTGCCCGTGTGCGCTGGCCCTGGCGGTTCCGGCCACGCTGGTGGCCGCAGCCGGCGGGCTGGCGCGACGCGGCGTGCTGGTGCGGCGGCTGGACGTGCTCGAGACGATGGCGCGGCTGGACCGGCTGTTCATCGACAAGACCGGCACGCTGACGACGCAGGCGCTGCAACTGCAGCAACTGCGCGTGCACCGTGCGAACCGCGCGATCGCCGACAACGCGAGCGCTCTCGCGATGGCCGCGTCGCTGGCCGCGTGGTCGCGCCACCCGCTGTCCGACGCGCTGGCCGCCGCCGCGGCCTCGCCGCCGCCGTGGCGCTGGAGCAGCCTGGACGAGACGCCGGGCCAGGGCTTGAGCGGAATCGATCCGCAGGGCATGGCGTGGCGGCTGGGTGCGCGCGACTGGGCTTGTGCGCTCAGCGCGCAAACGACCACCGCGCAAACGACTACCGCGCATACGATCGCTGCGCCCCAGGCCGCGGCGGCCACTGCGATGCCGCATACCGCGGCCCAGGTCTGGCTGTGCGCGGCCGATGGCGGCTGCGCCAGCTTCGGCTTCGACGAGACTGTGCGCGACGGCGCCGCCGAAGCGATCGCCGGACTGCGTGCGCAGGGCTACAAGCTGAGCCTGCTGTCCGGGGACAGCGCGGCGCGCGCGCGACACCTGGCGGCGCAGCTCGGCATTGACGAGGCCATCGGCGAGGCGACGCCGCAGCGCAAGCTCGAGCAGCTCGCCGCCGCGCAGCAACGCGGCGAACGCGTGGCGATGATCGGCGACGGCGTCAACGATGCGCCGGTGCTGGCGCGTGCCGACGCGTCGCTGGCCATGGGGCAGGGCGCGCTGGTGGCGCGCGCTCAGGCCGATGCGGTGCTGGCCGGCAACCGGCCGATGGACGTGGTGCACACGCTGCGCAGCGCGCGGCGTGCGATGCGCATCGTGCGTCAGAATCTTGCATGGGCGTTGGTCTATAACGCGGCCAGTGTTCCGCTGGCGGTGTTGGGCTACCTGCCGCCATGGGCCGCAGGTCTGGGCATGGCCGGCAGTTCCACCGTGGTGGTGCTGAACGCGCTGCGTGCCGCACGCTGAGTTCAAGCCATGGAGATTCTTTACTTGCTGATTCCGCTGTCGACCGCCCTGGTGCTGCTGATCCTCGGCGTATTCGCCTGGGCGCTGCACCATGGTCAGTTCGACGACCTCGAGCGCGAAGGCGAACGTATCCTTCAAGATGGATCAGCGCCGCCGCCGGGCAGCAAGGTTCCGCGCGCGGTTGACCGTGATCAAATTCATGTTTCGGGCGGTGCGGACTATCCGCCACAATCCCAAAGATAGGTGCAGGAGCGAGTCATGGCAGTGAGTTCAAGATCCGCGGGTCCGGTGTACACCGACGAGTCGGTACGCTGGTTCGCGCTGGCCACGGTCCTGTGGGGCGTGGTGGGCATGCTGGTGGGCGTGTTCATTGCCGCGCAGCTGGCCTGGCCGCAGTTGAACCTGGGCATCCCGTGGTTGAGCTACGGCCGGTTGCGCCCGCTGCACACCAATGCGGTGATCTTTGCCTTCGGCGGCTGCGGCTTGTTCGCCACCAGCCTGCACGTGGTGCAGCGCACCTGCCAGACGCCGCTGTTCCTGCCCTGGCTGGCCAAGCTGGTGTTCTGGGGCTGGCAGCTGGTGATCGTGCTGGCGGCGATCACGCTGCCTATGGGGTTGACGCAAAGCCGCGAGTACGCCGAGCTGATCTGGCCGATCGACGTGCTGATCGCGGTGGTGTGGGTGGCTTACGCGGTGGTGTTCTTCGGCACCATCGGCATCCGCAAGGTGCGCCACATCTACGTGGCCAACTGGTTCTTCGGAGCCTACATCCTGGCGATCGCGCTGCTGCACATCTTCAACAACATCCAGATCCCGACCAGCCTGACGCACTCGTACTCGGTCTATGCCGGCGTGCAGGACGCGATGGTGCAGTGGTGGTACGGCCACAACGCGGTGGGCTTCTTCCTCACCGCCGGCTTCCTCGGGATGATGTACTACTACATCCCGCGGCAGGCCGAACGCCCGGTCTACAGCTACCGGCTGTCGATCGTGCACTTCTGGGCGCTGATCTTCACCTACATGTGGGCCGGCCCGCACCACCTGCACTACACCGCGCTGCCCGACTGGGCGCAGTCGGTGGGCATGGTCTTCAGCCTGGTGCTGCTGGCGCCCAGTTGGGGCGGCATGATGAACGGCATCATGACGCTCAGCGGCGCTTGGTACAAGCTGCGCGACGACCCGATCCTGAAGTTCCTGATCGTCTCGCTGTCGTTTTACGGCATGTCGACCTTCGAAGGCCCGATGATGTCGATCAAGACCGTCAACGCGCTGTCGCACTACACCGACTGGACCGTCGGCCACGTGCACAGCGGCGCGCTGGGCTGGGTCGGCTTCATCACGATGGGCTCGATGTACTACCTGATCCCGCGGCTGTTCGGGCGCAAGCAGATGTACAGCCCGCGTGCGATCGAGCTGCACTTCTGGATCGCCACCATCGGCGTCGTGCTTTACATCGCCGCGATGTGGATCGCCGGCGTGATGCAAGGCCTGATGTGGCGCGCGATCAACCCGGACGGCACGCTGGTCTACACCTTCGTCGAAAGCGTCAAGGCCACCTATCCGTTCTACGTGATCCGCTGGCTCGGCGGGCTGCTGTACCTCAGCGGCATGGTGCTGATGGGCTGGAACACGGTGATGACGATGCGCGCCGGCAAGGTCGTGATCGCGCCGGTGCCGCCGGTGGCCACCGCGCACGCCTGAACGAATCAGCTCAAAGGACTGCCTGCCATGGCGCAAAACACCGCACCCAGCGGCCACGAGAAGATCGAGACCAACAACTTCTTGATGATCGTGCTGATCCTGATCACGCTGGCCGTGGGCGGGATCGTCGAGATCGTGCCGCTGTTCTTCCAGAAGTCGACCACGCAGCCGGTGCCGGGCCTGAAGCCGTACACCGCGCTGCAACTGGCCGGGCGCGACGTGTACATCCGCGAGGGTTGCTACAACTGCCACTCGCAGATGGTGCGGCCGTTCCGGTCCGAGACGCTGCGCTACGGCGCGTTCTCGCTGGCCGGCGAGTACGTCTACGACCACCCGTTCCAGTGGGGCAGCAAGCGCACCGGCCCCGACCTGTGGCGCGTGGGCGGCAAGTACAGCGACGAATGGCATCGGCTGCACCTGATCAACCCGCGCGACCTGGTGCCCGAGTCGAACATGCCGGCCTACCCGTGGCTGGAAAAGGCCAGCGTGGACCCGGCGCAGATGGAGCCGCGGATGAAGGCGCTGCGCACGCTGGGCGTGCCGTACAGCGACGAGGACATCGCCGGTGCGGCCGAGGCGGTCAAGGGCAAGACCGAGCTCGAGGCGGTGATCGCCTACCTGCAAGGCATTGGCACGCTGGTCAAGTGACGGCGGGTGCGACGATGGACGTGAACGATCTGCGCGTGCTGGTGATGGTGGCCGGTCTGGCGCTGTTTCTGGGCATCTGGGTCTGGAGCTGGAGCTCGAGGCGCCGCGCAGCCTTCGACGAGGCGGCCCGGCTGCCGTTTGCCGACGACGATGCGGGCATCGAGGCCCGCGGAGAACAACGATGAGCGATTTCGTGCATGGGGGCTGGTCGATCTTCGTCGCCGCCACCACGGTGATCGGCCTGCTGTGGTGTCTGTGGCTGCTGTTCGTGGCCAGCCAGCGCAAGGTGATGGCCGACGACAACACCACCGGCCACGTCTGGGACGTGGACCTGCGCGAGCTGAACAACCCGCTGCCGCGCTGGTGGCTGTGGCTGTTCATCATCACCGTGGTGTTCGGCGCCATCTACCTGGCGCTGTACCCGGGGTTGGGCAAGTTCGCCGGCACGCTCGGCTGGACCAGCGTCGGCCAGTACAAGAACGAGCAGCAGCGCGCGCAGGAGCAGATCGCGCAGATCTTCGCCAAGTTCGCCGGCAAGTCGGCCGAGGAGCTGTCCAAGGACAGTGCGGCGATGGGCATCGGCGAGCGGCTGTTCGGCAACAACTGCGCGCAGTGTCACGGCTCCGACGCCCGCGGCAGCAAGGGCTTTCCCAACCTGACCGACGGCGACTGGCTCCACGGCGGCTCGCTCGAGAACATCGTCGAGACCATCACCAACGGGCGCACCGGGGTGATGCCGCCGATGGCCGAGGCGGTGGGCACCGCGCAGGACGTGCGCAACGTCGCGCACTACGTGCTCAGCCTGTCGGGCAGCCCGCACAACAGCGCCGCCGCGCAGCTGGGCAAACCGAAGTTCGCGGTCTGCGCCGCCTGCCACGGCCCCGACGGCAAGGGCATGGTGGCGCTGGGGGCGCCGAACCTGACCGACAAGGTCTGGCTGCACGGCTGGGGCGAGGCGGCGATCGTGTCGATGATCAACAACGGCAAGACCAACATCATGCCGGCCTTCGGCGAGCGCCTCAGCGCCGAGCAGATCCACGTGCTCGCGGCCTATGTCTGGAGCTTGTCGCAGACCGCCGCGGTCGCGGCCAAGTAGACGCGGGCGATGAAACCGGCCGCCGCCGCAGCCGACACCGGCACCGCCGGTGGCGCGGCGGGCGGCGACGCCAGCGAGGACGCGGCCACCTCGGTCATCTCGCTGTACGTCAAGCAAAAGAAGATCTACGCGCGCGCCGTCAGCGGCTGGTTTGCCGGCTGGCGCTGGGCTTTCGTGTGGGCCACGCAGCTGGTGTTCTACGGCCTGCCGTGGCTGCAGTGGAACGAGCGCCAGGCGGTGCTGTTCGACCTGGGCGCACGGCGCTTCTACCTGTTCGGCATGGTCCTGTACCCGCAGGACTTCATCTACCTGACCGCGCTGCTGATCATCTCGGCGTACTCGCTGTTCCTGTTCACCGCGGTGGCAGGGCGGCTGTGGTGCGGTTTTGCCTGCCCGCAGACGGTCTACACCGAGATCTTCATGTGGGTCGAGCGCAAGATCCAGGGCGACCGGGTCGCGCGCATGAAGCGCGATGCCGGGCCGTGGAGCCTGGACCGCAGCTGGCGCGCCGCGGCCAAGCAGACGATATGGGTCGCGATCGCGCTGTGGACCGGCTTCACCTTTGTTGGCTACTTCACGCCGATCCGCACGCTGGCGCAACTGGTCATGCAGTTCGGGCTCGGGCCCTGGGAAACCTTCTGGGTGCTGTTCTACGGCCTGGCCACCTATGGCAACGCCGGCTTCCTGCGCGAGCAGGTGTGCAAGTACATGTGCCCGTACGCGCGCTTCCAAGGCGTGATGTTCGACAAGGACACGCTGATCATCAGCTACGACCCCGAGCGCGGCGAGCCGCGCGGCGCGCGCTCGCGCAAGGCCGACCGCAAGGCCATCGGCAAGGGCGATTGCATCGACTGCACGCTGTGCGTGCAGGTGTGCCCGACCGGCATCGACATTCGCCAGGGCCTGCAGTACGAGTGCATCGGCTGCACCGCGTGCATCGACGTGTGCAACGGCGTGATGGACAAGATGGGCTACCCGCGCGGCCTGATCCGCTACGACACGCAAAACGCGATGGCGCTGCACCTGACGCCCAGGCAGCGGCTGCAGCGCGTGTTCAGGCCGCGGGTGCTGGTGTACTCGGCGATCCTGTTGCTGCTGGTGGGTGCGCTGGCGGCGAGCATGGCGCTGCGCAGCCCGTTCCGGGTCGACATCGTGCGCGACCGCGCCTCGCTGGCGCGGCTGGTCGACGACGGCCAGATCGAGAATATCTACCGGCTGCAGATCATGAACGCCACCGAGTCGCCGCAGCGCTATCGGCTGGCCGTGCGCGGCTTGCCCGGCATCCACATCGCGGGTGCCAGCAGCGTGGAGTTGGACCCGGCCGAGGCGCGCTGGATCACGGTGGCGCTGCGCGTGCCGCCCGAGACCGCCGCTGACAAGGGTGCGGGCGCGCATCCGATCGAGTTCGAGGTGCAGCGCCTGGAGCCGAACGCCGACACGCCGTCGGCGCGCAGCATCGAGGCATCCACCTTCGTGCTGCCGCGCTGAAGCCTCTTGCCCCCCATCCGACGATGAAGCCAACCGACAAGCCAGCCACCCCCGACGGCAACGATCCGGCCCAGCCCTGGTGGCGGGTGGGCATGGTCTGGCTGGTGATCGGCGGGCCGATGGTCGTGGTGGTCGCCGCGCTGATCACCGCGGCGATCGCCGCCGACGGCGCTGAAGACGTGCTGACGCGCCCGCCGGTGCAGCAGATGAAGTCGCAGGACGCTGCCAAGCTGCCGGCGATGCAAGGGCGCAACCATGCCGCCACGCCCAAACACTGAGCCGCCCGGGCGCATCGCGCGATGAACCTGCAGCCGCCGCGTCAACGCTTGTTCGGTGTGCTGTGGGCGGCGTTCCTGGCGGCCTCGGTGCTGGAGCTGATCGTGTTCGCGCTGGTCGATCCGCGCGAGTTGCGCTGGTTCGGCGGCGAGACGCTGAACCTGGCACCGAACGCGGTGTACACGCTCGCGTTCTTGCTGTTCTGGGCGGTGAGCGCGTTCGCCGCCGCGCTGGCGCTGCTGCTGTGCGGCCGCCCGCAAGGCGCGGCACCGCTGCGGCCGTCGTAGGCGGGCGATGGATCTGGCACTGATCGTCGGCGCGCTGATGCTGGGCGTGGCCGGGGCGCCGCATTGCGCGGCGATGTGCGGGCCGGCCAGCGCGGCACTGCTGCACGGCTGTCGCGCCCACGCGCCGCGGGCCGCGCCATGGTTGTTCCATCTGGGGCGCGTCGCGGGTTATACGGCTGCCGGCGCGGTCGCGGCGTCCAGCGTGGGCGCGCTGGCGCAGCTTGGGCAGCTGTCGCCGGTGCTGCGGCCGCTGTGGACCTTGCTGCACTGCGCCGCGCTTGGCTTGGGCTTGTGGTTGCTGTGGCAGGGCCGTCAGCCGGGCTGGCTGGAGAACCTGGGGCGCGGCACGCGCCAGCTGGCGCCGCAGCAAGGCGGCCAAGGCGGCTGGCAGCGCATGCACGGGCCGGCGCGCGCGTCGGCGGCGGGGCTGCTGTGGGTGGCCTGGCCCTGCGGCCTGTTGCAGTCGGCGCTGCTCATGGCCGCGTTGGCCAATTCGGCCTGGGGCGGCGCGCTGGCGATGGCCGTGTTCGCGGCCAGCAGCGCCGCGGGGCTGGGCTTGGCGCCCTGGTTGTTTGCGCGTCTGGCCGGCGGCGCCGGCGCTGGCGCGCTGCAGGCCAGCGCCTGGGCGGTGCGCCTGGCCGGCGCGACGCTGGCCGGCGCGTCGGCGTGGGCGCTGGGCCACGACCTGTTCCATCGCGTTGTCGCCTACTGCTTGTCTTGATGCGCGCGGCGCGGCCCGGCGCACGGCTGCGGTTAGCATCGGTGCGGCCGCCCCCGGTAGGCGGGCGGTCGGCCAGGCGTTGGGCGACCTGCGTTGGTTCGTGCCAGACCACCGTTCGATGCCGCGCCTGGTTGCGCCGGGCCTCGCTTGGCCGGCCCTGTGCACAGCCGTACCGCCATTGAGCAAGCCGCGATGACCACGCTGGGAACCACCATCGTCGCCGCCACCGACTTGTCGGCCGGCTCGCGCCACGCGGTCGACCGTGCCGCGCGCATTGCTCACGATCACGGCGCCACCTTGGCTCTGGCGCATGTGCTGACGGCCGATTTCATCGACACCTTGCGCCGCTGGGCGGGCGACGGCGGCGCGACGCAGGCGCTCGAGGACGATGCCCGCACCCGGCTGCAACTGCTGGCCGACGAGTTCCGCCAGCGCCATGCGCTGCAGGTCGACGCGCAGCTGCTGCAAGGCCATGCGGTGCAGCGGGTGGTGCAGCTGGCCGATGCACTGGCTGCCAGGCTGGTCGTCACCGGCACGCGCGGCGCGGGCTTCGTGCGCGCCGGCATGATCGGCTCGACCGCCGAGCGCATCGCGCGGCGCTCGCACCAGCCGGTGCTGATGGTGCGGCAGCTGGCCCATGAGCCGTACCGGCGCGTGCTGGTGCCGGTGGACTTCTCGCCGTCGAGCCTGGACGCGCTGCGCCTGGCCGCGCGCATCGCGCCGCAGGCCACGCTGGTGCTGATGCACGCGGTGACCGTGCCCTTCCTGGGCCGCATGCAGTTGGCCGGCGTCAGCGAGGGCGTGCTGACGCACTACCGCGAGGCCGCGCGCACCGAGGCGCGGCAGCAGCTGCATGCGCTGGCCGAGCGCTGCGCGCTGCCGGCGCAGCGCTTGGAGCTGGCGGCGCCGCAGGGCGCCGATCCGTGGAAGGTGATCGTCGAGGAAGAGCAGGCGCGCGACTGCGATCTGATCGTCATCGGCCGCCAGGGGCGCCACGCGCTCGACGAACTGCTGCTGGGCAGCACGACGCGCACTGTGCTGGCCGAGTGCAGCGCCGATGTGCTGATCTCGGTGCAGCAAGGCGATGCCGCCGGCGCGGCCTGACACGCCGATGCCGCCCGCGTCCGAGACAAGCGCCGCGTCCGGCGCGACGCCGCCGTGGCACGCGTTGCCGCACGATGCGGTGCTGCGCCAGCTGGCGGCCGGCGCCGGCGGGCTCGATGCCGATGCCGCACGCGAGCGGCTGGCCCGTTACGGCGCGAACCGGCTGCGTGCGCCGCCGCGCCGCCCGGCGCTGCTGCGGCTGCTGGCGCAGTTCCACAACCTGCTGCTGTACCTGATGCTGGGCGCGACGGTGATCACTGCCGCGCTCGGCCACTGGGTCGACAGCGCGGTGCTGCTCGCCGCGGTGCTGGTCAATGCGCTGATCGGCTTCGTCCAGGAGGGGCGCGCCGAATCGGCGCTGAACGCGATCCGCTCGCTGCTCGCGCCGCGCGCCACGGTGCTGCGCGGCGCCGAGCGCATCGAGATCGACGCCGCCGAGCTGGTACCGGGCGACGTCGTGCTGCTGGCCTCGGGCGACCGGATCGGTGCCGACCTGCGCCTGCTCCAGGTCAAGGAGCTGCGCGTCGACGAGTCGACGCTGACCGGCGAGTCGCAACCGGTGGCCAAGGACACGGCCGCGGTCGATCCACAGGCGCCGCTGGCCGAGCGAACTGGCATGGCCTACGCCGGCACGCTGGTGGCCTACGGTCAGGCCAGCGGCGTGGTGGTGGCCACCGCCAGCGACACCGAGATCGGCCGCATCGAGCGGCTGCTGGCCGGCGTCAGCGCCGAAAAGACACCGCTGCTGCGCCAGATCGACCGCTTCGGCCGCTGGCTCGCGTTCGTGATCCTGGCGGCCTGTGCGGCGACCTTCGCGGTCGGCGTGATGCTGCGCGGCCACGCCGCGTCCGACATGTTCATGATGGCGGTGGCGCTGGCCGCCGCGGTGATTCCCGAAGGCCTGCCGGCGATCATGACCATCACGCTGGCGCTGGGGGTGCAGCGCATGGCGCAGCGCCAGGCGATCGTGCGCCACCTGCCCGCGGTGGAGGCGCTGGGCTCGGTGACGGTGATCTGTTCGGACAAGACCGGCACGCTCACGCGCAACGAGATGACGGTGCAGCGCGTGGTCTGCGCCGGGTTGGACGTGGCGGTGACGGGCGCGGGTTATGCGCCGCACGGCGAGTTCAACTGCGGCGGGCGCGTGGTCGATGCCGGGCGCCACCCGGCGCTGGCGCTGGCTTTGCGCGCCGGCGTACTGTGCAACGACGCGCGGCTGGCCGAGGACAACGGGCAGTGGGCGGTGGTCGGCGATCCGACCGAAGGCGCGCTGCTGGTGCTGGGCCACAAGGCCGGGCTGGTGCAGGCGCCGGCCGAGGCGGCCTGGCCGCGCTTCGACTCGATTCCCTTCGAGTCGAAGCACCGCTTCATGGCCAGTGCCCACCACGACGGCGACGGCCAGCCGTGGATCTTCGTCAAGGGCGCGCCCGAGCAGATGTTCGACATCTGCAGCACCGAGCTCGGCCCCGGCGGCGAGCGGCCGATCGGCGTCGACACCTGGCGGCGCAGCGCCACCGACATTGCGGCGCGCGGACTGCGCCTGCTCGGCCTGGCGTGCCGTCGCGCCGCCCCTGAAGGCGCGGCGCTGGCGTTCAGCGACGTCGAACACGGCTACACCATGCTGGCGCTGCTGGGCATCGCCGATCCGCCGCGCGCCGAGGCGGTGCGCGCGGTGGCCGACTGCCACGCCGCCGGCATCCGCGTGAAGATGATCACCGGCGACCACGCCGAGACGGCCAAGGCGATCGGCGCGCAGCTGGCGATCGGCGTGGGCAAGCCGGCGCTGACCGGCGCCGAGATCGAGCTGCTCGACGACGCCGCGCTGCAGCGGGTGGCCCGCGAGGTCGACGTCTTCGCCCGCGCCAGCCCCGAGCACAAGCTGCGGCTGGTGCAGGCGCTGCAGCGCGGCGATCAAGTGGTGGCGATGACCGGCGACGGCGTCAACGACGCGCCGGCGCTGAAGCGCGCCGACGTCGGCGTGGCGATGGGCCGCAAGGGCACCGAGGCCGCCAAGGAAGCGGCCGACATCGTGCTGGGCGACGACAACTTCGCCACCATCGCCGCGGCGGTGCGCGAGGGCCGCGCGGTGTACGACAACATCCGCAAGTTCATCCTGTTCATGCTGCCCACCAACGGCGGCGAGGCGCTGGTGGTGATCGCCGCCATCGCCTTCGAGCTGGCGCTGCCGATGACCCCGGCGCAGGTGCTGTGGATCAACATGGTCACCTCGGCCACGCTGGGGCTGGCGCTGGCCTTCGAGCCGGCCGAGGCCGACGTGATGCGCCGCGCGCCGCGGCCGGCCAGCGCGGCGCTGCTCGATCGCTTCATGGTGTGGCGCATCACGCTGATCTCGCTGCTGATCATGGGCGTGGCGCTGGGGTTGTTCGTGTGGGAGCTCGGCCGCGGCACCGCGATCGATACCGCGCGCACGATGGCCGTCAGCGCGATCGTCGTGGCCGAGATGTTCTACCTGGTCAACAGCCGGCGCCTGGTTGCGCCGGCGCTGACGCGCGGCGGGCTGTGCGGCAACCGCGCGGTGTGGATCGCGATCGCGGCGTGCCTGGTGCTGCAGCTGGGCCTGGTGCACGCGCCAAGCCTGCGCGCGGTGTTCGCCACCACCGCGCTGCAACCCGGCCAGTGGGCCAGCGTGGTACTGGCCGGCGTGGCGCTGTTCGTGGTGGCCGAGGCCGAGAAGCTGGTCGTGCGCCGCATCCGGCGCCGCGCCGCGGCGCAGCCGGCTTGAACCGCGGCTGAGGCCGCGCGCGGCGCGGCCGGCGCATCGTCGCCTTAGACTGCGCGCCCATGTCGCTGTTCGCGCTGTTGTTGCTGCCCTTTGCCGGCTGCGTGGTTGCCGCGCTGCTGCCGACCAACGCGCGCAACCTCGAGTCGTCGTGGGCGGCGCTGGTGGCACTGGGCGTGGCGCTGCCGCTGGCGCTGATGTACCCGTCAATCCGGGACGGCGCGGTGCTGGTCGAGCGCCTGGCCTGGATGCCCGGGCTGGGCGTCGACCTGGTCGTGCGCATCGACGGCTTTGCCTGGATGTTCGCGATGCTGGTCAGCGGCATGGGGCTGCTGGTGATCGTCTACGCACGCTACTACCTGTCGGCCGACGACCCGGCGGCGCGTTTTTACTCGCTGCTGCTGGGCTTCATGGGTGCGATGCTGGGCGTGGTGCTGTCGGGCAACCTGGTGCAGCTGGTGCTGTTGTGGGAACTGACCAGCGTGTTCTCGTTCCTGCTGATCGGCTACTGGACGCACCGCAAGGACGCCCGGCGCGGCGCGCGCATGGCCTTCACCGTCACCGCGGCCGGCGGCCTGGCGCTGCTGGGCGGCGTGCTGCTGCTGGGCCACATCGTCGGCAGCCTCGAACTGGAGCAGGTGCTGGCCGCGGGCGAGCGGGTGCGCGCGCACGCGCTGTACCCGGTGGTGCTGGCGCTGGTGCTGCTGGGCGCGCTGACCAAGAGCGCGCAGTTCCCGTTTCACTTCTGGCTGCCGCACGCGATGGCCGCACCGACGCCGGTGTCGGCCTACCTGCACTCGGCGACGATGGTCAAGGCCGGCGTGTTCCTGCTGGCGCGGCTGTGGCCGGTGCTGTCGGGCACCGAGGCGTGGTTCTGGATCGTCGGCGGCGCCGGGCTGGCCACGCTGCTGTTCGGCGCCTACGCGGCGATGTTCCAGAACGACCTGAAGGGCCTGCTGGCGTACTCGACGATCAGCCACCTCGGCTTGATCACCTTGCTGCTCGGCCTGGACAGCCCGTTGGGTGCGGTCGCGGCTGTATTCCACATGATGAACCACGCGACCTTCAAGGCGTCGCTGTTCATGTCGGTGGGCATCATCGACCACGAAAGCGGCACGCGCGACATGCGCCGCCTGAGCGGGCTGTACCGCGCGATGCCGATCACCGGCACGCTGGCGATCGTCGCCAGCGCGGCGATGGCCGGGGTGCCGTTGCTCAATGGCTTTCTGTCCAAGGAGATGTTCTTCGCCGAGACCGTGTACGTGCGCGCCAGCGCGTGGGTCGAGACCGGGCTGCCGGTGGCGGCGACGCTGGCCGGGGTGTTCGCGGTGGTGTACTCGCTGCGCCTGGCGCACGGCATGTTCTTCGGCGCGCCGCCCGACTGTCCGCGCCAGCCGCACGAGCCGGTGCACTGGATGCGCGTGCCGGTGGAGCTGCTGGTGTTGGCCTGCATCGTGGTCGGCACGCTGCCGGCCTGGTCGATCGGCGCGGTGCTGGCCGTGGCCGCGCGGCCGGTGGTCGGCGGTGCGCTGCCCGAATACAGCCTGGCTGTGTGGCATGGCTTCAACGCGCCGCTGATCATGAGCCTGATCGCCACGCTCGGCGGCACGCTGATCTACCTGCGCCATCGCCGCACCTTCAAACGGCGCGGCCAGCGCGGCGCGTGGGGCCTGCGCGCGCTGGACGGCAAGCTGATGTTCGAGCGCTCGCAGGCCCGCGCCAGCGCCGCGGCGCGGCGCGGGCTGCGCTGGTGCGGCACGCGGCGGCTGCAGCCGCAGCTGCTGCTGCTGATCGTGGCGGCAGCGCTGGCCGGCGTGGGCTCGGCGCTGGTGGTGCCGCTGACCTGGGGCGACCGGCCGCGCGTGCCGGTCACGCCCGAGTTCGTGCTGCTGTGGGTCGTGGGCAGCGCGTGCGCGATCGGTGCGGCGTGGCAGGCCAAGTTCCACCGGCTGGCGGCGCTGGCGCTGCTGAGCATGGCCGGGCTCGTGCTGTGCATCACCTTTGCCTGGTTCTCGGCACCGGACCTGGCACTGACCCAGCTGTCGGTCGAAGTGGTGACGATGGTGCTGTTCCTGCTCGGTCTGCGCTGGCTGCCCAAGCGGCTGGAGCAGGACGAGCCGCGCGCCACCCGGGCCAACGCGCCGCGCGCGTGGTGGCGCCGGCGGCGCGACCTGGCGGTCGCGCTGCTGAGCGGCACCGGGCTGGCGGCGCTGTCGTATGCGCTGCTGACGCGCCACGCGCCGCTGTCGATCGCGCCGTACTTCCTCGAGCAGGCGCTGCCGCTGGGCGGCGGCACCAACGTGGTCAACGTGATGCTGGTGGACTTCCGCGCCTTCGACACCCTGGGCGAGATCAGCGTGCTGGGCGTCGTCGGCCTGACGGTGTACGCGCTGCTGCGGCGCTTCCTGCCGCCGCCGGAGGTGATCGAGCGGCCGTCGCAGCAGCGCGCGGTCGAGCTCAGCGGCGCCGCGGCCGATGCCGACCTGGCCACCGTGCGCGGCGGCAGCACGCCGCAGCCCTATCTGGACGTGCCGGCCGTGCTGGTGCGCCTGCTGCTGCCGGTGGCCGCGGTGTTTGCCGCGCACCTGTTCCTGCGCGGCCACAACCTGCCGGGTGGCGGTTTCGTCTCGGGGCTGGTGCTGGCAGTGGCGGTGCTCGCGCAGTACCTGGTCAGCGGCACGCGCTGGGTCGAAGCCCGCATGCCGCTGCGCCCGCCGCGCTGGATCGGCGCCGGCTTGCTGGTCGCGCTGCTCACCGGGCTGGGATCGATGCTGCTGGGCTACCCGTTCCTGACCACGCACACCGCGCACCTGAGCCTGCCGCTGCTGGGCGAGGTGCACCTGCCCAGCGCGGTGTTCTTCGACGCCGGCGTGTTCGCCGTGGTGCTGGGCTCGACGCTGCTGCTGCTGACCGCGATCGCGCACCAGTCGCTGCGCGCGCTGCGGCGCAGCGCCGCGGCGGACGAGGAGGGCGGCTGATGGAAGCGGTGATCGCGCTGGCGATCGGCGTGATGACCAGCGCCGGGGTGTGGCTGGTGCTGCGGCCGCGCAGCTTCCAGGTGCTGATCGGCCTGTCGCTGCTGTCGTACGCGGTCAACCTGTTCATCTTCAGCGTCGGCAGCCTGTCGGTGGCTGCCGAGCCGATCGTGCGTGCCGGCGCGCCGGCCGACCTGGCGCACTACACCGACCCGCTGCCGCAGGCGCTGGTGCTGACCGCCATCGTCATCGGCTTCGCGACCACCGCGCTGTTCCTGGTGGTGCTGCTCGCGCTGCGCGGGCTGTCGGGCAGCGACCATGTCGACGGCCGGGAGGCGGGCCCTTGAGCGGCCACATCGCGGTCGAGCACCTGGTCGTCGCGCCGGTGCTGCTGCCGCTGGGCACGGCGGCGCTGATGCTGCTGATGGAAGGGCGGCGCAGCACCAAGGCGATGCTCAACCTGGTTTCCACCGCGATCGGGCTGCTGATCGCGATCGAGCTGCTGCGCCGCGTCGATGCCGATGGCGCGGCGGCGTTCGCGGTGTACCTGCCGGGCAACTGGCCGGTGCCCTTTGGCATCGTGCTGGTGGCCGACCGGCTGTCGGCGCTGATGGCGGTGTTGGCCGGCTGCGTCGGCCTGGGCGGGCTGATGTTCGCGCTGGCGCGCTGGCAGCACGCCGGGGTGTACTTTCATGCGTTGTTCCAGCTGCAGCTGGCCGGGCTGTACGGTGCGTTCCTCACCGGCGACCTGTTCAACCTGTTCGTGTTCTTCGAGGTGCTGCTGGCCGCCAGCTACGGGCTGCAGTTGCACGGCGGCGGCCTCGAGCGGGTGCGCGCCGGGCTGCACTACATCGCGATCAACCTGCTGGCTTCGCTGCTGTTCCTGGTCGGCGTGGCGCTGCTGTACGGCGTGACGGGCACGCTGAACATGGCCGACATGGCGCTGAAGCTGCGGCAGGTGCCGGCCGCCGACCTGGGCTTGCTGCATGCCGGCGCGGCGATCCTGGCGATCGCCTTTCTCGCCAAGGCGGCGCTGTGGCCGCTGAACTTCTGGCTGCCGCCGGCCTACGAGGCCGCCAGCACGCCGGCGGCGGCGGTGTTCGCGATCCTGACCAAGGTCGGCGTGTACGCGCTGCTGCGGCTGTGGACGCTGTGCTTCGCGCCCAGCGCCGGGGCGTCGGCCGGCTTCGGCGCGCCGGTGCTGGTGTGGGGCGGGGTGGCGACGCTGGCGTTCGGTGCGATCGGCATGTTCGCGTCGCAGCGGCTGTCGCGCGTGGCCGGCTACAGCGTGATCGCCTCGTCGGGCACGCTGATCGCGGCGATCGGCTTCGGCGCGCCGCCGCTGAGTGCCGCGGCGCTGGTCTACCTGGCCAGCTCGACGCTGGCGGGCTGCGCGCTGTTCTTGCTGGTGGAACTGCTCGAGCGCGCGCGCCAGGTGGAGAAAGGCCCGAGCGACATCGACGACGGCAGCCGCGAGCTGCCGGTGTTCATGGTCGGGCCGCCGCCGCACACCAACCTCGACGACGCCGAGCAAGCGCTGGTCGGCCGTGCGATTCCGGCCGCGCTGGCGTTCCTGGGCGTGACCTTCACCGTGTGCGCGATGGTCGTCGCCGGGCTGCCGCCGCTGGCCGGCTTCGTCGCCAAGCTGGCGCTGCTGAGCGCGCTGATCGACATCGGGCAGCCCGCGGCCTGGACGCTGTTCGGGCTGCTGATCGGCTCGGGCCTGTTCGCCGCGGTGGCGCTGCTGCGGGCGGGCATGCGCCACTTCTGGACCACGCAGGACCGGCCGGCGCCGCGGCTGCGCGTGGTCGAGACCTTGCCGATCGCCGCCTTGCTGCTGGCCAGCGTGGCCATCGTGGTGCAGGCGCAGGCGGTGCTGGACTACGCGCGCGCCACCGCCGACGCATTGCACCAGCCGGCGCGCTACATCGACGCGGTGCTGTCGCAGCGGCCGCTGCCGCAACCGTCGCAGGCGGCGCGATGAAGCGGCTGCTGCCCTCGCCGTGGTTGTCGCTGGCGATCTTCGCCGGCTGGCTGCTGCTGTCGCGCGGCATCGACGCCGCGGCGGTGCTGCTCGGGGCGTTGCTGGCACTGCTGTTGCCGCGGCTGGCGCTGCCGCTGCGGCCCACGCCCGGTGCGCTGCGGCGCTGGGGCACGCTGGCGCGGTTGATCCTGCGCGTGGGCCATCACGTGGTGCGCTCGGCGATCCAGGTGGGCTGGGGCGTGCTGTGCCTGCCGCGCCGCGTGCCGCGCGGCGCCTTCGTGCGCGTGCCGCTGGAGCTGCGCGACGCGCACGCGCTGGCGTCGCTGTCGATGATCACCGCGGTGATCCCGGGCACGGTGTGGAGCGAGCTCGCCGCCGACCGCAGCAGCTTGCTGATCCACGTCTTCGACCTCGGCGACGAGGCCGAATTCATCGTCCACTACAAGCGCGACTACGAACAGCCGCTGAAGGAGATCTTCGAATGAGGCTGCCCGACCCGCTGGCCATGCGTGCCGCCGCGCTGGCGCCGCCGCGGCGCGCAAGGCGGGCGCGATGAGCCTGTCGCTGGCGATCTCGATCACGCTGGCGCTGTATGCGCTGGCGTTCGCGCTGGGCACGGTGCGCGTGCTGTTCGGCCCGCGTGCGCAGGACCGGGTGCTGGCGCTGGATTTCGTCTACATCGTGGGCATGCTGATGATGCTGGCGCTGGCGATCCGCTACGACAGCGACATGTACTTCGAAGCCGCGCTGCTGATGGTGCTGCTGGGCTTCGTCAGCTCGCTGGCGCTGGCGAAGTTCTTGCTGCGCGGCGAGGTGATCGAGTGAACGCGATGTCGCTGGCCGAGTGGGTGGTGGCGCTGCTGCTGCTTTGTAGCGGCGCGGTCGTGCTGATCGCCGCGATCGGCCTGCTGCGGCTGCCCGACTTCTTCTCGCGCATGCACGCGCCGGCGCTGGCGTCGACGCTGGCGGCATGGCTGGTGACCTTTGCCTCGATCGTGCATTTCAGCAGCCGCGGCCAGGGCATTTCGCTGCACGTGTGGCTGATCATCATCGTGCTGTCGATCACCGCGCCGGTGACGACCATGGTGCTGGCGCGCGCGGCACTGTTTCGCCGCCGCACCGACCCGCCGCGCGGCGTGCCCCCGGCCGATACCGCTTGAGGCCGGCAGGTCCGGCCCGCCAGCGACCCTGAGCGCGCTGCGCGACGCCGATCTGCGCCGCAGGCGCGTTCTTTCAGGCCCGCACGCTGCCGACGATCGCTTGCAGCGCCGCCGGGTCGAGCACGCGGATCTGGCGCTGCTTGACCGCCAGGATGCCGTCGTCCTGGAACTTGGAAAAGCAGCGGCTCACCGTCTCGAGCTTCAGCCCGAGGTAGGTGCCGATCTCCTCGCGCGTCATGCGCAGCACCAGCGACGACGGCGAGAAGCCGCGCGCGCGCAGCCGCTGCGTCAGGTTCAGCAAGAACGCCGCCAGCCGCTCCTCGGCACGCATGCTGCCCAGCAGCAGCATCACGCCGTGGTCGCGCACGATCTCGCGGCTCATGATCTTGTGGAACTGGCGTTGCAGGTCGCTGAACTCGCGCGACAGTGCTTCGAGCTGCTCGTAGGCGATGACGCAGACCTGCGAGTCTTCAAGCGCCACCGCATCGCAGCTGTGGCGGTCGCTGCCGATGCCGTCCAGCCCGAGCAACTCGCCTGCCATCTGAAAGCCGGTGACCTGGTCGCGCCCGTCCTCGGACGACACCCGCGTCTTGAAGAATCCGGTTCGCACCGCGTACAGCGACTCGAACGGGTCGCCGCAACGAAACAGCAGCTCGCCGCGCTTGAGCGTGCGCCGGGTCGCGACCAGGGTGTCCAGCCGTTCGAACTCGCGGTCGGAAAAGCCCACCGGCAGGCACAACTCGCGCAGGTTGCAGTTCGAGCACGCAACTTTGAACTCCGTGGCCTTGATCGGCGTCACGGTGGCGGTGGAGGTCATGGTCAGGATTGTTCGAGGACGGCACAGGCCGCAGTTTGCGAAAAATCAAAAACGCCCAGGGACGCATCATGCACCATCGGCGCCCATGACTGCCACTATCGAGCGCGAGTGCGTCGACGCCGCACCCGTGCTGTCCGAGGCGCTGCTGCGCCGCTTCGACACCCCCGGGCCGCGTTACACCTCCTACCCCACCGCCGACCGCTTCGTCGAGGCCTTCGGCGCCGCCGAGTTGAGCCATGTGCTGCAACAGCGCGCGCAGGGTGGCGCGCTGGGCAGCGCCACGCCGCTGTCGGTGTACGTGCACATCCCGTTCTGTGAGTCGCTGTGCTACTACTGCGCCTGCAACAAGATCATCACCCGGCACCACGAGCGCGCGGCCGAGTACCTCGACGCGCTGGATGTCGAGATCGAGTTGCTGCTGGCGCAGATGAAGCCCGGCCATGCGGTGTCCCAACTGCACTTCGGTGGCGGCTCGCCGACCTTCCTGTCCGATGCCGAACTGCAGCGGGTGATGGCTGCGCTGCGCCGCGCCTTCAGCATCGGCGCGGGCGCTGAGATCTCGATCGAGATCGACCCGCGCACCGTCACGCCCGAGCGGCTGGCGTTGTTCCGCGAGCTGGGGCTGAACCGCATCAGCTTCGGCGTGCAGGATTTCGACCCGCAGGTACAGCAAGCGGTGCACCGCGTGCAGCCCTTCGAAGCCGTGCGCGATCTGATGATCAGCGCGCGCGAACTGGGCTACAAGTCGATCAACGCCGACTTGATCTACGGCCTGCCGCGGCAAACGCCGGACAGCTTCGCGCGCACGGTGGCCCAGATCGGCGAGCTGCGGCCCGACCGCATCGCGCTGTACGCCTACGCGCACCTGCCGCAGCGCTTCAAGCCGCAGCGGCGCATCGCCGCGGCCGATCTGCCGATCGCCGGGCAGCGCGTGGCGATGCTCGGCGATGCGATCAACGGCTTCTTGCAGCGCGGCTACCAGTACATCGGCATGGACCACTTCGCGCTGCCCGACGACGCGCTGGCGGTGGCCAAGCGCCAAGGCCGGCTGCACCGCAACTTCCAGGGCTACAGCACCCAGCCCGACTGCGACCTGATCGGGCTGGGCGTGTCGTCGATCGGCAAGGTTGGCGCCAGCTACTACCAGAACGTCAAGTCGCTGCCCGAGTACTACGACGCCCTGCGCCAGCGCCAGCTGCCGGTGCAGCGCGGCATCGCGCTGACGCGCGACGACCTGCTGCGCCGCGCGGTGATCATGGCGCTGATGTGCCAGGGCCGCGTCGAGTTCGAATCGATCGAGCTGGCGCACCTGATCGACATGCGCGAGTACTTCGCGCGCGAACTGCAGGCGCTGCAGCCGATGGCCGAGGCCGGGCTGGTGCAGATCGAAGCGGACGCAATCCAGGTCACGCCCACCGGCTGGTACATCGTGCGCGCGGTGGCCATGGTGTTCGACCGCTGGCTGCAAGGCGACCAGCAGCGCGAGCGCTTCTCGCGCGTGATCTGACGGCCGCTGCCGCGCCGTTCAGGCTCGCGCGGCCTCGCGCGTTTCAGCGCCGCTTGGCCACCAGGCCGATCAGCGCCGAGCGGCCCTTGTGCGCGCTGCCCTCGGCGAGCTCGGCCTCGTATTCGCGCAACTCGACGATGTCCAGCGCGGCGAAGGCCTCGCGCAGCAACTGCGGCGTGTACAGGTGGTCGATCAGCGGCGGCCCGCCGGTGCCGTAGTCCAACTGCTTGGGCGTGTAACCCTGCAGCAGCAGCGTGCCGCCAGGCCTGAGACTTTGCGCCATGTGCGCGAACAGCCGCGCGCGCAGCACCGGGTCGGCGAACTGGATGAAGATCGCGGCCACGCCGTCGTAGGCCTCGGCGCGCCAGTCGAAGGCCTCGCAGTCGGCCACCTGGTAGTTCACCGCGACACCCTGCGCGGCCGCCATGCGCCGCGCCTTGGCCACGCCGACCTCGGCGATGTCGAAGGCGTCGACCTGCAGCCCGCGCTGCGCCAGCCACACGCTGTTGCGGCCTTCGCCGTCGGCGACGCACAGCACGCGCTGGCCGGCTTGCCAGACCGCGGCGTGCTCGCGCAGCCAGGTGTTCGGCTCGGTGCCGAACAGGTAGCCGTCGCTGCTGAAGCGCTGGTTCCAGGTGCCGGCCGGGTTGTCGAAGGCCGTCATGCCGACTTCGCGTCCTCGCCGATCAGCAGTTTGGCGTCGCTGAGGAACTGGTACGGCGGCACCTCGAGGTTGGTCGGCGCCGGCTTGTTCTTGAACACCCGCCCGGCGCCGTCGAAGGTCGACCCGTGGCACGGACAGAAGTAGCCGCCGGGCCAGCCGGCGGGCAGGCTGGGGTTGTTCGAGCCGGCCGGCATCGCGGTCGGCGAGCAGCCCAGGTGGGTGCAGATGCCCACCACGACAAACACGTCCGGCTTGATCGAGCGCGTCGCATTGCGTGCGTAAGGCGGCTGCTGGTCGCGCTCGGAGTCGGGGTCGGCCAGGTCGGGGCTGGGGTGCTCGACCGCGGCCACCATCTCGGGCGTGCGGCGCACCACCCACACCGGCTTGCCGCGCCACTCGACGATCTTGGTGTCGCCGGGCGCGAGGTCGCCGATGTCGACTTCGACCGCCGCGCCCATCGCCCGCGCGCGCTCGCTCGGCGCGAACGAGGCGACGAAGGGCACGGCGGTGGCCACCGCGGCCACGCCGCCGGCGGCGGTGCTGGCAATGAGCCAGGTGCGGCGCTGCGGGTCTTCGGCCAGCGGCGGCGCCGAGGGCGGGGGTAGGGCGTGAGCGGACATCGGGCCTCCTTCAGGAATGCGGGTTGCGGGCGGCGCCGCGCGCACGCGCGGGTGCCTCGGGGGTGCCGTTGGTGAACAGGGCGCGCTCTGCCGCGCTGCGCTCGTACTGGCGTGCCAGGTTGCCGCACACCAGATCGCACAGCTGGTAGACCGCCGCGTCGGCGATGCGGTAGTACACGCTGGTGCCGCGGCTGTCGCGCGCCACCAGCCCACGCGTGGTGAGCAACGCCATGTGGCGCGACACGTTGGCGGTGGTGAAACCGCTGGCCTGCGCCAACTCGCCGACGTTGCGCTCGCCGTCGCGCAGCAGGTTGAGCAGCGCCAGGCGCGTCGGCTCGGACAGCGCCTGGAAGTACGAAGCCACCTGGTCCAGGGCTTCCTTCGGCAGATCTTGCATGCGGGCACACGCGGGGTTCGGCAGGGTCGACATCATGCCTGAGCGGCTCGGTTCTTGCGCAAGATCAAGCAATTACACACTTGACTATTTGCAACATGACGCAAATAATAAACCCAACCCGATGCCCCGCACAAGAGCCCGCCCATGACCACCCGCACGCCGCGCCTGATCTGGCTAAGCGCTCTGGCGCTGCTGTTGCCTCTGGCCGCCACTGATGCCGCCGAGCCCGCCGCCCAGACCACCGCACCCGCGCTGGCCACCGCGCCGGTGCGCAGCTCGGGCGCGCCAGCCAGCGTCGGCTTCGACGGCGTGATCGAGGCCGTGCGCCACACCGCCATCGCGGCGCAGGTCGCCGGCGCCGTGACCGCGCTGGAAGTCAAGGCCGGCGACAGTGTCAAGCCCGGCCAGGTGCTGGCGCGCATCGACGCACGCAGCGCCGAGCACACCGCCAGCGCCAGCGCGGCGCAAGTGCGCGCCGCCCAGGCCGCGCTTGAGGTGGCCACCAAGGACGTCGAGCGCCAGCGCCAGCTGCACCAGAAGGACTACATCAGCCAGGCCGCGCTCGAGCGCGCCGAGTCGCAGTTCAAGGCGGCCACCGCGCAGGCGGCGGCGCTGCAGGCCCAGGCCGGCGCGGCGCGCACCCAGTCGGGGCTGCACGTGCTGGTCGCGCCTTATGCCGGCGTGGTTGCCGAGGTGCCGGTGTCCCAGGGCGACATGGCGCTGCCAGGCCGCCCGCTGCTGACGCTGTATGCGCCCGGCGCGCTGCGCGTCAGCGCCGCCGTGCCGCAAAGCGCCTGGGACCCGCGCGCGCAGGGCGTGCGCGTCGAACTGCCGGGTCTGCCCGAGGCGCGGCGCTGGCTCGACGCGCCCCAGGTGCAGGCGCTGCCGACGGTGGACGCGGCGACGCACACCGTGCAACTGCGCATTGCGCTGCCCACCGAGCTGCAAGGCGTGGCGCCGGGCATGTTCGCGCGGGTGTGGCTGCCGGATACCGGCGCCGCGCAGGCGCCGGACAGGCTGTACGTGCCGCGCGCGGCGGTGGTCAAGCGCGCCGAGGTCAACGGCGTGTACGTGGTCGACGCCCAGGGCGCGGCGCTGCTGCGCTACGTGCGCCTGGGCCGCAGCGTGGGCGACGAGGTCGAGGTGCTGTCGGGCGTGGCCGCGGGCGAGCGCGTGGCGCTGGACCCGCAGGCTGCGGCGCGCCAGTCCAAAGCTGCAGGAGCGCAGGCGTCGTGAATATGCACGCGAGCCCGCGGCTGGGCATTTCCGGGCGCATCGCCGCGTACTTCCAGTCGGCGCAGATCACGCCGCTGCTGGCGCTGGTGGCGCTGCTGCTGGGCATCTTCGCGGTGCTGGTCACGCCGCGCGAGGAAGAGCCGCAGATCGACGTGACCATGGCCAACGTGCTGATCCCGTTCCCCGGCGCGTCGGCCAAGGACGTGGAGCAGATGGTGGCCGCGCCGGCCGAGCAGGTGCTGGCGCAGATCGCGGGCGTCGAGCACGTGATGTCGACCTCGCGCCCGGGCATCGCGGTGATCACCGTGCAGTTCAAGGTCGGCGTGCCGCGCACCGAGGCGCTGGTGCGGCTGTACGACACGGTCAACGCCAACGCCGACTGGCTGCCCAAGGGCCTGGGCGTGCTCGATCCGATCATCAAGCCCAAGGGCATCGACGACGTGCCGATCGTCACGCTGACACTGTTCAGCCGCAATCCGGAACTGGGTGCCTTCGAGCTGGAGCGCGTGGCGCACAGCATCGAAGCCGAGTTGAAGCGCGTGCCCGGCACGCGCGAGGTGCAAACGATCGGCGGACCGGGCCGCGCGGTACGGGTAGAGATCGACCCGGCGCGCCTGGCCGGTGCCGGCGTCACGGTGAGCGACCTGCGCCGTGCGCTGCAAGCGGCCAATCTGGGCTTGCCGGTGGGCGAACTGCTGGCCGGCAACCGTGCGGTGGCGGTGGAATCGGGGCCCTTCCTGAAGGACGCGCGCGAGGTCGGCGAGCTGCTGGTGGCCGTGCGCGGCGGCAAGCCGGTGTTCCTGCAGGACGTTGCCGCCGTCAGCGACGGGCCGCTGCCGGCGCAACGCTACGTCTGGCATGGCATCGCCGGGAAGGAAGGCGGCGAGTTCCCGGCGGTGACGATCAGCATCACCAAGAAGCCGGGCGAGAACGCGATCGACGTCGCCGACGCGGTGATGCAGCGTGTGGACGTGCTGCGCAACACCGTGATCCCGCACGACGTCGAGGTGGCCGAGACGCGCAACTACGGCGCCACCGCCAACGACAAGGCGGTCCAGCTGATCCGCAAGTTGCTGTTCGCCACCGCCGCGGTGGTGGCGCTGGTGTTCATCGCGCTGGGCCGGCGCGAAGCCGCGATCGTCGGCAGCGCGGTGATCCTGACGCTGACGGTGACGCTGTTCGCCAGCTGGGCCTGGGGCTTCACGCTGAACCGGGTGTCGCTGTTCGCGCTGATCTTCTCGATCGGCATCCTGGTCGACGACGCCATCGTGGTGGTGGAGAACATTCATCGCCACCAGCAGCTCCATCCGGGAAAGAGCCTGGCCGAGATCATCCCCGGCGCGGTCGACGAGGTCGGCAGCCCGACCATCCTGGCGACGCTGACGGTGATCGCCGCGTTGCTGCCAATGGCCTTCGTCAGCGGGTTGATGGGCCCGTACATGAGCCCGATCCCGATCAACGCCAGCATGGGCATGCTGCTGTCGCTGGCGGTGGCCTTCGTCGTCACGCCGTGGCTGGCGCGCATCTGGATGAAGGCGCTGCCAGCGCAGCATGCCGGGGCCCACGGGCTGTCGGCGAAGCTGGCGCCGCTGTTCGCGCGCGTCTTCAGGCCGCTGCTGGACGCGCAGCGCGGCGCGCGCAACCGTTGGCTGCTCGGGCTCGCCGTGCTCGGCCTGATCGTGCTGTCGGTCGCGCTGCCGGTGCTGGGGCTGGTGCAGCTGAAGATGCTGCCCTTCGACAACAAGTCGGAGTTCCAGGTGGTGGTCGACATGCCCGCCGGCACGCCGCTGGAGCACACGGCTGCGGTGCTGCGCGAACTGAGCGCGCAGCTGCGCACGCTGCCCGAAGTCACCGACCTGCAGGCCTACGCCGGCACCTCGGCGCCGATCAACTTCAACGGCCTGGTGCGGCAGTACTACCTTCGCGGCGGCGGCGAGGTCGGCGACATCCAGGTCAACCTGGTCGACAAACACCAGCGCAGCGAGCAAAGCCACGCCATCGCCACCCGCGTGCGCCCGGCGCTGCAGGCCATCGCGCAGCGCCACGGCGCCAACCTCAAGGTGGTGGAAGTGCCGCCGGGTCCGCCGGTGATGTCGCCGCTGGTGGCCGAGATCTACGGCCCGCAAGGCGAGGGCCGGCTGCAGACGGCCAAGGCGGTGCGCGCGGTGTTCGCCGCCACCGACGGCGTGGTCGACATCGACGATTCGAGCATCGCCGAAGCGCCGCGCAAGCTGTTGCTGGTCGACCGGCGCAAGGCGGCCATGCTCGGCGTGTCGCAGCAGGAGATCGTCAGCACGCTGCACGCCGGGCTGGCCGGCGAGGCCACCGCCTACCTGCACGACCAGAGCAAGTACCCGGCGGCCGCGACGATCCAGCTGCCGCCCGACTTGCACGGCGAGCTGGACGCGCTGCTGGCGCTGTCGGTGCGCAACGCGCAGGGCGGCCTGGTGCCGATCCGCGAGCTGGTGACGGTGAGCGACACGCTGCGCGAGCAGCCGATTCACCACAAGGACCTGCTGCCGGTGAACTACGTGGTCGCCGACATGGCCGGCGCGGTGGACAGCCCGCTGTACGGCATGTTCGAGATGCGCCGCGCGGTCGCCGCCATTGCCACGCCCGGCGGCGGTGCGCTGGCCGAGGCCTTCATCGGCCAGCCGGCCGACGCCCTGCGCGGCTACACGCTGAAGTGGGACGGCGAGTGGCAGATCACCTACGAGACCTTCCGCGACATGGGGCTGGCCTACGCAGTGGGGCTGATCCTGATCTACCTGCTGGTGGTGGCGCAGTTCGGCAGCTACCTGACGCCGCTGATCATCATGGCGCCGATCCCGCTGACGGTGATCGGCGTGATGCCGGGGCATGCGCTGCTGGGCGCGCAGTTCACCGCCACCAGCATGATCGGCATGATCGCGCTGGCCGGCATCATCGTGCGCAACTCGATCCTGCTGGTCGACTTCATCCAGCTGCAGCTGCGCAGCGGCGCGCCCTTCGAGCAGGCGGTGGTATCCGCCGCCGCGACGCGCGCGCAGCCGATCCTGCTCACCGCGCTGGCCGCGATGCTCGGCGCGGTGTTCATCCTCGACGACCCGATCTTCAACGGGCTGGCCATCGCGCTGATCTTCGGCATCCTGGTGTCGACGCTGCTGACGCTGGTGGTCATCCCGCTGCTGTACTACGTGGCCTACCGCCACCGCGTGCACACGCTCGTTCCGCAAGCCCCTCAAGGAGATTGACATGACATCCTGGCAACTCGTGCGCTTCTTTGCCGGCACCTTCGTGCTGCTGTCGCTGGCGCTGGGCATCCCCGACAGCCCGTTGTTCGTCAGCCAGTGGTGGCTGGCTTTCACCGCTTTCGTCGGCGCCAACCTGCTGCAAAGCAGCTTCACCAGATGGTGCTTGCTGGAAACCATGCTGCGCAAGCTGGGCGCGCGCGCCGGCAACTGAGCGCTGCGGGGCCGAGCAATCATGAAGCCGATGCTGCGCGCGCATTTCACCCGCAGCGCGCTGGTGCTGGCGCTCGCGCTGGCCGACGTAACGCCCGCGCACGCGCAGGGCGGCTTAATGCCGGCCCACGCGCAGGAAGGCGTGGTGCCGGCGCACGAGCCGGGTGGCGCGGCGCCGGCGCGCGTGCTCGATCTGGTCGATGCCTGGCGCGCCGCGCAGGGCGCCGACATGCAGTACGCGGCGGCGCAGGCGGCGCGCCAGGCCGGCGCGGCGCGGCGCGAGCAGGGTGCCTCGCTGTGGCGGCCGTCGCTGCAGCTCAGCGGCACCGTGGGTGCGGGCAGCGCCGACAGCTCGATCCGCGGCGCGCGCTTTTCGGCGCCGGGCTTCGGCACGGTGGACGGCGCCAACTTCGACACCTCGATCAACGGCGGCGCCGCCACGCGCTGGGCGCTGCAGGCCAGGCAGCCGCTGATTAACCGCGAGCGCGACGCGCAAAAGCGCCAGCTCGAGCTCTCGGCCGACGCCGCCGAGCTCGAGTGGCGCGCGGCGCAGCAGACGCTGATGCTGCGCGTGGCCGAGCGCTACTTCGACGCGGCGCTGGCCGCCGAAGGCCTGCGCGTGCAGCAGCGCCAGCAACGCGCGGTGCAGCGCTCGCTGGCCGAGGCGCGCGAGCGTTACCAGCTCGGCGATGCGCCGGTCACCGACACGCACGAGGCCGCGGCGCGCGACCAGGCGGTGCGCGCCGAGGTGCTGGCGGCGCGGACCGCGCTGCAGCTCAAGCAAAGCGCGCTGGCCGACATCACCGGCTGGCCGAGCGCGCAGCTGCAAGCGCTGCGCTCGGGCGTGGCTTCGCTGCCGGGCAACGAGCGTTCGCTCGACAGCTGGCTGGCCGAGGTCAAGGCCGGCAACCTCGCCCTGCGCATGCAGGCTGCCGGCGTCGAGGTGGCCAAGCAAGAAGCCGCGCGCTACAGCGTGGCCGCCACGCCCACGCTGGACCTGGTGGCCAGCGTCGGGCAGGACCGGCTCAGCGGCAGCGGCGACTTCGGCTCGGCCACCAACATCCAGACCAACGCCATCGTCGGCTTGCAGCTGAACCTGCCGCTGTACAGCGGCGGCTGGCGCAGCGCGCGCGAGGACGAGAGCCTGCAGCTGGTGGCCAAGGCCAGCGCCGAAGGCGAGCACCAGGCACAGCAGGTGGCGCTGCAGACGCGCGCCGCCTGGCTGGGGCTGACCGTGGGCGCCTCGCGCGTGGCCGCGCTGCAGGACGCCTTGACGGCGACGCGCTCGCGGCTGGATGCCACGCGCATCGGCCGCGAGGTCGGCGAGCGCAGCACGCTGGAGCTGCTGAACGCCGAGAACGACGCGGCCGCGGCCGAACTCGCGCTGCTGCAGGCGCGCGTGGCGGTGCTGCTGGACCGGCTGCGCCTGGCGGCGCTGGCCGGCAAGCTCGACGAAGCCGAGCTGCAGCAGCTCAACGCCCATTTGCTTGCCCCCGAGGGCCCGCGCTGAGCCGGGCCCGGCCCACGACCTGCAACCCCCACGACCCAGGAGATTGCCATGGCCCACATCGTCATCCTCGGCGCCGGCACCGGCGGCATGCCGGCGGCCTACGAGCTGCGCGCCAAGCTCGACCGCTCGCATCGCATCACCGTGATCAACGCGGTGGACTACTTCCAGTTCGTGCCCTCCAACCCCTGGCTGGCGGTGGGCTGGCGCGAGCGCGGCGCGATCACCTTCCCGATCCGGCCGCACCTCGAGAAGAAGGACATCGGCTTCGTCGCGCAGCGCGTCACGCGCATCGATGCCGAGGCCAACCAACTGCAGCTGCAGGACGGCAGCGCCGTCGCCTACGACTATCTGGTGATCACCACCGGCCCGAAGCTCAGCTTCGACGAGGTGCCCGGCGCCGGGCCCGACGGCCACACCCATTCGATCTGCGTGGTCGACCATGCCGAGCGCGCGCGCGACGCCTACCAGGAGTTCCTCGACAACCCCGGGCCGGCGGTCATCGGCGCCATGCCCGGCGCGTCGTGCTTCGGGCCGGCCTACGAGTTCGCGTTCATCTTCAACTCCGACCTGCGCAAGCGCCGGCTGCGCCACAAGGTGCCGATGACCTACGTCACCAGCGAGCCCTACATCGGCCACCTCGGGCTGGGCGGCGTGGGCGACAGCAAGTCGATGCTGGAAAGCGAGCTGCGCAACAACGACATCAAGTGGATCTGCAACGCCAAGGTCACCAAGGTCGAGGCGGGCAAGATGTTCGTCAGCGAGCTCGACGCCGCCGGGCAACTGCTGAAGGAACACGAACTGCCGTTCAAGTACAGCATGATGCTGCCGGCCTTCAAGGGCGTGGACCCGGTGGCGGCGGTGGACGGGCTGTGCAACCCGCGCGGCTTCGTGCTGATCGACGAGCACCAGCGCAGCAAGAAGTACCGCAACATCTACGCGGCCGGCGTGTGCGTGGCCATCCCGCCGGTGGAAGCCACGCCGGTGGCCACCGGCGCGCCCAAGACCGGCTACATGATCGAGACCATGGTCACCGCGATCGTGCACAACATCGCCGCCGATCTGGCGGGGCAGCCGGCCACCACCAAGGCCACCTGGAACGCCATCTGCCTGGCCGACATGGGCGACACCGGCGCGGCCTTCGTCGCGCTGCCGCAGATTCCGCCGCGCAATGTCAACTGGTTCAAGAAGGGCAAGTGGGTGCACCTGGCCAAGCTCGCCTTCGAGAAGTACTTCCTGTACAAGATGAAGAACGGCAGCCCCGATCCGGTGTACGAAAAGCACGTGCTCGGCTTGATGGGCATCGGCAAGCTCGAGTCCTGAACCGGCGACCCCTGATCCTCACCCCCCCGCACCAGGAGAACCCCATGCAAGACGGCCCCCATGGCTACCGCAACCTGACGCAGTCCGTGTCTACCCAGCTGGCGCAACTGCGCGCCAGCACGCCCGAGGTGATGAAGGCCTTCAACGAGCTCGGCCGCGCCGCCACCGCGCCCGGCGCGCTGGATGCCAAGACCAAGGAGCTGATCGCGCTGGCGCTGAGCGTGGCGGTGCGCTGCGACCCGTGCATCGGCTTTCACACCAAGGCGCTGGTCAAGCTCGGCGCCACGCGGCAGGAGGTCGACGAGACGCTGGGCGTGGCGACCTACATGGGCGGTGGCCCTTCGCTGATGTACGCGGCCAGCGCGGTGAGCGCGTTCGACGAGTTTGCCGCGGCCAAGGCCGGCTGATTCGGCTGCGCGATCAAGCGGCGGCGCCAAGGCATGCCGCGCTTGCGGCGCATTGCGGCCGTTCGCAAACAGCCGTTGCCGCAAAGCCGCAGAAGGCGTGGCGGGCCGCACAGGGGTACAAGATTCGCGGCTCTCTTTGCGTTCGTCTGCGCCTTGTGCGCCCTGTGCGTTGAAGGTGTTCAGCGGCCCGGCACACAGGCGCCTCGCGCCGCGCTTCAGCCGGCGACGTCTTGGCTTTCGAGCGGCCGCGGCGTGGGATCGGGTTCGCGCAGGTGCGTGACCTCGAGGTGCTCGGGCACGGTGCACGGCCAGTGGTGGCGTTCTTCGATCGCCTGGCGCAGGCTGTCCGCGGCCTCGGGCTCGCCCGGCGTCAGGTAGACCTGCCGCGACGCACGCGGCAGCGTCGCGATCCAATCGAGCAGATCCGCGCGATCGGCGTGGCCCGACAGCCCGTGCAGAGCCTGCACTTCGGCGCGCACCGGCAGCCACTCGCCCTGCACCTTGATGCGCGGCAACCCGGCCAGCAGCGCCGCGCCGCGCGTGCCGGCGGGCTGCCAGGCGCACAAGCCGATGGCATGGCGCGGCCGCGGCGCGACGAGCTTGAAGTGCTCGGCCATGGCGCGGCCGCAGACCACGTCCTCGACCGCGATCAGGATGCGCGGGCCCGGCTGCGCCGCCAGCGCGGCGGCCTCGCTGGCGCTTGCGGCGACCTGCACCCCGTCGAGCAAGGCGCGGCAGGCCGCGGCGCCGATGCGCAGTTCGGCGGCATGCGCGGCATGCAACTCGAGCACCTCGGCGGCGATCGGGTGATCCAGGTGCACCGGCAGGTCGGGGATGCGGGCGGCTTGCTTGAGCTGCTGGATCGCGTGCAGCAAGCGTTGCACATCGCCCGCCGCATGGGCCGGCAGCAGCAGCACGCCGCCGCGCGCCGCGGTGCGCGCGACCAGCTTGGCCAGGCGTGCCAGGGCATCGGCGCTGCGTTGCTCGCGCTGGCCGTGGATGGCTTCGACCAGCAGCACATCGGCCGCGTCCGGCGCGGCCGGTGGCGGCAGCAGCGTGTCGTCGCGGCGCCCGAGCGTGGCGGCGTACAGCAGCGAATGCGACGCGCATTGCAGGTGCACGCTGGCCGCGCCCAACGAGTGGCCGCAGCGGCGCAGCCGCATCGAGAACCCGGGCACCGGCACGAGTTCTTCGTCGAACGGGCAGGGCCGAAGCAGCTGCAGTGCACGCCGCGCCATGGCCTCGGTGTACAGCGGCTGGGCCGGGCGGTGCCTGGCGTAACCGAGGGTGTTGGCCAGGCGCGCTTCGTCCTCGAGCACACGGCCGCTGTGCGGCAGCAGCAGCCGGCACAACTGCAGCGTGGCTGGCGTGGCGTAGACCGGTCCGCCGAAGCCGAGATCGACCAGCCGCGGCAGAAAGCCGCAGTGCGCTGGGTGGCCGCGGGTCAGCACCACCGCGTCGATCGAGCGGCTGGCCACGCCCAGCGGCGAGCGGTTGTGCAGCCGCAGTTGCTTGAGGCCCTGGAACAGGCCGCAGTCAATCAGCAAGCGGCGCCCGTCGTGCTCGACCAGCAGCTTGGAGCCGCCGACCGCACCCGCACCGCCAAGGAAGCGCAGCTGCATGCAGCCTACTCGAGCGCGTACAGCAGCAGCGCTTGCAGCGCGAAGCGGCGGTTGCGCGACAACTCGCTCGGGCTGCCCAGCTGCAGCGCCAGCCCGCTGAGCAGCGGATCGTTGGCGCCGTATGCGTCGTACACCGCGATGCCGGACTCGTCAGCCATGCGCCGCACCAGCGCGGCCGGCAGGCCGTGGCACTCGACCGCGTCGTACAGCCGCCCCAGCATGCGCGCGGTGTGCGCCACTTCGTGCGCACTGCTGCGCTCGCCGAGGCTCATGGCGATGTGGGCGACATGCGCGCCAAGCTCGCTGGCGGCCTGCACGAACAGCCGCGCGCGCGCGGCGCTCGCGTCCGGGCACAGCAGGCCGAAGTTCTTGCCGCGCAGCAGCGGCTGCACGCGCGCCGCATCGGCGTTGCGCTGCAGCGTGCGCGCCCTGGCCAGCAGGGTTGCTTGATCTGCCGGCCCGAGCGCGCCCAGCATGGCGATGACGGTGGACAGGTGGGTGTGGCCCACGGGCGAAGGCGAAGGGCGGCGGCATGGACCGTTGGCAACGGGTGTGGCGCAAGCCTACTCAAGCCGGTTGTGCGGTCATTGACCGCTGTCAAGCGAGCCAGCCTGCCGCGCGGCGAAGCCAGGCGGGCCGCAGGTCGTGCGCGGCCGCCGTTTACACAGCGTTACGCAGCGAGTTGCAGCGTTGACAGTCGCTCGGCCGCTGCCGCCTAGCATCGGGCCGAACACCGCATCGAACCGCCATCGAGGGAACAAGCCCATGCTCAGCAGCAGCCCCTTCAGCGCCGAAGCCGCCGCGCACGGCGTCGCGGCGGCATCCGCCTTGACTTGGGACGACGACGCCAACCGCCGCGCCAGCCAGCACATCGCCGACACGCTGCGGCTGCTGCACGAAGCGGTGGCGCCGCAGCGCCGCTTGGTGCACACGGGCGACCTGATCTACGGCAACGGCGATCGCTTCGACCAGCTGTACGTGCTGAACTCCGGCTTCGTGAAGATCGTCAACCTGGCGCCCGACGGGCGCGAGCTGGTGGTGGGGCTGAAGTTTCGTGGCGACTGGATCGGCTTCGACGGCATCGCCGGTGCCCGCTACACCTGCGACGCGGTAGCGATGGACACCGGCGAAGTCTGGGTGCTGCACTACGAGCGCTTGCTGCAGGTGTGCGCGCGCCGCCCTGAGCTGCTGAAGCTGCTGCACGAGGCGATGAGCCGCGAGATCGCGCGCGACCGCGACTCGCTGATGTCGGTGTGCACGCTCAGCGCCGACGCTCGGGTCGCCGACTTCCTGCGCTACTGGGCCGAGTCGCTGGCGCGGCGCGGCATGCGCACCGACCAGATCACGCTGCGCATGACCCGCGCCGAGATCGGCAACTACCTCGGCATGACGCTGGAGACCGTCAGCCGCGCGCTGTCGCGGTTGGCGCGCGGCCAACTGATCGAGTTCGTCGAGAAGGGCCGGCGCGACATCCGCATCCCCCAGGTCGAGGCGTTGGCGCAGTTCGTGCAGCGCAGCCTGACACCGGGCGAGCGGGTGCTGCAATAAGCGCGGCGCGGCGATTCCGCGGCGCAGCGGCTCAGCCGCGCGCCGCCAGCGTGCGCGCCAGCGCCGCGGCCAGCTCGCTGCGCCCGCAGGGCTTGTGCAGCAGCTCCCAGTCCAGCGGCGAATCGCGGTCGGCGTCGAGCAGTTCGGCCGAATAGCCGGACATCAACAGCACCGCCAACTGCGGTATGCACTGCTGCGCCAGCACCGCCAGTTCGGTGCCGCGCATGCCCGCGCCGAGCGCGATGTCGCTGAGCAGCACATCGAAGCCGGGCCCGGGCTGCGCCGCCTGCAGCAGCGGCAGTGCCTGCTCGGCGGTGGCCAGCGGCGTGGTGCGGCAACCCAGGGTGTCGAGCAGGCGGCGCATCACGTCGCGCACGTCGGGGTCATCCTCGACCAGCAACACCCGCAAGCCGGGGACGAGCGCGGTATCGGCGCCAGGCGGGGCCGGCGCATCGTTGTTGCCGGGCGCGGCGGCGCCGGCGCCGGCTTGCGCGTTGGCGGGATCGGCCAGCGCGGCGGCGGTCTCGCCGCTGGCCGGCTGGGGCAGGTACAGCGTCAGCGCCGTGCCTGCGCCGGGGGTGCTGTCCAAGATCACGGCGCCGCGCGACTGCCGCGCGAAGCCGTAGACCGTGCTCAGGCCCAGGCCGGTGCCGCGGCCAGCCTCTTTGGTGGTGAAAAAAGGTTCGAAGGCGCGCCGCTTGACCTCCTCGGACATGCCGGTGCCGGTGTCGTCGATGGCGATGGCGACGAAGCCGTCGTGCGCGAGCAGCGGATCGTCCAGGCTGTCGCGCACCGCCGCCGGCAGCGTCGGACACGGCTGCGCCGAGAAGCGCAGCCGGCCGCCTTCGCGCATCGCGTCGCGGGCATTGATCGCGATGTTGAGCAGCGCCGATTCGAGCTGGCCGGCGTCGGCGTGCACCGCCGGGCAGTCGGCCGCAACCGCAACCTCGATGCGGATGCGCTGGTCGAGCGTGCGCCGCAGCATGTCGGCCAGCGAATGCAGCATCTGGCCGGCGTCGATGTTGCTGGGTTGCAGCACCTGGCGCCGCGAGAAGGCCAGCAGCTTGCCGGTGAGCTCGGCGCCGCGGCGCGCCGCGCGCGCGGCCGCGCTGAGCAGATGCTGGGCATGAGGGTCGGCCGCCAGCGTCGGCAACTCGTCGAGCACCTGCAGGTTGCCCTGGATGATGGTCAGCAGGTTGTTGAAGTCGTGCGCGATGCCGCCGGTGAGCTGACCCACGCTTTCGAGTTGCTGGGCGTGCTTCAGCGCCTGTTCGGATTGCGCGCGCTGCAAGCTGGCAGCCAGCAGATTGGCGAGCGACTCCAGGAAGTGCAGTTCGTCGTCGCCGAAGCGGCGTGCCTGCCGGCAGCAGATGACGACCGCGCCGATGCGCCGGCCGCGATCGGGCAACGGCACGGCCAGGATCGAATGCATGTCGGCGGCGCGGCAGGTGGCGGGCATCGCGACGCCGGGCGGGCGCGGCGGCGGTGGGCCGGAGTCGTCCGGCGCCGTCCCGAGTGTCGTCTGGCCGTGCTGCATCACGTGTCCGGGCAGGGTGTCCGGGCGGTTGGGCACGCGCATGCCGAGGCGGTCGCCCTCGCGCAGACCCACGCCGCCGACCAGGCTGAACTCCAGCCCGCTGCGCTCGAGCAGAAAGACCATCGCGGCATCGGCCTGCAACGCGTCGGCAGCGATCGCCGGGCCCTGATCGAGCATGGTCTGCGGTTCACGCGTATCGACCGCGAGCCGGCTCAGCTGCGCCAGATGCTCGCTGTAGCGTGCGCGGCGCAGTGCCTGCTGCACGCGCGGGTAGCCCGCGACGTCGCGGATCGCGGCCACCACGCAGTCCTGGCCGTGCTGGCGCAGCGGGCTCAGCGCAATCTCGACCGCGACCTCGATGCCGTCCTTGCGCAAGGCGGCCAGTTCTTTTTGCAGCCCCATCGGCCGCGGCTGCGACTGCAGCGCGTAGGCGGCGCGGTGGCCGGCGTGCCGGGGGCGGCTGGAATGCGGCACCAGGGTGTCCACCGGCATGCCGACGAGCTCGTCCAAGGCGTAACCCAGCAGCCGCGCCGCCGCAGGGTTGGCACGCATGATGACGCCGTCGGGGCCGACCACCAGCATCGCATCGGGATGCGCCAGGAACAGCGCGCGCAGCAGCGCGTCGCCGTCGGCGCTGCCTGGTCGCGGGCTTGCCTTCATGCGGCGGACACCGGCGGCACCAGGATGTAGCCGGCGCCGCGCACCGACTTGATCAGCTGCGGCACGGCGGCATCGAGTTCCAGCTTCTTGCGCAAGCGCCCGACTTGGACGTCGATCGTGCGGTCGAAGGGGCCGGCCTCGCGGCCGCGCGTGGCCTCGAGCAAGAAGTCGCGCGACAGCACGCGCCCGGGATTCAGCGCGAAGGTGCACAGCAGATCGAACTCGCCACTGGTCAGCGCGACGTCGATGCCAGCGGCATCGCTGAGCCGGCGCGCGCCGATGTCGAGCAGCCAGCCGGAAAACTGCAGCCTCTGGCGGGCCGCATCGGGCGGCGGCGACGCCAGCGCGACGCGGCGCAGCACCGCCTTGATGCGCGCCAGCAGCTCGCGCAGATCGAAGGGCTTGGTCACGTAGTCGTCGGCACCGACTTCCAAGCCGACCACCTTGTCGACGGCGTCGCCGCGGCCGGTGACGATGACCAGCCCGCCGCGAAAGCTCTCGCGCAGTCTGCGCGCGATCTCGAAACCGTCCTCGCCCGGCAAGCCCAGATCCAGCAGCACCAGCGCCGGGGGGTCGTCGCGCATCGTGAGCATCAGCCCGGCTCCGCTGGATGCCTGCGAAACGCGGTAGCCGTTGGCTTGCAGGTAGCCGGCCAACAAGCGGCGGATGTCGGCCTCGTCGTCGACGACGGCAATGTGCAGCGGCGCGATGCTCACGCCGGCCATGCCGGTGCCGCAAGCCGCTGCGATCCGTGCGATGCCGCCGTGCCGCCGCGCGGTGCACGCGCCGGGCGCAACCGCCGTTCAGGCTTCACGCTCGGCCTGCTTTGCCTTGGCTGATGGCTTCTTCTCGACATGGCCGAGGAACTTCAACGCGCTGTCGAAGGCCGCCGCCGAGAACGCCAAGGCCGCGGCGAAGTCCTTGTCGGAGAGCTGGCGCGCCACGTTGCTGCTGCGATAGATGTTGGCGAACTCGCGCTCGCGTCCGGCCTGGACCAGCAACTTGCCCACGCCCAGCGCGTCCAGCGCCTTCCACACACGCGGGTTGTACGAGCGCGTCAGCTGCAGCACGAAGGTGATGGGGTCATTGCGTCCGAGGATCGCCGCCAGGCGCAGGATCAAGTCGAAAGGCAGGCCGACCTTGCCGCTTTCGACCAGTTCCATGAAGCTGGCGTCCTCGAGCTCCAGCGCGGCGCCGAGTTCGTCCAGCGTCAAGCCGGCCGCTTCGCGCGCGTCTTTGACCAGGGCAGCGGCCTTGGCCACGGCCGCCTTCGGGCCCGGTCGCTGCACCGATGCGGCGGCCAGCGCCAGCGACACGTCGGCCGCCGTACCGACCCCACCCAGCAGGCTGCCGGTCCAAGAGTGCAACTGGCGGGCCAGCGATCGCACCGCGCCGCTGGCCTGGCGCAGCGACGGGCGCGAGGTCTCCTCGCCGGGGTTCGGGTTGCGCGCAGGGCCCCGCGTCGTTGCCTTGCTGCGCGAGGACTTCGAGGGATTCTTCACCGGCTTGGCCATTTGGGGTTTCCTGTGCAGACGATGGCCGCGAGCATAGCGGGACAGGCCCACGCACCGGCTCTTGAAGCAACGCGAGGCCGCAGCCATATGCCACACGTGCGGGCGTCATGCCCGCGCCCGGATCCGTGCCAGCGTCGGCTGCCTTGACTCGATAGAATGAATCATGCCCGAGCAAAAGCCTAAAGTGCCTGCTTCTGCGCCTGCGGGAACGCGTACCCCGGGCGGACAAGGTGCGGTCGTGGCCGAGCGCAAGGCGTTGCGCACGAAGCCGCCACGGATGTACCAGGTGCTGATGCTGAACGACGACTACACGCCCATGGAATTTGTCGTGATGGTGCTGCAACAGTATTTCCAGCGCGACCTGGAAACCGCCACACTCATCATGTTGAAGATCCATCATGAGGGCAAGGCGGTGTGCGGTGTCTACCCGAAGGACGTCGCCGCGACGAAGGTGGAATTGGTCGTGGCCGCGGCGCGCCGCCTGGGCCACCCGTTGCAGTGCACTATGGAGGCCGCATGATCGCGCAAGAACTGGAAGTCAGCCTGCACATGGCCTTCGTCGAGGCCCGGCAGCAGCGGCACGAGTTCATCACGGTCGAGCATCTGCTGATGGCCTTGCTCGACAACCCGTCGGCCGCCGAGGTGCTGCGCGCCTGCGCCGCCAACATCGACGACCTGCGCAAGAGCCTGGTCACCTTCGTCAAGGAGAACACGCCTACGGTGTCGGGCACCGACGAGGTCGATACCCAGCCGACGCTGGGTTTCCAGCGCGTGATCCAGCGCGCGATCATGCACGTGCAAAGCACCGGCAGCGGCAAGAAGGAAGTCACCGGCGCCAACGTGCTGGTGGCGATCTTCGGCGAGAAGGACTCGCACGCGGTGTACTACCTGCACCAGCAGGGCGTGACCCGGCTCGACGTCGTGAACTTCATCGCCCACGGCATCAAGAAGAGCGACCCGCCCGAGCCGTCCAAGTCCAATGAAAGCGGCGGGGCCGAGCCCGAGAAGGATGACGGCGCCGACGCCAAGGGCTCGCCGCTGGACCAGTTCACGCAGAACCTGAACCAGTTGGCGCGCGACGGCAAGATCGATCCGCTGATCGGCCGCGAGCACGAGGTCGAGCGCGTGATCCAGGTGCTGTGCCGGCGGCGCAAGAACAACCCGCTGCTGGTGGGCGAGGCGGGCGTGGGCAAGACCGCGATCGCCGAAGGGCTGGCCTGGCGCATCACCCAAGGCGAGGTGCCCGAGGTGCTGGGTGCGTCCACCGTGTACTCGCTGGACATGGGTGCATTGCTGGCTGGCACCAAGTACCGCGGTGACTTCGAGCAGCGGCTTAAGGGCGTGCTCAAGCAGCTGAAGGATCAGCCGCACGCGATCCTGTTCATCGACGAAATCCACACGCTGATCGGTGCCGGTGCCGCCAGCGGCGGCACGTTGGACGCGAGCAACCTGCTCAAGCCGGCGCTGTCCACCGGCGCGATGAAGTGCATCGGCGCCACCACCTTCACCGAGTACCGCGGCATCTTCGAAAAGGACGCGGCGCTGTCGCGGCGCTTCCAGAAGGTCGACGTGGTCGAGCCGTCGGTAGAGCAAACGATCGAGATCCTCAAGGGCTTGAAGTCGCGTTTCGAGGACCACCACCAGGTCAAGTACGCAGTCGGCGCGCTGCAGGCCGCCGCCGAGTTGAGCGCCAAGTACATCAACGACCGCCACCTGCCCGACAAGGCGATCGACGTGATCGACGAGGCCGGTGCGGCACAGCGCATCCTGCCAAAGAACAAGCAGAAGAAAACCATCACCCGCACCGAGGTCGAGGACATCGTCGCCAAGATCGCGCGCATTCCGCCGGCCAGCGTGTCCAGCGACGACCGCGGCAAGCTCAAGACGCTGGACCGCGACTTGAAGAGCGTGGTCTTCGGCCAGGAGCCCGCCATCGACGCGCTGGCCGCGGCGATCAAGATGGCGCGTTCGGGGCTGGGCAAGCCGGACAAGCCGATCGGCTCGTTCCTGTTCAGCGGCCCCACTGGCGTGGGCAAGACCGAGGTCGCCAAGCAACTGGCCTACATCCTGGGCATCGAGCTGATCCGCTTCGACATGTCCGAGTACATGGAGCGCCACGCGGTCAGCCGCCTGATCGGCGCGCCGCCGGGCTACGTCGGCTTCGACCAGGGCGGGTTGCTGACCGAGGCCATCAGCAAGAAGCCGCACGCGGTGCTGCTGCTCGACGAGATCGAGAAGGCACACCCGGATGTCTTCAACGTGCTGCTGCAGGTCATGGACCACGGCACGCTGACCGACAACAACGGGCGCAAGGCCGACTTCCGCAGCGTGATCATCGTCATGACCACCAACGCCGGTGCCGAGACGATGAACAAGGCGACCATCGGCTTCACAACGCAGCGCCAGACCGGCGACGAGATGGCCGATATCAAGCGGCTGTTCACGCCCGAGTTCCGCAACCGGCTGGACGCGATTGTCAACTTCCGTGCGCTCGATGAGGAGATCATCCTGCGCGTGGTCGACAAGTTCTTGCTGCAGCTGGAAAGCCAGCTTGGCGAGAAGAAGGTCGAGGTCACCTTCACCGATGGCTTGCGCAAGCATCTGGCGAAGAAGGGCTTCGATCCGCTGATGGGCGCGCGGCCGATGCAGCGGCTGATCCAGGACACGATCCGCCGCGCGCTGGCCGACGAGCTGCTGTTCGGCCGCCTGGTCGACGGCGGCCGCCTGCGCGTGGACGTCGACGACCACGGTGAGATCCAGCTCGACATCCAACCACCGAAAAAGAACGACAAGGCACGGCCCGAGATCACCGCCGCGTAGCGCCGGCCCGCCGCGCCGATCGGCCTTGCCGGTTCAGCTGTCCGGCGCCGCCGGATCCTGCAGGAAGTAGCCGGCCAGCAGCGCATACAGCGTCGGTTGCTCGGTTCGCATCTCCAGTGGCGCGACGAAGAAGGCTTCGGACGCGACCGCGAAGAACTCCTCGTGGCTGTCGGTGCCGTAGGGGTCGAGCACGGTGTCCTCGCCGCGATCGACGCGTGCGCAGAAGGCTTCGTACTCCTGCGTCAACACCGCCTGCCAGTGCTGGCGCGCCAGCGCGCTGGGCAGCGGCGGGATGCCATCGGCCAGGCCGTCGCCCATGTCCAGGATGTGCGCGAACTCGTGCACCACGACGTTGTAGCCCCACTCGGCCGACGCGCCCACCTCGCTGACGTCGCGCCATGACAACATCACCGGCCCGCCGGCCATGGCCTCGCCGCTGAGCACGTCGTCGAACTCGTGCACGACACCGTTGTCATCGACGATCTCGCGCCGCACCTGGACCTCGTCGGCGTGCACGACGATGCCGACGAAGCCGCCGTAGGCCTGCAGCCCCAGGCGCAGCACCAGCAGGCAGGCCTGCGCGGCGATCGCCACCGCCATTTCATCGTCGACCTGCAGGCCGTGCGCGCCGCTGAACTCCTTGCCGTCCAGGAACAAGCTGCTCAGGCGGCGCAGTTCGTCGAGATCCGCGGCACTGCGCTGCGCCAGGAACGGGTAACGGGCCAGCGTCAGCTGCCACAGCGCGTCCGGGATCGCGCGCCGCCGCAGCACGCGCCGCTCGTTGAAACGGCGCACCGATTGCAGCCAAGCCCGCATCGCGCGCCTCTTGCGCTCAGCCGCCCGAACAGGCCGCGTCCGGGCTCAGGCGGGCGAAGCCGTCGCGGCGCAGGCGCAGCACCTCGGCTCGGGGGGCGGGGTCGTCCAGATCCCAGTCGCTGAGCACTTGGCGGTGCAAGCCTGGCGCCAGCGGCGACGCGCCGGGCCGATGCGTGTGCCCGTGCACCATCACCTGCGCCTGGCCGGCGCGCAGGCATGCGGCGCAGGCGGCCAGGTCCAGATCGGGCCAACCCCCCGGCGGCGGTGCGCGGCGCCGGCCAGCCTCGCTGGCATGACGGGCTTCGGCACCCAGCCGAACGCGTTGGGCCAGCGGCAGCGCCAGGAAGTCGGCTTGCGTCTTCGCGTCGCGCACGACGGCGCGGAACCGCTGGTAGGCGACATCGTCCAGGCACAACGCGTCACCGTGCGTCAGCCACACCGCGTGGCGCTGCCACGCCCGCAGCACGGTCGGATCCTCGAGCCAGTGCACGCCCAAAGGCTGCAGCAGTTGCCGATCCAGCAGGAAGTCGCGGTTGCCGACCATCAGCGCGACGTGCCGCCGCTGCGCGGCAGCTTCAAGCACCTGGATGCAGCCCGCCTCGAAGTCCAACTGCACTGCGTCCGAGCCGGGCCAGAACTCGAACAGGTCGCCCAGGATCACCACCGCGTCGGCCGGCGTGCGCTGCATGTACGCCGCCCAGGTGTCGAAGGTGCGCGGCAGCGCCGCGCTGAGGTGGAGGTCGGAGATGAAGTCGATCGCCTGCCAATGCTCGGGCGCGGCCCATTCGACTGGGCGCGGCAACCCCGGCCGATCCGCCATGCTGACGGCGCTGGTCGGTCGATCGCTCAGTCAATCACCACCGCGCGCACGATGGTCACGGTCTCCAGCGGCACGTCGGCATGGCCGGCCTTGTTGCCGGTGCGCACTTTCTCGATGACATCGACGACTTCGGTGCCGTCGACCACCCGGCCGAACACCGCATAGCCCCAGCCCTGGGCCGACTCGGCAGTGAAATCGAGGAAGCCGTTGTCCACGGTATTGATGAAGAATTGCGAGCTCGCGCTGTGCGGCGCCGAGGTGCGCGCCATCGCCAGCGAATAGCGCTTGTTCTTCAGCCCGTTGTTGGCCTCGTTGCGGATCGGCGCGGCGGTGGGCTTTTGCTTCATGTCGGCGTCGAAACCGCCACCTTGCAGCATGAAACCCTTGATGACGCGATGGAAGATCGTGCCGTCGTAGTGGCCGTTGCGCACGTAGTCGAGAAAGTTGCTCACCGTCAGCGGGGCGCGCTCGGCGTCGAGTTCGATGCGCATCGTGCCCGCGCTGGTCTGCATCTCTACGGTCTGGGTCATCTTCAGTTCTCCACGGTCGCTGTGCGAATCACCACCGGCGTCACCGGCACGTTCTGGTAGGGGCCGCGATTGCCGGTGGGCACGGCCCAGATCTTGTCGACCACGTCCATGCCCGACACCACCTTGCCGAACACCGCATAGCCGTGGCCGTCGCGGGCGTTGGCCGAATCGAGGAAGGCGTTGTCCTTGATGTTGATGAAGAACTGCGCGGTCGCCGAGTCGGGCACGCTGGTGCGCGCCATCGCCACGCTGCCACGCAGGTTGGGCAGGCCGTTCTTGCTTTCCAGCGGGATCGGCGCACGGGTGGGCTTTTCCTTCATCTCGACGTCGAAGCCGCCGCCCTGGATCATGAAGTCCGGAATGACGCGGTGGAAGACCGTGCCGTCATAGTGGCCGGCCTTGGCGTACGCGACGAAATTGGCGACGGTCTTGGGTGCCTTCGCGGCGTCGAGCTGCAACACGATTTCGCCCAGGCTGGTGTCCAGCCGAACCTTCTGCGCCCAGGCGGGGGTGGCCAGCGGCAACGTCATGGCCAGCCCGACGCCGGCGGCCGCCAACCAGTGCCTTTGCAGCTTCGTCGACATCGTCACTCCATGATCCGTCAAGGGACGGCGAGTCTAGCCGGCTTGGGTTTGGATCTGCCGTGCCAGCTGCAGCTTGTGATGCAGACCGGCATCGGTCTTGTCGTCGCCGGACTGCGCTGCGTTCCAGGCCTGGATCGCCAGCGCCAGGTACACATCGCCCAGGTTCTCGCGTGCGGCGCGGTGCGCCGGATCGTTGCGCAGCGCGGCTTGCAGCGCCAGCAAGGCCTGCTGCAGTTGCCCGTCGGCAGCGAGCAGCACCGCCAGGTTGTTGTAGGGGTCGGGCAACTCCGGGTAGTCCTCGGTCAGCGCGATGAAGACCGCCTTGGCCTCGGCGCGGCGCTGCAGGTCCGCCAGCATGACGCCCTTGAGAAAGCGGATCGGTGCGGCGCGCGGCTGCGCGGCGATGGCCGCATCGGCGTCGCGCAGCGCCTGCGCGGTATCGCCGGCTTGATAGAGTTTCTCGATGTCCGCGAGCGTCGCGGCGCGCAGCGGCAGGACAAGCGCACAGGCGCTGGCGAGCAGCACCGTGGCACACGATCGGCGGATCGACATTGGGCTCGAGGCGAAGCGCGGCGTGCGAGGGTGAACATGCTGTGCGTCAAGCGGGCCGCCGCACTGCCACCGCTATACTGAAGTCGATCGATTCTAGCCACGCCCCGTCGCGGGCGTCGCGCCGCCGCGCCGCCGGCACCGCATCCGCCGCCGCACCCGATGCGCTGAACAAGTGCTTGACCCGCCGATGAGCCTGCGCATCCACAACTCGCTGACCCGACGCACCGAAGTCTTCGAGCCGATCGTGCCGGGGCAGGTCGGCATGTACGTGTGCGGCATGACCATCTACGACCTGTGCCACATGGGCCACGCGCGCATGATGATGGCCTTCGACGTGGTCTACCGCTGGCTGCTCGAGCTCGGCTACCGCGTCACTTACGTGCGCAACATCACCGACATCGAAGACAAGATCATCAAGCGAGCGCTGGAGCGCGGCATCAGCATCCGCCAGTTGACCGACGAGATGATCGAGGCGATGCGCCGCGACATCGGTGCCTTGGGCATCCTGGCGCCCACCCACGAGCCGCGCGCCACCGAATACGTCGGCCAGATGCTCGACCTGATCGGCACGCTTGAGCTCAAGGGCTTGGCTTACCGCAGCGAAGGCGGCGACGTGAACTTCGCGGTGCGCAAGTTCCCCGGCTACGGCAAGTTGTCGGGCAAGACGCTGGACGAACTGCGCGCCGGCGAGCGCGTGGCGGTGCTCGAGGGCAAGCGCGATCCGCTGGACTTCGTCTTGTGGAAGGCGGCGAAGGCCGACGAACCTGCGGACGCCCAATGGGACAGCCGCTACGGCGCCGGCCGGCCGGGCTGGCACATCGAGTGCTCGGCGATGAGCTGCGCGGTGCTGGGCGAGCACTTCGACATCCACGGCGGCGGCATGGACCTGCAGTTCCCGCATCACGAGAACGAGATCGCGCAAAGCGAGGGCGCCAGCGGCAAGCCCTTCGTCAACGTCTGGCTGCACAACGGCTTCTTGAATGTCGACAACGAGAAGATGTCGAAGTCGCTCGGCAACTTCTTCACCATCCGCGACGTGCTGCAGCACTACGACGGCGAGACGCTGCGCTTTTTCATGCTGCGCACCCACTACCGCAGTCCGTTCAACTTCAGCGACGGCAACCTCGACGACGCGCGCGCCGCGCTGCGCCGCCTGTATACCGCGCTGGACGGCATCGAGGTTGCCGACACGCCGCTGGACTGGTCGCAGCCCCAGGCCGCCGCCTTCCGTGCAGCGATGAACGACGACTTCAACACGCCGCTGGCGGTGTCGGTGTTGTTCGAGCTGGCCAGCGAGCTGAACCGCACGCGCTCGGCGCAGGCCGCGGCGCTGCTCAAGGGCCTGGGCCGCACGCTGGGCGTGCTGCAGCAGTTGCCGCGCGACTATCTTCAAGGCGGCGCCGCGCTCGACGCCTCGCGCATCGAAGCGCTGGTTGCCGAGCGCGCCGCCGCGAAGGCGGCCAAGGACTACGCCGCCGCCGATCGCATCCGTGACGAGTTGGCCGCCCAGGGCGTGGTGCTCAAGGACAGCGCCAGCGGCACCACCTGGGTGAAGGCCTGACATGCCCAAGGCCGGGGCCAGCGTCACGCCCGAGTACTGGGACGACGCCTGCAAGCACCTCGCGCGCCGCGACCGGGTGATGAAGCGGCTGATCCCGCGCTTCGGCGAGGCGCGGCTGCAAAGCCGCGGCGACGCCTTCACCACGCTGGCGCGCTCGATCGTCGGCCAGCAGATCTCGGTCAAGGCGGCGCAGTCGGTGTGGGAGCGGCTGGTCACGCGCCTGGGCGCGCCGGCCGAACGGCTGGCGCCGCAGGCGGTCCAGGATGTGCCGCCGGGCACGCTGCGCGAAGCCGGGCTGTCCGCACGCAAGGCCGAGTACCTGCTCGACCTGGCACAGCACTTCAACTCGGGCGCGGTGCATGTGCAGCAGTGGCGCAAGATGGACGATGAGGCGATCATCGAGGAACTGGTGGCCATCCGCGGCATCGGCCGCTGGACCGCGGAGATGTTCCTGATCTTCCACCTGATGCGCCCGAACGTGCTGCCGCTGGACGACCTGGGTTTGCTCAAGGGCATCAGCCTGAGCTACTTCAGCGGCGAGCCGGTCACCCGGGCCGAGGCGCGCGAGGTCGGCGATGCCTGGGCGCCGTACCGCTCGGTGGCCACTTGGTACATCTGGCGGAGTCTGGACCCGCTGCCGGTAGACTACTGACGCATGAGCAAGCGACATTTCCTCGAGTTCGAGCAGCCGATCGCCGAACTCGATTCCAAGATCGAAGAGCTGCGCTACGTGCAAAACGAGTCGGCTGTCGACATCTCCGACGAGATCGAGCGTCTGGGGCACAAGAGCCTGCAGCTGACCAAGGAGATCTATTCCAGCCTGTCGCCATGGCAGGTGACGCAGATCGCCCGGCATCCGCAGCGGCCGTACACGCTGGACTACGTGGCCGAGATCTTCACCGACTTCCAGGAGATGCACGGCGACCGCGTCTACGCCGACGACCAGTCGATCGTCGGCGGCCTGGCGCGCTTCAACGGCCAGGCCTGCATGGTGATCGGCCACCAGAAGGGCCGCGACACCAAGGAGCGCGCGCTGCGCAACTTCGGCATGGCGCGTCCGGAGGGCTATCGCAAGGCCTTGAGGCTGATGAAGACGGCCGAGAAGTTCAAGCTGCCGGTCTTCACCTTCGTCGACACGCCGGGCGCGTACCCCGGCATCGGCGCCGAGGAGCGCGGCCAGTCCGAAGCCATCGGCCGCAACATCTTCGAGATGGCGCAGCTCGAGGTGCCGATCATCGCCACCATCATCGGCGAAGGCGGCTCGGGTGGTGCACTGGCCATCAGCGTGGCCGACCAGGTGCTGATGCTGCAGTACGCGGTGTACTCGGTGATCTCGCCCGAAGGCTGCGCATCGATCCTGTGGAAGACCGCCGAGCGTGCATCCGACGCCGCCGATGCGCTGGGCATCACCGCGCACCGCTTGAAGGCGCTGGGCGCGGTCGACAAGATCGTCAACGAGCCGGTGGGCGGTGCGCACCGCGACCACAAGCACATGGCGGTCAGCCTGAAGCGCGCGCTCAACGACGCGCAGCGCCAGGTGGTCGACCTGAAGCTGAAGGATCTGCTGCAGCGGCGCTATGACCGGCTGCAAAGCTACGGGCGCTTCAGCGACACCAAGGAGCGCTGAGCCGCGGTGTCGCGCACGGTGAGGCCGCAGCGCGTCGCGGTGGCGGTCAGCGGCGGGCGCGACTCCACCGCGCTGTGGCATGCCACCGCTTGCGCCGCGCGCGGCAGCGGCATCGAGGTGGTGGCGTTGCACGTGCATCACGGCCTGCAGCCCGAAGCCGACGCCTGGGTGACGCGGCTGCGCCGTCAGGCCGCGCGTTGGGCCGCAAGCGGCCTGCCGGTGCGGCTGCGCTGGCAACGGGCGCCGGGCGCACCGTCGCGCGGCCAGAGCATCGAAGCCTGGGCGCGTGGCGTGCGCTATCAGGCCATGGCCGAGATGGCCGGCGCCGAGGGCATCGGCCTGGTGTTGCTGGCGCACCATCGGCTCGACCAGGCCGAGACCTTCTTGCTGCAGGCATTGCGCGGCGCCGGCCCGGCCGGCCTGGCCGCCATGCCGCGGCAGATCGAGCGCGACGGCATCGTCTGGCTGCGCCCCTGGCTGGATCAGCCGCGTACGGCAATCGAGGCCTACCTGCAGCGCCATCGTCTGAGCTACGTCGACGACCCGAGCAACCGCCAGCGCAAGCTGCTACGCAACCGGTTGCGGAATGAAGTCTGGCCGGCGCTGTGCACGGCGTTCGAGCAAGCCGAGTCCAGCCTGGTGGCCAGCGCGCGGCGCGCGCACGAGGCTGCGGCCTGTCTACGCGAGCTGGCGCAGATCGACCGCGCGAGCGCGTGCGACGCGGATGGCGCGCTGCGGCTGGACGGCTGGCTCGCACTGTCCGAGGCGCGGCGAGCCAACCTGCTGCGTCACTGGCTTTCGGCCCAGGCGAGCGCTGGCGCGGCCGACAGCCTGGTGCTGCGGCTGTTGCACGAACTGCCCGCTGCGAGTTCGGCCAGCGCATGGCCCTGGCAGGGTGGTGCACTGCGGCTGCACCGCGGGCGGCTGCGGGTCGTGGCCGACGCAGTCCAGCAGGTGGCTGGCGCCGTGCCGGACGCGATGCACCTCGACCTGAGCCGGGAAGGGCACTTCGCGGTGCCGGCCTGGGGTGGCCACTTCGAGGTCGCGGCAGTCAGCGCTGCCGGCTTGGCACCGCAGCGGCTGCAGCGCTGCGTGCTGCGCCCGCGCCGCGGTGGCGAGCGCTTCCAGCTTGCCGCCGCAGCGCCGCCGCGCGCCCTGAAGAAGCAGTTTCAGAGCGCCGGTGTGCCCGCCTGGCAGCGCACGGGCCCGCTGCTGTACGCCGCGCAGCAACTGCTGTTCGTGCCGGGTCTGGGCATCGATGCGCGCGCGCACGCGCCGCATGGCACGCGGATGCTCGGACTGCGCTGGCTGCCCGATCGCTAAAATGCGCGCTTTCGCGGGCGCCGTGTCGCACCCGCTCGACGCGAACCAACCGTTCTTCCATGGCACTTTTCGTTCACAAGTACGGCGGCACCTCGATGGGCTCGACCGAGCGCATTCGCAACGTCGCCAAGCGCGTCGCCAAGTGGGCGCGCGCCGGGCACCAGATGGTGGTGGTGCCGTCGGCGATGAGCGGCGAAACCAACCGCTTGCTCGCGCTGGCCAAGGAGCTGACTCCGGCCGCGCAAACCGCATCGACCCTGCGCGAGCTCGACCAGATTGCCGCCACCGGCGAGCAGGTCTCGGTCGGCCTGCTGTCGTTGGCGCTGCAGTCCGAGGGCGTGCAAGCCGTCAGCTACAGCGGCTGGCAAGTGCCGGTGCGCACCGACTCGTCGTACACCAAGGCGCGCATCGAATCGATCGACGACGCGCGCGTGCGCGCCGACCTGGATGCCGGCCGCGTGGTGATCATCACCGGCTTCCAGGGCATCGATGACCAAGGCCACGTCACCACGCTCGGCCGCGGCGGCTCGGACACCTCGGCGGTCGCGGTGGCCGCGGCGCTGAAGGCCGACGAGTGCCTGATCTACACCGACGTGGACGGCGTGTACACCACCGACCCGCGCATCGTGCCCGAGGCGCGCCGGCTGCACACCGTGAGCTTCGAGGAGATGCTCGAGATGGCCAGCCTGGGCTCCAAGGTGCTGCAGATCCGCTCGGTGGAGTTCGCCGGCAAGTACCACGTGCCGATGCGCGTGCTGTCCAGCTTCACGCCGTGGGACATCGACATCGCCGAGGAAGCCGCGTCGGGCACCCTGATCACCTTCGAGGAAGACGTCAAGATGGAACAAGCAATCGTCTCGGGCATCGCCTTCACGCGCGACGAGGCCAAGATCACCGTGGTCGGCGTGCCCGACAAGCCGGGCAGCGCGTACCGCATCCTCGGCGCGGTGGCCGATGCCAACATCGACGTCGACGTCATCGTGCAGAACGTGTCGCACGGCGGGCGCACCGACTTTTCTTTCACCGTCAACCGCAACGACTACACCCGTGCGCTGGATCTGCTCAAGGGTGGCATCCTCGACGCCACCGGTGCGGCCGAGGTCATCGGCGACCCCAAGATCTGCAAGGTGTCGATCGTGGGCATCGGCATGCGCAGCCACGTCGGCGTGGCGGCGAAGATGTTTCGCACGCTGGCCGAGGAGGGCATCAACATCCTGATGGTGACCACCAGCGAGATCAAGACCAGCGTCGTCATCGACGAGAAGTACATGGAGCTGGCCGTGCGTGCACTGCATCGCGCCTTCGATCTGGAGCAGGCCGCCGCGGCATGACAGCGCATGCGGTGTGAGTAGAATCGCGCACGACACGACGGAGCTGTGACCGAGTGGCCGAAGGTGCTCCCCTGCTAAGGGAGTATGCGGGCAAAACCTGCATCGAGGGTTCGAATCCCTCCGGCTCCGCCAAGTGCAAATTCATTGCTTCGCTGCCTGCGTAAGGGCGCTGCCAGCCCGTTGCGTTAGGCTCGAAGCTTTCGGCATTCTTGGTGCAAGGAGGCAACGATGAGCAAGCGTGACGTGGTGGTTCTGGGCGCAGCCCGTTCGGCAATTGGCGGTTTCGGCGGTTCGCTGGCCGATATCGAGCCGGCGGAACTGGCCGGTATGGTGATGAAGGAAGCGGTCAAGCGCTCCGGCGTCGATCCGAAGGCGATCAATTACGTCACCGTCGGCAACTGCATTCCCACCGAGAGCCGCTACCCGTACGTGGCGCGCGTGGCCTCGATTCAGGCCGGGCTGCCGATGGATTCGGTGGCGATGGCGGTCAACCGCCTGTGCTCGTCGGGCCTGCAAGGCATCGTCACCACCGCGCAGAACATCCTGCTCGGCGACTGCGACTACGGCGTCGGCGGCGGCGTCGAGGTGATGAGCCGCGGCGCGTATCTGTCGACGCAACTGCGCAACGGCGCGCGCATGGGCGACTCGAAGATGATCGACTCGATGGTTGCCGCGCTCACCGATCCCTTCGGCGTCGGCCACATGGGCATCACCGCCGAGAACCTGGTCACCAAGTGGGGCATCACCCGCGAGGAGCAAGACGCGCTGGCGGTCGAGTCGCACCGCCGCGCCGCCGCGGCGATTGCCGATGGCCGCTTCAAGAGCCAGATCGTGCCGATCGTCAAGCAAACGAAGAAGGGCGAGGTCACCTTCGACACCGACGAGCACGTGAAGCCGAACACCACCATGGAGTCGCTGGGCAAGATGCGCCCGGCGTTCAAGAAGGACGGCTCGGTCACCGCCGGCAACGCTTCGGGCATCAATGACGGCGCGGCCTTCTTCGTGCTCGGCGACGCCACCAAGGCGGCGGCCGACGGCCACAAGGCACTGGCGCGGCTGGTGTCGTACGCGATCGCCGGCGTGCCCAACGACGTGATGGGCGAAGGCCCGATCCCGGCCAGCAAGCTTGCGCTGAAGAAGAGCGGCCTGACGCTGGACCAGATGGACGTGATCGAAAGCAACGAGGCCTTCGCCGCCCAGGCGATCGCGGTCGCGCGCGGCCTGGAACTCGACATGAAGAAGACCAACCCGAACGGCGGCGCGATCGCGCTCGGCCACCCGATCGGCTGCTCGGGTGCTTTCATCGCGACCAAGGCCATCTACGAACTGCACCGCACCGGCGGACGCTATGCGCTGGTGACGATGTGCATCGGCGGCGGCCAGGGCATCGCCGCGGTGTTCGAGCGCGTCTGAAGCCAAGCGCACGCCGCGTCACAACGCGGCAACGGCAGTGGGCCCGACGGGCCCATTGTCGTTTTCAGCGCGTGGGTGGCCGGGTCGAGCGCAGCGGCCGGCCGTAGCTCGTCGTACCAAGCACAGAGGGTGACGCACAGGGGTGACGCGCATGGCCGATGACACGCCACCGGGGCTGATCGTGCTGCACGGCAATCGTCTCGAACTGCTGGCCGAGGCGGTGTTCGGCTGGCTGGCGGCCCATCCGCTGGCCGCGCTCGAGCGCGAGACGATCCTGGTGCAAAGCAACGGCATGGCCGAGTGGCTCAAGATCGAACTCGCGCTCGCGCACGGCGTGTGCGCGTCGACCACCGTCGAGCTGCCCGCCCGCTTCATCTGGCGCGCCTACCGCGCGGTGCTCGGGCGCGGCGCGGTGCCGTCGGCCTCGGCGCTGGACAAGCTGCCGCTGACCTGGCGGCTGATGCGGCTGCTGGCCACGCTGGCGGATCAGCCGCCCTTCGCGGCGCTGGGTCGCTTTGTCGGCGACGGTGATGGCGCGCGGCGTTTGCAGCTCGCGCAGCGGCTGGCCGACCTGTTCGACCAGTACCAGGTCTACCGAAGCGATTGGCTGCAGGACTGGGGCCGCGACGTCGACGTCCTGCACACCGGCCGGCATGGCGACGGCGGTCGAGTCGAACCGGTTCCGCTTGACCAATGCTGGCAGCCGGCGCTGTGGCGTGCGCTGCAGTCCAGCCTCACGCCGCAACAGCAGCGCACGTCACGCGGCGAGTTGCACCGGCGCTTCCTCGAGGCGCTGCAGGCCGCCGCCGGCAGCCAACGCGCGTTCGCTGAGCTGCCGCGGCGCGTCGTGCTGTTCGGCACCACCCACGTCCCGCAGCACACGCTCGAGGCGATCGCGGCGCTGTCGGCGCATTGCCAGGTGCTGCTGGCGGTGCCCAACCCGTGCCGCTACCACTGGGCCGACATCATCGACGGGCGCGAACTGATGCGCTTCGCGCGCAGGCGCCACGCGTTGCGCCAGGGCCGGGATCTGTCGGCCGTGCCGCTGCAGGACATGCACGCGCACGGCCATCCGCTGCTCGCCGCGTGGGGACGCCAGTGCCGCGACTTCGTGCGCCAGCTCGATGCCTTCGACGACGCGCAGGCCGCGCTGCAGCGCTTCGAGCTGCCCCGCGTCGATCTGTTCGACGACGCCGCCGGCGACACCCTGTTGCAGCAGGTCCAGGCCGCCGTGCGCGACCTGTTGCCGCTGGCCGAGCACCCGCAGCGCGGCGCGGCCGCGCACGATCGCTCGATCGTCTTCCACATCGCGCACAGCGCGCAGCGCGAGGTCGAGATCCTGCACGACCAGCTGCTGCAACTGCTGGCCGAGCCGCCTGCCGGGCGGGCGCTGGCGCCGCGCGACATCGTCGTGATGGTGCCCGACATCGAAGGCTTCGCGCCGGCCATCCGCGCGGTCTTCGGCCAGCACCCGCGCTCGGATCCGCGCCACATTCCGTGGGGCATCGCCGACCAGAAACAGCGCCAGCAGCAGCCGCTGCTGGTGGCGCTGGAAACGCTGCTGCACGCACCGCAGGAGCGCTTTGGCGTCAGCCAGATGCGCGCGCTGGTGGAGCTGCCGGCGGTCGCGGCACGCCTGGCGATCACGCCCGACGACTCCGCGCTGCTGCTGCAGTGGATCGAAGGCGCGGGCGTGCGCTGGGGGCTGAACGCCGCGCAGCGTGAGCTGCTGGGGCTCGCCGCCGGCGGCGAGCACAACAGCTGGGCCTTCGGCCTGCGCCGCATGCTGCTGGGTTATGCCAGCGGCGAGCCGGTCTCGGCCGAGATCTATGCCGACATCGAGCCCTACGCCGAGGTGGCCGGCCTCGATGCCGGACTGGCCGGCGCGCTGGACGAGCTGCTGCGCACGCTCACCACGTGGTGGAGCGACTCGCTGCTGGCGCGATCACCGGCGGCCTGGGCCGCGCGGTTGCGCCGGCTGCTCGATGAGCTGCTGCGGCCCACCGACGACATCGAGCGCGGCGTGCTCGCCGCGCTGGACGACGCGCTCGCCGACTGGCTGCAAGCCTGCGAGGCGGCCGGCTTCGACGAGGCGGTCGATCTGGCGGTGGCACGCGAAGCCTGGCTGGGCGGGCTCGACGAACCGCGGGTGTCGCGCCGTTTCAAGGCCGGCGGCGTCACCTTTTGCACCTTGCTGCCGTTGCGCGCGATCCCGTTCGAGGTGGTGTGCCTGCTCGGCATGAACGATGGCGACTACCCGCGGCGCGGCAGCCGCATCGACTTCGACCTGATGGCGCTGCCAGGGCAGGCGCGCCCCGGCGACCGCTCGCGCCGCGACGACGACCGGCAGCTGATGCTCGATGCGGTGCTGTCGGCGCGCCAGGTGCTGTACCTCAGTTGGACCGGCCGCAGCCAGCGCGACAACCAGGTGCAAGCGCCATCGGTGCTGGTGTCGCAGTTGCGCGACTACCTGAGCGCCGGTTGGGGGCCGCAGGTGGTGGCGCAGCGCAGCACCGAGCATCCGTTGCAGCCGTTCAGCCGCCGCTACTTCGAGCCGGCCGCACCCGGCGAGCCGGCGCCCTTGTTCACCTATCAGACGCAGTGGCGCGCCGCGCATGTCGAACCCGAGCCGGCCATGCCGCGGCTGGCCACCACGCCGGCGGCGGCCGAGGCCGGCATGGCGCCGATCACGCTGCAGCGGCTGGCGGCTTTTGTGCGCAACCCGGTGCAGGAGTTCTTCCGCCAGCGGCTGCGGGTGTCGTTCGGCGAACTCGAGGCGGCCGACACCGACGACGAGGCCTTCGCCGGCCAGGGGCTGCAGCGCTGGGCCTGGATCGACGAGGTGCTGCGCGCCTGCCGCCGCACGGTCGCGGCGTCGACGCGCGCGGTGCCGGATGAGCCGATCGAAGATCTGCTGCAAGCCCAAGTCGGCCGGCTCGAGCGCGCGGGGCGGCTGCCGCTGGCGGGGCCGGGGCGGCTGGCGCAGGCGCAGCTGACGCAAACGCTGCGGCCGATGGCCGCGGCCTGGCGTTCGGCGCTGCTCGAGTTGCCGGTCGAGTGCGACAGCTTGGCGCTGCGGCTGGTGCACCCGCACGCCGATGGGGTCGTCTTCGACGACGTGCTGGCCGCCCGACGCACGGCCGCTGGTGCAGGCCTGCCGGTCTGGATCGAACTGCAGGCCAGCAAGCTGGCCGATGCCGGCGGCAAGACTGCAGGCCCGCTGCCGCGGCCGGACAAGCTGGTGTCGGCCTGGCTGCGCTGCCTGGCCAGTGCCGCCTGCGGCTGCCCGACCGGCGGCATCGTCATCGGCGAGGCGGCGCTGGTGCGGCTGGACGCGATCGAACCCGGCGACGCGCTGCCGGTGTTGCTCGACTTGATGCTGGCCTACCACGACGGTCTGGCTGGCAGCCAGCCGCTGCCCACCGCGATCAGGACCGGCATCGCCTGGCTGACGCAGCCGGACAAGGCGGCTGCCGCCTTCGACGGCCAGTTCCGCAGCCCGGTGCCCGGCGAGGGCAAGGAGCCCTGCCTGGCCCGGCTGTTCGCCGATTTCGCCAGCCTGCAGGCGCAGCCGCAGTTCGAGGCCGCGACCCGGCGCCTGTACGGGCCGTACCTGAGCTGGCTCGACACGCACGCGAGCGTGCAACTGCTCGAGCCCGAAACCGCCCCGCAGGACGCGGCCGATGACTGAAGTGCTGGACCCCCTGCGCCTGCCACTGCACGGCAGCCGCCTGATCGAAGCCAGCGCGGGCACCGGCAAGACCTGGACGATTGCCACGCTGGTGGTGCGTCTGGTGGCCGGCCATGGCTGCGAGCCGCGGCAGCCGCGCGAGATCCTGGTGATGACCTTCACCCGCGCCGCCACGCGCGAGCTGTCCGAGCGCATCCGCCAGCGCCTGCAGCAAGCGGCGGCGTGCCTGCGCGGCGAGGCAGGCGAGGCCAGCCTGGCCGACGACGCTTTCATGACGGGGCTGGTGAGTGAGTTCGCCCCGGGTGCATCGCGGCAGCAAGCCGCCTGGCGGCTTGCGATGGCCGCCGAGGCGATGGACGAGGCGGCGGTGCACACCATCGACGCCTGGTGCCAGCGCATGCTGCGCGAGCACGCCTTCGACAGCGGCTGCCTGTTCGACGAGGAACTGCAGGCTCACGAGGCCGCGATGCTGGCGCAGGCGGTGCGCGACTACTGGCGCCAGCAGGTCTACCCGCTGGATGACGCCACGCTGCAGCAGGTGCTGTCGCGCTGGAAGGACATCGCCGCGCTCGAGCAGGATCTGAAGCCGCTGTTTGGCAAGCCGCTGCCGGCCGCGGCCGGGCAGGGCAGTCTGGCTGATGCGGCCGCGCGCGCCGCGCGACAGCGCGCCGACACCCTGGCACAGCTGAAGTCCGGCTGGCCGCAGCACGCCGGCCAGATGCTCGAGTGGCTGACGCCGATCTGGGCTGACAAGAAGCACCCGGGGCGCAAGGCGGTGCCGGCCGAGACGCACGCGCGGCGCTGGATCGAGCAGCTTTGCGCATGGGCGTGCGACCCGCACGCCGACCAGCCTGGCCTGACCCAGACCGCCGAGCAGCGGCTCGCCGCTAGCACGCTGCAACAACGGCTGACCGAGTGCGGTGCGGCGATACCGGTCGCGGCGTGCTTCGCCGAGTTCGAGTCGTTGCTCGGGCAACTGAAGTCGCTGCCCGAGCCGAGCCAGGCGCTGCGCCTGCACGCCGCGGCGCAGGTCGAGCAGCGCCTGCAACTGCTGAAGTCACGCGCCGGCCGCTTCGGCTTTGCCGACATGCTGATCCGCCTGGACCGCGCGCTGGACCCGGCCGCGCACGGCGCCAGCGCGCAACGCCTGCGCGAGCGCATCCTCGCGCAGTACCCGGTGGCATTGATCGACGAGTTCCAGGACACCTCGCCGCTGCAGTTGCGCATCTTCGACCGCCTGTACCGCATCGCCGACAACGACGCGTCGCGCACGCTGCTGTTGGTGGGCGACCCGAAACAGGCGATCTACCAGTTTCGCGGCGCCGACATCTACAGCTACCTGCAGGCGCGGCGCGCCACCGCCGGGCGCCATCACCTGCTCGACACCAACCACCGCGCCACCGCGGCGCTGGTGGCCGCGGTCAACACCCTGTTCGACACGGCCGAGGCGCGGCCGGGCGAAGGTGCGTTCATGTTCGGCGGGCCTGCCGAGCCGAGTGCACCGCCCGATACGCCCGATGCGCCCGATGCGCCCGATGCGCCCGGCGCGGCCTCGCAGCTGCCCTTCGTGCCGGTGCGGGCCAAGGGACGGGCGCAGCGCCTGGTCTGCTCGAATGGCGCCGTGCCGGCGCTGACGCTGGTCGCGGACGAGCTGTTGTGCAACAAGCAGGACAGCCAGCGGCTATACGCCGCGCTGTGCGCCGAGCGCATCGTCGCCCTGCTGAACGACCCGCTGGCCGGCTTCGACGAACCCGGCCAGCCTTTCAGGCGCTTGCAGCCGGCGGACATCGCGGTGCTGGTGCGCAGTGGCGCCGAGGCCGATGCGGTGCGCCTGGAGCTGCGCCGGCGCGGCCTGGCTTCGGTGTACCTGTCGGACAAGGACAGCGTGTTCACCACGCCCGAAGCGGCCGACCTGCTGCGGCTGCTGCAGGCGGTGGCCGCGCCGCGCGACATGCGCTTGGCGCGCGCCGCGCTGGCCACGCCGCTGCTGGGCTTGACCTTGCCCGAGCTGCTCAGGCTGGCTTGCGACGACCAGGCCTTCGACCGCGAGTGCGACCGGCTGCGCCAGTTGCACCAGGTCTGGCAAGGGCAGGGCGTGCTGGCGATGGTGCGTCAGGCGCTGCACGAGTTCCAGCTGCCGGCACGCTGGCTCGCGGGCGACGACCCGGGTGCCGCGGGTGAACGCCGTCTGACCAACCTGCTGCACCTGGCCGAACTGCTGCAGGCCGCGGCGGCGCAGGTGCAGGGCGAGCCGCCGCTGGTGCGCTGGCTGCTGCAGCAGTGCGCCGACGCTGAAGCCGGCCTGCACCACACCGACGACGCGGTGCTGCGGCTGGAAAGCGACGCCGACCTGGTGCAGGTGGTCACCGTGCACAAGTCCAAGGGGCTGGAGTACTCGGTGGTGTTCCTGCCCTTCGCCGCGCACTTTCGCGAGGTCGTGGTTCCCGGCCAAAGCGCGAAAGACGCGGTGCTGCTGCTGCCGCGTGCCGACGGCAGCAGCGCGCGCGAGCTGGTGCTGGGCCCCACGAAGCAGCAGATCGCGCTCGAGGAAAAGGAACAGCAGCGCGAGCAACTTCGCTTGCTGTACGTCGCGCTCACACGCGCGCGCCACGCGCTGTGGGTCGGCCTGTCGGCGCTGCAGTCCGGCGCGGCGAAAACCGACCTGTGGCATCGCAGCGCGGTCGGCTACCTGCTGTCGGGCGCCCAACCGCAGCCGCTGGCCCAGCGCGCGCTCGACCTGCAGGCGCTGGCCGACGCGAGCGCCGAGGTCGAGCTGCAGTGGTTGGCCGCTGCCGACGATCTGCCGTTGCCGCCACTGAGCCGGCTGCAAATGCGCGCCGCCGCAACCGCCTTGCGCGCGCCAAGCGCCTACAGCGCGCGTTTCGAGCGTGACTGGTCGATCAGCAGTTACAGCGCACTGCTGCGTGACGCGGCCGGGGCCGTTGCCGGCTGCGGCGCCGTGCCGGCGCGCTTGGCGCGCGACGACACCAGCGACGACGAAAGCAGCGGCACCGGCGCGCGGCCGCTGCCGCGCACCGAGCAGCCCTGGCACCGCTTCCCGCGTGGCGCGCTGGCCGGCAACTTCCTGCACGACCAACTGGAGTGGCTGGCCGGGGAAGGGTTCGCGCTGGATGCCTCGCCCGAGCTGCAGCAGCGGCTGCGCCAGCGCTGCGAGCGCCAAGGCTGGGGCCACCGCGCAGACGACGTCGTGGCCTGGCTGCGCCGAGTGTGCAGCACGCCGCTGCCCGTTGCGGGCACACCGCTATGCACGGTGCGCCAGCCGCTGCCGGAGATGGAATTCTGGATGCCCAGCGACGGCCTGCAGGCCTCGCGGCTGGATGTCTTGTGCCGGCAACACCTGCTGCCCGGCCAGCCGCGCCCGCCACTGCCGCAGCGTGCGCTGAAGGGTCTGCTGATGGGCTTCGTCGATCTGGTGTTCGAGCACGAAGGCCGCTACTGGGTGCTGGACTACAAGTCAAACGCGCTCGGCCCGGGTGATGCCGACTACAGCTTTGCGGCAATGCACGCGGCGATGCTCGAGCACCGCTACGACGTGCAGGCCGCGCTGTACCTGCTGGCGCTGCACCGGCTGCTCGCCGCGCGCCTGGGGCCGGCCTACGACCCCGCGCGCCAGCTCGGTGGCGCGGTCTACCTGTTCCTGCGCGGCATCAACGGCGCAGCAGCCGGCTGCTGCCCGGTGGCCGCGCCGCCGGCGCTGATCGGCGCGATCGACGCCATGCTGCCCGCCAGCCCTGCCAGTGCCACCGCCCGACAGGGCAAACCGAGCAAACCTGCATGACGCCGCACGAGATGCTGCTGATGCTGCAACGCTGGCGCGAGGCCGGCTGGCTGCGCGCGCTGGATCTGGCGCTGGCGCGCTTCGTCCACGACACCGACCCGGCGGCACCGGCCAGCCTGCTGCTGGCCAGCGCGTTGGTTGCCAGCCTCGAAGGCCGCGGCCACAGCGGCTTGCCGCTGGACGGCCTGGCGGCGGATCTGCCCGCCATGCTGTCGTGGCCGCCCGAGGCGGCCGACGAGTGGCATGCCGCGATGGTCCACTGGCCGCACGACGCCGCTGCCCGGCGCCAGACCTGGCAGGGCCTTGCGGCAGTGCAGCTCGACCCGGCCGACGATGACGCCGCATCGCCACTGGTGGCATCGGGCGGCTTGCTCTACCTGCGGCGCTATTGGCGCTACGAGGGGTGTGTGGCAGCGCAGGTGCGCGAGCGTGCCGCCGATCTGGGCGACGACGGCATCGACCGCGGCGCCGCGCGTGATCTGCTGGACTGCTTGTTCCGGCCGGCCGAGGCCGACGATCAACCCGACTGGCAGAAGATCGCGTGCGCGCTGGCGCTGCGCGGCCGGCTGACCCTGGTGACCGGCGGTCCGGGCACCGGCAAGACTTACACCGCGGCCCGGCTGCTGGCACTGTTGCAGTGCCTGAACCTCACCGCGCAGCCCTTGCGCGTGGCGCTGGCCGCGCCCACCGGCAAGGCGGCAGCGCGGCTGCGCCAGTCCATCAGCCAGGCGCTACAAACCCTGGACGAGCCGCTTGCCGCCGCGCTGGGGCTGCAGCGCTGGGCGCCATCGCTCGGCCCGGCGCTGACGCTGCACTCGCTGCTGGGCACGCAGCCCGGCACCCGCCGATTCCGTCACGACGCAGCCAACCCGCTGGACCTGGATGTGCTGCTCGTCGACGAGGCGTCGATGGTGCATCTGGAAATGATGGCCCGGCTGCTGCAGGCGTTGCCGCAGCGTACCCGCGTGGTGCTGCTGGGCGACAAGGACCAGCTCGCTTCGGTCGAAGCCGGTGCCGTGCTGGCCGACTTGTGCGATGGCGCGGGCGCGGGCTCGAACGAAGGCGAAGGCGAGGGCGGTGCGATGCACGGCTACAGCGGCGCGACGGCCGACTGGGTACGTGAGCTCACCGGCCACGAACTGCCGGCGACCATGCTCGGTCCCGGGCCGGCGCTGGCGCAGCAGACCGTCGTGCTGCGCCGCAGCCATCGCTTCCAGGGGCCGATCGGCGCGCTGGCGCTGGCCGTCAATCGTGCCGATGCCAACACCGGGCTGGAACTGCTGCGGCGCGACCCGGCAGGCGCGGTGGCGCTACTGACTGCGCGCGATGCCTCGGCAGTGCTGCCGCTGGCGCTGCACGGCCGGGGCGGGGCACCGGGCGGCTACCGCGCCTACCTGGAACAGCTCGCACAGCGGCCGGCGGCGGCCGGCGCCGACAGTTTCGACGCCTGGGCGAGCGCGGTGCTGCGCAGCTTCGACGGCTTTCGCGTGCTGTGTGCGCTGCGCGACGGCCCCTGGGGCGTGGCCGGCTTGAACCGGGCGATCGAAGCTGCGCTTGCCGATGCCGGTCTGCTGCAGCGCCGTGGCGAGTGGTACGAAGGCCGGCCGCTGATGGTGACGCGCAACGACCCCGCGCTGGGCGTGTTCAACGGCGACATCGGCATCGTCATGCGTGCACCATCGCTCGATCAGGCGCTGCGCTGCTACTTTCTGGACGGCCAGAGCCTGCGTTCAGTCGCCGTGGGCCGGTTGGCCGACGTCGAGACAGCCTTCGCGATGACCGTGCACAAGGCGCAGGGATCGGAGTTCGAGCATGTCGCACTGGTCTTGCCCGACGAGGACGTCGCGGTGCTGACGCGCGAGCTGGTCTACACCGGCATCACCCGAGCGCGCGGCGCATTCACGCTGGTGGCCACGCAGCCTGCCTTGCTGTCCAGCGCCGTTGCCCGCCTGACACGACGGGTAGGTGGCCTGCGTCAACGGCTATGAGCGCTACGGGCGAGTGCCGTCTTCAAGTGTCGAATGGATCAATTACAGTTGACATAATATACATCGTCGCGCATCTCACAATGAGAATCCGAGCGCTGACGCGGGGTTGGCGCTGTTTTCCATCGAGAAAATGCCGCGCGACCTCCCGTTGTGGGAACTGCTGATAACGGACCTGGGCCGCCCGGGTGCGGCCCGGATCGCCCGCGCGCTGGGCGTGGGCGTGTCATCGGTCTACCGATGGAACGCGGCCGGCGCAGCGCCGCGCATGGCCTGTCTGGCGCTGTTCTGGCTGACCCGCTGGGGCCGCAGCCAGGTCAACGCCGATGCCGTCAACGATGCGTTGATGTGCGCCCAGCTGGCCCGCGCATGGCGCGAAGAATGTAACCGGCTGGCCGCCAAGTTGCCGTGCGAACTGGCGTGGCCGGCCATCGAGCCGGCCGCGCTCCCGGTGCCGGCCGAGTCAGGGTTAGCCCTCGATCTACCGGGGGCGACGGCGCCGGTTTCTGCGTTGTTGGAAGTGAGACAAGCCCACCCCGACCTTTCCTGCGCGCCCGCGCGCGTAGCACCTTCCGTGCCGACCCCCGAGACCGACCCCCCGATTCCGGGGGGATCGGCCAATGCACCGGCTTCGCCGGGCGCACCTTCGGTGCGCGCGCGGGCCTGGGGGGCTGGCGCCCCCCCCACGGCCTGCCGCGCAATGCCCCCCCGCCTCGATCACGCCGACCGGGCGCACCCCGCCCGCCGTGCCGCCCGCTGACGCGGCCGTCTCGGCGGACCGGATCGCGCCCGGTCGGCGTGACGCTTCGGGCGGCGCCGGTGGAGCTCGGAAGGCAGCGAATACAGCTTTCCAGGGCGCGGGCACCCTCGCGCCAGCCGGACCGACAGCGCCCGCGAACGGCGATGGCGGCAGGGCAAGGCACAGATTCAAGACGGACGCCCGGCCGGGTACCCCGGCCTCTGTTTCGCGGCCTGAACGGCCCGCTTCCCTGGGGCTGGCGCCCCAGACCCCGGCGCCTATGGCGCCTTCGCGCGTGTTTGCGTCGATGGCCGCCACGCTGGCGCCCACCGCTGCAATCGCCCCCCGCAAGCCGCCAACACGGCCGCGGAGGACTTCCCACCCCTGAACCCCACGGAGGTTCCCTGATGAGCACTGCCAACGATACCCCTTCCCTGCGCATGATCGTCTGGCCGTCCTACCTGCCCCAGCCGCTGCTATGGGCCGTCTCAGACGGCGCGTACTGGGCCGGCGGGCAGTTCCCCGATACCGGCATCGAGGCGCTGCCCGGCGAGGCCCTGGGGGGCTTCTCGTTCGCGCGCTGGCACGGCGCGCTGACGGACTCGATGCACTGGGGTTACCACCCCGACGAACCCCAATCCACCGAAGTTAAGGTGTGTCGGCTAGAATTGGCATCGTAAGTTGTTGATTCGTTTGGTGTTTTCACTCTTGACAAGGTCGCTCTCGATGTCGGCGTAAATACTGTACAGACATCCAGCATCT
>WBZL01000021.1_pt1 | contig 144513 bp, 141 predicted proteins | sample 5204291 | NCBI WGS metagenome assembly WBZL01 (sample SAMN12344345, study PRJNA552823) | activated sludge metagenome | biome: Activated sludge suspended growth; feature: Nitrification reactor; material: Wastewater; isolation source: activated sludge from nitrification reactor of wastewater...
GAGCATGGCTGTGACCGATCCGACCACGAGCGCCGCCAGCAGCGGCACGGCCATGGCACGCAGGCGCGGCAGTTGCGCGTAGAGCGGAATGGCCAATGCCACGGTGGCCGGGCCGAGCAGGAAGTGAACGAATTGCGCACCATCGAAATAGGTTGGGTAGGGCGTGTCGGTGAGGTGGAGCAGCAGCACCAGCGCGGCCACGGCAAGCAGCACCGGGTTGGCGAGCGGATGGAAGTTGGCACGCCGGTAGAGCCAGAAGGCGCCCTGATAGGCGAGCAGCGTGACGGTCAGTCCCAGCAATGGCGAGGCGGACAGGTAGACCCAGATTTCGGCGAGCTGCGCGGGAGCGGGCATGGCGCTACTCTCCCTGCCCGCCTGCGCGCCGCGACAGGGCGCGCAGGACGAGCGCGGTGACGGCGATGGTGATGACCGTGCTGCCGATGAGCGACGCCGCCAGCGGCAGCCACTCGTCGCCGATGCGGCCGAAGTGCAGCATGACGCCGACGCCGGCCGGCACGAACAGCAGCGACAGGTGCTGCAGCAGGTTCTGTGCCGTGTCGCGCAGTTCCGGCGACGGCCCGCCGCGCAGCGCCAGCGTAGCGAACAGCAGCGCCATGCCGATTACCGGCCCCGGAATCGGCAGCGCGAACATCTGGGCAAGGACTTCGCCGATGAGCTGAAATACCAGCAGCAGGGTGAGGGCGCCGAGCATGATGATGGGCTCCAAGTCCAAGTAAAACGGCGCCCCGCGGGGCGCCGTGTCGTGGGGGCTGACTTTAGGGTTCCCGTCGCGATGCTACGCGATTTCGCGTGGCATCGCGACGGGAGTTCTTACTCCATTGCCTCGTACAGCGGCAGGGTGAGGAACTCCGGATAGTCCGGCGACAGGCTCATCTTCTCGAAGATGCCCGCAGCCTGATCGTAGGTCTCGGTCTTCTCGCCGGCAGCGCTGACAGTGGCCTTGACCTTGGCGAGTTCCTCGACGATGAAGCCCTTCACCATTTCGGCAGTGACCTTGCGGCCGTCGTCCAGTTTTCCTTTCGGGCTGACCACCCACTGCCAGATCTGCGAGCGCGAGATCTCGGCGGTGGCGGCGTCCTCCATCAGGTTGTGGATGGGCACGCAGCCGTTGCCGGCGAGCCAGGAGCCGAGGTAATGGATGCCGACGTTGACGTTGTTGCGCACGCCGGTTTCGGTGATGGGCTGCTCGGGCTGGAAGTTGAGCCAGTCCTTCGGGCCGTAGGTGTCGGTGCGCTGCTTGTCCCACTGGTTGGGGCGGTCGCCCAGCACCTTGACGAACTCCTCCATGGCGATGGAGACGAGGCCCGGGTGGGCCACCCAGCCGCCGTCGTAGCCGTCGTTGGCGTCTCGCGTCTTGTCGTGGCGGATGCCGGCCAGCGCCTTCTCGTTGGCCACGGGATCGCCCTTGATCGGAATCAGCGCGCTCATGCCGCCGATGGCCGGCGCGCCGCGCTTGTGGCAGGCCTTCACCAGCGCCAGCGCGTAGCTGCGCATGAAGGGCACTTCCATTGTGATGGCGCCGCGGTTGGCCAGGCAGAAATCCTTGTTCTTCTTGAACTTCTTGATGCAGGAGAAGATGTAGTCCCAACGCCCGGCGTTGAGGCCGGCGGAGTGCTCGCGCAGTTCGTAGAGGATCTCTTCCAGTTCGAAAGTGGCGAGGATGGTCTCCACCAGCACGGTGGCCTTGATGCTGCCGCGCGGCAGGCCGATCTCGTCCTGCGCCATGCAGAAGATGTCGTTCCACAGGCGCGCCTCGAGGTGCGATTCCATCTTCGGCAGGTAGTAGAAGGGGCCGGCGCCGCGGGCGATCTGCTCCTTCGCGTTGTGGAAGAACACCAGGCCGAAGTCGAAGATGCCGCCGGAGACGCGCTGGCCGTCGACCAGCATGTGCTTCTCGTCGAGGTGCCAGCCGCGCGGGCGGATCTGCATCACGGCGATCTTGTCGTTGAGCTTGTAGACCTTGCCTGCCTCGTTGGTGAAAGTCAGTCTGCGGCGCACGGCGTCGAAAAGATTCACCTGGCCCTGCACCTGGTTGAACCAGTTCGGGCTGTTGGAATCCTCGAAGTCGGTCATGTAGGAATCGGCGCCCGAGTTGAAGGCGTTGATGATCATCTTCGCCTCCACCGGTCCGGTGATCTCGACGCGGCGGCATTCCAGCGCCTTGGGCAGCGGCGCGACCTTCCAGTCCCCCTCGCGGATGTGTTTCGTTTCCGGCAGGAAGTCCGGCATCTCGCCGGCGTCGATGCGCGCCTGGCGCTCGACGCGCTTGGCAAGCAGTTCCTTGCGGCGCGCCGCGAAGGCGCGGTGCAGCTTGGCGACGAAGGCCAGCGCCTCGGGCGTGAGGATTTCTTCAAAACGGGGGTGGATCGGCGCGTTGATCTGCACGCCGGCGGGCAGCTTGAGGCTCATGTCGACTCCTTGATTGAATTTTTGATGAATGCGACCACATCGGTCAGCAGCCGGCCCTGGGCGGTGGGCGTCACGCCGAGTTCCTCGAGGGGCTGGCTGCTGCGATTGATCCAGAATGTCGTGTAGCCGAACCAGGTGGCGCCGAGGGCGTCCCAGCAGTTCGACGACACGAATAGAATCTCCCTCGTGGGGAGTTTGAGGGCGTCCGGCCCGAGCTGGTAGGCCTCGGGCGCGGTCTTGTACTTCTTGACCGATTCGACCGACAGCAGGTGGTCGAACAGGCCGCTCATGCCGGCGCTTTTGACGGCGATGTCGAGCATGTCTGACGTGCCGTTGGACAGGATGGCCAGCTGTACGCCCATTTTTTTCAGTTCCTTCAGCGCCCCCAGGTTCTCCGGGAAGGCGGAGAGGCAGGCGTACTGGCTCATCAGGCGCTTGCGCACGTCATCGGTGAGGTCGAGGCCGAGCTTGCGCGCGGAGAAGATCAGCGCGTCCTGCGTCAGTTCCCAGAAGGGGATGTAGCGATCCGACAGGGTGCGAACGCGCGTGTAGCCGATCTGCGTGTCGCGCCACTGCGCGGCCAACTCCGCGCCCTTGCCGGGAAAAAGCTGCTCGGCCAGCGCGCCGACGGAATACACGTCGAACAGCGTGCCGTAGGCGTCGAAGGCGATGGCACGAATGGGGTGGGTCATTGCTTGCTCTCCAGCCAGGGGGCGATCCAGCAGAGCCCGGCTTCGGTGGCGGCTGCGGGTTTGTATTCGCAGCCGATCCATCCTTTATAGCCGATGCGGTCGAGGTGTGCGAAGAGGAAGGGGTAATCGATCTCGCCCGTGCCCGGCTCGTGGCGGCCCGGGTTGTCGGCGATCTGGATGTGGGCGATGCGGTCGAGGTGGGCGGCGAGCGTATTCGCCAGGTCGCCTTCCATGCGCTGCGCATGATACACGTCGTACTGCAGGAAGAGGTTGTCTGCCCCCACCTCGTCTATCAGGTCAAGCGCCTGCTGCGTGCCGCTGAGGAAAAACCCCGGCATGTCCTTCGTGTTGACCGGCTCGATGAGCAGTTTCAGCCCCTGGGCCTTGAACTTCGTTGCGGCGTAGCGAAGGTTGTCGATGAGGAAGCGGCGAGCCTCAGGCACAGAGACGCCTGCAGGCCGGATGCCGGCAAGGCAATTGATCTGCGATGGACCGAGCGCGGCGGCGTAAGTCAGTGCCGTATCCACGCCCTTGCGGAATTCCTCGATTCGGTCGGGCAGGCAGGCAATGCCTCGCTCGCCGGCCGTCCAATCGCCTGCGGGCAGGTTGTGCAGGACGAGCGTGAGCTGGTTGCGCCACAGCGCCTGTTGCAGCTGCTCGGCCGGCAATTCGTACGGGAACTGGATTTCCACTGCCTTGAAACCGGCACGCGCAACCCGCTCGAAACGCTCGAGCAGGGGAACCTCGGTAAATAGCATCGACAAGTTGGCGGCAAAACGCGGCATGGAACCAAGATACACAAGTTCATTTGTTAATAAAATACCGATAAAATCAAATCATTATTGCAAATAAAGCAAGAATGACATGGGCCGTCTGAAACAGATCGAGACTTTTGTCGCCGTGGCCGCCCGCGGCAGCCTGACCGCCGCCGCCGATGCCGAGGGGGTCGCGCCGGGGGTGGTGAGCCGACGGCTCAATGCGTTGGAGGCGCGCCTCGGCGTGAAACTGCTGTTGCGCACCACGCGCCGCGTGACCCTGACCTTCGAAGGCAGCGCCTATCTGGAGGACTGCCAGCGCATCATGCGCGAATTGGGCGATGCGGAAGCCTCGGTGACTCTGGGGGGCGTCAAGGCGAGGGGGCATCTGCGCCTTTCCGCACCGGCCGGCTTCGGCCGCAAGCATGTGGCACCGCTGATCATGCAGTTTCTCGATGCCCATCCCGACGTGACGGCCAGCCTCGATCTTTCCGATCGCCTAGTCGACCTTGTGAACGAGGGCGTCGACTGCGCCATCCGCATCGGCGAGTTGTCTGACTCCAGCCTGGTCAGCATCAAACTGGCCGAGAACCGGCGCGCCGTGGTCGCCAGCCCAGACTATCTGGCGCGTCACGGCACGCCGCGCACGCTGGCAGACCTCTCGCGCCACAACTGCCTCTCGCTCGGCCAGCAGCGCGGCTGGATGTTTCGCGCGAAGGACGGAATTGCCAGCATCAAGGTATCAGGACTGCTCGAATGCAACGACGGCGCGGTGCTCCACGAATGGGCGCTGGCAGGACGCGGGCTCGCGTGGCGCTCGATGTGGGAAGTCGGCGAGGATTTGCAGCGAGGTGCACTGGTTTCCGTCCTGGATGATTTTGCTGCGCCGCCGACCGGGATCTTTGCGGTTTTTCCACAGCGCAAGTACCTGCCGCTGCGCGTGCGCCTGCTCATCGATCATTTGAAGCATACCTACGGCAACGCGGCCTACTGGGACGCGGCGCACTGATAAACTGGCGGCATGCTCGGCATCAAGGTGGAGAGGCGGCTCGACCGACCACATTGCCGGCCTCAGCCAGGAGAAGCCCAGTGAATCGCGTCTCAGTCATCGGCACCGGTTTTGCCGCGCTTTCGGCGGCACGCAAGCTGCGCCAACTCGACCGCAAGGTCGAGATAACCGTGATCGGGCCCAGACCTGAACTGATCTTTCTGCCCAGCCTGATCTGGCTGCCCTCCGGCATGCGCCAGGCGGAAGACCTGCGCGTCCCGCTGCAGAATTTCTTCAGCCGCAACGCGATCCGCTTCCATGCCGGCGAAGCCACCGGCCTGGAGAACGGCGGACGCAGGGTGCTGACTTCTGCCGGTCCGGTGGGCAATGACGGCCTGGTCATCGCCTGCGGCGGGCGCTTCATCAAGAAATTGCCGGGCATCGAGCACGCCATTACCCCCTGCGAGGGTATCGCCGCGGTGGAGCGGCTGCGCGATGCGGTCAAAGCGATGGACAGCGGCACCATCGCGCTCGGCTTTGCCGGCAACCCCAACGAGCCCTCGGCCATGCGCGGCGGGCCGATCTTCGAATTCCTTCTCGGCCTCGACACGCAATTGCGCCGCGAGGGACGGCGCGATCGGATCGGGCTGACGTTCTTCAATCCCATGAAAAGCCCCGGCAACCGCCTCGGCGAGAAAGCCGTGAAGCGCCTGCTCAGCGAGATGCAGCGGCGCGATATCGCCACCCAACTGGGCCACAAGCTGGTGGGCTTCGAGAAGGACAAGGTGAAGACTGAAGGCGGCGAATTCGCCGCCGATCTCATCGTCTTCATGCCGGGTCTCACCGGCAATGCCTGGTTCGACGCCACCGACCTGCCGCGCTCGCCGGGCGGGCTCATCAAGGCGGATGCGCAGTGCCGCGTCGCGGGGCGAGAGCGCGTGTACGTGGCGGGCGATGCCGGCAGCTTCCCCGGCCCGGACTGGATGCCCAAGCAGGCGCACATGGCCGACCTGCAGGCGGAAGCGGCGGCGGAGAATCTGCTGGCTGAGCTGAAAGGCGGCAAGGCGAACAACACCTTCAAGGTCGAGTTGCTCTGCGTCGTGGACAGTCTCGACTCAGGCATGCTCGTGAAACGCACGCCGGACGGCGGCTTCGCACTGCCGCCGCTCGGCCTGATGCACGGTGCCAAGTCCTTCTTCGAGTCCTGGTACCTGCGTCGCTATCGCTGAGATGCCGCCTGCCGCGGTGCGTACGCCTGCTCATCGACCGCCTGAGAATACCTGCAGCAACGCAGCCTGCTAGTCTGACTATTGAGCTTGTGCTCGACCGGTTCTCGACGGGTCAGAACTTGTCGGGGCGAAGGATCTCTATTTCCTGGAGAAACGCCACCATCGCATAGTCAGCGTAATAGCGGGCCTGCAGGTGGCTGATAACGGTCTCGGCCTGACTGCGCGGACAGATGACCTCGATGCGGATGTTGGCTGCTTCTTCCCAGGCGGCGTCGCGCACGCCCTGGCTGCCCCGGCCGCGCGCATCGGATACGGTGTAGCCGCGCACACCCATGCGCTCCAGATCACGCAGCAGGGATTGTTCGATGGCAGTCTCGGTAATCACGGTGAGCAGCGTTCTATTCTCGGTCGGAAGCGTCATGGCGTGGCTCCGTATAGCAGCGTGGCCAGCCAATGATAGAACGGTATGCCGGCGAGGATGTTGAAGGGAAATGTGACGCCGAGCACGGCGGTGAGCGACAGGGCCGGATTGGCTTCCGGCACGGCCAGGCGCATGGCTGCCGGTACCGCAGTATAGGAAGCGCTCGCGGCCAGAGTGGCGAGCAGCGTCAGTCCCCCGACCGATAATCCCAGAGCCAAACCACAGACCAGACCGAGCAGCGCCGAGAGTAGCGGCATGAGCAATCCGAAGGCGAAGATGAACATGCCTCGCCGCCGCAAATCGTTCGCATGGCGGCTGACGATCAACCCCATCTCCATTAGGAACAGCGCTAGCGCGCCCTTGAATAGATCGTAGAACAGCCCCTTGATCTGCGTGAGCCCCTCAGGCCCGGCCGCCCAGCCGATAGCCATGCCTCCCAGCAGCAGGGTAACGCCCTTGCCAAGAAAGGTCTCGTGCGCCAGCAGGCGCCAGTCGGTTTGCCTGCCCACTCCGCGCACAAGGATGATGCCGACCATGATCGCCGGCACTTCCATGACAGCGAGGAAGATCGCCATCTGCGCTTCAAATTCTATGGCACGCGTCATTAGCCAGTTGATGCCCACGGCGAATGTGGCCACGCTCACCGAACCGTAATGGGCCGTAGTGGCCGCTGCATCTGCACGCCCGAACCGTCCCATGCTGCGCAGGATGGCGAAGGCGATCAGCGTCTGCCCCACGCCGAGCAGGATAACTGTGCCAAGTTGTGGCGCCAGCGCCGCGAGGGCCTGCTTCGCTAGGCCTTCCCCGCCCTTGAGGCCGATGGCCAGCAGTAGGAATACCGAGAGGGAATCATAGAGAGCCGCAGGCAGCTTGAGATCGGAACGGGCCAGTCCTGCCGCCAGGCCGAACAGGAAAAACAGGACGACGACGTCAATCACGGTGCGGCAGCCCTAATCATTTACCGCATGGGCGCTCAGGTCTTGCGTGTGGCGATCAGGCTCGCGATGACGCTTGCCGAAATCAGCACCGCGACGATGCTTAGTGAAGCCGCCACTGGCATGTGATACCACGGCGCGATGAGCATCTTGGCCCCGATGAAGGCGAGCACCATGGCCAGTCCGTACTTCAGCAAGTGGAAGCGGTCAGCCACGTCGGCGAGCAGGAAGTACAGCGCCCGCAGGCCCAGAATGGCGAAGATGTTGGAGGTGAAGACGATGAAGGGATCGGTCGTGATGGCGAAAATGGCTGGAATGGAATCCACCGCAAACACCAGATCGGAGGCTTCGATCAGGATCAGCACCAGAAACAGCGGCGTGAAGTAGCGCACCCCGTCCTTCGTCACGGTGAAGGCCTCGCCATGATGGTTTTCCGAAATGCGCAGGTGCCGGCGCGCGAACTTGAGCAGAGGGTTCTTCTCCAGGTCGGGTTGCTTCTCCGCCATGACCAGCATGCGCATGCCGGTGACCACCAGGAAAAAACCGAAGATATACAGTATCCATGAGAATTCCCGCACCAGCCAGGCGCCGGCAAGAATCATGACGGCACGCATGGCGATGGCGCCCAGCACGCCGTAGATAAGCACGCGGCGCTGGTATTCCGCGGCGACTTGGAAGGACGAAAAAATCAGCAGGAAGATGAACACGTTGTCCACCGACAGCGATTTCTCGATCAGATACCCGGTGAAGAATTCCAGCGCCTTGCGGTCGGCGATTTCCTTGCCCACCGTATCGTGAAGATGCCACCAAAGGCCCGCGTTGAACAGCAGTGCCAGGCTGACCCAGACCAGCGACCAGACAGCCGCCTCCCTGATGCCTACCTTGTGTGCTTGCTTGCCGCCAAACACAAAAAGGTCCAGCGCCAGCATGACCAGGACGAAGGCGATGAAGGCGGCCCACATCCAGGGCTCGCCGATGCTGATGGCGGAATTCATGTCAATAAGCGGCCGGCCATGCGAATTACTGCGCCGCCTTGAGCGCGGCGATGCGCTCGGTGAGCGGCGGGTGCGTCATGAACAGGCGCTTGAGGCCGCTCGCGCCGCCGCCGGCAACGCCGAAAGCCGCCATCTTGTCCGGCAGGGGTGCTGGGTGGAGCGCATTGAGGCGCTCCAGCGCGGCGATCATGGCGCCCCGACCGGCGAGGCGGGCGCCGCCGCGGTCGGCGCGGAACTCGCGCTGGCGGGAGAACCACATGACGATGATGGAAGCCAGGATGCCCAGTACCAGTTCGGCGATGATCATGGTGACGAAGAAGGCGGGGCCATGGCCGCGCTCGGTTTTGAACACGACCTTGTCAACCAGATGGCCGATCACGCGCGACAGGAACATGACGAAGGTGTTGACCACGCCCTGGATCAATGCCAGCGTGACCATGTCTCCATTGGCGGCGTGGGCGACTTCATGCCCCAATACCGCCTCGGCCTCCTCGCGCGTCATCTGCTGCAATAGCCCGGTGGAGATGGCGATCAGCGAGCTGTTCTTGCTCATGCCGGTGGCGAAGGCGTTGACGTCGGGCGCATCGTATATCCCGATCTCGGGCATCCCGATGCCGGCTTCGGCCGCGTATTTGCGGACGGTCTCCACCAACCAGAATTCGGTCGAATTCGACGGTGTTTCGATGACGCGCACGCCCAGCGTCCTCTTTGCCGTCCATTTCGAGATGGCTAGCGAAATGAAGGAGCCGCCGAAGCCCATCACCGCTGCGAAGATCAGCAGGGAACCCAGGTTGAGGCCCTGCTCGTTGAGATAGGGTTCCACGCCCAGCAGACGCATGGAGACGGACAGCACCAGTACGATGGCCAGGTTGGTGGCGAGAAAGAGCAGGGTGCGTTTCATGCGATGGTTCTCCCAATATGTCGGCAAGCCTGCGGCGCCTGCGATCTCATTAATCACTGATGCCGATGGCCTTGCGGGCCGCCATGGCTTCGTTTCTCACATTCTCGGGATCCTCACCGATCACGGTGAAGTGGCCCATCTTGCGACCCGGCCTGGCGTGCCGCTTGCCGTAGAGGTGAAGTTTCAGGTTGGATATTGATAGCAAACTGGACCAATCCGGCTCACGGACTTCTTGAGATCCATCGGGATACCAAAGGTCGCCGAGGAGATTGATCATCATCGCGGCCGAATGGGGACGGGCATCGCCCAAGGGCAGGCCACACAGCGCCCGCACCTGCTGCTCATATTGACTCGTGACGCAGGCATCCAGCGTGTAGTGGCCGGAATTGTGGGGCCGGGGTGCCATTTCATTCACCAGGAGTTCGCCTGCGACGACGAAAAACTCCACGCCCAAGGTGCCGACATAAGCCATTTTGGCGGCGATGCCCTCTGCGATTTCCCTGGCCCGGGTCATCAGTCGGTCCGGGATGCCTCTGGCCGGGATGAGGGAGTAATCGAGGATGCCGCGGCGGTGGTGGTTCAATGCCATGGAAAAATATTCGACCCTGCCGTTCCAGTCCCGCGCCAACACCAGCGACACTTCGCATTCGAGGGGCATTTCCCGCTCCAGAACGCAGGGCTCGCTCCCGAACTGGCGATAGGCGGAGATTGCCTCCTTCTTTCCATCCACTCGCGCCTGGCCCTTGCCGTCGTAGCCGAAGCGGGCCACCTTGAGAATGCCCGGGAAGAGATGGACGGGGGCGTTCGCGATGTCGTCCTCGCCGCAGATGTCGGCAAAGGGCGCGTGAGGAAAACCGTGCAACATCAGAAATCCCTTTTCCGTGCTGCGGTTCTGGCAAATTGCCACGGACTCCGGGCTGGGTCGTACAGAGGTGTACTGGGCCAGATGAGCCAATGACTGGGCCGGCACGCTTTCGAATTCCGTGGTGACCGCCGCACAGCACTTGGCCAGATGGTTCAATGCCACCTGATCGTCGTAGGGGGCGGCGAGATGCTCGTCCGCAATGCGGCCGGCAATACTGTGTCTATCCGGGTCGAGGACGATGACGCGGTATCCCAACTCATGTGCGGCGAGGACGAAATACCGGCCAAGCTGTCCGCCGCCGAGCAGGCCGAGTGCGGCGGGGGGAAGAATCATTCCGGTTTTGGGAGCTGCATGGCCATCGCCTTGTCGGTTTGACGCAGGCGGAAACCGGCAAGTTTGTCGCTTAATTGGCTACCGAGACCATCACTGCCGGTCGCGAGCATGGCGACGGCGAACAGGGCGGCGTTGGCGGCGCCGGCCTCGCCTATGGCAAATGTCGCCACGGGCACGCCCCTGGGCATCTGGACGATGGACAGCAGGGAATCCATGCCTTTCAAGTGTTTCGAAGGAACGGGTACGCCCAGCACCGGTACCGGGGTAATCGCTGCCAGCATGCCGGGCAGGTGTGCAGCGCCACCCGCACCGGCGATGATGGCCCTGATACCCCGCTTGCGTGCATGCGATGCATAGTCGAACAGCAGAGCGGGCGTGCGGTGGGCCGATACAACGCGCGCCTCGTAGGGCACGCCAAACTCGTCGAGCACGGTGGCGGCGGCCTGCATCACGGGCCAGTCCGAATCCGAACCCATTACTATGCCAATCGCGGGCAGATCTTCGTTTTTCTCACTCATAAGCGACATGAAAATCCTGCGCTCAATCGTTGCCGTTGGCGAAGCCCAGCAGATGCAGCAGGCTGGTGAAGAGGTTGAAGATCGACACGTATAGCGTCACGGTGGCCATGATGTAGTTGGTCTCGCCCCCGTGGATGATATTGCTGGTCTCGTAGAGGATCAGTCCGGACATGAGCAGGACGAACATCGCGGAGACGGCCAGGGACAGGCCGGGCAGTTCGAAGAAGATCGCGCCGAGGCCGGCGAGGAAGGCCACCAGGATTCCCACCATCAGGAAACCGCCCATGAAGCTGAAGTTCTTGCGGCTGGCGAGTGCGTAGCCGGACAGGGCGAGAAAGATCGCGCCGGTGGCGCCCATGGCCGTCATGACGGTCTGCGCCCCGTTGGGCAGGCCGAGGTAGGCATTGAGGATCGGCCCCAGGGTATAACCCATGAAGCCGGTGAGCGCGAATACGAACAGGAGCCCCAAGCCGCTGTCGCGGAACTTGGACGTCAGAAAGAGCAGCCCGAAATAGCCCGCCAGCGTGAGGATCAGGCCGGGATGGGGCAGCTTCAGCGCCATCGAGGCGGCGGCGGCGAATGCGCTGAAGACCAGCGTCATTGAGAGCAGCAGGTAGGTGTTGCGGATTACCCTGTTGCCGGCGAGCGCTGCAGTGATTGCTTGATTGGCGCTCGGTGCGGGAATGGCCTGGGTCTGGTTGTGCATGGTCATGTGGCATTCTCCTTTCAGAGTTTGTTGATCGGCAGGGGGTGCTCAGGGCGCGAATGGTGCCACTGGTTCATTCAGTTCAGCTGCGGTGAATGCGTTCTGTCTTGCAACGCAACGCGCCACGCTGCGACCAGCACGGTTGGCGGCGCGGTCGATGGCCGCATACAGATCGGTCTCCACGTCGTCGATGACCACATCGGGGCGGCCTTTGAGCATGACCCTGATGCGGCAACGCTTGTCCCGGCCGCCGCGCGGGCCATTGATATCGCCCAGATGCACCGCGACCCATCGCACGTGTTCATCCGAGCGGGTCAGAGCGAAGCGCAGGCGGCGCGCGGCATGGTCGCGTAACGCCTCGGTCAGCACGAATCCGTTCGCGCGGATGTCGATCCTCATGGTTTGCACGCCTTTCTTGTTGCGGACAGGACCCATCCTAGCCGTGGCCGGCCAAATTGAAAATTCGAATATAATGACGATAATGTTCGTAAATACCGAAGTATGAACGGCCGATGAGCGGACTGAATTACAAGCACCTGCGCTACTTCTGGACGGTGGCCAAGGCCGGCGGCATCGCGCGCGCCTGCGAACGCCTGCATCTTACGCCGCAAACCATCAGCGGGCAGTTGAGCGCCTTCGAGAATGCGCTGGGCTACAAGCTGTTCGTGCGCGTGGGTCGCCGCCTCGAACTCAGCGAAGCCGGGCGCCTGGTGCTCAGTTATGCCGACGAAATCTTCACCGTCGGCGAGGAGCTCGAGGACGTGCTGCGGCATCGTGGCGGCGGCCTGCCCCTGCAGTTCAAGGTGGGGGTTGCCGACTCGGTGCCGAAATCCGTCGCATATCGGCTACTTGAGCCAGCCGTCTCCCTGCCCGAGCCGCTGCGAATCGTCTGCCGCGAGGGGAAGCTCGCCAGCCTGATGGCGGACCTGGCGATCCACCGGCTGGATCTGGTGATCGCGGACGGCCCCATGCCTCCCGGCCTAAGCATCCGTGGATTCAATCACCTGCTCGGCGAATGCGGCCTCACGTTTTTTGCCGCGCCTGCGCTGGCGCGCCGGCTCAAGTCGCGATTCCCGGGCAGCCTGAACGGGGCCCCCCTACTGTTGCCGGGGGAAGAGGCGGCAGTCCGGGTCGGCCTCATGCAGTGGCTTGAGGGAATCGCTGTTCGCCCGAGAATCGTCGGCGAGTTCGACGATGGCGCATTGATGAAAGCCTTCGGGCAGGCGGGCATAGGTATCTTCGCGGCTCCGACTGCGATCGCCGCCGAGGTGCGACGGCAGTACGGCGTGGTGGCCATCGGCAGCACCGATGCCGTGACCGAGCGCTTTTACGCTATTTCGGTGGAGCGCCGGCTGACCCACCCGGCGGTGGTGGCGATCAGTTCAACGGCACGCAAGGAGTTGTTCGGCCGCAAGACGGCCAGATGAAGGCCCTTTCCTCAGGCGGTTGCCTGAGGTGGTTCCCTGAGGTTGTTCTCGTCCGAGGCATGACCCTCATGCGGCTTCAGCCGATGGCTGTCATCTTCATGGCGGGCGTCGTGTCCAGCGATGCCGCCTTTGCGGCAGGACGCTCGATGGAAACTTCCGCCAATCGGTGTCCAATATGCGCGAGTGCCTCTTCGACCTGGTCGATGAGGATCAGGCACAGTTCACCCGGCTGGATGCGCGCCAGCGCGGTGTCGATGGCGAGGAATTCGCCGCTGATCTCCTCGATGGCAGTAGTGCGCTTGGCCTGTTTCAGGCCCTCGCGCAAGAGCGTGAGCACCTCGCCGTCGGCGCGGCCGCGCTGGCATTGATCCTGGTAGAGGATGACCTCGTCGAAGGCATCGCCGAGGATCTCGGTCTGCCGGCGAATGTCTTCGTCGCGCCGGTCGCCGGCGCCACTGATGACGATCATGCGGCGCTCCGAGGGCATGGCCTCGACGGCGCTCACGAGCGCCTGGATGGCGTCTGGGTTGTGGCCGTAGTCGGCGATCAGGGTGGCGCCACGGTAGCTGAAGACATTGAAGCGGCCCGGTGCCGTTTCGGCGTCGCTGGCGAACGATTTCAGGCTGGCACGGATCGCGCTCCAGTCAAGAGTCAGCGCCCAGCCGGCGGCGACGGATGCCATGGCGTTCTCCACCTGGAAGCTGATGGTGCCCTTTCGCGTGAGCGGCACATCCCCCAGCGGAATCCGCTGGACAACCGCGCCGTGCTCGGCGGCGACGATGGCGTTGCCCTCGACATAGACGACGCGCTTGCCCAGGGCGTTGTGCGTGGCCATCACCGGATGGTGTCGATCGGCCGCAAAGTAGGTCACCGCGCCGGGGCAGTTCTGCGCCATTTTCGCGACGATGGGATCTGCCGCATTTAGCACGGCCATGCCGTCGGGGGCGACGTTCTGTACGATGACGCGCTTGAGCACGGCGAGATCCTCGACCGTGGTGATGTAGTTCAGGCCGAGATGATCGCCCACGCCGATGTTGGTGACCACCGCCACATTGCAGCGGTCGAAAGCGAGGCCTTCGCGCAGCAGACCGCCACGCGCGGTTTCGAATACGGCCGCATCGACGTCGGGATGCATCAGCACATTGCGTGCGCTCTTCGGGCCGCTGCAGTCGCCGGTGTCGAGGCGGCGCTCGCCGACATAGACGCCGTCGGTGCAGGTCATGCCGGTGCGCAGGCCGCTGCCCGCCAGTATGTGCGCGATCAGGCGCACCGTGGTGGTCTTGCCGTTGGTGCCGGTCACGGCCACGACCGGGATGCGGCCGTCCCCGCCATCCGGGAACATGTCGGCAATGACGGCCTCGCCGACGGCGCGGCCCTTGCCGTACGAGGGTGCAAGGTGCATGCGCAGGCCGGGCGCGGCATTTACCTCGACAATGGCGCCGCCCTGTTCTTCGAGCGACTTCTGCATGGTTTCGCAGACGATGTCGACGCCGGCGATGTCCAGGCCGATCATCTGCGCCGCCGCCACCGCACGCGCGGCGACTTCAGGATGCACTTCGTCGGTGACGTCGGTGGCGGTGCCGCCGGTGGACAGGTTTGCATTGTTGCGCAGGATGACGCGCGTGCCCGTCGCGGGGATCGAGTCGGCGTTGAAGCCCTGAACGGCAAGGCGGGCCAGCGCAATCTCGTCGAAACGGATTTTCGTCAGGGAGGTGGCATGTCCGTCGCCGCGTCGAGGATCGCTGTTCACCTGCTCGACCAACTGGCGTACGGTATGAACGCCGTCGCCGAGGACATGGGGCGGCTCCCTGCGCGCCGCGGCAACCAGCTTGTCGCCGACCACCAGCAGACGGAAATCGTGGCCGGGCACGAAGCGTTCGACCAGCACTTCGTCGCTGACCTCGCGGGCGGCCTTGTAGGCGATCATGAGATGGTCTCGGGTCTCGATGTTGACCGTGACCCCCTTGCCCTGGTTGCCGTCCTGCGGCTTGACCACGACCGCCGAGCCGATTTCCTGCATGGCGGCCCAGGCATCCTCGGCATCGCGGACCGGCCTGCCTTGCGGCACCGGCACGCCGGCCGCGTCGAGCAGCCGCTTGGTGAGTTCCTTGTCCTGCGCGATGGTTTCGGCGATGGCGCCGGTGCGGTCGATTTCAGCAGCCTGGATGCGGCGCTGCTTCGATCCCCAGCCGAACTGCACCAGGCTGCCCTCGGTGAGGCGGCGATGCGGAATGCCTCGGGCGGTGGCGGCGTGAACAATCGAGCCCGTGCTCGGCCCCAGGCGGACATCCTCGTCGAGTTCGCGCAACCGGTCGAGCGCGGCGGCCAGGTCGAAGGGGGCGTCCTCGATGGCGGCGCGACAGAGGTCTTCGGCGAGACTGATGGCGAGGCGGCCGACGGCCTCCTCGGAGTATTCGACGACGACCTGAAAGACGCAGCGCTCAACGGTCTGCGTGACGCGGGTAAACGTGACGGGGCAACCAGCCTGCGCCTGCAGACCAAGGGCGGCGAAGGCGAGGGCATGGGCGACGGAAATCTCTCCCTCGTGACCGATCGGGCGCATCGGGCCGATGTTCGGGAAGCGTGCGCGCAGTCGGTCTTCGAAGCCGGGCAGTCCGCACAAGGCGCATTCGGCGTCGTTGCAGTGGAGCACCGCCTCGATGGCGGTATGGCGGCTCCAGAGATTGGGACCGCGCAGGGCACGAATTCGTGAGACTTCCATCGGAGTGTCTTTCTGAAAGGTCTAGCTTGATGTGGTGCGTTACTGGTTGGCAACCCGGCGCGGGCGGCTGCGGGCAGGCCGCTTGCCGCGGTCCTGTTCGAAGGTTTCGATGCCGACACGGATCATTTCGAGCGGGATGCCGAGTGCCACGGCTGCGCCGGTTGCGGCCAGCAGGCTTCCGGTTCGCCACGCCTCGCCGCCGTCCTCACCGCTCCGGTCAGGGAATGCTGGCGGTTCCGCGAGCGGGCCTTCCACGGCGCCGGTCGCCAGCATGATGCGATTGTCGCGCATGAACAGCGCGCGACCGCCCCGTGCGCGATGTTCGACGATGGCCGGAAGGTCTCGGCCGGAGCCGTAGAGAATCACCTCACCGTCGCACAGATCGGCCATGCGGAGGACGAGCGGATCGCCGGCGTTGAGCACGGCGGCGCCGTCCGGCAGGACGACGTCCACCTGGGTGCGCAGGACATGGAAAACCTGTTCCGCGTCGTTGATGTCGAAATTGCCGAGCGACTCGCCGCCGCGCACGTCGGTGACGATGCCCACCTGGCAGCGGTCATAGGCGATGCCTTCGCCGAGGATCATGGCCGCGCCATTCTCGAATACGGCCGCTTCCAGCGTGCGATTGATGAGCAGGCGCTGACTGGCCGCCCAGTTGGCGCAGTCGTTCTTTTCGACCTGGCGGCGGTCGAGGAACAGGCCGTCGCGGCACACCAGCCCGACATGCCTGCCGGAAAGATGGATGAGCCAGGCGACGAGTCGTGCGATCAGCGTGGTGCCCTGCGTGCCGGCGACGCCTACGATGGGAATGCGGCCGTTGTCGTTTGCCGGAAAGAGGCTGTCAACGATGGCCTGTCCGACGGGGCGCGGCTTGCCCTTGGCCGGCTTCAGGTGCATGAGCAGCCCCGGCCCGGCATTGACCTCCACGATGGCGCCGCGCTGTTCCTCCAGCGGACGTGATATATCCTCGGCGACGATGTCCACCCCGGCAATGTCCAGGCCGACGACGCGCGCCGCCAGGGTGGCCACGGCAGCCACTTCGGGGTGCACCTCGTCTGTCACGTCGTCGGCGAGCTGCCCATAACGCCTGAGCAGGACTTTTTTGCCCATCGGCGGGATGGAGTCCGCGCCATAACCCTGACGCTCCAGTTCCAGTACGACGGTGGGTTCACGCTCGAGCAGCAAAGGCTCAAGCGGGAAGGCTTCGTCCTCGCCGCAGCGCGGATCGCTGTTGATCTGCTTGTCGATGAGCTGAACGATGGATGATTTGCCATCGCCGACGACGCTGGCGGTTTCTCCGCGCGCGGCGGCGACCAGGCGATCGCCGACGACGAGCAGGCGGTGCTCCTCGCCGGGAATGGATCGCTCGACGAGAACTTCACTGCCTTCCTGGAGGGCCAATAGATAGGCGGCTTCAACCTGCTCGCGCAAAGTCAGTTCCAGCGAGACGCCGCGCGCATGGTTGGCATCGATCGGCTTGACGGCCACCGGCAGTCCGATGTCCTCGGCCGCTTCCCAAGCATCCTCGGGGCTCTTGACGACGCGCCCTTCCGGCACCGGCACGCCGCACGCGACGAGCAGGCTCTTGGTGAGGTCCTTGTCGCGCGAAATGCTTTCCGCGATGGCGCTGGTGCTGTCGGTCTCGGCCGTCCAGATGCGGCGTTGGCGTATGCCGTAGCCAAGCTGCACAAGGTTGCCTTCATTCAGCCGGATGGAAGGAATGCTGCGCTCAGTGGCAGCGTCGACGATGCTGGTCGTGCTCGGCCCCAAGCAGAGGGTATCCGCCAGTTCGCGCAGCTTCTCGACCGCGCCGGGCACGTCGTGGTGCGTGTCGTTGATGGCGGCCATTACCAGATCGCGCGCCGCGGCGAGGCAGGCGCGGGTCACCTGTTCCTGGCGCGAGCGCACCACCACCTTGTAAATGCCGGGTTGCGAAGTCTGGCGCGCCTTGCCGAAGCCGGTGCGCTGGCCGGCGAGGTTCTGAAGTTCGAGGGTGACATGCTCAAGGATATGAGCCGCCCAGGTGCCTTCGCGCAGGCGCTGCAGAAAGCCGCCGCGCTCGCCTTCGCTGCAGCGGTGTTCGATGAGGGAAGGCAACCACGCCGACAGACGCTCTGCGAAGCCCGGAATCAGGTTGGAGGGCGCCTCTTCCAGGTCACCGATATCGACCCAAGCCTCGATGATCGGGCGGTAGGTCCAGATATTCGGTCCGCGAAGCGGGGTGATGCGCAGGAATTCGATGTCTTTGTATTTCACGCGGTTTCCCCGCCTCGGCCGTTTGCTCCGGCAGGGTCTGTGTCTTGTTGGAGGGAATAACGGGGCATTCGGGATTAGGTTTACCGGCCACGAAAAAAAGCCTTCTGCCCCTTGTATGCCGTCGTTGGGGCGGCCGCGTTACACCGGATATACTGGGGAAACCTTCGATTCTGCGCCGCGACCACAACCCTTCGAACCCTGCGGCAGGCCAGCTTAATTCATGATACACGATAATATACAGATAGATAGCAAGCCTCTCCTGCCTGAAGGTTGGCGCGATGAGGCGGTGGAACGAATGGCAGAGGGAGAGGCGCTGCTGGCCTGGCTGGAAGTCGACCTGGATGTCGGATTGCGCTACGCCAAGGGCTTGCTTGTCGCTACAGACCGACGCCTTCTGGCGCGTTCGCCGGGGGAGGCGGGTTGGCAGGAATGGCCCTATCGCCAGGGGTTGCGCCTGGACCACCATGACCATGCCGGTGTCGGCAGCCTGGAATTGCATGACGAGAACGCCCGCTTGGGCGGTTGGCGCTACACGATCGGCAACAACCCGGCAGCGCTACGGCTGGCTGACGCCTTCGAACGACAGCTAGAAAGCAATCTGAGCGGCCGGCCGGTCGAGCGGCCGGAAGATGACGCCTGCCCAAAGTGCGGCGCTTCCCTCGACGGGGAGGGGGAGTGTCCGGTGTGCGCCCGCGAGATCCATGCGCCGCCCTCGACACGCACGCTGCTCAGGCTCGGCCGCTTCGCCAAGCCTTACCGCTGGCCGCTGTTCTGGGGCTTCGCCCTCACTCTGGTGTCGACGGCCGCCGCCATGGTGCCGCCCTACCTGACCATGCCATTGATGGACGATGTGCTGATTCCCTATCAGAACGGCAAGCCCATCGATATCGACCTGGTCATCCTGCTGTTGTCTGGCCTGTTCGGTGCGGCGCTGCTGGCCTGGGGCCTCGGCTGGGCGCGCACCTACATCCTGTCCCTGGTGGCGGAGCATATCGGTTCGGACCTGCGCACGACCACCTTCGAGCACCTCATGGGGCTGTCGCTCGAATACTACGGCGGCAAGCGCACCGGCGACCTGATGGCGCGAATCGGCTCCGAATCGGACCGCATCTGTCAGTTCCTCTCAGTGCAGGTGCTCGACTTCGCCACCGACATGCTGATGATCGCGATGACTGCCGTCATCCTGTTCTCGATCAGCCCATGGCTGGCGCTGGTGACGCTCCTGCCGCTCCCCTTCATCGCCTGGATGATCCAATTGGTGCGAGACAGGCTACGCAACGGCTTCGAGAAGGCCGACCGCATCTGGTCGGAAATTTCCAACGTGCTGGCCGACACCATTCCCGGCGTACGCGTCGTCAAGGCCTTCGCCCAGGAGCGCCGCGAGACCCAGCGCTTCCGCGCCGCCAATGCCATCAACCTGGCGGTAAACGATCGCGTCAACCGCATCTGGTCCCTGTTTTCGCCGACGGTGACTCTACTGACGGAGGCTGGCTTGCTGGTGGTTTGGGCTTTCGGCATCTGGCAGGTGTCGAAGGACCAGATCACCGTAGGCGTGCTGACGGCCTTCCTTGCCTACATCACGCGTTTCTACACGCGGCTGGATTCGATGAGCCGCATCGTCTCGACCACGCAGCGAGCCGCCGCCGGCGCCAAGCGCCTGTTCGACATCCTCGACCATGTGTCGAGCGTGCCCGAACCGGCGAATCCGGTACGCCTGTCCGAGGTGAAAGGGCGCATTGAATTGCGCGATGTCGCCTTCCGCTACGGCAACCGCTCGGTGCTGCGCGGCGTCGATCTCGCCATCGAGCCGGGCGAGATGATAGGCCTGGTTGGCCACAGCGGCTCCGGCAAGACCACGCTGGTCAACCTGATCTGCCGTTTCTACGACGTGACGGAAGGCGCCATCCGTCTCGATGGCGCCGACATCCGTTCGCTGGCGGTGGCCGACTACCGGCGCAACATCGGACTGGTGCTGCAGGAGCCCTTTCTATTCTTCGGCACCATCGCCGACAACATCGCCTACGGCAAGCCGGACGCCACGCGACGGGATATCGTCGCCGCTGCCCGTGCCGCGCACGCGCACGAGTTCATCCTGCGCCTGCCGCAGGGTTACGACTCGCTGGTCGGCGAGCGCGGCCAGGGACTCTCCGGCGGCGAGCGCCAGCGCATCTCGATTGCCCGCGCCCTGCTCATCGATCCGCGCATGCTCATCCTCGACGAGGCCACCTCGTCGGTGGATACCGAGACGGAAAAGGAAATCCAGAAGGCGCTCGACAACCTGGTGCGCGGCCGAACCACCATTGCCATCGCCCACCGCCTGTCTACGCTGCGAAAGGCCGATCGCCTCGTGGTGATGGATCGCGGGCGCATCGTCGAGGTCGGCAACCACGATGCGCTGATGGCGCGCGAGGGCGCCTACTACCGCCTCTACCAGGCGCAGGCGCGCAATGTCGACGTCGAAGAAACGGACGCCGAGTTGCCGCGCTTGGAACATAAGATGAAGGGTCAATGATGGAGGAAGATTTTCAGCTCGCGCGCAACGCCTTCGGCCGGCTGGTGCTGACTGCCGCAGACGGTACGCGATGCGAGGGGATCGTGCCGGTGCGCGCCTTCCCCATCGCCGCGCCCGGCGAAGGCATCGCCCTGGTCGGCCCTGACGGTCACGAGGCCGGCTGGATCGAACGCCTCGACGACTTGCCTGTCGCGCTGCGTCAGCTACTGGAGGAGGAACTCGGCAGGCGCGAATTCATGCCGGAGATCCGCTGCATCCGCTCGGTCTCCAGCTTCGCCACGCCGAGCACCTGGCGGGTCGATACGGACCGCGGCGAAACGAGCTTGGTGCTGTGGGGCGAGGAATTCATCCGCCGCCTCGGCAAGGCCGGCCTGTTGATCGAGGACAGCCATGGCATCCATTTTCTGGTGCGCGACATCAACGGCCTCGACGGCGCCAGCCGCAAGCTGCTAGACAGATTCCTCTAGGCGCGGTGTTGGGTTCTGCCTCTTCCGCTGGCGAGAGGGGTTGTGCGCCCAGTTCTCCCGTCTTTCTTTGAAGCGCCACCGTATCGCAGGAGCTGACTTTCCCCGCCGATCCCGATTCCCGCCGGCGTAATTCTATCGCTTCAGTCGCAACTGGCTTTGCACGCGGCCGGGTCGGCCGCGCAGTTGCCGTCGCCCTGCACCTTGCATTCGGCTTTCGTGCGATGGGTAAAGGCGATGCCCTCCGGATAGCTGCAGACCAGTTGCGTCAGCTTGCCTTTTTTGATTACGGCGATGGCAGAGGGCTTGAGTTTATTCAGCTTGCCTGCCGGCAGGTCGCACGAGAGATAGGCCTGGAAGGCGCCGTCCTTCGATTCCCACAGCGCGACGTTTTTCAGCTTGCGGTAGTTCTGGAAGCTGGTGCAGGTGTCCGTGTCCTTGCCATATAGTCGCGCGTTGTCGCTGCAGTAGCCGGTGAAGGTGTATCTCAGCTCGTCTTCCGAAGGGCAGGTGGCGACCTGCACGGCGGCGGAAAGGTCGGGGCAGGCGAAGGTATCGGCGAGGGCAGGGAGTGCCACCACCAAGAACAGCAGCAGGGTAAGGCAATGCTTCTTCATCGGGATTCCTTTGCATCGAAACAGCCGCCATTTTACATGCGAAAAAAAGCCACCCCGCAAGGTGGCTTTTCCACGAAGCGTGCAATCCTCAGTGACTGGCGGCCTTCTTGTCGAAAAACTGCTCGTCTTCCGTCGATCCCTTGAGGGCGGCGGTGGACGCGTCGCGCTCGATCGTCGTGGTGACGGCATCGAAATAGCCGGTACCGACTTCGCGCTGGTGTTTGACGGCGGTGAAGCCCTTCTCGGCAGCAGCGAATTCGGCCTCCTGCAACTCGACAAAGGCGCTCATCTGGTTGCGGGCGTAGCCGTGGGCCAGGTTGAACATCGAGTAGTTGAGGCTGTGGAAGCCGGCCAGGGTGATGAACTGGAACTTGTAGCCCATTGCACCCAGTTCCTTCTGGAACTTGGCAATGGTGGCGTCGTCCAGGTTCTTCTTCCAGTTGAAGGAGGGCGAGCAGTTGTAAGCCAGCAGCTTGCCGGGAAACTGCTTGTGGATCGCTTCGGCGAATTTCTTGGCGAAGGCGAGATCCGGCTTGCCGGTTTCGCACCACACCAGATCGGCCCAGGGCGCGTAGGCGAGGCCGCGCGAGATGGCCTGGTCGATGCCCGGCTTGGTCTTGTAGAAGCCCTCGACGGTGCGCTCGCCGGTGCAGAACGGTGTGTCGTTGGCATCCACGTCGGACGTCAGCAGGTCGGCGGCCTCGGCGTCGGTGCGGGCGATGACCAGCGTCGGCACGCCCATGACGTCGGCGGCGAGACGCGCGGCGACCAGCTTGGCGACGGCCTCGCGCGACGGCACGAGCACCTTGCCGCCCATGTGGCCGCATTTCTTGACGGAGGCGAGTTGGTCTTCCCAATGCACGCCGGCGGCGCCAGCCTCGATCATGGCCTTCATCAGTTCGAAGGCGTTCAGCACGCCACCAAAGCCGGCTTCGGCGTCGGCGACGATCGGGGCGTAGTAGTCGAGGTAGCCTTCGTCACCAGGGCGCTTGCCCTCGGACCACTGGATCTGGTCGCAGCGCTGGAAGGTGTTGTTGATGCGCTTGACCACCAGCGGCACGGAATTGGCGGGGTAGAGCGACTGGTCGGGGTACATCTCGCCGGCGATGTTGGCGTCGCCCGCGACCTGCCAGCCGGACAAGTAGATGGCCTTCAGGCCGGCCTTGACCTGCTGCATGGCCTGGTTGCCTGTCAGGGCGCCCAAGGCATTGACGAAGGGCTCGTTATTGACCAGGTTCCAAAGTTTTTCGGCGCCGCGGCGGGCCAGGGTGTGCTCGATGGCGAGCGAGCCGCGCAGGCGCACGACGTCTTCCGCCGTGTAGCCGCGCTTGACGTTCTTCCAGCGGGGGTTCTCGGCCCACTCTTTTTTCAGCTTGGCAACTTCGAGTTCGTTGTTCATCGCAATCCTCTTCGTCAATGCTTGGATGTTTGTAAATCAGTCTGGCAAACCGGTCGGCGGAACGGGGTTGGTATCCCGCCGCGCGAACACAGAACAGGCGGATTGCCTGATTGCGTTTCGCGAGAAAAGGAGTATAGAGGGATTTTTGCGAAGCAACAACCAAAAAACGAGTCTTATATATAATTAATTAATCTATTATTTTCAAATAAATGCACAGTATTTACCGTATTATAAAATGATGTTCATGCAGTGAAAAGATATTCATGTTGCGATGCATCATGAGCGGGATTCCCGTAATCCGGGAAGTCGGCTACAGCCTGAGTTCGTCAGGCGATACCAGCACACCGTCGTCGTCCGCATACAGGCAGTGTCCGGGTACGAATGAGATGCCGCCGAACGTCACGGTGACTTCCGCTTCGCCGACGCCTTTCTTGATGCTCTTCAAGGGGTGGGTGTCCAACGCCAGCACGCCGATTTCCATCTCGCCGATGGCGTGCGAGTCTCGGATGCAGCCGTATACGACGATTCCCGCCCAGCCATTCTGCATGCCGAGCCGGGCCAACTGGTCGCCCACCAGGGCGCAACGCATGCTGCCGCCACCATCTATCACCAGCACGCGGGCGTTGCCGGGCAACTCCAGTGCCTTGCGAACAAGCGAGTTGTCTTCGAATAGTTTGAGAGTGGAGATGCGTCCGTGGAAGGTGCTTCGCCCTCCATAGGAATTGAGCATCGGTTCGAGAACGCGCATCTGTCCGGCGCGCACCGTTTCTTCGTACTGGTCACAGAGATCGGCAGTGTGAAAATTCATTCGAGGCTCCGGAAAAAGCAACGGCGGCATGCATGCCGCCGCTGGACCAAGGGTGTTGGGCGTCAGGCGACCGGTTCGGCCACCTCGTCGAACAGCAGCTTCACTTTCCTGTCGCTGTCCAGGTCGATGGTGACACGGCCGCCGCTGGACAGGCGGCCGAACAGCAATTCGTCGGCGAGCGCGGACCGGATGGTGTCCTGGATCAGGCGCGCCATGGGACGCGCACCCATGAGCGGATCGAATCCCGCTTCGGACAGCCAGTCCTTGAGCTTGTCGGTGAAGACAGCCTCGACCTTCTTCTCGTGCAACTGGGCTTCGAGTTGCATGAGAAACTTATCCACCACGCGCAGGATGACCTCGTGATCGAGCGCTGCGAAGGAAATGATGCCGTCGAGCCGGTTGCGGAATTCGGGCGAGAACATGCGCTTGATCTCAGCCATCTCGTCGCCCGCCGCGCGGGAATTCGAGAAGCCGATGCCGCCCTTCTGCAGCATCTCGGCGCCGGCGTTGGTGGTCATGACGATGACGACGTTGCGGAAATCCGTCTGCCGTCCGTTATTGTCGGTCAGCGTGCCGTGATCCATCACCTGCAGCAGGATATTGTAGATGTCCGGGTGCGCCTTCTCGATCTCGTCGAGCAGCAGGACGGTGTGCGGTTTCTTGGTGATGGCCTCGGTGAGTTGGCCGCCTTGGTCGAATCCGACATAGCCCGGGGGGGCACCGATAAGTCGCGACACGGCATGCCGCTCCATGTACTCGGACATGTCGAAGCGCACCAGTTCGATGCCCATGCAGTAGGCAAGCTGGCGGGCGACTTCGGTCTTACCGACGCCAGTCGGGCCTGAGAAGAGAAAACTGCCGATAGGTCTCGTCGGACTGCCCAAGCCGGAGCGCGACATCTTGATTGCCTTGGTCAGCGCTTCGATGGCCTTGTCCTGACCGAACACCACCGACTTCAGGTCGCGGTCGAGATTCTTCAGGGCAGCGCGATCGTCCGACGACACATGCTGCGAGGGCACACGGGCGATCTTGGCGACGATTTCCTCGATCTCGGTCTTGCCGATGACCTTTTTCTGCTTCGACTTGGGCAGAATGCGCTGTGCAGCGCCGGCCTCGTCTATGACGTCGATGGCCTTGTCGGGCAGATGACGATCACCGATGTAGCGAGCGGAAAGTTCGGCGGCGCTGGTGATCGCCTGTGCTGAATATTTGACGCTATGGTGTTGCTCGAATCGCGTCTTGAGCCCCTTAAGGATCGATACAGTCTCCTCGACGGAAGGTTCATTGACGTCGATCTTCTGGAATCGTCTCGACAGGGCGTGATCCTTCTCGAAGACGCCGCGGTATTCGGTGTAGGTAGTCGCGCCGATGCACTTCATCTGGCCGGAGGCGAGCGCCGGCTTGAGCAGATTGGAGGCATCTAGCGTGCCGCCCGAGGCGGCGCCGGCGCCGATGAGGGTGTGAATCTCGTCGATGAAGAGAATGGCGTTGTGGTTGTCAACCAGTTGCTTGAGCACTGCCTTCAGGCGCTGCTCGAAGTCACCGCGATACTTGGTGCCGGCCAGCAGCGCGCCCATGTCGAGGGCGTAGATCTGGGCGTGCGCCAGGATTTCCGGCACGCGGCCCTCGACGATGCGTCGCGCAAGGCCCTCGGCGATGGCCGTCTTGCCGACGCCCGCTTCGCCGACCAGCAGCGGGTTGTTTTTTCGACGGCGGCAGAGGGTCTGTATGACACGCTCGAGTTCCTTGTCCCGACCGATGAGCGGATCGATCTTGCCCATCAGGGCCTGGGCGTTGAGATTTTGCGTGTAATTCTCCAGGGCGCCGCCGGCTTGCGGACTCTCCTGCTCCTGTTCCTGCTGTTCGGCCTCGCTCCGGGGGCCGCCTTGTGCAGGCGCTTTGGTGATGCCGTGCGAGATGAAATTGACGACGTCTAGGCGAGTGATGCCCTGGCGCTGCAGGAAGTAGACGGCGTGCGAGTCTTTCTCCCCGAATATGGCCACAAGGACGTTGGCGCCGGTCACTTCTTTCTTGCCGGAGGATTGGACGTGAAGAATGGCGCGCTGAATGACGCGCTGGAAACCCAGCGTAGGCTGGGTGTCGATCTCGTCGCTGCCGGCAACGGTCGGCGTGTGCTCCGCGATGAAGGCGACCAGTTCCTTGCGCAGTTCCTCGACATTGGCGGCGCATGCGCGCAAGACCTCAGCAGCCGAGGGGTTGTCGAGCAGGGCCAGCAGAAGATGCTCCACGGTGATGAACTCGTGACGCTTCTGCCTTGCCTCGACAAAGGCCATATGCAGACTGACTTCCAATTCCTGCGCAATCATCTCAACTTTCCTCCATCACGCACGCCAGCGGATGCTGGTGCTCTCGGGCGTAACCTGTCACCAGTTCAACCTTGGTGGCAGCGACATCCCGCGGAAAGACGCCGCAGATGCCGACGCCTTCCCTGTGCACTTTGAGCATGATTCGCATCGCTTGTTCGCGACTCATGCCAAAAAAATTTTGCAGCACGACGACCACGAAGTCCATGGGTGTGTAATCGTCATTTAACAGCAAAACCTTGAACAGCGGTGGCGGCTTGGATTTGGTCCGCTCCGCCTCGAGCACCGATTCGCTCTGCTTGCGAGTAGCCATGATCCAATTCTAATCAGAAAAACCGAATCTGCAACACGATGCACGGAGCGGCATTCTCCGCCGGAAGCGAAGCAACGCGCCGATGGAATGAAGAATGTCCTGAGGCGTGCCAAAAAGACACAAATTGCTGTCATGCAGCATGAAAAAACCTTGCAAAACCCTTGACGCGATGTAATTGATTGGCGTAAAAATCCATGCATGTTTGTCACAAAGTCTATGCAATACCGCTGGTTGGACGCTGCGTTTCTTTCCGAATCCCGCTTCATTCCGTGGTTGCCGCGTGCTTTTGAAACAAACATCAGGGGATATTGCCCAGTCAAGACGTTATTTACGGGGGAAGAGTTTCATATGGCAACTGGTACGGTGAAGTGGTTCAACGACTCCAAGGGTTACGGATTCATCACGCCGGATGACGGCAGCGAGGATCTGTTTGCCCATTTCTCGGCGATCCAGATGGGGGGCTTCAAGACTCTCAAGGAGGGGCAGAAAGTCTCCTTCGAGGTGACGCAGGGGCCAAAAGGCAAACAGGCCTCCAATATACAGGCTGCCTGAGCCGACGGTGTGCCGGCGCGAGCTTGGCCCGCAGCCGGTAAATTGCTGAATCATGAAAGCCCGTCCCTTCGCTGGGTGTGGGCTTTTTTTCTTTTATTGCAAACAACAAGGCCGGCATCCGCCGGCCTTGTTGTCGGGAATCCCGGCGGTCAGCCGATGCGTTGCCCCCAGCCGGACTGCTCGACGAGGCGGAACAGGTCCGCCTCGGTCACAATGCCGAGTGGCTGGCTGCCTTCCATGACAACAATGCGCCTAATGCCGTTGTTCATCATCTGCCGCGCGACCTGTGGCAGGGGCGTGTCGCGTGCGCAGGTGATCAGGTAGCGATTGGCGATTTCGTCCACTGTCATGCTGCTCGGCTGACGGTTGGGCACGATGATCTTCCGCAGCACGTCGCGTTTGGTCATGATGCCCCACTCGCCCTCCGCGTTCGGCTCGACCAGGATGGCATTCAGGCCATGTTCGCGCATGACATGCATGGCCGAATCCACCTTTTCCATGCCGCTCACCATCTGGAAGGGGGACATGATATCGCCGACACTGCGCTCCGTCTTCATCGTCAGCCCTCCGCCGGGCCGCCCCAAGGAGGGCTGAAGCCAACAACATGGAAGCTGCGATGCGGCCGAACTGTCATCACCCCTTTCCTCGGGAAAGGGGCCGCGGGATGGGTTCTCATCGCCAGCCTTACATCCTGTCGATCATCGCTTGGCCGAACGCCGAGCACTTGACCTCAGTGGCACCTTCCATCAGGCGCGCGAAGTCGTAGGTGACGATCTTGTCGGCGATGGCAGCTTCCATCGTCTGGATGATGAGATCGGCCGCTTCTTTCCAGCCCATGTGGCGCAGCATCATTTCGGCGGAAAGGATGAGGGAGCCGGGGTTCACGTAATCCTTGCCAGCGTACTTCGGCGCCGTGCCGTGAGTGGCTTCGAAACAGGCGTACTGGTCCGAGATGTTGGCGCCGGGAGCGATGCCGATCCCGCCGACTTGGGCTGCCAGGGCATCGGAGATGTAGTCGCCGTTCAGGTTCAGCGTGGCGATTACGTCGTACTCTGCCGGGCGCAGCAGGATCTGCTGCAGGAAGGCGTCGGCGATCATGTCCTTGATCACGATATCGCGACCCGTCTTGGGATTCTTCAGGGTGCACCACGGACCACCGTCGAGCAACTTGGCGCCGAATTCCTTCTGCGCCACTTCGTAGCCCCAGTCGCGGAAGGCGCCCTCGGTGAATTTCTGGATGTTGCCCTTGTGCACCAGCGTCACCGACTTGCGGTCGTTGTCGATGGCGTACTGGATGGCGGCGCGCACCAGACGCGAGGTGCCCTCGCGCGAGACGGGCTTGATGCCGATGCCGGAGGTATTCGGGAAGCGGATTTTCTTGACGCCCATTTCCTCCTGGAGAAACTTGATCACCTTCCTGCAGTTGTCGGTCTCGGCCTGCCACTCAATGCCGGCATAGATGTCTTCCGTATTCTCGCGGTAGATCACCATGTCGACCTTGCTCGGATCCTTGAGCGGGCTGGGCACGCCCTTGAAATAGCGCACCGGGCGCACGCACTGGTAGAGGTCGAGTTCCTGGCGCAGGGCGACATTGAGCGAACGGATACCACCGCCGACCGGCGTGGTCATCGGGCCCTTGATCGAGACGGAATACTCCTTGAGCAGGCTCAGCGTCTCCTCGGACAGCCAGACGTCGCCGCCGTATTTCTGGGTCGACTTTTCGCCCGCATACACTTCCATCCAGTGGATTTTCTTCTTGCCGCCATAGGCCTTGGCCACGGCGGCATCGACGACCTTGATCATCACCGGCGTGATGTCCACGCCGATGCCGTCGCCTTCGATGTAGGGGATGATCGGATTGTCCGGCACCGGTTGGCCGGGGATGATTTTCTTGCCGTCTTGGGGAATCTTGATCAGAGAACTCGCGCCCATTGCAACTCCATCTAGTAGTGTGAAACGAACATAACAGGCAACTTGGCTGCCCTGGTATCAGCCAGAGCCTACGAGGAACCCCGCCCCAAAGCGGGATCGGGGAGCAGTTGCCATGCCGCGAACCGAAGCGGTGAAACCGGGGCCGTTTCCGGTCGCTGAAACTCCAGAAACCGTAGCCCTGCTTATAAAATATAATTATCCGCCTTTCCGATTCTTTGTGCCAGTTGGACGCCTGCATTGCTGCCACTCTGGGTTTCCCGTTATCCTTTGCAGTGCAACATAATTGATTATTTGGGAAAAAAATGGATATTCCTTCCGGCGAAAACCCGGTCGCCCAGGCGATTGCCCAGAACCTGGTCGAAGGGTTCGACAAGCATTACCGACTTTTCCGGGAAAGCAGTGCTCAGGCCAAACAGCGTTTTGAAACCAGCGACTGGCTTGCGGCGCAGCGCGCCGTGCGCGAGCGCATTGCCTTTTACGATGAGCGCGTCAATGAGACGGTTGGGCTCCTGCAGGACAGGTTTCACGCGGACAAGATCGATACCAATACTTGGCAGCTCGCCAAGCTCCTCTACATAGGGCTGCTCATCAATCACAAGCAGCCCGAGCTTGCGGAAACATTCTTCAATTCCGTTTTCTGCAAAATCATGCACCGCACGTATTTTCACAATGATTTCATTTTTGTTCGCCCCGGCGTCTCGACGGATTTCATCGAGTCGGACCCTCCGGCCTACCGAAGCTATTACCCAAACAAGACCGGATTGCACCAAGTCATCCGCGACATCCTGTACGATTTCGACTGGCAATGCCCATTCGAAGACATAGAACGGGATGTGGACCGCGTCATCCGTGCCGTCGTCCTGCAGATGGGCGGAAAACTAGTTTCCGCCGAGGCCAACTTCCAGGTGCAGGTCCTGAATTCGGCCTTCTACCGGAACAAGGCTGCCTACATCGTCGGCAAGGCCATCAACGGCGACTACGAGTATCCATTCGTCGTGCCGATCCTGCATGATTCGAACGGCCGGCTTTTCATCGATGCCATCCTGCTCGACCCCGCGCAGATCCGCACGCTCTTCAGCCTCAGCCGAGCCTACTTCATGACTGACATGGAGGTGCCGTCCACCTATGTCAAATTCCTATCCAGCCTCATGCCGCACAAGCCCGAGGCGGAGTTGTACACCATGCTCGGCCTAGCCAAGCAGGGAAAGACCATGTTCTATCGGGACCTCATGCATCACCTGACGCATTCACAGGATGAGTTCATCGTTGCTCCCGGCATCCGCGGCCTTGTAATGGCCGTGTTCACCCTGCCGTCCTTTCCCTATGTCTTCAAGGTCATCAAGGATGTCTTTGCGCCACCCAAGGAAGTCGACCACGCTACGGTCAGGGCCAAGTACCTGCTGGTGAAACAGCACGACCGCGTTGGCCGCATGGCGGATACGCTGGAGTTCTCGGACGTCGCCTTGCCCAAGGCGCGCTTCAGCCAGGAACTCGTCGAGGAACTGCGGCGCGAATGCCCCGCGCTGCTTGAGGAGGACGAAAGCGACATCGTCATCAAGCATGTCTACATCGAACGGCGCATGAAGCCGCTGAATCTCTACCTCGATAGCGCCAATGATGAGAGGCGCGAGAACGCAGTCATGGAGTATGGCAATGCCATCAAGGAGCTGGCCTACGCCAATATTTTCCCTGGTGACATGCTATTCAAGAATTTTGGCGTGACGCGCTTCGGGCGCGTGGTGTTCTACGATTACGACGAAATCGAATACATGACGGACTGCAACTTTCGCCGCATACCCGAAGCGCCCAATCCGGAGGCGGAAATGTCTGGAGAACCCTGGTATTCCGTGGCGCGTACCGACGTTTTTCCCGAGGAATTCGGTACCTTCCTCCTCGGCAATCCGGAAACACGACGGGTGTTCATGAAGCATCACGCCGATTTGCTGGAGCCCGAGTTCTGGCAAAAGACCAGGCAGAAAATCCTGGATGGTTTCGTTCCCGATTTCTTTCCGTATCCGGAAGAGGTGCGATTCTGCAATCTGGTACCTGAGGATGCGGGGCGGGAACCGGAAGCCCGTGCGATCGAGACGGCGTGAGCCGGCTCGTCTTCTTCAACAAGCCCTACGGTGTCCTTAGCCAGTTCACGCCTGAAGCAGGACATCGCTGCCTTGCGGAGTTTATTCCCATTCCGGGAATCTATGCGGCCGGCCGGCTCGACGTTGACAGCGAAGGTCTGCTGTTGCTGACCGATGACGGCCGCCTGCAGAAGCGCATCGCCGATCCGCAACACAAGTTGCCGAAGATCTACTGGGCGCAAGTGGAAGGCGAGCCGACAGACGAGGCCCAGCGTCAGCTAAGCCAGGGTGTGGATCTCGGCGATTTCGTCACCCGGCCATGTAAAGTGGTGGGCATCGACGAGCCCGACGGCCTGTGGCCTCGTGATCCGCCGATTCGGCAGCGCAAGCTCATTCCGACTGCCTGGCTGGAGATCGTGCTGCTCGAGGGCAAGAACCGCCAAGTCAGGCGCATGACCGCCAAGGTGGGTTATCCAACCTTGCGTCTGGTGCGTGCCGCAATTGGGCCTTATTCCCTGGATGGACTGCAGCCGGGCGAGTGGCGCGAGGCGGACGCGACACTTGATTGACATGTATCAATGTGACTTTCGTCAAGGTTTTCAGAATTGAAACTTGAAGATTGCTCAGCTCTTACGCCGGCATGCCTACGCCTGAATCTCGCTCCAAACTGTTTGCAATCGTTGTTTTTTGCCAGGTGCTGGGGACAGGGGCGGCAGGGGCGCAGGACGGCCGTGTCGTTGCCGGGCTGGCGCCGCAGGCCCGTCCCGAGGGTGCGCCGGTCCTTGCCGCATTTTCACAATCGGCTGACTGGCGTGACAGGGCGTTGAGCGGAGTGAACAAACCACATCCTCCGGGGCTCGCCTTTCTGAGCAGTCAGGGCGCCTGGTATACGCCGTTCATCCATTCTGGGATGACAGGACCCTATGATTTGCGCGGGTGGCATGTTCGCGACAAGGAGGTCGCCGGGGTGCGACAGGCAGGCGACAAATGAAGCAGGCACTCGGCGCCGTGATGCTGGTCGCTGCCGTGGCAGTGGGCTTCATCGCGTGGATCGCCGGCGACGTGTCGCCGCGCGCGGCATTCGTGCCCCATGACGAACCGTCGCAGGCCGCCGAGCCCGACTACCTGCGCGCCATCTACAGTCCGCTGCATTTCCGTCCGGCAATCGAGTCGGCGACCGACGAGCAGTGCCTGGCCTGTCATAGCGAAGTGCTCGATGACAGAGTGCGCGATGCTGCGCCAGCAGGTCTGAAGACCGAACGCATGCTCGCCTGGTATCAGCGGACGCCAACCTATTCCGGCGAACAGGATACCTTTCATCGTCGTCATCTCGCCACGCCGCTGGCGAAGCAGTGGATGAAGCTTCAGTGCAATACCTGCCACCAGGGCCACGACCCGCGCGAGGAAGCGCAAGGCGCCGCCGCGGACTCGGCGCAGCAGGATGATGTGGGATTTACCCTGAGGAAGCAGGTGAATCCGGAAACCGTCTGCCTGAAGTGCCACGGCGAATTTCCCTGGCAGTTGATGGGCCTGCCTGGCCCTTGGGAGGAGCACAAGGCTGCATTCGGCGACAACTGCCTGACGTGCCACGTCGCGATCCGCACGAAGCGGCACGAGGTGGCGTACCTCAATGCGCCGGCGATCGAGCAGGCCGGCAAGGATGGCGGCGACGCCTGCCACGGCTGCCACGGCGGGCGCAGTTGGTACCGTATCAGCTACCCATACGCACGCACCCCCTGGCCGGACATGCCGGCCGAAGTGCCGGAATGGGCGAGAAACCGCCCGATTCAATCCGAGGCGCGCTTCCTCAAGAGCGAAGTGCAAGGAACCCGTCCATGAGCGCTCGCGACAAGAACGACGTCCCAAACCTTCCCCTGAATCCGCAGAGGCGCAGCTTCCTCAAGACGGCCGCGGCGGGCAGCGCGATCGCCGCGGCCGGCGGTCTGACGGAACTGACTTTCGGCGGCAAGGATGCCCAGGCCCACGCCTACGAGCCCTATCCCACCGACGATCATCTCACCACCGTGGTGACGAGCTGCGACCACAACTGCGGCTCGCGCCACATGCTGGTGGCTCACAAGAAGGGCGACGTCATCGTTCGCCTGTCGACGGACAACGGTGCCTACCAGGAGGGGGGCGCCTTCGGTTTCGAGTCCGAAAAGGTGCCGCAACTCAGGGCCTGCCTGCGCGGCCGCTCTTATCGCGCCCGCATATATTCGCCGGAGCGGCTGCTCTACCCGATGCTGCGCGTGGGCGAGCGTGGGGAGGGCAGGTTCAAGCGGGTGTCGTGGGACGATGCGCTCGACTTCATCGCTAAGAAGATGATCGAGTTGAAGAGCAAATATGGCCCGACGGCGATCCTCGACCAGGCCTATGCCGGCACGTCCTACTGCGTGCTGCACAAGTCGGACCAGATCGAGGGATTGCTGGCGCGCTTTCTCGGCATGTTCGGCTGCCGCACCAATTCCTGGTCGGTGCCTTCCTACCAGGGCACCACCTTCTCCAGCCGCATGACCTTCGGCACCATCGAGGACGGCAACGAGGACGACGCCTTCGCCCACTCGAAGCTGATCATCATGTGGGGCTGGAACCCTGCCTACACCTTCCACGGGGGCAACACCTTCTATTACATGCGCCTGGCCAAGCAGCGCGGCTGCAAGTTCGTGCTGGTCGATCCGCAGTACACCGATTCGGCGGCAAGCTACGACGCCTGGTGGATTCCCATCAAGCCCAACACGGATGCTGCCATGCTGGCAGGCATGGCTCACCACATTTTTTCGAACAATTTGCAGGACCAGAAGTTCATCGACAAGTTCGTGCAGGGCATGGATGCGGGCACCCTGCCGGACTGGGCCAAGGGCCGGGAAAGCTTCAAGGACTACATCCTCGGCAAGAACGACGGCACGCCGAAGACGCCGGAGTGGGCAGAGAAGATTTGCGGCGTGCAAGCCGCCGACATCAAGAAGCTCGCGCAGATGTACGCAACGACCAAGCCGGCGGCGCTGAAGGCCTCCTGGGCGCCGGGACGGGCCGCCTATGGTGAACAGTACAACCGCATGGCGGCGGCCGTGCAGGCGATGACGGGAAACATCGGCGTCCTCGGCGGCTGTGCGGAGGGCGTCGGCAAGGGCTGGCACGCCGAGAGCGTGGCCTACCCTTATGACGAGTACGCCAATGTCTGGTATGCCTCGATCAAGTCCGATCGCTGGGCGCACTGCGTGCTGAACTACCCGAACGTCAGGCGCGAGGAGATCGGCCTGTGGCCGCGCACGGACAAGCTCGACGGCGCGATTCCCAACATCAAGGCGATCTGGTGGCACGGCTCGGACTGGTTCAACCAGCTCACGAACGTCAACAAGGAAATCGAGGCGGTGAAGAAGCTGGAGTTCATCGTCTGCCAGGATTCCACCATCACGCCTTCCGGCCTGTGGGCCGATGTGCTGCTGCCCATCGCGACGCATTTCGAGCGTCACGGTGTGGCGCTGCCCTGGTACAAGGGCCATTACTACATTCATCGACCCAAGGCGATCGAGCCGCTCGGCGAATCGAAGACCGATTTCCAGGTGTTCACCGAGCTGGCCTGGCGGCTCGAAAAGCTCGATCCGTCGCTCAAGGATTTCGGCAAGCGCTACAATCCGCGCGCCGGGCGCGACTACTTCGACAACCCGGATGCAGTCGACGAGGCCTATCTCACGGCGTGGTGGAAGAAGGTGCAGGACCACCAGGGCGTGAAGATGTCCTGGGAGGAATTCAAGCGCCGCGGCATCTACAAGTTCCAGTTCGACCGGCCGTTGGTCGCGTTCCGTGAGCAGATCGAGCAGGGAAGACCGTTTCCGACGCCTTCCGGCAAGATCGAAATCCTTTCGACCACGCTGGCCAGGGTGACCGACTGGACCAAGACCCAGTATGGCTACCCCATCCCCGAGATACCGAAATGGATCGAGCCCTTCGAGTCGCTCAACCATCCGCTTGCGAAAATCTACCCCTTCCACATGATCACGCCGCATCCGCGCTGGCGCACCCATTCGATTTTCCACAACATCCCCTGGTTGCGCGAGACCTTCCAGCAGGAGATCACGCTTAACGCCGCGGACGCGAAGCGCCTCGGCATCCGCACTGGCGATATGGTCGAGGTGTGGAACGGGCGCGGCCGCATCGTGCTGCCAGCCTACGTCACCGAGCGCTGCATGCCGGGCGTGGTGGTGGTGTTCGAGGGCGCCTGGATGGACCGCGACAAGAACGGCGTCGATCGCGCCGGCAACCCGGATTTTCTCACTCTGGACGACCCCTCACCCGCTGGCGCCTTCGCCTACAACACCATCCTGTGCAATGTGAAGAAGACGCAGCTGGCGCACAAGCCGGGTTGGGATGCCGAAGCCACTTCGCGCTCGCACGTTTTCCGCCGGGACTACTGACATGGCGAAAAAATTGGATCGCGCCGAAGTCAAAAAGGCCCTGGAGCGCAAGGTCGCGCAGACCTACAGGCCGGTCAGGCCGAAGACTCAGCTGGGGTTCATCCACCACAACGTCGATTGCATCGGCTGCCGTGCCTGCGAGATTGCCTGCAAGGACAAGAACGGCCTCCCGCCCGGGCCGCGCTTCCGCCGCGTCATGTACATCGAGGGCGGCACATTCCCCGACGTGTACGCCTACAAGGTGAACATGTCCTGCAACCACTGCGCGGCGCCGGCATGCCTGCCGACCTGCCCTTCCGGCGCGATCTGGAAGCGGGAAGACAACGGCGTGGTGGATATCGATTCGACCCTGTGCATCGGCTGCCGCCGCTGCGAGGCGGCCTGTCCTTATGGCGCGCCGCAGTGGGATCCGGTTGAGAAGACCGTCAAGAAGTGCAATATGTGCATCGATGAACTTGAGGCCGGACGCAAGCCCTACTGCGTCATGGCCTGCATGATGCGCGTGCTCGACATCGGGCCGATCGACGAACTGGCCGCCGGTACCTGGAAAACGACCGCGCTGGGGCCGAACGACAAGCCCGTGCGCCAAGTGAGGAATATGGCGAATCCGGAACTGACCGGCCCCTCCATCGTCTTCATCCCGCACAGCAAGGGCAGGGTGGAAGGCAAGCCATGAATCACTTGCCACGCGAGATGGTCGATGCACTGGCGGACGACGCCGAGGCGCTTGCCGCACTGCACGACCGAGAGTTGAACGCGGAACTGCTCGTCACGCTGCGGGATATCGGCTTCCCGCACAATCTCGGCCTGCTGCCGACCGGTGAGCGGGCGGAGGAAGTGTGGCGGCTGATGGCGGCCGCACTGCCGCAGGCGCCGGATCCCATGACGCTCGAACAGCTTGCGGTCGATTACGCCGCCATCTACCTTACTGGCGCCTATGGCGCCTCGCCCTGCGAGTCGGTATGGACGGACGACGATCATCTTGCCTGCCAAACGGCCATGTTTGCGTTGCGCGAAGTCTATGCGGCGGCGGGACTGGCGGCTGAGGACTGGCGGCGGCGGTCGGACGATCATCTTGTTTTGCAATTGCTCTATATCGCCCATGCCTTGCGGCGGGCGGGGGGGGCCGACGAACTGCGCCTGCTGGCGGCCATGATGGATGAGCACCTGCTGCGCTGGCTACCGGATTTCGCCGCGCGCGTGGCATCGCGCAGCGAGACGCCCTTCTACGCCGTACTGGCGGGACTGACTTTGGCCTGGTGCGAGCAGGTGCGCGACCTGTTCGCCGAGCGGCTGGGCGAACCCCGGCCGGCGCACAAGGATATCGAGGCGCGCGTCAAGCCGCCGCGCGTCGAAACCGCACCGCTTGCCTACATGCCGGGCGCGTCGCCAAGCTGGTAAGCTGTCGCGCTGAATGAACACGACGCCTGCGATATTCCTGCGTTTCATTCCTGTCGCGCTGGCCTTGCTGGCGAGCGGTGTGCTGCGTGCTGCCCCGATCATCGAGCTGTCCGCCGGCATGCATCGCATCGAGGCCGAGGTGGCGAGCAACGCCGGCGATCGTGCCACCGGCCTGATGCATCGCCCGTCGATGCCCGCTCATCGCGGCATGCTGTTCGTCTTCCCCGAAGCCGGCGTGCAGTGCTTCTGGATGAAAAACACCCTGATCCCTCTCAGCATCGCCTTCCTTGACGACGACGGTCGCATCGTACAGATCGCCGATATGCAGCCGCAGTCCCTTGACAACCATTGCTCAAGCAAGCCCGTGCGCTTCGCGCTGGAAATGAATGCCGGCTGGTTCAAGAGTCGCGGTCTTGCGGCCGGCGCAAAGATCAACGGCATCGGCAAGGCGCCGGCAGGACAATAGTCAGCCTCTGGAGGACGGCGGTACTTCTGTACCGCTGCCTGAAGGGTCGTAACCGGGCAGTGAGCGCACGGCCCGGCGGAACCCGTTCCCCTTCAACAAAGTGAGCAAGGATTCCAAGGCCGGTTGGCGCAGCAGTTCGCGCCGCGTCACAAGGAAATAATCCTCCCTCAGCAACGGCACGAAGCCCAGGCCGAACTGGCTGGCTGCTGCTTCCACGCCGAGGCCCGCATCGGCATGGCCGCTGGCGATCATTGCCGCAACCGCAGAGTGGGTCAGCTCCACGTCGTCATAGCCTGCAATCGCGCGCGCCGCAATGCCGTTTTCGCGCAGCATCCAGTCGAGCAGCAGGCGTGTGCCGGCGCCGGCCTGCCGGTTGAGAAAACGCACATTCGGCTTTGCCAGGTCGCCCACCTTGCGCAGTTTTTTCGGATTTCCAGGGGCGACCATGATGCCCTGAGTGCGTTTTGCCAGTTGGATCAGCACATGCTGCCGTGGTCTGAGGTATGGCCTGTACTGCTGCCAAAGCGTAACGCCTGCGGCGCCTTCAGGGCAGTGGAAGCCGGCTATTTCGCAGCGGCCCTCGGAAAATGAAGCCAGGCTTTCCAGGCTGCCGTGGAACTTCAGATCTATGGGCTGCTCCTGCTTTGCCATGCGCGCGGGCAGCAGTGCCAGAGCCAAGTCGTGGCTGGCATGCATGCGGGGAATCGCGCGTGCTGGGGTGGCCGCTTCGGCCAGTCCTTGTGCCATCTGTTCAGCCGCGGCGGCAAGTTGGGGCGCAATGCCCTCCCGGATTTGCGTATCGAGTTCGAGCAGGCGGATGGCGAATGGCGTCAGGCGCGTGCCCAGGCCGCGAGCCGGAATCAGCAGCGGGTGGCCGAAATTAGCCTCCCAGCGCGCCAGCATGCCCCAGGCATTGCGGTAGGAAATGCCTGCTTCGCGTGCGGCTGAGGCGATCGAGCCGGTGCGCCGGACGCGTTCCAGCAGGCCGAGCAGCCTCGCTTCCTCAGGCTGTACCGGATTGATGCCAAAAGTCCAGTTGCAGGCCAGCGATAGCCCCTTTATGTCATCTATCGACATATTTGTGTCTCCAGCAATTCTGTCTATTGTAATTGCCGGTTGATGCAGCGCTATATGCAATTCGATGCATATCAGATTGGCGGCAGACCTGTCCAACACACAACAAGGAGATTCGCCTCATGCAACGTTCAAGGCTTTGGTTTGGCTTGCTGCTCGGTTCCCTGATCGCAGCGGTTCAGCCCGCGCTGGCGCGCGACATCCGCCTGTCCACCACAACCAGCACGGAAAATTCCGGCCTGCTCAAGGTGCTCCTGCCAGCCTTCGAGAGCAAGCATGGCGTCAAGGTGCATGTCATCTCGGTCGGTACCGGCAAGGCGCTTGAATTGGGCAAGAATGGCGATGTCGATGTCGTGCTGGTGCATGCCAGAAAGGCAGAGGACAAGTTCGTCGCCGACGGTCATGGGGTGAATCGTCGCGACGTGATGTACAACGACTTCATCCTGGTCGGCTCACAGGAGGATTCGTTGGGTTTGCGCGGATCGCGCGATGTCATCGCGGCCTTCCGCAGGCTGGGAGAGGGTCGTGCCAAGTTCATTTCGCGCGGCGACAACTCCGGCACGGATGTGATGGAGAAATCCTATTGGAAGGAGGCAGGCATAGCGCCCAAGGGCGCGTGGTTCGTCTCGGCCGGCCTTGGCATGGGCGAAGTGCTGACCATGGCGGGAGAGATGAAAGCCTATACCCTGAGCGACCGTGCGACCTACGGGGCCTATCGTGCCAAGACCGGTCTGGAGATACTCGTGCAGGGAGATCCAAAAATGTACAACCCCTACGGCATCATCGCCGTCAGCCCGAAGAAATATCCTGACATCAATTACGAAGGCGCAATGAAGTTGATCGAGTGGATGACTTCGCCGGAGGGCCAGAACCTCATCGCCGGCTTCAAGGTCAATGGCGAACAGCTGTTCTTTCCGAGTGCGGTGAAATGAAGCCCGCAGCAGAATGGACGAGGCTTGGACGTATGGTGCGCTTGTCGTTGGTCTGCGCCGTACTATGCGGCACTCATGCAACAGCCGGGGCGGCGGATGCTGTGAAGTACGGTGAAGGCCGGAACAGCTTTGTCCTGGCGACAGGCAGCCCTGGGGAACTCGGTCTGCTCAAAGTGCTGGGCGAGGCCTTTGCTTCCCGCGAGCAGGCCAGCATGAAATGGATGAAGGCAGGCACTGGTCAGTCGCTCAAGCTGCTGCGTGAGAAACAGGTCGATATGGTTATGGTCCACGCGCCCGGCGGCGAGGAGAAAGCCATCAAGGAAGGCTGGGCAACGCAGCGTACGCTGATTGGCTCAAACGAGTTCTACATCGTCGGTCCGGGAGACGATCCGGCAAAAGTCGCCACGGCGGGAAGCGGTGCGGAGGCATACCGGCGAATTGCCCGCGCCGGCGCCAAATTCGTTTCACGCGGTGACAATTCCGGCACGCATCAAAAGGAGATGCAGATATGGTCTGCCGCAGGCACAAAGCCTGAGGGTATCTGGTACATCGTCACGAAGGACTTCATGACGGCAAGTCTCATGCGGGCTAACGCCGAGGGGGCCTACTTCATGACCGACAGCAGTACCTGGGTGGCGGAGAAGTCCAAAGCGACTCGCCTGCGCGTCCACCTGCGCGGCGATAAGGCGCTGGTCAACACCTACCATGCCTTGGCTGCGCCCGAAGGCGCTACCCCAGGTCGTGAAACCGCGGTGAAATTCATTCGCTTCGTGGCCTCGCCGGAAGGGCAGCGCATCATCCAGGAGTTTGGCAGGGAGCGTTACGGTGAGGCGCTTTACAACGATGCTGTGTACGCGAGACCGTTTGTCGACTGATAATCATGGTGCACAAACGACAACGGCCCGCTTTCGCGAGCCGTTGTCGTTCAGACTGCTAAATTACTCATGCTGCGAAATTTTTCGCCGCGAAATCCCAGTTGGCCAGATTGGCGAGATAGGTTTCGACGAACTTCGGCCGGGCGTTGCGGTAATCGACGTAATAGGCATGCTCCCAAACGTCGATGGTGAGCAGCGCCTTGTTCTCAGTGGTGAGCGGAGTGGCGGCGTTGCTGGTGTTTACGATATCCACCGAGCCATCCGGCTTCTTCACCAGCCAGGTCCAGCCCGAACCGAAGTTGCCCACGGCCGAGGTCTGGAAAGCCTTCTTGAATTCGTCGAATGAGCCCCACTTCTTGCTGATGGCGTCGGCCAATGCGCCGCTCGGTGCGCCGCCGCCGCCGGGTTTCATGCAGTTCCAGAAGAAAGTGTGGTTCCACACCTGGGCGGCATTGTTGAACAGGCCGCCCGAGGCCTTCTTGATGATGTCATCGAGTCCGGCGTTCTCGTACTCGGTGCCCTTGATCAGGTTGTTGAGGTTGGTGACATAGGCCTGATGGTGCTTGCCGTAGTGGTATTCGAAAGTTTCCTTCGATATGTGCGGCGCGAGCGCGTCCATGGCATAGGGCAGTGCGGGGAGGGCATGTTCCATTGTTATCTCCTGTTAGTCAGAATGAGCAAATTCCCGACTATTTTAGTCGGAATAGGTTTATTTGGCAATATTTGCACGCTCAATTATCACTCAGCCGCGTGACAAGTGCGTCGGCCTCGCCTTGGCCGAAGGACAGATGCAAGGCGTCGCCTGTCGCGAGTTGTGACGCGCCATGGACGATGCTGCCGTCGGCTTTGCGGGCTAAGCTGTAGCCCCGCTGTAGCACGGCCCGGGGGTTGAGATGGTCGAGGCTGGCGGCGAGATTGAGCAGGCGATTCCTGAATCGGGAAAGAACGTTTTCGACTGACAGGTGCATTTGCGCGGCGCGTTCATTCAGGTCACGCTGCGCATGGCGCAAGTCCGGGCGATGGCGTGTGAAACGCGTCTGAAGCTGCTGTAAGTCGATATGGTTCGAACCAATCCGATGCCGCATACCGGCGCTGAGACGCGTGGCAAGGTGGGCCGCTTCGGCGCGCAATCTTCCCAGTCGCTCGCCGGGGTGGGTCAGCTGGCGTGACAGCAGGTCAACGCGCTGCATGCGGGCCTGAAGCAGGTGCTGCATGTTCGCGCGCATTGCGGAGGCCAGGCGGGCCAGTTCGGCCTGCGCCTCGACGTATCCGGCGCTGGCCAGTTCGGCGGCCGCAGTAGGCGTAGCGGCGCGGCAGTCGGCTGCAAGATCGGCTATCGTGGTGTCAGTTTCATGGCCGATGCCTGTGATGACCGGAATGCGGCAGGCATCTATGGCACGCACAACGCCCTCCTCGTTGAAAGCCCACAGGTCCTCGATGCTGCCGCCGCCGCGAGCAACGATGAGGAGATCGCATTCGCCGTGGCCCGATGCTTCGAGAATCGCCTGTGCAATGTTGGCGGCGGCGGGTTCGCCCTGAACCAGCGTCGGGATAATCAGCACGGGCAGTTGCGGTGCACGACGCGCCAGGGCAGCCAGGATGTCCTGCAGCGCAGCGGCCTGCAGCGAGGTCACGATTCCCACGCGGCGCGGAAAGCGAGGCAGAGGTAGCCTGCGCTCCGGCGCGAAAAGACCTTCGTTCTCGAGTTTTTCGCGCAGACGGGCGAAGGCCTCGAACAGAACGCCGATGCCGGCATGGTGCATGGATTCGATGTTGAGCTGGAAGCCGCCGCGCGCTTCATACAGGGTGACCAGGGCGCGCGTCTCGACACGCATGCCATCTTGAATCCGAAAGGGCAGCAGTTGGGCCCGATTGCGGAACATGACGCAATCGACCTGTGCACTGTCGTCCTTGAGCGCGAAGTAGACATGGCCTGAGGCCGGGCGGCGCAAGTTCGAGATTTCGCCAGCCACCCAACTTAGCGGAATGTGCCCTTCCAGGACTTGGCGTGCCATGCGATTCAGTGCGGAGACGCTGAGGATTTCTTCGCCGGAGGCAGTCTGATGATCTGATTTTTCAGGCATTCGACGATTCTAGCCGAGGCTCCTTATATCTTTCGTTATCAACGGAGTCGGCTAGCGGAGCCTTCGCAGGAGAATTTGCGTAATGCATTGATACGTATGGTTAATATTTCTAGCTTCATTTTGCATCGAAGTAAGAAAAAGTCTTACGGGAAGACGACTTACTCAAAGCACCCACGCTTAATTCACATACTTATCCACAACTTTTGTGGATAAAGAAATTGTCGTTGTGCGACGACGCCGTACTTAGGTTGTTCTTGCCGAAACCGGATCACCCATATAAAGTTCGCGGTTACTCGAAAAACAACGGGAGCCTTGCGTGTTCGCCATCATCCAAGCTGCGGGCTGGCCCATCTGGCCGCTTCTGCTCGCCTCGATCCTCGCCGTCGCCTTCATCATCGAGAGGTCGATTGCGTTGCGTCGGAGCAAAGTTGTGCCGGAAGGATTGCTGCAAAGCATTGTGGCCGAATATAGACAGGGTGGCGCAAGCGAAGAGATGATTCAACGCATTGCACGACACTCCCCCTTGGGCCGGGTGTTGTCGGCGGGCCTGCGCAATGTAAAGAGCACCCGCGAAGCGATGAAGGAGTCCATCGAAGAAGCCGGTCGCGGCGTCACGCATGAGTTGGAGCGTTTCCTGACCAGCCTGGGCACCATCGCGTCGATTGCGCCGCTGATGGGCCTGTTCGGCACCATCGTGGGGATGATCGAGATTTTCGGGGCGCAAAGTCCGGCGACGGCGAACCCGCAACAACTCGCCCACGGCATCTCGATCGCGCTCTACAACGCAGGGTTCGGCATTCTCATTGCGATTCCCGCCATGATCTTCTATCGGCACTTCCGGGCGCTGGTAGACAGCTTCGTCGTCGAGATGGAGCAGCAGGCAGTCAAGCTCGTCGAACTGGTGCACGGTCAGCGAGCGGGTTGAGGCGGAATCGGGCATGAACTTCCAGCGCGGGCGTTTCCGAGAGGAACCGGAAATCAACTTGATCCCGATGATTGATGTGCTGCTTGTGATTCTCATCTTCCTGATGATCACGACGACATACTCCAAATTCTCCGGACTGGAGATCAACCTGCCCACTGCGGATGCGACCCAGACTCAGGACAAGCCAAATGAAATCAATGTCGTGGTGAGCGCCAGCGGTGACGTGATGGTCAACCGTATCGCGGTCGGTGCCAAGGATGTCGAGGCCATTGGCGTGGCATTGCGCCGCGCGGGCGGTAGCGAGAAAGAACCGGTGGTGGTGATCAATGCCGATGCCAAGGCGGCGCACCAGAGCGTGATCGACGTCATGCAGGCGGCGCAGCAATCGGGCTACAGCCATATCTCGTTTGCCACCCAAAATCCATCACGCTAGCAAGTTCCCGGCAGTATCATGCGCCACACGCTTGCGTGTGGCGTTTTAGTTTCGGCACAGTGCCCGCTCACACAGGCATTCATATACCTTCCTTGATACCTTAGGCAGGACAGTCATGGGGTTGAAGCAACGAATCTCTGAGAGTTGGCAGGAGCGAGGCATTCTTGCTGTCCTGCTGTTGCCACTCGCAATGGTGTTCGCGCTGACGGTCAATCTGCGTCGGCTGGCGTATCGCCGAGGCTTGCTTGCATCCGTCAAGTTGCCGATTCCAATGGTGGTCATCGGCAATATCACCGCAGGCGGCAGCGGCAAGACGCCGCTGGTGCTTTATCTCGCGAGAGAGTTGTCCGCGCGCGGCTGGCGGCCAGGTATCGTTAGCCGCGGATACGGCGGCAGCGCGCAGGACGTCCAGGCGGTATCGCCCGCGAGTGCTGCAGGCCTTGTTGGCGACGAGCCTTTGTTGCTGGCGCGACGGGCGGGCTGCCCGGTCTTTATCGGACGGGACCGCGTTGCAGCGTCGCAGGCGCTATTGAGTGCGCACCCCGGCTGCAATGTGCTACTCGCCGACGACGGACTGCAGCATAAGCATCTGGCACGGGACATCGAGATCGTCGTCATCGATGAACGCGGGATTGGCAATGGCTTGCCGCTGCCTGCCGGACCCTTGCGCGAGTGCCCGGCACGCATTGCCGAAGCGGATGCCCTGGTGCTGAACGGCGAAGCGTCCGTTCCGGAGGCGGCGCGACCGCGGCAGGTTTTCAATATGCACCTTGCCGGCGATCGTTTCAGCAATTTGCATGATCCGCAACGCACCTGTAGCGTAGCCGATTTACACGGGCTGCGATTGCATGCGCTGGCGGGGATCGGAAATCCCCTGCGTTTCTTTCAGCAACTTGAGCGGATGGGTCTGCAGGCGGTGCCTCATGCATTTCCAGACCATCATGACTACCAGCCGTCCGATCTGGCATTCGCAGGCGCCGACGCTCTGCTGATGACCGAGAAAGATGCGGTAAAATGCCAAGCCTTCGCGCCGCCGGAAACCTGGGTGCTTCCGGTCGAGGCGCAGTTGGATCCCGATCTTGCGCAATGGCTGGTGGAGAATCTCAATGGATGCCAGACTGCTTGAAATACTCGTCTGTCCGGTCTGCAAAGGGCCGCTCAATTTCCGCAAGGTCGACCAGGAACTGGCGTGCAAGGCTTGCAAGCTGGCTTATCCAGTACGCGATGACATCCCTGTGATGCTGGAAGAGGAAGCGCGTCAGTTGAGCCACGAAGAAGCGGCAGGCTGAACGTCCGCCGCGGGTGGAAGAGGATACGGTGTCGTTCAAGGTCGTCATCCCCGCCCGTTTTGCTTCCAGCCGGCTTCCCGGCAAGCCGCTGGCCGATATCGCCGGCAAGCCCATGGTGGTAAGAGTCGCCGAGCGTGCTGTGAAGAGTGGCGCGACGGAAGTGCTTGTTGCGACGGATCACGCCGAAGTTCGCGCCGCGGTCGAGCAACATGGCTATCGCGCAGTAATGACCCGCGCCAATCATGCTAGCGGAACGGATCGCATTGCTGAAGTGGCTGCCACTCAGGGCTGGTGCGACGATGTCATAGTGGTTAACGTTCAGGGCGACGAACCGCTCATCGAACCGGGACTGATCGATCAGGTTGCCCGGGAACTGGAGCGTGATGCCGACGCTTCCGTGGCGACGGCATGCCACTCCATCAGGCTCGTCGAGGAATTTCTCAATCCCAACGTGGTCAAGGTGGTGTGCGATGCGCATGGCCGTGCCCAGTATTTCAGTCGGGCGCCGATTCCTTGGCCACGCGATGCCTTCGTGCTCGGTCAGCACCGTCTACCGGAAGGACTGGGGGCCAAGAGGCACATCGGCATTTACGCCTATCGGGTCGCATTCCTGCGTCGGTACGGCGCACTCGGCCCTTCTCCGCACGAAATGATGGAGTCGCTCGAACAGTTGCGCGTGCTTTGGCACGGGTTTCGTCTGCGTGTCGCGGATGTGGCAAGCGCTCCTGAACCGGGAGTTGATACAGCCGAAGATTTGGCGCGTATACGTTGTAAGTTTGACGTAAGCAAGGATTAGCGGTACCTTATTGAACTCGGAAATAATCCGAGAAATCATATAGTTAGATAAGTTTTCCTTGGGAGGGTAGTCATGAAATTAATCCTGCTTGGCGCGCCAGGCGCTGGCAAAGGAACGCAGGCCGCATTCATCACTGAAAAATACGGCATTCCCCAGATTTCCACCGGTGACATGTTGCGCGCTGCCGTCAAGGCCGGTACGCCGCTTGGGCTTGAAGCAAAGAAGGTGATGGATGCCGGTCAGTTGGTCTCGGACGAGATCATTCTTGGGCTGATAAAGGAAAGACTGAAGCAGCCCGACTGTGCAAATGGATTCCTCTTCGATGGGTTCCCGCGCACCATCCCGCAGGCAGAAGCACTGCGCACGCAGGGCGTCGATCTGGATTTCGTACTCGAGATCGACGTGCCCGACGAGGAAATCATCAAGCGCATGAGCGGGCGCAGAGTGCATCTTGCCTCGGGACGCACCTACCACGTGTCCTTCAATCCGCCCAAGGTCTCCGGCAAGGACGATGCGACCGGCGAGGATCTGATTCAGCGAGACGACGACAGGGAGGAGACTGTTCGCAAGCGCCTGGACGTTTATCACAGCCAGACCAAGCCTTTGGTCGAGTTTTACTCGAAATGGGCTGCCGCAGGTGACGCCAAGGCACCGCAATACCGCAAGATCGCCGGCGTGGGCTCGCTCGACACCATCAAGAATGCGCTGTTCGCGGCCCTAGCCTAAGGCGGGGCATTATTTCTTTAGTAAATGGTATAATGTGAGGTTATGGGTATGAGAAATGCCTTTTATGCGCAATCCGGCGGCGTGACCGCCGTCATCAACGCCTCTGCTTGCGGCGTGATCGAGACTGCGCGCAAGCACAAGGGCAAGATCGGCAAGGTCTATGCGGGCCGCAACGGCATCATCGGTGCGCTGACCGAAGACCTGATCGACACCAGCAGGGAATCCGCCAAGGCCATCGCCGCGCTACGACACACACCTTCTGGCGCGTTCGGCTCCTGCCGCTACAAACTTAAGGGTATCGAGGAACATCGGGCCCAGTACGAACGCCTGATCGAAGTGTTCAAGGCGCACAACATCGGCTACTTCTTTTACAACGGTGGTGGCGACTCGGCCGACACTTGTCTCAAGGTATCCCAGTTGTCCGAGAGCATGGGATATCCCATTGTTGCCGTGCACGTGCCGAAAACCGTAGATAACGACCTGCCCATCACGGACAACTGTCCGGGTTTCGGCTCGGTGGCCAAATACATTGCTGTATCGACGCTCGAAGCTACCTTCGATGTCGCCTCCATGGCTAAGACGTCCACCAAGGTGTTCGTGCTCGAAGTGATGGGTCGCCACGCAGGATGGATCGCAGCGGCAGGTGGAATGGCGGCGACGAAGGACATGGATCTTCCGATCATCATCCTGTTTCCGGAGATTGCCTTCGACCAGAAGAAGTTCCTCGCCAGGGTCGAGGGGATGGTCAAGAAGTACGGCTACTGTACGGTGGTGGTGTCCGAAGGCGTCAAGGGTGCCGACGGCAAGTTTCTCTCCGACCAGGGACTGCGCGATGCCTTCGGCCATGCGCAACTGGGAGGCGTGGCGCCGGTCATTGCCAGCATCGTCAAGGAGAACCTCGGCCTCAAGTATCACTGGGGTGTGGCCGACTACCTGCAGCGCGCCGCGCGGCACATTGCCTCGAAGAGCGATGTTGCCCAGGCCTACGCGACGGGCAAGGCAGCGGTGGAACTGGCTCTCAAGGGCCGCAATTCGGTGATGCCGGCGATCAAGCGCGTTTCCGACAAGCCTTACAAATGGACCATCGAAGTGGCCGAGCTGAAAAACGTGGCGAACAAGGAAAAATTCATGCCGCGTGATTACATCACCAAGGATGGCTTCGGCATTACCGAGAAATGCCGCAAGTATCTGGCGCCGCTGATCCAGGGTGAGGACTATCCGCCCTACAAGAACGGACTGCCGCAGTATGTGCGATTGAAGAATGTGGGTGTGGCGAAGAAGCTGGGCACATTCAAGATCTGAGCAGCGAAAGGCGCGGGAGACCGCGCTTTTTTTCAGCAGCTTTGCAGTTGGGGAGGCGGCGACAGCCGTCGGTTGATATTCGTTAAGAGGAGGAGTAAATGTCAGCAGGTCTGATTTTTGCGCTCGTCTGTGCCATCGTGGCAATCGCCTACGGTGCCTGGCAGACGAGTTGGATTGTCGCGCAGCCAACGGGTAACGACCGTATGCGCCAGATCGCCGCAGCGATCCAGGAGGGGGCGCAGGCCTATCTCAACCGCCAGTACACCACCATCGCCATTGTCGGCGCGGTGTTGTTCCTGGTCATCGGTTTTGTTCCCAAACTGGGGTGGTCCACCGCCTTCGGCTTTCTCCTCGGTGCCGTGCTCTCCGGCGCGGCAGGTTACATCGGAATGAACGTTTCCGTGCGCGCCAACGTGCGTACCGCCGAAGCAGCCCGCAACGGCATAGGTCCGGCGCTGGATGTCGCCTTCAAGGGCGGCGCCATCACCGGCATGCTGGTGGTGGGTCTCGGCCTACTCGGCGTGGCCGGCTACTATGCCTTCCTCAGGGCCAACGCCCCAGCGGACACTGCCATCGACCACCTCATTCATCCGTTGATCGGCTTGGGGTTCGGCTCCTCCCTGATTTCCATTTTTGCCCGACTTGGTGGCGGCATCTTCACCAAGGGCGCTGACGTCGGCGCCGACCTAGTGGGGAAGGTTGAAGCAGGCATCCCCGAAGATGATCCGCGCAACCCGGCGGTGATTGCGGACAACGTCGGCGACAACGTCGGCGACTGCGCGGGCATGGCAGCCGACCTGTTCGAGACCTACGCTGTGACGACGGTAGCGACCATGCTGCTCGGGTCGCTGATGCTGAAGGCCAATGCGGAAGCTGCGGTGATCTATCCGCTGGCGTTGGGTGGCTTCTCCATCATTGCCTCGATCATCGGCGTCTTTTTCGTCAAGGCGCGCGAGGGCGGCAAGATCATGAATGCGCTCTACCGCGGCCTGATCGTCGCTGGCGTGCTGGCACTGATTGCCTACTATCCGCTGACGGCATACTTCATGCCGGACAATGCGCTTAACGAAGTGCTGAAAATCGAGGGCGGGGCAGTCATGCGCCTCTACGCCTGCGCCGTGATCGGACTGATTCTCACCGGCGCCATGGTCGTGATCACCGAGTACTACACCGGAACCGACTTCAGTCCAGTGAAACATATCGCGGAAGCCTCCACGACCGGGCATGGCACCAACATCATCGCCGGTCTCGGCGTGTCGATGAAGGCCACGGCTTGGCCGGTGATGGCCGTCTGTCTGGCCATCTGGACAGCCTACTCGCTGGGCGGGCTCTATGGCATCGCCATCGCGGCCACGTCCATGCTGTCCATGTCGGGCATCATCGTCGCCCTGGACGCCTATGGCCCCATCACCGATAACGCCGGTGGCATTGCCGAGATGTCGGAACTGCCGAAGGAGGTGCGCAACGTCACCGATCCACTGGATGCGGTGGGTAACACCACAAAGGCCGTGACCAAGGGCTACGCGATCGGTTCCGCTGCGCTCGCCGCGCTGGTGCTGTTCGCCGACTACACCCATGCCTTGGAAGCCGCCGGCAAGGTTCTGACCTTTGACCTCTCCAACCACATGGTGATCATCGGCCTCTTCATCGGCGGCCTGATCCCCTACCTCTTCGGCGCCATGGCGATGGAAGCGGTCGGTCGCTCAGCCGGAGCAGTGGTGGTCGAGGTGCGCCGCCAGTTCAAGGAAATCGCCGGCATCATGGAAGGAACTGCGAAACCGGAATACGGCACCTGTGTGGACATGCTGACAAAGGCGGCCATCAAGGAGATGATGATCCCTTCGCTGCTACCTGTGCTGGTGCCTGTGCTGGTCGGCGTGCTGCTTGGCCCGCAGGCCCTCGGCGGTGTGCTCGTCGGTACCATCGTGACTGGCCTCTTCGTGGCAATCTCCATGACTACCGGTGGTGGCGCCTGGGACAATGCCAAGAAGTACATCGAGGACGGCCACTTCGGCGGCAAGGGTTCCGAAGCCCACAAGGCGGCGGTTACCGGCGATACCGTGGGCGACCCGTACAAGGATACGGCCGGCCCGGCGGTGAACCCGCTGATCAAGATCATCAACATCGTCGCGCTGCTGATTGTGCCGTTGATCGCGTAAGCGGAACTTGCTGCGCATTGACGGGCAACCCAAGGGTTGCCCGTTTTTTTGCAGGAAGAATAAAGATAGGGATGACATGAGAAAACTGCGCGCCCTCTGGATCGTCGTGATGACTGCTTGGCTATCTGATGCCGCCTGGGCGGAAATTCCGGCTCAACCTGAAGTGGCCAGTGGTTTTGCACCAAGGCATGAGGTGCGAGGCCGGTTGTTCATGGCAGTTACTGCCCATTCGCTCGCCACTGAAGCTGCGGTTGAAATACTGCGAGCAGGCGGTACGGCTGCGGACGCGGCTATCGCAGCGCAACTGGTGTTGAATCTCGTCGAGCCGCAGTCTTCGGGTCTCGGCGGCGGCGGTTTCCTGCTCTATCACGATGCGAGAGAGAAGCGGCTCCGTGCGTACGACGGGCGCGAGACCGCGCCGGCGGCGGCACGACCCGAGCGTTTCATCGGCGCGGACGGCAAGCCGCTGCCGTTCTTCGTGGCGGCGGTGGGCGGGCGATCGGTCGGGGTGCCGGGCCTGCCGGCGCTGCTGGATATTGCTTATCGCAATCATGGGCGGCTGCTCTGGCCGCGCTTGTTTGCGCCGGCGTTGCGATTGGCGATCGAAGGCTTTCCGCTTTCGCCCCGCCTGCACAAACTGCTGTCGGAAGACCGCTTTTTGCGCACCGACCCGGCCGCGCGCCGCCTCTATTACGATGCCGACGGCAATCCCAGGCCGATCGGCACGAAGATCGTCAACCGCGAGTTTGGTTTCACGCTCTTGGCGTTGGCGCAGCACGGCACGAAGTACTTCTACGAAGGACCGATTGCGCACGACATTGCCGAGGCGGTGCGCGGACACGCCGGACACCCAGGTGATCTCGCCGTGACGGATCTGGCGGGTTACAAGGTGGTCGAGCGCGAGCCGCTTTGCGGCGAACGGCTGGGCGGCCATCGCATATGCGGGATGCCGCCGCCCAGTTCGGGTGGGCTCGCCGTCCTGCAGATACTGACTTTCGCTGAAGCGGCTGCGGGACTGGCACCGCTGTCGCCGGACAGCGTTCATCGTTTTTCTGAGGCAGGTCGGCTGGCTTACGCCGACCGTACCCGCTATCTGGCCGATCCCGCCTTCGCCGACGTGCCGGTGCAGGCGCTGCTCGATCCGGCGTATCTGGCGGAACGTGCGCGCCGCATCCGCCCCGAGGTCAGCATGGGGGAGGCGGCCGCCGGCGAGATGACAGACAGGCAGGCGCTCGGCGAGGATGCACCGCTGGAACTACCGGCCACGACGCATCTGGCCATCATCGACGCCGAGGGCAATGCCGCGTCGCTGACCAGTTCCATCGAGGCGGCCTTCGGCAGCCGCATCATGGTGCGCGGTTTCCTCCTCAACAATCAGTTGACCGACTTCTCCTTTCGTCCCGAGGCGGACGGCAAGCCGGTGGCGAACCGCGTCGAACCCGGCAAGCGTCCGCTCTCCTCGATGGCGCCGACCGTGGCATACGCTGCGTCCGGGCGCATTGCCGCAGTGCTCGGCTCGCCCGGCGGCAGCCGGATCATCAACTATGTCGCGAAGACGCTGTTGGCCTTGCTGGCGTGGAATCTCTCGCCTGCCGAAGCCACGGCGTTGGCGCATTTCGGCAGCCGCAATGGCCCGACTGAACTCGAGCGCGGCACGGCGGCCGCTGCTTTGCAGCCGCAGTTGGAGAAACTCGGTCACAAGGTGATGGTGGACGACATGACCAGCGGCCTGTCCGTGATCCTGCGTCGTGGCGACGCGTGGGTCGGCGCTGCCGATCCGCGCCGTGAAGGCACAGCGCGGGGGGAGTGATCGACTATAGCCGGACGTTCGGGTTCAGCGTGTAGACGCCGGTGATGCCGGCCTCCGCCAGAACGTGGCCCTTGATGGCCTCCCGCACTTGGTGCCCGGTGAACTTGCCCTCTACGGGACAGCGGGCAATGTCCAGCGCGTAGAGGGTGAATACGTAACGGTGCGGGATTTCGTCGTTCCAGGGTGGGCAAGGGCCGTCGTAGCCGAAGTAGTCCCCCGCCATGTCCTTGTCGTTGGCGAACCAGCCGGTATAGTCGTTGAGTCCTTGGCGCGCGCCCCGCGCCGTGCCCGGACCGTTCTTGCCGCGCGGCATGACATCCTGCGAAAACTCGCCGGCCTCGATGTGCGACGGCTGCGGAGGCAGGTCAACCAGCACCCAATGGAAAAAATCCACGCGCGCCAATGACGCAGGCACGCTGCGGCCTTCCAGGTTGACGTCATCGCCTTGGCTCGGTACGTCGGGATCGTGGCAGATCAGGACGAGCGATTTGGTTGCCGCCGGAAGATCCGACCAGGCCAGGTGAGGGTTGTGGTTGCCGCCCAGGCAAACGTGGCTCTGCTCATGTGGGCGGCAGAAAGCGTTGTCGCCGTGGATGATGCGGGTGAAACTGTCGGTCCAGAACTTCATTGTCTCCTCCCTTGAGCTTATGCTCGTCCTTTCTTCGTGAAATCCTTCAGCCTGAAGCCGAGCAGCCAGAGCGCGCCGAAGTAGCCCGCGCCGCCGCCCGCCACCAGCGCCGACAGGCGCAGCATGCGCTCCAGCGGCGGTGCGCCGATCCAGTTCCCCTGTTGTCCCATGCCGAACCACAGCGCGGCACCCATCACCGCCAGCGCAACGGCGATCTTCAAGCCGAAAGCCCCCCATCCTGGCTGCGGCATGTAGTCGCCGCGTCTGCGCAAGCCTCGCCAGAGCAGCGCAGCATTGAGGCAGGCGGCCAGTCCGATGGACAACGCCAAACCTGCGTGCTGCAGCGGCACGATGAAGGCGGCGTTCATCACCTGCGTGGCGGCCAGGGTGACGAGAGCGATTTTCACCGGCGTGCGGATATTCTGCCGCGCATAGAAGCCCGGCGCCAGTACCTTGACCAGAATGAGGCCGGTGAGGCCCAGACTGTAGGCCACCAGTGCGTCGCGGGTCTTCAGCACGTCGTCGGCCTGGAACGCGCCGTAGTTGAACAGGGTGGAGAGCAGAGGGACGGCGAGCAAGGCCAGCGCCAGCGCGGCCGGCAGGGTCAGAAGAAAGGTGAGGCGCAGCCCCCAGTCGAGCAGGGCGGAAAACTCGCCGCGATCATTGTCGGCATGGCTCTTGGCCAGGCTGGGCAACAGGATCGTGCCCAGCGCCGCGCCGAGCAGCCCGGCGGGGAATTCCATCAGACGATCGGCGTAATACAGCCAGGAGACGCTGCCGCTGGGCAGGAAAGAAGCAAAGATAGTGTTGATGAGCAGGGAGATTTGCGTGACCGACACGCCGAGCAGGGCCGGCAGCATCAGTTTGAGGATGCGGTTGACGCCCTCGTCCGCAAGCGAGAACGAGAATCGCGGCAGCATGCCGATCTTCGCCAGATACGGAATCTGCAGGGTGAGTTGCAGCACGCCGCCGAGCAGCACCGCCCACGCCAGCGCCACCACCGGCGGATCGAAATACGGCGCGGCGAAGAGCGCCATGCCGATGAAGGCGAGATTGAGTAGGACCGGCGTGAAGGCCGGCACGGCGAAACGGCTCCAGGTGTTGAGGATGCCGCCGGACAGGGAAACCAGCGAAATGAACAGAATGTAGGGAAAGGCGATGCGCGTGAGTTCGACGGTCAGTTCGAACTTGGCGACATCGGCCGCAAAGCCCGGCGCAGAGACGTAAATCAGGACCGGCGTGACGGCGATGCCGAGCAGGGTGACCGCCAGCAGCGCCAGGAAAAGCAGGGTGGCGACATGGTCGGCCAGGCGTCGGGTTTCCTCTACCTCTCGCGTGTTCTTGTATTCGGCCAGGATCGGCACGAAGGCCTGCGAGAAGGCGCCTTCGGCGAACATGCGCCGCAGCAGGTTTGGCAGGCGGAAGGCGACGAAAAAGGCGTCGGTGGCGGCTCCGGCGCCGAAGGCCCGGGCGATGACGAAATCCCGCACGAAGCCCAGAATGCGCGACAGCAGCGTCATGCTGCTGACCGTGGCGAGGATCTTGAGCAGATTCATGCCGTAATGGTATCGGCTTTGCTGGGTCGTCGCGTGGCTTGCATTCCTGCCGGAAAGGGCCTAAAATTTGCCCCTTTTCCAAGACTTAACAGATTTCCACATGGCCAATTCCGCACAAGCCCGCAAACGTGCCCGCCAGGCGATCAAGCGCCGCGCCCGCAACTTCAGCCAGCGATCCGAGCTGCGCACAGCCATCAAGAGCGTGCGCAAGGCAATCGCTGCCGGTGACAAGGCGGCCGCTCAGCAAGCGCTCGGCGAGTCGATGAGCACCATCGACAGCATCGCGGACAAGAAGATCATTCACAAGAACAAGGCAGCTCGCCACAAGAGCCGCCTGTCTGCCGCCATCAAGGCGCTGTAAGACCAGCAAGTCCCTGCAAATGGCGGCCGATTCCGGCCGCCATTTCTTTTATTGTACACACCGACTTTCAGTCTTCTGACTTGGCGTCCGGATGCCCCGTATTGATCACCTGAAGTTCGTTGTCTTTGGCAAAGCTGGCGAGGAAGTTGTAGGCCATCGGCTCGACTTCGTATAGGCGGGCGGCGACATACACGCATTTTTCGCCGAGGTGGAGGCCGGGCCGTACGTATGGGGAATAGCTCATGCGGTGGTCGGCGCCGAAGGCCGACATGATGCCGCACAGGCGTTCGGCCCAGTCGCTGGGGCGGAATTTTTTCCCGTCCAGCGTCATGCCGACGATGATGAAGTTTCCCGGGTGCTTCTCTAACATGGGCCTTGCGGTCGGCGTGCTTGTGGCAGGCGATGCGATGGCGTTTTGTATACCGGCACGCGGAAGCGACTGCCGAAACGAAGGCGCGATTCTATCAGAAACCCCTGCTTTTTTTATGTGGGCATCAGCCGGTTTGAATCGCTGTGCATGGAATGTGGATTCTGCTCAAGAAATAGGCAAAGAACGAAAAGACAAGGAAAAATAAAGACCTAGCTTGCTTTATTGGGAATGGATGCATATACTTCAGGAATCCCATTGACCCATATGGGGATTTACATGCAGGCACCCTTGCTGACGAAATACGGTTTCCGCATTAGAACGCGGGTTGGACTCGTTGTGGATAACCTGTTGATACCCGGGCGCGATGCGAGTGAGGCGGAGCGTAAACTGCGCCAGATCTACCGCGATTGCGAAATCCTTTCCCGGTCTTGCCAGCATCCGGCCGCGAAGGCGGTGCCGGCCAGCTACGAGGACGTGATTGCCCTGATCACGCGCTAGACAAAATCCTTTAGAGCCAATTCTTCAGCCAGAGCGGCATAGTCCTGCGCGCCGCGCGAGGCTGCGGCATGGCTGAAGATGTCCCTGTTGCAGGCCGGGGCCTCGGCGATTGCCACGTTCTCCGAGATCACCGTATCGCAGACCTCCCCGCCGAACTGGTCGGCAAGGCGCCGCTGTATTTCAAAGCTCATGTTGCGGCGCCGGTCGAAGCGGGTCAGCAGGTAGCGCCGCTCGACGCGGCGTTTGAGCACCGGTTCGAGCGCCTGCAGGGTGCGTTCCACTTGCAGGGCGCCGCGCAGGGCGAGGAAATCCGAGGAAATCGGCACCAGCAGCCGGTCGGCCGCGAAGACCGCGTTGAGGGACAGCACGCCGAGGAAGGGGCAGCAGTCGATGACTACGCTGCGATCGTCGCGATCGGTATTGAGATCGTTGAGACCCTGGTTGAGGCGGTTGAGGATGGTCGGCCCCTTGCCGAAGGTCGAGTCGACCTTGATGAGTTCGGCATGGGCGGGGATCAGACGGCCGATGCCGTCCCAGTCGATCTCCAGTTCGGCCAGCGCGCGTCCGTTCTGGTAGAAAGCGTATACGCTGTCGGCGACAGCGCCCAGCGCCTGGCCATGCACCGCCGAGAGATGTGCCTGCGGATCGAGGTCGACCAGCAGCACCTGCTGTTTCCGACGGGCCAGGGCGGCGGCGAGGTTGAGCGCGGTCGTCGTCTTGCCGACCCCGCCTTTCTGATTGAAAACGGCGATGCGAGGCATGCCGGCCAGTATATATACAAGTAGGGCGTTTTCACTTAAGATATGCATGTCAGCAAGGCGGCGCGAGCCGCCTTTCGCTTTTTGCAATTTATATTTGCAGAATCGATCATGCCTCACCTGATGAACACCTACACCCGCCTGCCCGTGACCTTCACGCACGGGCAAGGCGCCAGAGTCTTCGACGAAGCCGGCCGCGGCTATCTGGACGCGCTGGCGGGCATCGCCGTCTCCACGCTCGGCCATGCCCACCCGCGCCTCGTCAAGGCCATCGCAGACCAGGCCGGGCGCCTCCTGCACACCTCGAATATCTATCGCATTGGTGAGCAGGAACGGCTCGGCGATCGCTTGGCTACGCTGTCAGGCATGGACGAGGTATTCCTTTGCAATTCCGGTTGCGAAGCCAACGAGGCCGCCATCAAGCTGGCGCGCCTGTTCGGCCACCAGAAGGGCGTCGACGTGCCCGCCATCGTCGTCATGGAAAAGGCCTTCCACGGGCGCACGCTGGCCACGCTTTCCGCCACCGGCAACCGCAAGGTTCAGGCCGGCTTCGAACCGCTGGTCGGCGGATTCGTGCGTGTGCCCTTCGACGACCTGGATGCGGTCGAGCAGGTTGCCGCCAACAACCAGAGCGTCGTGGCCGTACTGATCGAGCCGATCCAGGGCGAAGGCGGCATCAACATCGCCCACGCCGAATACCTGCAGGGACTGCGCCGCATTTGCGACGAGCGCGGCTGGCTGCTCATGTTCGACGAAGTGCAGTGCGGCATCGGCCGCACCGGCTACTGGTTCGCCTGTCAGCATGCGGCCGTGAAGCCGGACGTGATGACGCTGGCCAAGGGGCTCGGCTCGGGCGTGCCGATTGGCGCCTGCCTGGCCACCGGCAAGGCGGTCGACGTGTTCAAGCCGGGCAATCACGGGTCCACCTTCGGCGGCAACCCACTGGCCTGCACGGCGGCGCTGACCACGCTCGCCGTGATCGAGGAAGACGGCCTGCTCAAGCGGGCTGCGACGCTTGGCGACAAGCTCCGCGCCGATTTCGCCGCCGCGCTGGAAGGACAGACGGGCGTCGTCGCAATCCGCGGCGACGGCCTCATGATCGGCATCGAACTGGATCGCGACTGCGGCGAACTGGTGGCGCGGGCACTTGATCGCGGGCTGCTCATCAACGTCACGGCGGACAAGGTGATACGCTTGCTGCCTTCGCTCGTATTCACCGACGACGATGCGCGTGAGCTGGTTTCGATTCTCGCGCCGCTGATCGTCGAATTCCTGGCTTAGGACTTCCCGGTTTTCAGCACATGGCCGCGCCGAAGCATTTTCTGCAGTTGAAGGATTTCTCCCGCGAAGAGCTGGAACATGTCTTCGCTCGCACGCGCTGGATCAAGGACAAGTTCAAGCGCTACGAGCCTTACCATCCGCTGTTCGACCGCACGCTGGTGATGATCTTCGAGAAGCAGAGCACGCGCACGCGGCTGTCCTTCGAGGCCGGCATGCATCAATTGGGCGGCACCGCCATCTACCTTAATACGCGGGATACGCAGCTGGGCCGCGGCGAGCCCGTCGAGGACGCGGCCGAAGTCATTTCCCGCATGTGCGACATCGTCATGATCCGTACCTTCGAACAGGACATCATCGAACGCTTCGCGGGACATTCGCGCGTGCCGCTCATCAACGGGCTGACCAACGAATACCATCCCTGCCAGATTCTCGCCGACATCTATACGTTCATCGAGCATCGCGGCTCGATCCAGGGCAAGACGGTGGCCTGGATCGGCGACTCGAACAATGTCTGCAACACGTGGCTGCAGGCGGCCGAGGTGTTCGGCTTCAACGTGCATGTGTCGACCCCGCCCGGCTACGAAGTCGAACCCGAGCGCGCCGGCCTGTACGGCACCGACCATTACGAAGAGTTCGCCGATCCCGCGGATGCCGTGCGCGGCGCCGATCTCGTCACCACAGATGTGTGGACCTCGATGGGCTTCGAGGCGGAGAACGAGGAACGCCGCCGCGACTTCGAGGACTGGCAGGTCGATGCCGAGATGATGCGGGCAGCCGGACCGCAGGCGCTTTTCATGCATTGCCTCCCTGCCCATCGCGGCGAGGAAGTCTCCGCCGAGGTCATCGATGGCCCGCAGAGCGTGGTGTGGGACGAGGCGGAGAACCGGCTGCATACCCAGAAGGCGCTCATGGAGTTCCTGCTCCTCGGGCGCGTCAATTCCTGAACATGAGAAGCAGGCAACCATGAGCAAAGCGAAGAAGAAACCCTCCTCCATCCAGAAAGTCGTGCTCGCCTACTCGGGCGGTCTCGATACCTCGGTTATTCTCAAGTGGCTGCAGGACACCTACGGCTGCGAAGTGGTGACCTTCACCGCCGACCTCGGCCAGGGCGAGGAACTCGAGCCGGCTCGCGCCAAGGCGCTGAGGTTCGGCATCAAGAAGCAGAACATCTTCATCGACGACCTGCGCGAAGAGTTCGTGCGCGACTTCGTCTTTCCGATGTTCCGTTGCAACACCATATATGAAGGCGAGTACCTGCTCGGCACCTCGATTGCCCGCCCGCTCATCGCCAAGCGCCTGGTGGAGATCGCCAGGAAGACCGGTGCCGATACCATCTCGCATGGCGCCACCGGCAAGGGCAACGACCAGGTACGTTTCGAACTCGGTGCCTATGCACTGATGCCCAACGTCAAGATCATCGCGCCTTGGCGCGAATGGGATCTGCTCTCGCGCGAAAAACTGATGGCTTATGCCGAGACGCACGGGATCCCGGTGGACATGAAACACAGGAAGGGCGGCTCGCCCTATTCCATGGACGCCAACCTGCTGCACATCTCCTACGAGGGCCGACACCTGGAGGACCCCGCGGCCGAGGCCGAGGAATCGATGTGGCGCTGGACGGTCTCGCCCGAGAAGGCGCCGAACAAGGCCGAGTACCTTGATCTCGAGTTCAGGCAGGGCGATCCTGTCGCCATCGGCGGCAGGAAGATGAAGCCCCACCAGTTGCTCGCCACGCTGAACCAGATCGGCGGCAGGCACGGCATCGGCCGCCTCGATCTGGTCGAGAATCGCTATGTCGGCATGAAGTCGCGCGGCTGCTACGAAACCCCGGGCGGCACCATCCTGCTCAAGGCGCATCGTGCCATCGAGTCGGTGTGCCTCGACCGCGAGGTGGCGCACCTCAAGGACGATCTCATGCCGCGCTACGCCAGCCTGATCTACAACGGCTACTGGTGGAGCCCGGAGCGCCGCGCCCTGCAGGCCCTGATCGACCACACCCAGCAGACCGTGAACGGCTGGGTGCGGCTCAAGCTCTACAAGGGCAACGTCATCCTCGTCGGCCGCGACTCGAAGACGGATTCGCTGTTCGATCCGACCATTGCCACCTTCGAGGACGATGCCGGCGCCTACGACCAGCGCGATGCGGGCGGCTTCATCAAGCTGAACGCGCTGCGCATGCGCATCGCCGCGAACCGCGCCAGGCGCAAGCGCTGAGGAGTTCGACAGCAATGCCGGGGACGATCTTCGGCTATAGCGAAGCGGAGATCGCCGAGTTCGGCCTGACGTTCGGCCTGACGGCGTTCATCCTGTACATGCTGTTCATCATCGGGGAACTGGCCTGGCGGTCGAAAGCCGGCAAGATGGGCACGTTCATTTTGTTTTTCGTCCTGGCCTTCGGCATGCTCGGCTTCGCCGCCAAGGCCATCATCAAGAAGCTCTGGGGAATCTGACATGTCAGAGTCGAAAAGCGCGTTCGACAATGTTTCCGTAGTCAAGAAGGCCAATGTCTATTTCGACGGCAAGTGTGTCAGCCACACCGTGCTGTTTGCCGACGGCACGAAGAAGACCGTCGGCGTCATTTTTCCGTCGCAACTCGAATTCAATACCGGGGCGCCCGAGATCATGGAGATCAACGGCGGCCGATGCCGCGTGCGCCTGAAGGGCGAAAGTCAGTGGCGGGAGTACGGTGCCGGCGAGCAGTTCGGCGTGCCGGGCGACAGCAGCTTCGACATCGAGACCGTCGAACTGCTGGACTACGTCTGCCATTTCGGGTAACCGGCCCCATCACATCCGCCAGCGGAGGAAGCCATGCCGTCATTCGATATCGTTTCCGAGGTCAATCAGGTCGAGCTGCGCAATGCCGTCGAGCAGTCGAACAAGGAAATCGCCAACCGCTTCGACTTCAAGGGCTCCGATGCCCGCATCGAGCAAGGCGAGGGTACGCTGACCCTGTTCGCGGACGATGAGTTCAAGCTCGATCAGGTCTACGACATCCTTACCGCCAAGTTCGCCAAGCGTGGCGTCGACGTGCGCTTCATTGAACGCGGTGAAGTGGAGAAGGTCAGCGGCAACAAGGTCAAGCAGATTGCCACGGTAAAAGAGGGTGTGGCCGGTGATCTGGCAAAGAGGGTCGTCAAGGCCATCAAGGACAGCAAGCTCAAGGCGCAAGCCAGCATCCAGGGCGAGGCGGTGCGCGTGTCCGGCGCCAAGAAGGACATCCTGCAGGAAGCCATTGCGCTGGTGAGGAAGGCCATCACCGACGTGCCGCTGCAGTTCAACAACTTCCGGGACTGATCAGCCCCGCGCCAATCCTTCGATCCAGCGTGCGTAGATGCGGCCGGCGACGGCATTGAGCGCCGCGACCTTCGGGCCCATGTCGGCCTGCATGGCTTCCGGCAACTGCACGGCCGGGCTGTCGGATGCGGCGATTTCCGCGGCGCCGTCCCGGCACCACTGCCGGATCATGTCTTCCGTCATCTCGACGTGGCATTGCATGCCGAATACCTTGCCCAACGCGTAGGCTTGGTTCGTGCAATGGTCGCTTTCAAGCAGGCGCACGGCGCCGGGCGGAATGCTGAAGGTTTCGCCATGCCAGTGGAAGGTTTCAAAGCCGGCGAGCCCGCCGAACCATGCTTGCGCCTCGGCGTTTCCCAGCACGCGCACCGGCCCCCAGCCGATCTCCTTCACCGGGGCCTTCGTGACGACGCCGCCGAGTGCCCTGGCGATGAGCTGGCCGCCGAGGCAATGACCCAGCACCGGAATATCGGCGGCGGCGGCGGCGCGGACCAGATTGCAGGACTGGGCGACCCAGGGCAGGGGATCGTTGACGCTCATGGGCCCCCCCATGAAGACCAGTCCGGAAAAGTCCTCGATTCCGGCCGGAACGGCTTCTTCTTCGTCGATGCGGACGAGCCGCCAGGGGATCGAGTGGCTGTCGAGGAATGTGGCAAAATAGCCCGGACCTTCAGTGCGGAAATGGCGGAAGATGGCGACCGGTTTCATGACGTGTAAGTGGGTGCGGCGAATGCGGAATTCTAGCCTGTCCGTGCTTTGTTGCGCATTCGCGGCGCTCCCGGCCTGGGCGGCCGATGTCGGCGTGGTTGGCCTGTTCCCGGGCAAGGCCGTGCTGGTCGTCGACGGCGGCGCGCCGCGCACCGTTGCGGTGGGGGCAACGGTCGGCGGCGTCAGGCTCGTCGCGGTGGATCAGGACAGCGCCACGGTCGAATTCGGCGGCAAGCGCCAGCGCCTCGCCATCGGCCAGCATGCTCATGCCGGCGGCGATGGCGGCGGCGGCCAGACCACCAGCCTGACGGCGGACAGCCGTGGCCACTTCATCACCACCGGCACGGTCAACGGCGCCACGATCCGTTTCCTGGTCGACACCGGCGCCACCGGCGTTGCCCTTGGCGCTTCGGACGCCCGTCGTGCGAACATAAATGTCAGCAATGGCCGGCCGGTCATGGTGCAGACGGCGAACGGGGTTACCCAGGCATGGCTCGTCACGCTGGACAGCGTGCGAGTGGGCGATGTCACCGTGAACGGTGTCGAAGGCATGGTGCACCAGCACGATCTGCCGATGGCACTGCTGGGCATGAGTTTCCTCAACCGCATGGAAATGAAGCGCGACGGCCAGACCATGACGCTGCGCAAGCGTTACTGATGTGATCATGTCGCCCCGCGCATCGCAACAGCTCCCCGCCATGCCGACGGCGGACTGGCTGAGGCAACGCCTTGCCGGACCGCGGCAACTGGCGGGTGGAGTTGAGGACGGCGCGCCGGGCAAGCTGCTGGCCGCTGCCGTGCTGGTGCCGGTCATCGAGCGTCCCGAGGGCTTGACCGTGCTGTTCACCCAGCGCACGGCGCATCTCAACGATCACGCCGGCCAGGTGAGCTTTCCCGGCGGGCGCTGCGAGGCTTCCGATCCATCCCCGGTCTTCACGGCATTGCGCGAAACGGAGGAGGAGATCGGTCTCGAGCGTGGCCGGGTCGAGGTGCTCGGCCTCCTGCCCGAATACCGAACCGGCACCGGCTTCAGCGTCACCCCGGTGGTCGGCCTGGTGCGTCCGCCCTTCGAACTGGTGCTCGACAGCTTCGAGGTGGCCGAGGTGTTCGAGACGCCCTTGTCCTTTCTGCTCGACCCGGCCAATCACCAGCGCCACAGCATGGAGATCGACGGCCAGATCCGCCATTACTACGCCATGCCCTACGAGGGCTATTTCATCTGGGGCGCCACGGCGGGCATGCTGGTAAGCCTGCATGATTTGCTCGGCGGCGATTAGTGCCTGCTTTTGTGTCCGGTGCACAAGTGAGATAATCGAGGCTACTCGTCAGCTGTCCGGCCTCCGTATTCTCCATGACTGTCATATCCCTCATCGTCGTCCTGCTGCTTGAACAGGTTCGCCCTTTGGCGGAGCGGGCGGTCGTCGGCGTGCCGCTGGGGCACTACGCACATTTTTTCGAAGGCCATTTCAACGACGGCCAGGAAGGCCACGGCATGATTGCCTGGCTGCTGGCGGTGTTGCCGGCAACGATCGCCTGCGCCGCAGTCTATTTTGCGCTGATGGCCGTGAGTCCGCTGCTCGGCTTCGCCTGGAACGTGGCGGTCCTCTACCTGGCGCTGGGCTTTCGCCAGTTCAGCCACTACTACACCGATATCCATCTGGCGCTGCGCATGGGCGAGACGGAGCGCGCCCGCGCCCTGCTCGGCGAATGGCGCGGCCGTTCGGCAGACGGACTCAATGCCACGGAGCTCGCCCGCCTGGCGATGGAAGAGGCGCTGGTCGCTTCCCACCGCCACGTCTTTGCGGTGGTCGTCTGGTTCGTGCTCCTGCCGGGCCCGGCCGGCGCCCTGATGTACCGGCTGGCCTACTATTTCCAGCGCCAATGGGGCGAGCGCAAGGATGCCGAATTCGGCGCCTTCGGCCGCTTTGCCGTCAAGGCCTTCGCCGTCATCGACTGGCTGCCGGTGCGCATCACAGCAGCGGCCTTTGCCATCGTCGGCGACTTCGAGGATGCGGTTTACTGCTGGCGCACCCAGGCGGCGCGCTGGCCGGACAAGGCAGCGGGTATACTGCTGGCTAGCGGTGCCGGCGCACTGGGCGTCCGCCTGGGGCTGCCGATCATCGAATCGGGCGAAGTGACGGAGAGACCCGAACTGGGGCTGGGCGAGGAGGCCGACGCCGATTTCATGCAGAGCGGAATCGGTTTGGTATGGCGCACATTGGTGCTTTGCCTGTTGCTGCTGACGCTGCTGGGCGTCGCCAGTTGGGCTGGATGATTTCCTATCAGGAGTAAAAAAATGGCTGACAAGAGAGAAGTGGTGGTTCTGAGTGCCGTGCGCAGCGCGGTGGGTACCTTCAATGGCGCGCTCGCCGGCATGGAGCCGGCCGAACTCGGCGGGCTGGTGGTCAAGGAGGCGATCGCACGGGCCGGCGTCGATCCGAACCAGGTGTCCTTCGCGACGGTCGGCAATTGCATTCCGACGGAGCCGCGCTATGCCTATGTTGCGCGAGTCGCGACCATTCAGGGCGGCATGCCGATGAGTTCGGTGGCCTTCGCGGTCAACCGGCTGTGCGGTTCGTCGCAGCAGGCCGTCGTCAATTCGGCGCAGGCGATCCTGCTGGGCGACGCCGATTTCGCCATCGGTGGCGGCGTCGAAGTGATGTCGCGCGGCGCTTACCTGCTGCCCGCGCTGCGCTCTGGCGCGCGCATGGGCGACACCCAGGCGATAGACGCCATGGTGGCCGTGCTGACCGATCCGTTCGGCGTCGGCCACATGGGCATCACCGCCGAAAACCTGGCGGTCAAGCACGGCATCACGCGCGAACAGCAGGATGCCTTTGCGGTCGAGTCGCAGACGCGCGCAGCGAAAGCCATCGCCGAAGGCCGCTTCAAGTCGCAGATCGCGCCGATCACCCTGAAGACCCGCAAGGGCGACGTGGTGTTCGACACCGACGAGCATCCGCGCGCCGGCACGACGATGGAAACCCTGGCAAAGATGAAGCCGGCATTCAAGAAGGATGGCACGGTGACGGCCGGCAACGCCTCCGGCATCAATGATGCGGCCGCCTTCCTGGTGCTGGCCGATGCCGCCAAGGCGGCGGCCGGCGGCCACAAGCCGATCGCGCGCCTGGTCGCCTACGCCATTGCCGGGGTGCCCAACGACGTGATGGGCGAGGGGCCGATTCCCTCGACCAAGGTCGCGCTGCAGAAGGCCGGCCTGACCCTGGACAAGATCGACGTGATCGAGTCCAACGAGGCCTTCGCTGCGCAGTCGCTCACCGTGGTCAAGGGCCTCGGCCTCGACCCGGCCAAGACCAACGTCAACGGCGGCGCGATCGCGCTCGGCCATCCGGTCGGCGCCACCGGCGCGGTGATCATCACCAAGCTGCTGCACGAACTGATCCGGGTGAACGGCCGCTACGGCCTTGCCACGATGTGCATCGGCGGCGGGCAGGGCATCACGACGATCTGGGAACGCGTATAACGCGTTTCTGCCGGATGCAAGGCGGAACGGGCCGGGTGACCGGCCCGTTTTCATTTCGGCCCGCAGCTAAGGGCGCCCGCGGATTTACTTGCGTTCCGTATAGGTCGGCAAGGTGATGCGGAAGGTCATGGCGAGGAAGCGCAGGGCGAGGACGACCGCCATGCCGCTCCAGGCCGCAACGACCGGGGAAACATCGAGCGCCTGCAGGCCGATCAGCGTCAGCGCGCCGGCCCAGGCGGCGGAGGCGTAGAGCTCGCCGCGCACGAACACCAGCGGTACGTCGTTGCACAGCACGTCACGCAGTACGCCGCCGACGACGCCGGTAATCACGCCCAAGAGGCTCGCCGCCAGCCAGGGCGCCTCCCACACCAAGGCGACCTGGGTACCGACGATGGTGAATAGCGCCAGGCCGATGGCATCCGGTACGAGGAAGAGGCGCGGCGGCAGGCGCATGCCGCGCACCAGGAAGAAGACCAGCAGCGTGGTGGCGAGGGCGGTCACGAGATAGGTCTGGTCGCTTATCCAGAACACCTGGCGATCGAGCAGGAGATCGCGCACCGTGCCGCCGCCCAGCGCGGTGGCGCTGCCCACCATGACCACGCCGACGAGGTCCATGTTCTTGCGGCCGGCGTCGAGCACGCCGGTCAGGGCGTTCACCGCGACCGCAGCCAAGCCGACCCAGTAGAGCAGATTTTCCATGCCAAATCGTTCAAGCCGTCATGAAGGGGCGAGTGTATCGGTTTCGTCGCCGTGCTGCGGGGGCTGACTTTCCGGAGCTACTTACCGCAGGAGGTGCACAGGGCATGGAATTGGTCGAGCCGGTGCGCGCTGATGCTGCCGGCGACCACGGCGGCGCGCAGTGCGCAGTCGGGTTCGCGGTCGTGGCGGCAATCCCTGAAGCGGCACTTGTCGAGATAGGGATGGAATTCGCGAAAGCCCTGCTCGATCTCGGCGCGCGTCAGGTGGGACAGGCCGAATTCCTGCATGCCCGGGCTGTCGATGAGGCTGCTGGCGGCGTCGAGCCGGTAGAGCCGGGTGTGGGTGGTGGTGTGCTTGCCGGAATCGAGCGCGTCGGAGATCTCGCGCGTGGCGGCCTGCGCGTGCGGCAGCAGGGCGTTGATGAGGGTGGACTTGCCCATGCCGCTTTGGCCGACGAGCACGCTGCACTGGCCTTCAAGCAGCGGCCTGATGGCATCGGCGTTTGTTGTCGCAGACAATTCCACCACGGGGTAGCCCAGTGCCTTGAAGGGCGCCAGTTGGCGGCGCGCGGCCTCGGCCTTGTCCGCAAGGTCGATCTTGTTGAGGACGATCGCTACGCGCATATGCTGTTGCTCGGCGGCGACAATGCAGCGCGTCACCAGCTCATCGCTGAAGCCCGGTTCGGCGGCAACGACGATCACCGCCTGGGTGGCGTTGGCGGCGAAGAGCTTGCTGCGGTAGGCGTCGCTACGGTAGAGCAGCGTGGTGCGCGGCGCTGCGGCAGCGATCACGCCATGATCGGGGGCAGAGAGTTCCACCGTGACGCGGTCGCCGCAGGCGACGTGGCTTTTCTTGCCGCGCGGATAGCATAGGGCGAGGGCGCCGTCTTCCAGTTCGATTTCGTATTGTCGGCCGAAGGCGGCGACGACGGTGCCGGTCTGGCTCAAGGGCGTGGCAGCGCTTCGATCTTCGCCGCGCAGATGAGGTCGTTGAGAGAAATGCCGCCGACGGAATGCGTGGCGTAGGCAATGCGGCAGCGGTTGTATCCGAAGGCGATGTCCGGATGGTGGTCCTGCTCGCGCGCGATGCGCGCGACAGTATTGACGAAAGCCAGCGTTTCCTCGTAATCGGCGAAGGTGAAGGATTTTTCGATCGCCTTGCCGTTGTCCTCCCAGCCTGGCAGCAGCGTCAATAGCGCGGCCAGTTGCTTCGCGTCGAGGCAGTGGCCCGCACCGGAGAGCGGCTTGCAGGTGTCGCCGGCGAGATCGGCAAAAGTCAGCCTGTGCGGCACGGCGGCATCCTGTTCATGCGGCCTTCAGCTGCGCGATGCGCGCCGCCGCCGGGGGGTGGGAATCGTAGAAGGTCGAGTACAGGGGGTCGGGCGTCAGTGTCGCGGCGTTGTCGCGGTAGAGCTTCACCAGGGCGGCGACGAGGTCGCCGGCCCGCGTCTGCTGAGCGGCGTAGGCATCCGCCTCGTATTCATGACGGCGCGAGAAGGCGCTCATCAGGGGTGCCAGCGGGAAAGTGAAGACCGGGATAACCAGCGAGAAAAGCACCAGTGCCGGCGCGGTGCCGTGCGAAGTCATGCCCAGCCCCGCGTAGAACCACGGTGCATCGATCAGACTGCCGAGCAGCCAGAGGAAGCCGAAGCTCGCCAGCGCCAGCACGCCGATGCGCTTCCAGACGTGGCGCCGCCGGTAGTGGCCGAGTTCGTGCGCCAGCACCGCCTCGATCTCCTCGGGGGCCAGCTTCTCCAGCAGGGTGTCGAAGAAAACGATGCGCTTGGCCTGGCCGAAGCCGGTGAAATAGGCGTTGCCGTGGGCGGAGCGTTTCGATCCGTCCATGACGAACAGGCCGCTGGCGCGAAAGCCGCAGCGCGCCATCAGGGCTTCGATGCGTTCCTTCAGCGAGGCGTCGGCGAGCGGCGTGAATTTGTTGAAGAGCGGAGCGATCAGCGTAGGGTAGATGAGCAGCGCCAGCAGGTTGAAGCCAAGCCAGAACAGCCAGACATAGAGCCACCAGTGTGCGCCCATGCGCTCCATCAGCCAGAGGACGGCCAATAGCACCGGCAGTCCGATGAGGGCGCCGAGCAGCGCGCCCTTGGCGATGTCCGCGATGAACAGGCGCAGGGTCATCTTGTTGAAGCCGAAGTGTGCCTCGATGACGAAGGTGCGGTAAAGCGAAAAGGGCAGGTCGACGATCGAGCTCAGCACGGCGAGGCCGGCGATGAAGGCCAACCCGTGCCCCAGACCGTCGAGACCCAGCGCCGTCCATGCCGAATGCAGGGCCTGCAGGAGGCCGCCGATGGTGAGCGCCAGAACGAGCAGCGCGCCGACGATGACCTCTATCATGGCCAGCCGCATCTTGGCCACGGTGTAGTCGGCCGCGCGCTGGTGGGCTTCCGGGGAGATGGTCTCGCGGAAGGCCTCGGGCACGGCGTCGCGGTGCGCGGCGACATGACGGACATGACGTTGCGCCAGCCACAGGCGCAGCAAGGTGGTCAGGGCCAGCGCGGCGAGAAAGAGCGTGGTGAATGCAGTGTTCATCTTGGGGCCGGGGAATATGAACTGTGACAAAATGCAGTCTTTCCAGTTCTCGCGAAATTATGGCACAGGACCCCAACAACCTCATCTGGCTGGACATGGAAATGACCGGCCTGGATCCTGACCGCGACCGCGTCATCGAGATCGCCATGGTGGCGACGGACAGCACGCTGAACACCCTGGCCGAATCCCCGGTGGTGGTGGTGCATCAGCCCGATGCCGTGCTCGACGGCATGGATGAATGGAACAAGAGCACCCACGGCAAGTCGGGCCTGGTAGACAAAGTGCGCGCTTCCATGGTGGATGAAGCCTCGGCGACGGTGCAGTTGCTTGAATTCATGCGCCAGTACGTGCCGGAACGCGCCTCGCCGATGTGCGGCAACTCGATCTGCCAGGACCGCCGCTTCATGGCCCGCTGGCTGCCTGGCCTGGAGGCGTATTTCCACTATCGCAACCTGGATGTCAGCACGCTGAAGGAACTGGCGCGACGCTGGAAACTGGAGGTCTACAAGGGCGTGGTGAAGAAGGGGGCGCACACGGCGCTGGCGGACATCCACGAGTCGATCGAGGAATTGCGCTACTACCGCGACAATTTCATCAAGATGTAATCGCGCGGTAATTACACTGTGCGCCAGGCGCGGATGGCGGACAGCAGGCCGGCGGTAGACGCATCGAAATCACCGGAGCCGGCCAGCATCTTGGGCAAGATTTCCCGCGCCATCTGCTTGCCGTGCTCCACCCCCCACTGGTCGAAGCTGTTCACGCCCCACAGGCAGCCTTGCACGGCCACCTTGTGCTCGTAGAGGGCGATCAGGCTGCCCAGGGTGTGCGGCGTGAGCTTCGGCATGAGGAGCGTCGTGCTGGGCTGGTTGCCCGGGCAGGCGAGGTGGGGTGCCAGGCGCGCAGCTTCTTCATCGGTTTTTCCCGCGGCGACCAGCTGGTTCCTTGCCTCGTCGAGGGATTTCCCTTTCATCAGCGCGGCGCTCTGCGCCAGGGCGTTGGCGACCAGCGCCTCCTGCTCGGGGTTGGCTTCGCCGACCGGCACGATGAAGTCGATCGGCGTCAGCCGCGTGCCCTGATAGAAAAGTTGATGGAAGGCGTGTTGGCCGACCGATCCGGCCATGCCCCAGAGGATGGGTGCGGTGGCGCAGCCGACATCCGTGTTGTCGAGCGTGACGCGTTTGCCGTTGCTTTCCATCTCGAGTTGCTGCAGATAGGCCGGCAGCAGTCCGAGGCGGTGCGCGTAGGGGATGACGGCGAGCGATTCGGCGCCGAGGAAGTCGATGTTCCACAGGCCGACCAAGGCCGTCAGCACCGGCAGGTTATCCGCGTAGGGCGCAGTGAGAAAATGCTCGTCCATCTCGCGCGCGCCAGCCAGCAGTTCCTCGAAGCCGTCCATGCCGATCGCGCAGGCAAGCGGCAGGCCGATGGCCGACCACATCGAGAAGCGCCCGCCTACCCATTCCGACATGGCCAGGCAGTTCCCGGCCGGAATGCCGAAGTCCTGCGCTCCGGCGACGTTGTTGCTGACTGCGATGAAATGCCGTGCTGGATCGACATTGGCGAGCCAGGTTCTGGCTGCGCGGGCATTGGCGAGCGTTTCCTGGGTCGTGAAGGTCTTCGAGGAGACGATGAACAGGGTGCGGGCCGGCTCGAGATCACGCACCGTGTCGGCGAACTCAGCCGGATCGATGTTGGCGACGAAGCGCACGGTGAGATTCGGATCGGAATATTCACCAAGCGCCTGCGCCGCCATACGCGGGCCGAGATCGGAGCCGCCAATGCCGAGGTTGACGATGGCGTTGATCGGCGCGCCGCCGCTGCCGCGCCATTCGCCCGAGCGTAGGGCGCCGCTCAGTTCGCGCATGCGCGCACGCGTTGCCCGCACTTCGGGCAGTACGTCCTTGCCGGCGACGCGGTAGGAGCGCTCAGCGCGCAGGGCGATGTGCAGGGCGGCGCGGTTCTCCGTGGCGTTGATCGCCTCGCCGGCGGTCATGCGGCGTTGAAAACCGGTCAGGTCACGCGCCTCGGCTAGTTGGATGAGCAGGCCGAGCGTTTCGGCGGTGAGGCGCTGCTTGGAGAAATCCGCCAGCAGGTCGCCGCAGCGCAGCGACAGATGGGTGAAGCGCTGCGGGTCGGCGGCGAAGAAATCATTCAGGTGGGCAGGGGCTAGCGCGTCTCTGTGCGCGGCCAAGGCTTGCCATTGCGGTGTGTGCGTAAGGGGGGTCATTGTCTGATGTAAAGGCGAAAGCGTTCGTTGCGGTCGCTGGGACGGTGGCCTTCCCAGATCTTGCGCCAGCCCTTTCCGGGTGGCAGGGGTTCTCTTTGCGCAGAGCCCTGGACCAGGTACAGGTGACATGCCGTTGCCCGGCTTCCCTCGCGCAGCGCCTGGATACCGGCGAAATAATGGAAGGCGGCACGCTGCGCATCCGACAGGCCCCGCCCACCGATGCAGTCGCCGCGGGCGGGAAGCGCCGCCTTGAGCGAGACAGCAACGGAGCGGTAGCTTCTGCCGTGATCGACCCAGGGCGTCCACAGCGCCGTTATCAGGCCCCAGCAAAGCGTCACCCCGGCCGCCCAGTGTACTGCGCTGCGCTGGGGCGAGCGCGGGCTGGTGAAGACTAGCCAGAGCCAGGCAAGCGTCAGCGCCAGCGCGGCGGCGAAGGCCAGGGAGGAGAATTGGGCGACGAAGCCCGGCTCCATCCTGGCGAAGTTGTTGGCGATCTTGCGTGGCACGCCGGCGACCATTGCCACCCAGCCCAGCCAGATCAGGCTGGCCAGTAGCGTGAAGGTCATCATGCCGAACCAGTCGAAGGCGTTGGCGGCCCCGCGCCGCAGCGACAGGGTGGCGGGCGCGGCGAGCAGGATCAACGGTGGCAGCAGGGGGAGTGCATTCAGGCTGCGCGGATCGGTGATGATGCCCTGCGTGGCGAACAGGACAAGAAACGAAACCAGTGGAACGAGCGTCCGCAGTTCGCCCAACCTGCGCCGCTCCTTCCACAAGGTCCACGCCGCGAGGGGCAGAGCGGGCCAGGCGAACCAGCCGAGCAGCTTGAGGAAATTCCACAGGGAGAGCGGGATGTTGGCCACGGGTCTCAAATCCGCTTTCTCGCGCGCCCACCATGCGGCGAACGAGACGGGCTCCAGCCAGTAGAACGCTATGGACCACGCCAGGATGAGGGCGGCAGAGATGGCCAGTGCCGCGAGCATGCCGCGCATTGTGTCGGCAGCGTGCAGTTGGGAGGAGATCAGTGCCAGCAGGATGAGCGGCGCCCCGAGCGCAATCAGCGCGGGCAGCCCTGCGGCCAGGAAGCCGAGCCCGAGCGCGGTGCCTGCAACAATGCCGCCACGCAGGGGAAACTGCGGCATCAGTGCAATGCCGTAATAGGTTGCGGCGGCGGCGGCAAGAAAAACCAGGGCAGGCTGCGTCTCGTGGGCGTGCACCAGCAATCCTAGGCAACCGATTGCGACGAGGACGGCGCCCCGCGCGGCTTCCTGACCGATCAACCGCCTCGCCGCGCCCGCAAGGCAAGTGATCATGATGCCGGCAAACAGGCCGGAGGTCAGGCGTGCGGCATCGTGCAGGGGCAGAATGAGGCCGAAGACCTTGGCCAGCACGGCCGCCACCCAATGGTAAAGCGGTGGCGAATCCAGCCAGACTTCCCCGGCCAGTCGCGGCGGCATCCAGCCGCCTCCCTCAAGGATGGAATACACCACCCCGAAATGCGTGATGTCGTCGCCTTTCCAGGGATCATGGCCGACGAGACCGGGCAGAATGTAGAGCGCGCAGAGGATGATAAGCACGGCGCCGCGCGGCGGGAAGGCGAAGGGCAGGCGCGGCAGGGGCATCATTCGTCGGACTGGGTTGTTTTTTATGCCGGCGGGTAGATTGTACCCAGTGCAGGCTCAAAAAGCAGAAAGGCAGCCGAAGCTGCCTTTTTTTGGAATGCCCAGAAGATCAGGCCGCAGCCTGTTTTTTGCCGTATTTCTGGTTGAATCGCTCGACGCGTCCGGCGGTATCGATCATCTTCTGCTTGCCCGTGTAGAACGGATGGCAGTCGGAACAGACTTCGATGGTCAGGGGCTTGCCGCTGGTGGAACGGGTCTTGAACTTGTTGCCGCAGCTGCAGGTGACGTCGATCTCGACGTAATTCGGATGGATATCGGCTCTCATGGGTTCCTCTGCTCGGACAGGGACAGCGGCGAAACGAAGCTTTCAGACTTCAAACCCGGCTGCCCGGAAAAACGCGCATTATCCCCGAAAAACAGGGAGTTTGCAATGTGTTCAGCCGCGCCGCATCGCGTCGTAGAACTCCGCGTTGTTCTTGGTCGCGCGGATCTTGTCGAGCAGGAATTCCATCGCCTCGAGGTCGTCCATGTTGTAGAGCAGCTTCCTCAGCACCCAGACCTTCTGCAGGATTTCCGGCTTGAGCAGCAGTTCCTCGCGGCGGGTGCCCGAGCGGTTGACGTTGATGGCGGGATAGACGCGCTTCTCCGCCATGCGCCGCTCGAGGTGGATCTCCATGTTGCCGGTGCCCTTGAATTCTTCGTAGATGACGTCGTCCATGCGGCTGCCGGTGTCGATCAGGGCGGTGGCGATGATGGTGAGCGAGCCGCCTTCCTCGATGTTGCGGGCGGCGCCGAAGAAGCGCTTCGGCTTCTGCAGCGCGTTGGCATCCACGCCGCCGGTGAGCACCTTGCCGGATGCCGGCACCACGGTGTTGTAGGCGCGCGCCAGACGGGTGATGGAGTCAAGCAGGATGACGACGTCTTTCTTGTGCTCGACCAGGCGCTTGGCCTTCTCGATGACCATCTCGGCGACCTGCACATGGCGCGAAGCCGGTTCGTCGAAGGTAGAGGCGACGACCTCGCCCTTGACCGAGCGCGTCATTTCCGTCACTTCCTCGGGACGCTCGTCAATGAGCAGAACGATCAGCGAAATATCGGGGTGATTGCTGGTGATGGCATGGGCGATGTGCTGCATCATCACTGTCTTGCCGCTCTTCGGGCTGGCCACCAGCAGTCCGCGCTGGCCCTTGCCGATCGGCGCGATCATGTCGATGACGCGCGAAGTGATGTTCTCCTCGGCCCGTATTTCCCGCTCCAGACGGATGATTTCGGTAGGATGCAGCGGCGTCAGGTTCTCGAAGAGGATCTTGTGCTTGGAGTTTTCCGGCGGTTCGTTGTTGACCTTGTCCACCTTGACCAGGGCGAAGTAGCGCTCACCGTCCTTGGGCGTGCGGATTTCGCCCTCGATAGAGTCGCCCGTGTGCAGGTTGAAGCGACGGATCTGGGAGGGGGAGACATAGATGTCGTCCGTGCCGGCCAGATACGACGTGTCAGGTGAGCGCAGAAAGCCGAACCCGTCGGGCAGCACTTCCAGCGTGCCGTCGCCGAAGATGTTCTCGCCTTTCTTGGCGCGATTCTTCAGAAGGGCGAAGATCAATTCCTGCTTGCGCAGGCGGTTGGCGCCGTCGATCTCGTTGGCGATCGCCATGTCGAGCAACTCGCTGACGTGGAGAGTCTTGAGCTCCGATAAATGCATAAGGACCCGGAAGTGAGGTGGTGAAGCGGAAAAGAGAACTTCGAAAGTTCGGGGAAAAAGTTGGGGTTGGTTTGGGTTTGCAGCCGGACCCGCGCCCGCGCCTACGGGGAGCTACTGGTTATCTGCCGTGACGCGGTGGGGATTCAGGTGGGACTGTAAGTCTTTCAGAGATTGCTGTCAATAAAGGCGGTGAGCTGAGACTTGGATAGGGCGCCGACCTTGGTTGCCTCGACATTGCCGTTCTTGAACAGCATCAGGGTGGGAATGCCGCGGATGCCGAACTTGGCCGGCGTCTCCTGGTTGTCATCGATGTTCAGCTTGGCCACCTTGAGCTTGCCGGCGTATTCCTTGGAGACGTCGTCCAGGATCGGGGCGATCATCTTGCACGGGCCGCACCATTCGGCCCAGTAATCCACCAGGACGGGGGTGGCCGATTGCAGCACCTCGGCCTCGAAATTGGCGTCGGTGACGTAATGAATGTGCTCGCTCATTGTTTCCTCGCAAAGTGTTGTGTGGCCGGCGACGCTTGTGCCGGGAATGTGTCAAGGGTCGAGATGCGGTAACGCAGGAAAAAAGCCGGGAATTGCCGCTTATGCCTGTGCTTGCTTGTGATTGTGAGGACTATCGTAGCGAAAAAGCGGCCGCAAGGGAAGTGCGGAAACCCGCGAAATGGGCTCTTCGAGGGGCCTGAAGGGCGGGTCGCCCTATGATAATATCCGCATACACAAGCCTGATCCCGCCATCTCTTAGGATAATGAAGGAACGCCGCCCATGACTTATGTGGTGACCGAACCCTGCATCAAATGCAAGTACACCGACTGCGTGGATGTCTGCCCGGTGGACTGTTTTCACGAAGGCCCCAATTTTCTCGTCATCGATCCCGAAGAGTGCATCGACTGCACCCTGTGCGTGGCCGAGTGCCCGGTCGAAGCCATCTTCGCCGAGGACGACGTGCCCGAGTCGCAGAAGCAGTTCACGGCGCTCAACGCCGAACTGTCCAAGCTGTGGAAAGTCATCGTCGAACGCAAGGATCCCCTGCCCGACGCCGACGAATGGGCCAAGACGAAGGACAAGCTGGACAAGCTGGAACGCTGATCCACGCCGCGTCCTCCTGACATCGCCCCGGCCATGCCCGAGGCCGCGCGCCCTTTCGCAACCTGCCGCTTTCCCCATACGGCGGACTTCGTCGTCCGCTGCGCCGAGCACATCGTCGAAGCCTGCCGTCCGCAGCTGCCCGATCTTTCCGCTTCCCTGATCGTCCTGCCCAGTCCTGCCCTGGCGCCCGCAGTGCGCCAGGCCCTGGCCGAGGCGGCCGGCTGCGTCCTGCTGCTGCCGCGCATGGCGACGCTGGCCCAACTGGCCGCCGCCGCCCAAGCCGGCGGCCAGCCGGACTGCCAGCGCCAGTTGGCGCTGTATCGTCAGTTGCGCGAGCGGGGTTGGTTCGCCGCGGGCGCCCTGTGGGAAATCTGCGCGGAGCTGATCGCGCTCTTCGATGAGCTGAATGAGCGCGACATCGGCCTGCCGGAAGACGAGGCCGAACTGCTTGACCGCCTCGAGCGGGCGTACGATGCTCGCGGTTCCGGGCTGTTGCGCTTCGAGGCAGAGGTGGTGCATCGCCTCTGGCGGGCGGAAGCTTCCGGTCCGCCCGGCCGCCATGTCGCCATGGCGATGGCCCTGGCGCAGCTGGCCGCGGAGACGACAACCTCCTTGTTCATGGTGTGCGAGGGTGAACCGCGGCCGATCGAGGCGGCCTTCTGCCAGGCCTGGGCGGCATGGCAGGCCGTGACGGTTTTCCAGCCGCAGCGTGCCGTCGCCGATTCTCCGCTGATGCGCCTCCTCAATTACACATGGCCGCCCTGTGCGGGCGATTCGCCGCCGCTGGCAGGCCGGGCCGAGGCAGCGCGCGCCGAATATCCGGACAGCCCCTTGGCGGGTCGCCTGCGGCTGATCGCCGCCGCCAGCCTGGAAGAGGAGGCCGAGGCTGTCGCCGCCGCGGTGCGCCGCTGGCTGGATGCCGGGCGACAGCGCATTGCACTGGTGGCAGCCGATCGCGTGGCGGCGCGGCGCGCGCGGGCGCTGCTCGAGCGCGACGGCATTCTGGTGCAGGATGAAACCGGCTGGAAGCTGTCCACCACCCGTGCCGCGGCCCTGGTCGACGCCTGGCTGGAGGTGGTGGCCGCCGATGCCTATCACCGCGACCTGCTCGATCTCGTCAAATCCCCCTTTCTCTTCGGTGACTGGCCGGAGGAACGGAGGCAGGCCGGCCTGATGCAACTCGAGGAGGGTCTGGCGCGGCACAACCTGGCCTACGGCCTGAGCCGATATGAGGCCGTACTGGCGCGGGAGCAGGATCGCGGCGAAGCGGTCGATTTGCTCAAGCGCATCGCGGCCGCGCGCCACCGGATGCCGCGGGGAAGCGCCAGCGCCGCCGACTGGCTGGAGGGGCTGCAACGGGCACTCCACGATCTCGGTGCCATGCCCGGGCTGGAACACGACGAAGCCGGCGCAACGCTGCTGGAACTTCTGCGCATGCGTCACGAGGAACTGGCCGCCGTCCCCGCGCGGCTGACTTTCGGCGAGTGGCGCGAATGGCTGAATCGCGAACTGGAAAGCGCGGCTTTCGTCGATCGCGGCATCGAGAGTCCGATCGTCATGACGCACTTGGCGGCGACGCGGCTGCGACGCTTCGATGCGGCCGTCCTTATCGGCGCCGACCGCGACAATCTGGCGCCCGCGCTTTCCCGCGCTGTATTCGGCAATCAGGCGGTGCGCAGCGATCTGGGGCTGTCCCTGCCGGCCGAGGCGGAGGCGCGGTTGCGGGACGACTTGGCCGGCCTGATCGAGTTCTGCGAAGAGGTGACGGCCACTTGGCAGATCGTGCGCGGCGACGAGGCCAATCTGATCTGTCCGGAACTCGGCCTGCTGTCCGTGCTGCATGGCCGCGCCTGGGGAGACGACCTGGTGGTCAGGCCGGACGCGGCGGCGATGGCGGCGTTAGCTGCAACGGAGTCGGGCGTGGGCCAAGGCACGGCCATGCCCCGTCCCGCCGCGCCGCAGCGGGTGCCGCTGCGGCTATCCGCCAGCGCCTACGCTAGCCTGATGGCCTGCCCCTATCAGTTCTACGCGCGCCGCATGCTTGGCCTGGGCGAAGCCGAGGAGGTGCGCGAGACGCTGGAAAAGCGCGACTACGGCGAATTCGTGCACCGCATCCTGCTGCGCTTCCATGCCGCGCATGCGCAGCTGTCGGGCCAGGCGGATGAGGCGCTGCTGGCCGACTTGGAAGCGGTCAGCCGCGAGGTATTCGCGCCCGCAATCGAGGAGAACTTCCTCGAGCATGCCTGGCTGTCGCGCTGGCTCAAATGCATGCCCGGCTACATTGCCTGGCAGAAGGCGCGCGAGGCGGGCGGCTGGCGCTACGCCGGCGGCGAGCTGGCGCGCGCGCACGTCCTGTCGCTGGCCGACGGCGGCGAACTGGTGCTGCAGGGCCGGCTCGATCGCCTGGACCGCAGGGCCGACGGCAGCGAGGCGGTGCTCGACTACAAGACGCAGGATGTGCAGGCCTTGAAGCGCCGCCTCGCGGAACCCTCGGAAGACGTTCAGCTGGCCTGCTATGCCCTCTTGCAGGGAGAACGGGTCAGCGAGGCGGCCTATGTCGCCCTGGATGGCGAAAAGCCGGCCGGACTCCCCCTGCCGGATGTGCAGGGCATGGCCCGTGCGCAGGGTGCCCGACTGGTGGCGATCATCGACGCATTGCGGCAGGGCGCCGCCTTGCCCGCCCACGGCATCGATGCGGCATGCGCCTGGTGCGAGGTGCGCGGCGTGTGCCGCCGTGACTATCATGCGGACGAGGTGTGGCCTTGAGCGACGTGCACTTCATCGGCCAGGCGCTCGATCCGCGGCGGTCGGTGGTGGTCGAGGCCTGCGCGGGAAGCGGCAAGACCTGGCTGTTGGTGTCGCGCATTCTGCGCCTGCTCATCGATGGGGCCGCGCCTGGCGAGATCCTCGCCATCACCTACACGCGCAAGGCGGCGCGCGAGATCGAGGAGCGCCTGTCGCACTGGCTGCGCCAGCTGGCCGTCGGCAGCGACGAAGCGGTGCGCGATTTCCTGCTTATGCGTGCGGTGCCGCGAGAGGGCATCGACGCCGCGATGGTGCGCGCGCGCGGCTTGTACGAGCGTGTGCTGCGCGCCCAGCCGCCGATCACCGTCAGCACCTTCCATGGCTGGTTTGCCCGGCTGGTGCAGGGCGCGCCGCTGTCCAGCGACCTGGCCGGTTTCGCCCTGCACGAATCCGGCGTTCGCTTGAAGGACGAGGTGTGGCAGCTCTTCGCTGCGGCGTGCGGCCGGCGCAACGATGCCGCAGCGGCGTCCATGCTTTGGCTGTTGCAGCATGCCGGTCCGGAGGCGACCCGGAACATGCTGTTCCAACTGTCCGAGCGCCGCGCCGAATGGCATGCCTATGCCGGAGAGGGTGCCGATGCGCTGCCGCAAGCCTTGGCCATCCTGCGCGGGCAGCTTGGCGTGGGCGAAGCGCCCGCCGCCATCGATGCCCTGTTCGCCGACGAGCTGTTCATGCACAAGCTGCATGAATACGCTGGCATCCTGCGGCGCAGCGATCTGGATCGCGATCTCGAGACGGCGGCCCGGCTGGAGGCGGCTTTCGCCTCGGCGGACAGCGGTGCGCGGTTCGATCTCGTCGTGACCGCGTTGCTGACCCGGGAGGGCACGCTGCGCAAGCGCGAAGCGAGCAAGAAGGCCGAGCAGCGTTTCGGTATCGCCGCCGCCCGCCTGCTCGATCTGCATGCGCGGCTGGGCGAGCGGGTGCTGGCGGCGCAGGCGGCCCGGCGCGAGGAGAAGGCCTACGAACTGAACCTGCACGCCTTCACCGCGGGGGCGGCCTGGCTGGATGCGATCGAGCAATACAAGCGCGAGCGCCGCCTGATGGATTTCGCCGATCTGGAATGGCACGTCTCACGCATGCTGGCCGACGAGCCGCGCGCGGCCTTCCTGCAGGCACGGCTGGATGCGCGCTACCGGCATATCCTGCTCGACGAGTTCCAGGACACCAACCCCCTTCAGTGGCAGATCCTGTTGGCCTGGCTGGCCGCGTACGGGGCGCCGGACGTTGTCCGGCCGCGCGTCTTCGTGGTGGGGGATCCGAAGCAGTCGATCTACCGCTTCCGCCGCGCCGAGCCGCGCGTGTTCAACTGCGCGGCCGATTTCCTGCAGGCGGAATATGGTGCGCAGATGCTGACGAACGATGCGACGCGGCGCAATGCGCCTCATCTCATCGAGGTGGTGAACCGGGTCTTTGCGGATGAGCCGCAGTTTCCCCATTTCCGCCTACACCGCAGTACCAGCGAAGGTCTGCCCGGCCGCGTCGAATTGCTGCCGCTGTGCGCGCAGGAAGCGGCCGGCATCGAGCCGTCGCATTGGCGCGATCCGCTCGCCCGGCCGCAGGCGGATGTGACGGACGGCCGCCGCCGCGAGGAAGCATCGCTGCTGGCTGCGCGCATCCGGGAGATGGTCGGCCGTTGGGCGGTGATCGACAAGGACAGCGGGCACGCGCGCCCGGCGCGCTTCGGCGACATCATGGTATTGACGCGGCGGCGCGGCATCCTGCCCGAGTTCGAGCGCGCGCTGCGCGCAGCCGGCATTCCCTTTCTCAGCGTTGGCCGCGGCGGTTTGCTGCGCACCCTCGAGGCGGCCGACCTGACCGCGCTGCTGCGCTGCCTGGCGGCGACGGCGGACGATCTCGCTCTGGCCCACGCCTTGCGCTCGCCCACGCTGGGCGCGAGCGACGAGGACCTGCTGCATCTGGCTGCGCGCGACGAGCCGACCTGGTGGTTGCGGCTGCAGGCTAGCGCGGTGGAGGCTGCGGCTTCCCCTTCCCTGCTTCGTGCCGCCCGCCTGCTGGCCGACTGGCGTGACATCGCGGCGCGCTTGCCGGTCCACGACCTGCTCGACCGCATCTACCATGAAGGCGACCTCGTTGCGCGCTATCGGGTGGCGGCGCCCGCCGCGCTCTGGCCGGGCGTGGTCGCCAATCTGGAAGCCTACATCGCGCTGGCGCTTCGTCTCGACGCCGGACGCTATCCGAGCCTGCCGCGTTTCCTCGACGAACTGGCCCGGCTGGGAGAGGATGGCGGGGATGAGGCGCCGGACGAGGGCACGATCCATGCGGCCGAGGCCGGCGACCGCGTGCGCATCCTGACCATCCACGGCGCCAAGGGGCTGGAGGCGCCCATCGTCTGGCTGATCGATGCCCACAACACGCGCCAGCCGGCCGATGCCTGGTCGTTGTTGCTCGATTGGCCGCCGGAATCGGCGCGGCCGACGCACCTGTCGATGCTCGGGCGCAAGGACGCGTGCGGCGCGCGCCGGACGGCGCAGATCGAGGCCGAAGCGGCCTGCGCCGCCCGGGAAGAGTTGAACCTGCTGTACGTGTCGATGACGCGGGCGCGGCAGTGCTTCTTCGCCAGCGGCATCGCCGCCGAGCGTGGCAGGGGGAAAACCAGTTTCTGGGAGCGCATCGAGGCGGCACTGATTTCGCTGGGGCAGAACGAAGGCACCTACGGCGACCTGCCGACTTTGGCGGCGCCGCCGCGGAACGTGGTCGCTCCGCCTGCTGCGAAGGGGCGGCGGCGCCCGCCTGCTTCCAGTGTGGGGCGGCGCCGCGAGGCTTCCAGCCCCGGGATGGCCTACGGCAATCGGCTGCACGCCGCCCTCGAGTGGCTCAGTGCGGGGGGCGACCCGGGCCGCCCCCCGCAGGGCGTGGCCGCGGTCGACTGGCCGGTTTATTGCACAGCGGCCCGAGCCATCCTGGAGGCGTCGCGGCTGAAGGCGCTGTTCGACCCGGCATGCTATCTGCGGGCGTTCAACGAGGTCGAGTTTGCTTTGCCGGACGGCAGCGTGGGGCGGATCGATCGCCTGGTCGAGATGCCCGACGGCTTCTGGGTGCTGGACTACAAGAGTGGCAGGCCGGACGCGGAATTGCTGGCGCGCTACCGGATTCAGATGGAAGGTTACCGGACTGCGGTCAGGGCGGTCTTTCCGGGCAAGCCGGTGCACTGTCGTCTGGTGTTCGGCGAAGGGGAGAGCCTGGATATTTAGGGCAATGCTCTTTCGCCGGCCCTTGCAATCGACTAAGATCAATAAAGTCTATAGCCACAGTAAAGAGGACAGCATGCAAGTCAGGGAAATTCTTGCGGTCAAGGGCCAGGTCCTGTTCACCATCGGGCCGAACAAGACGCTGGCCGATGCGGTGGCGATCATGACGGAACAGGATGTCGGCTCGCTGGTCGTCTTCGATGCCGGGCGCATGGTCGGCATGCTGACTTTCCGTGAGGTGCTGAAGGCTGCGCACGACGGTGGTGCGACCTGGGGCGCGGTGCCCTTGTCCGGCGTCATGGTGCGCGATCCGATGTCTGCCGGCCCGGACATGGAGGTCGACGAATTGCGCCGATTCATGGTCGAGCATCACATGCGCTACCTGCCGGTGATGGACGGCGGCACGCTGATGGGCGTGATTTCCTTTCACGACGTCGCCCGTGCTGTGCTCGAGGAGCAGGGCTTCGAGAACCGGATGCTCAAGGCCTACATCCGCGATTGGCCCGCCGAGACCGGCGGCACCTGACTTCCCCGCTTTCTTTCCTGCGCGACAAGGGTGCGCAGGGGTAGTTGTTTCTCGTTGCCTTATTTCGTATTCGAACCAATCATCAGGAGGGGAGATGGAAAAAACCTGGGTCAAAAGCTATCCTGCCGGCGTGCCCGCGGAGATCGACGTCAACGAATTCAAGTCGATCGGCCAGTTGTTCGACCGGAGCGTGAGCAAATTCCGCGACCGCATCGCCTACACCAACATGGGCAAGTCCCTCACGTATGGTGAACTGGACGGCCATACGCGGGACTTTGCCGCCTATCTGCAGTCGCTCGGCCTGCCGAAGGGCGCCCGCGTTGCCGTGATGATGCCCAACCTGCTGCAGGATCCGATATGCATCTACGGGATCCTGCGCGGCGGTTTTACGGTGGTCAACTGCAATCCACTCTATACGCCTCGAGAACTGGAGCACCAGTTGAAGGATTCGGGCGCCGAGGTGATCGTCATAGTCGAGAACTTCGCCAGTGTCCTGCAGGAATGCATCGCCAAGACACCGGTGAAGCATGTCATCGTCACCAGCCTGGGCGACATGCTCGGATTCCCCAAGGGCGCCATTGTCAACTTCGTCGTCAAGCACGTGAAGAAGATGGTGCCGGCCTGGAGCCTGCCGCAGTCCGTGCGCTTCAACGACATCCTGGCGCGCGGCGCGCGCCTCGATTACAAGGAGGTCGATGTCGGCCACGAGGACATTGCCTTCCTGCAGTACACCGGCGGCACGACAGGCGTTTCCAAGGGGGCCATGCTGACCCACCGCAACATCATCGCCAACCTGCAGCAGGCGCATGCATGGCTGAAGCCCTTCCTGCCCAAGCAGGGCACCATCGTCACGGCGCTGCCGCTGTACCACATCTTCGCCCTGACGGCGAACTGCCTGACCTTCTTCAAGATCGGCTGGAGCAACCTGCTCATCACCAACCCGCGCGACATTCCTGGTTTCGTCAAGGAACTGTCCAAGCATCCCTTCGAGGCGATCACCGGCGTGAATACCCTGTTCAACGCCCTGCTCAACGACGCGGACTTCGCCAAACTGGATTTCTCCAAGCTGAGCATTACCCTGGGCGGCGGCATGGCGGTACAGAAGGCGGTGGCGGACAAGTGGAAGCAAGTCACCGGCATCCCGCTGATCGAGGCCTACGGCCTGACGGAAACCTCCCCTGCGGCAACCATCAACCCGCTCGACCTGAAAGAGTATAACGGCGCCATCGGCCTGCCGGTGCCCTCCACGGAAGTCGTCATCCGCGACGACGCCGGGGCGGACCTGCCCATCGGCGAGGCCGGCGAAATCTGCGTGCGTGGTCCGCAGGTGATGCGCGGTTACTACAATCGGCCGGAAGAAACCGCCAAGGTCATCATGCCTGACGGCTTTTTGCGCACCGGCGACGTCGGTGTGATGGACGACAAGGGTTTCGTGCGCATTGTCGACCGCAAAAAGGACATGATCCTGGTCTCCGGCTTCAACGTCTATCCGAACGAGATCGAGGCGGTTGTCGCCATGCACCCGGGCGTGCTGGAAGTGGCGGCGGTCGGCGTGCCGGACGAGAAATCCGGCGAGGCGGTGAAGATCTTCGTCGTCAAGAAGGATCCGGCGCTCAGTGCCGAGGCGCTTGTCGCCCACTGCAAGGAGAACCTGACCGGCTACAAGGTGCCCAGGCTGGTCGAGTTCCGCGACGAGTTGCCGAAGACCAACGTCGGCAAGATTCTCCGTCGCGCTCTGCGCGATGAGACTGTGGCAAAGACCTGAGCTTGCCCAGTCTAGAACACAAGGGCCGCATTGCGGCCCTTGTTATTTGCGCCCGCCCTTGTTGCCGCCCCTGTCCCAGACATAGCGCTGGGTGCGCTGCCAGCGCGCGTTGGGCTGTACCGCAGGCACGGGCGCCGCAGGGGCGGGCTTCTTCGGTGTTTTGCCGCCGTGCTGGCGGGACTGACTTTTCCTCATGGCTGCCGGGAAAGCGGGAGATGCCCCTATGATAAACTTGCGGCAGTTTCCACTCCAGTCCTCCCATGTCCGGCAATACCCTCGGCAAACTGTTCTGCGTCACCTCCTTCGGCGAGTCGCACGGGCCGGCCATCGGCTGCGTCGTCGACGGCTGCCCGCCCGGGCTGGCGCTGTGCGAGGCTGACATCCAGGTCGAACTGGACCGGCGCAAGCCCGGCACGTCGCGGCACGTCACGCAGCGACGAGAATCCGATACGGTCGAGATTCTCTCAGGCGTCTTCGAGGGGCACACCACAGGTACACCGATTGCCCTGCTCATCCGCAACGAGGACCAGCGCAGCAAGGACTACGGCAATATCGCCGAGACCTTCCGGCCAGGCCATGCTGACTATACTTACTGGCAGAAGTACGGCATCCGCGACTATCGCGGCGGCGGGCGTTCCTCCGCCCGGGAAACCGCAGTGCGCGTGGCCGCCGGCGCCATTGCACGGAAATGGCTGCGCGAGCGCTACGGCATTGTCGTGCGAGGCTGCCTGTCGCAACTGGGAGACATGGCAATCCCGTTCAAGTCCTGGGACGGGGTGTATGGCAACCCCTTTTTTGCGGCCGATCCCGGTAGCGTCCCGCGCCTCGAAGCCCATATGGACGCCTTGCGCAAGGCCGGCGACTCCGTGGGCGGCAAGCTCACAGTGGTGGCCGAGGGTGTGCCGGTAGGCTGGGGCGAACCGGCATATGACCGGCTGGACGCAGACATTGCCTACGCCATGATGGGCATCAACGCGGTGAAGGGCGTCGAGATCGGCGCCGGCTTCGGCAGTGTCGCGCAGAAGGGCACGGAGCATTCCGACGAGATGACGCCGGAAGGCTTCCTGTCGAACAACGCCGGCGGCACGCTGGGCGGCATCTCCAGCGGCCAGGACGTCGTGGTGCATGTCGCCGTCAAACCGACCTCAAGCATCCGCCTGCCGCGCCGCTCCATCGACAAGCAGGGCCGGCCGGTCACGGTGGAAACCCACGGCCGCCACGACCCTTGCGTGGCCATCCGCGCCACGCCGGTGGCCGAAGCGATGCTGGCGCTGGTGCTGATCGACCATGCCCTGCGCCATCGCGCCCAGTGCGGCGACGTGACCTGCGGCACACCGAAGATCGCGGCCAGCGCGCCGCGGACGGACGGCCCGCGCGGCGCAGCCGTGGAAGATCCCGAACCAGATGAGGCTTGAGCGCCGCAGCTGGCGTTTTCATTTCAATCAAGGAAGCAAGGACGCATCATGGAACTGCAGCAACACGACCTGCATCACGAATTTCCAGAGCACAAGGACGCTATCCACCAGTTGAAGACCGGCAATCATCATTTCGCCAGGCTCTTCGACGAATACCATCGCATCAACAAGGACATCCGGCGCATCGAGGAGAACGAGGAACCCGTCACCGACATCGCACTCGAGGACATGAAGAAGCAGCGCCTGAAACTCAAGGACGAATTGCACGCGATGCTGCTCGCCCACAAGGCCTGACGAGTATCGGGGCGCAGCGCAGCGCCCCGCCTCCGCCTGATGGTTCCCTACTGGCGTCTGTCGGCGTATTACTTCTTCTACTTCGCCTTCATCGGCGCCTTTTCCCCCTACTTCACCCTCTATCTCAAGTCGCTGCAGTTCTCGGCCTGGGACATCGGCGTGCTGATGTCGCTGATGCAGTTCATGCGTCTGCTGGCGCCGAATCTGTGGGGCTGGCTGGCCGACCGGCTGGGTGCCAAGACGCCGATCGTACGCGGTGCGGCGCTGATGAGCATTTTCGGCTTCTCCTGTTTCTTTTTTTCCCAGAGCTTTGCCGGATATTTCCTCGGCATGGCCTTGCTGGCCTTCTTCTGGAGCGCCTCTCTGCCGCTGGTCGAAGCACTGACCTTTTCCCATCTCGGTGCACGGGCTAGCCGCTACGGATCGATCCGGCTTTGGGGTTCGGTTGGCTTCATTGTTGCCGTGCTGGGACTCGGCTGGCTGCTCAACCGGTTGCCGCTCTCCGCCACCTTGTGGGTTTCCCTGGCGATCCTCGGCGGCATCCTGGCCTGCGCGCTGGCGCTGCCGGAAAAGCATGTGGAACGGCATGAGAGCGACCGCCTGCCGATCGGCGACATCCTGCGCCGGCGCGAGGTGAAAGCCCTGTTCGCCGCCTGCTTTCTCATGGCGGCGGCGCATGGCGCGCTGTACGTGTTCTATTCGATATATCTGGTCGGCCGCGGCTACAGCACGACGATGGTCGGCTTCCTCTGGACGCTGGGCGTGGTGGCGGAGATCGTTGTCTTCCTCTATCTGCCGCGCCTGTTCCACGTGCTTACCCTGCGCACGATTCTGTTGCTCAGCTTTGCCTGCGCCGTGGCGCGGTTCCTCATGATTGGCTGGGGTGTCGAGTCGCTGGGCCTCGTCTTGGCTGCGCAATTGCTGCATGCGGCGACGTTCGGCGCCTACCATGCCGCCGCGGTGGCGGCGGTCAACCGCTGGTTTGCCGGCCGTCATCAGGCGCGCGGGCAGGCGCTCTACGGCAGCGTCTCCTTCGGCGCCGGCGGCATGCTGGGCGGGCTGCTCAGCGGCTGGGCGTGGGATTCCCTGGGCGCGGAACTAACCTACACGTTGAGCTCGGCCTTTGCCCTAGCCGGCATGATCATCCTCTGGCGCGGCTGGCGGCCCGCTGCGGCAGGCAGCGTGGATTGAGGCCAGGGCGTCAGGCTGATCGGCGGCTATCGGCCCTGCTCGTTCTTGGCGCCCTCGACGGGAGATTGCGGCGCGATGGCGCCGTCCTGCCTCGCTTTCTCGAACTGGTCCCAAGAGTCTTCCGCGACATGGTAGTCAGGGTTCGTCCTGGCCTCTCGGAGGCCCTGTATGAGGTACTCGTCTTCGCGCGGAGCCGGTTTGGCCACGGCCGCGGCCTGTGGAGTCAGGGCGCCGGCGGGAAGGGGAAAGCGCCAGAACACGCTGTGGATCTGCAAGCCCAGCGCCTTGTCGACATGACTGATGAGGGAGGCCTCGACGATATGCGAGTAACGGAAACGCTTGAGCGGCTCGGATTCGATCAGAATCAGGAAGCGGCCCTGCACATGCAGACATTGGGCGTTGACCTTGGCACTGCTGCGGGCGAAATATTCATTCACGGCTTCAGCGATGCGTCGGGTGTCTGCGCCGGCCCCGCGCTGCTTGCGCTGAAGGGCATGTACGTACGCCGATGCAAGGGCCGCCAGCAAAATGACCAGACCGATTGCCAGGATTGTCGTATTCATCGAACCTCACGGGTGACGCCTGCTGCGGTGCGGCATAGCAGGCCTGACTTCGATATAATTCAATCGCTTTCCAGGGTAATTGAGCACTGCTGCAGGTGCTTGCCCGATACGAGTGGCCGGGCACTGCGGCTGTTCCCCTTGTATATCGGCAGTTCCCGGGAAAGCATGAATTATTTTAGGAAGGGAAGTAATCATGATGCGGCTTAAACTGATGTTGTCCCTTATTGGAATGCTCGTCCTGGCCGGCTGCAATACGGTTCAGGGGGTCGGAAAGGATATCCAGGCGGGCGGCAAGGCTGTGGAGAAAGTGGCCAAGTAAGTCTGGGCCTCGCGCCGCGCGGGCGTCGAACGGCGTTGTGCGGTTGCAGTTTCTGGAGAAGAAAGGAATCGAATGAAAGTCTGTGTTTTGCCCGGCGACGGCATCGGCCCCGAGATCGTCGGTCAGGCCGTGCGCGTGCTCGAGGCGCTGCGCCAAGACGGCATCAAGCTGGAGATGGAAACGGCCCTGCTGGGCGGCTGCGCAGTGGATGCGGCGGGCGAACCCTATCCCGAGGCTACCCGGAAACTCGCGCGTGAAGCCGACGCCGTGCTGCTCGGCGCCGTCGGCGGCCCGCAATACGACACGCTGCCGCGCGAGCTGCGTCCGGAGCGCGGTCTGCTGGGCATCCGCAAGGACCTTGGTCTTTTCGCCAACCTGCGCCCCGCTGTGCTCTACCCGGAATTGGCCAACGCCTCTTCGCTCAAGCCCGAGGTGGTGGCGGGGCTGGACATTCTCATCGTGCGCGAATTGACCGGTGACATTTACTTCGGCGAGCCGCGCGGCATCGAGTCGCGTAATGGGGAAAAGGTCGGCATCAACACCATGATCTATTCGGAGAGCGAGATCCGCCGCATCGCGCGCGTGTCCTTCGAGGCGGCAAGGAAGCGCGGCCGCAAGCTCTGCTCGGTGGACAAGATGAATGTGCTGGAATGTACTCAGCTATGGCGCGACGTTGTGACGGACGAGGCGAAGAACTACCCCGATGTCGAGCTGTCGCACATGCTGGTCGATAATGCCGCCATGCAACTGGTGCGCAACCCGAAGCAGTTTGATGTCATGGTGACGGGCAACATGTTTGGCGACATCCTGTCCGATGAAGCCTCGATGCTGACCGGCTCCATCGGCATGCTGCCCTCGGCTTCGCTCGACGAGAAGGGCAAGGGCCTGTACGAGCCGATCCACGGTTCGGCACCGGACATCGCCGGCAAGGGGCTGGCCAATCCGCTGGCGACCATCCTTTCCGTGGCGATGATGCTGCGCTATACCTTCGGACTGGAGGCGGTCGCCGCGCGCATCGAAGCAGCGGTGAAGAAAGTGTTGCAGCAGGGCGTGCGCACAGGCGACATTTTCGAGACGGGCATGAAAAAGGTCGGCACCGGGGAAATGGGTGACGCGGTGATCGCGGCGCTGTAGGAACCATGCTTAGGAAATTGAAATGAAAAGAGTGGGGCTGGTAGGCTGGCGCGGCATGGTTGGATCCGTGCTGATGCAGCGCATGCTGGAAGAACGGGATTTCGATCTTGTCGATCCGGTGTTTTTCACGACTTCGCAGGTGGGCGGCAAGGGGCCCTCGATCGGCCGCGATGCGCCGGCATTGCAGGATGCCCGAAGCGTCGACGCACTGAAGTCGATGGACATTGTCATTTCCTGCCAGGGCGGCGACTATACCAGCGAGGTGTTTCCGAAGCTGCGCGCCGCCGGCTGGACCGGCCACTGGATCGATGCGGCGTCGTCGCTGCGCATGAAGGACGATGCGGTCATTATCCTCGACCCGGTCAACCTCGGCGTCATCAAGGATGCCCTGGCCCGTGGCGGCCGCAACTGGATCGGCGGCAATTGCACCGTCAGCCTGATGCTGATGGCCGTCGGCGCGCTCTATCAGCGCGACCTCGTCGAATGGATGAGTGCTATGACCTACCAGGCGGCCTCCGGGGCCGGCGCCCAGAACATGCGCGAACTGCTCACCCAGATGGGTGAGGTACACCGCGTGGCAAAGGGGCTGCTAGACGATCCCGCCTCGGCGATCCTGGATATCGACCGCGAGGTGGCCGGCATCCTGCGCGAGGAGAAATTCCCGACCGCGAATTTCGGCGTGCCGCTGGCGGGCAGCCTGATTCCCTGGATTGACAAGGAACTGGAGAACGGCCAGAGCCGCGAGGAATGGAAGGGTCAGGCCGAATCCAACAAGATTCTCGGTCGCGAGGCCGATCCTGTGCCCATCGACGGCATTTGCGTGCGTGTAGGCGCGATGCGCTGCCATAGCCAGGCGCTCACCCTGAAGCTTAGAAAGGACGTGCCGATCGATGAGATCGAAGGCATGATCGCCGAGTCGAATTCCTGGGTGAAGGTGGTGCCGAACCGCCGCGATGCCAGCGTTCGGGAGTTGACGCCGACCGCCGTGACCGGCACGCTATCCATCCCTGTGGGGCGGCTGCGCAAGCTCAACATGGGGCCGCGCTATCTGGCGGCGTTCACCTGCGGCGACCAGTTGCTATGGGGCGCGGCCGAACCGCTGCGCCGCATGCTGCGGATACTGCTTGACGCCTGAGCCGCACCAAGGCCGGATTCGCTCCCCGGTCTTTCAAGAAAACATGAATATGCTGAGGGATCAGGCGAGGGGGGTTGCGCCGAAAAAACGGTTGATTTCCCGCCTGCTTGGGCCAGAATGTGATGAGGAAGTTTAGCTTGCATAGCTAACATCATGATGTTATGTTACTTGTTCGGAAACTCTCCGCGAGGGGGACGCGGTGCATAAAAAAATCCTGAGACTCACATACAAGGCATCTGTTCTGGCGACGGCGCTGGCTGTTTTGCCGATTGGCGCGAATGCGGCGGGGCTGGGCAAGATTACGGTGCTGTCCCCGCTGGGACAACCCCTTCGCGCCGAGGTCGAATTGACAGCCTCCCGTGAGGAACTCTCCTCGCTTTCAGCACGATTGGCTTCGCATGAGGCATTCAAACAGGCCGGCATAGAATTCGTTCCCGCCTTGTCCAGCATCAAACTGGTCATCGACAAGAGGGCGAGCGGACAATCGGTGATCCGGATGACGACAGACCGGCCGATCAACGAGCCCTTCCTCGATCTGCTGATCGAACTGAACTGGACCGCTGGCCGCCTAGTGCGCGAATACACATTCCTCTTGGATCCGGCACCCGAAGTCCTGGCGCGCAAGCCTGCCGCGGCCCCCGCAGACAAACGCGATGCCGCACAGCCCTCACCAGTGCCCCCCCCCAAGCAGCCGGAAGTCCGTGCACCCGCCCCGCAGGATGACAAGTCGCCGGCGAAACCGCCCGAAGGTGCCCGACAGGCGGGCGATTCGCAGGGCCGGGAAGTGAAGAAGGGCGAGTATCTGCGCAAGATCGCCGCAGAGACGCAGCATTCCGGCGTCAGCCTGGATCAGATGCTGGTCGCGATCTTCCGCAGCAACAAGGATGCCTTCATCAATGACAACATTCACCGCCTGAAGGCGGGCAAGATCCTCGAGATTCCCGGCCCCGAAGCGGTTGCAGCCGTGGATGTACGCGAAGCACGGAAGATAATCTCGGTGCATACCACGGACTTCAATGCCTATCGTCAGAAGCTCGCTGCGGCTGCCGCCGGCGCGGAAGCACCGAAGGAGGAAGCGACGAAGCAGGCGGTGACCGGCAAAATTGCCGCGAAAGTCGAGGACAAGGCTCCGGCGCCTGTCGAGACGAAGGATCAGTTGAAGGTTTCGAAAGCGGATGCCACCAAGGATACGCGTGCGGCGCAGGGCAAAATCGCCGCATTGGAGGAAGATCTGGTTGCCAAGGAAAAGGCGCTCAAGGAAGCACAATCGCGCCAGGCTGACTTGGAGAAGAACGTCAGCAAATTGCAGCAGCTTGTCGAATTGCAAAACAAGAGTCTGGCTGATCTTCAGAAACAGGCTGCTCAAAAAGCTGAAGTGCCTGCAGCCGGGCCGCCACCCATACCTGTCGCCCCTGTCAAACCTGCTGAGACTGCCACGGCCCCTGTTGCAGCACCTGTGCCTGCAGTTGCGGAAAAACCAGCCGAAGTGAAGCAGACGGAGCCTGTCAAACCGGCCAAGCCTGCCGAGGAAGAAAAGCAGGTTATGGCCAAACCGGAGGCGCCCAAGCCGGTGGCAGCGCCGAAGACAGCCCCGCCTCCGCCTCCGGCCGAGCCGGACTTTCTCGATGAGCTGATGGACGATCCAGCTATCCTTGGCGGCGGCGTGCTGGTGCTGGGCCTGCTGGGGTTCATAGCCTACCGCCAGCGTCAAAAGAAACAGATGGAAGGGGGCGAAGCCCCGCCCACCACCACGGCCAACCTGACTGCGAATTCCGTATTTGGCGCCACCGGGGGCCAGAGCGTGGACACCACGGGCAGTTCGATGGCGACGGATTTCAGCCAGGCCTCCATCGGCGCCATCGATGCCGACGAGGGCGTCGACCCGGTAGCCGAGGCCGATGTGTATATGGCCTACGGCCGCGATGCGCAAGCCGAGGAGATCCTGCTCGATGCATTGAAGACCGACCCGACCCGCACCGCGATTCATGTGAAGCTTCTGGAAATATACGCGGGCCGCAAGAACAACAAGCAATTCGAAACCCTGGCAAGCGATCTCTACGCACAGACGGGTGGCGTCGGCGGGGATTGGGAGAAAGCGGCGTCGATGGGGCTGAAGCTCGACCCCGCCAATCCGCTGTACGGCGGCGGTGCCGGCGGGGAAAAGCAGACCATCCATACCGATACGACGGTCATCGTGCCGGCGGGCGAGAAGCAATTGCGCGATACCTGGACCATGCCTGGCGAGTTGAGCCAGATCTCCGAGGCAGTGGAAAAGGGCGCCGCGACGGTGATTCTTGAAAGACCGGCCGAAACGGCAGCCGAGGCACCCGCTGCCGCACCTGCGCTGGATTTCGATCTCGATCTGGGCTCTCCGGAAGCGCCGGCTGCGCCTGCGCCCGCCCCTGCGGCGCCGGCTGCCAAAGCCGTGCCGGCCGAAGGGAGTGCCGGGCTGGACTTCGATCTTGGCCTGGACTTCAAGCCGGCGGAAAGCAAGCCGGCGGAAAGCAAGCCGGCCGCATTCAATCCCGAAGCGACAATGATCATGGGCGCAACGAAGGCCGGCCAGCCTCCTGCAGCCGATCTTGCGGTCGATATCAAGCTCGACGAACCCGCGGCGGCCGCCGACGAGGGACTCCACTTCGATCTCGATCTTGGCGCGCCTGCCACACCCGAGGCTTCGGCTTCCTCTGAAGTGGTCGACCTCGAGAAAACCATTGCGGGGGGAAGTGCGCTCGATTTCGATTTCAATATCGGCGCCCCACCCGAGGCAAAATCGGAACCCCAGGCGGCACCCGATATTGACCTCGGTTCGATCAATCTCGATCTCGGGGAAGCTGCGACGCCGGTCGAGACCGCTGCCGGAGACGAAGTGGCCACCAAGCTGGAACTGGCCAAGGCCTATGAGGAAATGGGCGACAAGGAAGGTGCGCGCGAGTTGCTGGCCGAAGTCGCGAAAGAAGGCAATGCCGAGCAGCAGGCCAAGGCGCAAGGCATGCTCGCAAAAATGAGCTGAACTCATTGACGGGGGCGCAAGGCCCCCGTCGCGCTCACCCCGTTCCCGATGCTGCACCCGACTGTCCGTCTCATCGTGTGGGGCGCAGCGGCTGCGTTTGTCCAGTGGTTGCCACTGGCCGACCTGTCGCTGGCTTGCGTCGTCGCATTGGTTGCGGGCGGATTGCTTGCGTCGAAGCGTCTTGGAATATTGCTCAGGCGCGCCCGCTGGTTGATCGCCTCGCTCGTGGTGCTCTTTGCCCTGGCCACGCCGGGCGTGTATCTGCTGCCGTCATTGGGCAGCCTCGGTCCGACGGAGGAGGGGCTGCGTCTTGGCTTCGAGCATTTGATGCGGCTTTTCTTCGTACTGGCGACTTTGGCCGTATTGCTGCAAATGACAGGTACGGAGGGACTGGTGGCGGGCCTTCACGGTCTGATGCTGCCTTTGGGCTGGCTCGGACTGGATCGCGGCCGTGTGGCGGTGCGACTCATGCTGGTAATGCACTATGTCGAGCAATCCAATCCCGGCAGGCATTGGCGGGAGTGGCTGGACAGCGCGGACAGCGAGGCCACGAGCGGGACGGTTCGCCTGAGCCGGGTACAGTTGGCCTGGGCCGATTTCGCCGTGCTGACGGGACTGACTTTCGGCGCCATCGCGTATTTCGGGAGCGTGCCGTGAGAATCGCGCTTGGCCTGGAATACGATGGCGCGTCGTTTGCCGGCTGGCAGACGCAGCCGGCGGGCAATACCGTGCAGGATGCGCTTGAGGATGCACTCGCGGCCATCGCCAGCGGGCCTGTCAGAGTGGTGTGCGCCGGCCGCACGGACGCCGGGGTGCACGCGACGGCGCAGGTGGTGCACTTCGATGCGCCGGCTGCCAGGCCGGAGAATGCCTGGGTGCGCGGCGTCAATGCGCATCTGCCGGAGAGCATTGCTGTGCGTTGGGCACGCATCGTGCCGGACGATTTCCATGCACGTTTCTCCGCGCGTTCGCGCAGCTATCGCTATGTCCTTCACACCCATGCGGTGCGTCCGGCGCTGTTGCATGGGCGGGTCGGCTGGTACCACCTTCCACTCGACGCCGACGCCATGCGTGCCGGTGCAGCGCACCTGGTGGGAGAACAGGATTTCTCAGCCTTCCGTGCCGCAGAATGCCAAGCCAAGTCTCCCTTGAAGACGCTGCATCGGGCCGAAGTGTCCCGCCTGGGCGACTGCATAGTGTTCGACTTCCGCGCCAGCGCCTTTCTGCATCACATGGTGCGAAACATGGTCGGCGCGCTGGTGTATGTTGGCAAGGGAGCGCATTCGCCCGAATGGATTGCCGAATTGATCGCAAGCCGCAATCGCAGTCTGGCGGCACCTACCTTTTCCCCGTCAGGGCTGTATCTGTCCGGCATCGAATACGAGGCGTGCTGGCAGTTGCCCATGAATGGCCGTATCATCGCGCCTTTCGACCCGTTTGCCCTCTAGTTTGCAAAGAACGCGCATCAAGATCTGCGGCATCACCCGCCCCGAGGATGCACGCGCCGCGGTCGAACTCGGCGCAGACGCGATCGGACTGGTTTTCTATGCGCCGAGCCCACGCTGCGTCAGTGTGGAACAGGCTTGGGCGATCGCCCGCGTCGTGCCGCCCTTCGTCACGCTGGCCGGTCTTTTCGTGAACGAGTCGAAGCTCGCCGTGCGGCGGGTCATGGAGGCCGTGCCGATCCAACTGCTCCAGTTCCACGGCGAGGAGGAGGAGTCATTCTGCCGTACCTTCCATGCCCCCTACATCAAGGCGGCCCGGGTAAGGCCGGGCCTCGATTTGGTAAAATATGCCGATGCCTACCCCTCCGCGCAGGGCCTGTTGCTGGATGCCTTCGTTGAGGGCTATGGCGGCGGCGGCAGCGCCTTCGACTGGTCGCTAATCCCACCGCGACTGCCGCTCCCGGTCATCCTGTCCGGCGGCTTGGATGCCGGCAACGTGGCGGGGGCGGTGCGCACCGTTCGGCCTTGGGCGGTGGATGTCAGCAGCGGGGTGGAAGGCGCCAAGGGAATCAAGGATGCGGATAAGATGGCCGCGTTCATAGCTGGAGTAAGAGATGGGGAAACCCGAGTTGCCCTATAACCTGCCCGACGCGCGCGGCCATTTCGGCCCCTACGGCGGCACCTTCGTCGCCGAGACGCTGATCGAGGCGCTCGACGAACTCAAGCGTGCCTATGCTGCCGCCAAGGCGGATCCTGCCTTCAAGGCTGAATTCGAGTATGAACTGAAGCATTACGTCGGCCGTCCAAGCCCCATCTACCACGCCAGGCGCTGGTCGGACCTGCTCGGCGGGGCGCAGATCTATCTCAAGCGCGAGGATCTCAACCACACCGGTGCGCACAAGGTGAACAACTGCATCGGCCAGGCGATGCTGGCGCGACGCATGGGCAAGCCGCGCGTCATCGCGGAAACTGGCGCGGGCCAGCATGGCGTGGCTACCGCCACCGTGGCAGCCCGCTACGGCATGGAGTGCGTGGTCTACATGGGCAGCGAGGACGTCAAGCGCCAGGCCGCGAACGTCTATCGCATGAAGCTGCTCGGTGCCAGCGTGGTGCCGGTGGAATCCGGCTCGAAAACCCTGAAGGATGCACTGAACGAAGCCATGCGCGACTGGGTGACCCACGTCGGCAACACCTTCTACATCATCGGTACGGTGGCCGGCCCGCATCCCTACCCGATGATGGTGCGCGACTTCCAGTCGGTCATCGGCGAGGAGTGCCGCGTGCAGATGCACGAACTGGCGGGGCGGCAGCCGGACGTTGTGATTGCCTGCGTCGGCGGCGGCTCCAATGCCATGGGGATTTTCCACGATTACATTCCAGATGATGCCGTGAAACTGGTGGGCGTCGAAGCGGCCGGCCATGGCCTGGCCACGGGACATCACTCCGCCTCGCTCATCGCAGGCCGGCCCGGCGTCCTGCACGGCAACCGCACCTACCTTCTGCAGGATGAGAACGGCCAGATCGTCGAGACGCACTCGATATCCGCCGGCCTCGATTATCCCGGAGTCGGGCCCGAGCATGCATGGTTGAAGGACAGCCATCGCGCCGAGTATGTGGCGGTGACCGACGACGAAGCCCTGGCCGCCTTCCATGCGCTGTGCCGCCTCGAGGGCATCATTCCGGCGCTGGAGTCTTCCCACGCGCTGGCCTATGCCGCCAAGCTGGCACCGACGCTGCCCAGGGACAAGCTGCTTCTGGTGAATCTCTCCGGGCGCGGCGACAAGGACATGCATACGGTGGCAGAGAAATCCGGGATCGAGTTCTGATGTCGCGCATCAAGAGCACTTTCGAGAAACTTTCCAGCCAGGGTCGCAAGGCCCTGATCCCCTTCATCACTGCCGGCGATCCAGAGCCTGCGCTGACGCTGCCGCTGATGCGCGCGCTAGTTTCAGGCGGCGCCGACATCATCGAACTGGGCGTACCCTTCTCCGACCCGATGGCTGACGGGCCGACCATCCAGCGCGCCTCCGAACGGGCGCTCAAGCACGGCGTGTCGTTGCGGCAGGTACTGGCCATCGTGCGGGAGTTTCGTTCCGGCGATGCCGTGACGCCGGTGGTGCTGATGGGGTATGCCAACCCGATCGAGGCGATGGGGATGAGCGCATTTGCCAGAGAGGCAAGGCAGGCCGGGGTGGACGGCGTGCTGGTGGTCGACTACCCGCCAGAGGAATGTGTCGACTTCGCGGCGAAGCTCAAGGAAGCCGGCATCGATCCGATTTTCCTGCTGGCCCCGACGTCGACGGACGAGCGCTTCGGCCAGGTGGCCGAAGTCGGCAGTGGCTACATCTACTACGTGTCGCTCAAGGGCGTCACGGGGGCTGGGCATCTCGATCTGGATGAGGTGGCCCGGCGCATTCCGGCCATCCGCCGGAAAGTCGGAATGCCCGTCGGGGTGGGCTTCGGCATCCGCGATGCGGATAGTGCGCGGCGCATCGCTGCGGTGGCCGATGCCGTGGTGATCGGCAGCCGTCTCATCGAGGAGATCGAGGCGAGTCCGCGCGAGCAAGCTGCCGCCAACGTTGCGGCTTTCCTGCGCGGCATCCGCAGCGCCATGGATGAGCTGGCCGTTTCCCGCGAGGTGATGCGATGAGTTGGTTGCAGAAACTGCTTCCGCCCAAGATCAAGCGCGCCGAGGGCATCAAGAAATCGATTCCGGAAGGGCTCTGGTGCAAGTGTCCGAGATGCGAAGCCACCCTGTACAGCTCCGATCTCGAGAAAAACCTCAATGTCTGCCCCAAGTGCGGCCACCATCACCGTCTGGGCGCTCGCGCCCGACTGGACCTTCTGCTGGATGCGGAAGGCCGCTTTGAAATCGGTGCGGAGGTGCTGCCGGTCGATCCGCTCAAGTTCAAGGACGGCAAGCGCTACCCGGAACGCCTCAATGCCGCCACGGACGAGACGGGGGAGGGCGATGCGCTGGTGGTCATGCAGGGCGCGGTGAAGACCTTGCCGACGGTGATTGCTGCGTTCGAGTTCGATTTCATGGGTGGTTCGATGGGCTCGGTGGTCGGCGAACGCTTCGTGCGAGGCGTGCGCGTGGCCGTGGAGCAGCAAATGCCTTTCGTTTGCATCACCGCCACCGGCGGTGCGCGCATGCAGGAGGGATTGTTCTCATTGATGCAGATGGCCAAGACCACTGCGGCCATCACGCAGCTTTCCGCCAACCGGCTGCCATTCATTTCCATTCTCACCGATCCGACCATGGGCGGCGTTTCGGCCAGCTTTGCCTTCGTCGGTGACGTGGTCATGGCCGAGCCGGGCGCGTTGATCGGCTTTGCCGGCCCGCGCGTCATAGAGCAGACGGTACGCGAGAAATTGCCGGAAGGCTTCCAGCGCGCAGAGTTCCTGCTGGAGAAGGGCGCCATCGACATGATCGTCGACCGGCGCGAGATGCGCGACAAGCTGGCGTCGCTCCTGACCTTGCTGCAGAGGATTCCGGCAGTCTGATTTCGGGCAGGTCGAGCCTGCTCAGGCAATGCAATCCCTTCCTCCCCATCGACACACTGCGCTGCAAGGCTGGCTTGAGCATATCGAGCGCCTTCACGCGCAGACAATCGATCTGGGGCTGGCGCGCGTGCTGACGGTCAAGCAGGCACTCGGCATCAGGCAGGACGTGCCGGTGATCACCGTCGGCGGCACCAACGGCAAGGGTTCCATCTGCGCCATGCTGGAGCGCATCCTGCTCTGCGCCGGCTACCGCGTCGGCCTCTACACTTCTCCGCATTTGATCGAATACAACGAGCGGGTACGCATTGCCGGAAGCCCGGCTTCCGACGCGATGCTGTGCGACTCCTTCTCGCAGGTGGAAGCGGCGCGCGGCGGCACGCAACTCACCTATTTCGAGTTCGGCACGCTGGCGGCCTGGCAGGCCTTTTCGACGGCAGGTGTCGACGTGGTCATCCTGGAGGTGGGGCTGGGCGGGCGGCTGGATGCGGTGAACGCCTTCGACGCCGACTGCGCCATTGTTGCCTCCGTGGATCTCGACCACATGGACTACCTTGGCGAGACGCGCGAGGCGATCGGTTTCGAGAAGGCGGGAATATTCCGTCACGACCGTCCCGCCATCGTCGGCGATGCACAGCCCCCGCAGAGCCTGCTGGATCACGCAGGCAGCATCGGCGCCGACCTGCAGGGTTTGGGCAAGGACTTCGGCTACATGTCCGAGCAAGGACAATGGACTTATTGGGGGCGCCGCGGCAGAAGGGGAGGGCTGGCCCATCCTGCCTTGCGCGGCGCCATTCAACTGGCAAACGCCAGCACGGCAATCGCCGGCCTGGAGGCGATTGCGGATAGATTGCCTGTTTCCATGCAGGACGTTCGCCGCGGACTGATCGAGGTCGAACTGCCCGGCCGTTTCCAGGTCTTGCCGGGACGCCCGACGTTGGTGCTGGATGTCGCCCACAATCCGCAGGCGGCAGGCATGCTGGCGGACAATCTTGGCGACATGGCTTTCCATCCGGAGACCTGGGCCGTATTCGGCATGCTGGCAGACAAGGATGTTGCGGGGGTCGTCGAGCGCGTCAAAGGGCGTATCGACCATTGGTTCGCGGCCACCCTGACGGGATCGCGCGGGACGACGGCCGCGGTGCTGGCCCGGACGCTGGCGGATCATGGCATTCGCGTCGAAGCGTGTTTCGATTCGCCGGCCGAGGCCTTCCGTGTTGCACGGGAGCAAGCGGGGGAAAATGATAGAATTCTCGCCTTCGGTTCCTTCCTCACCGTGGCCGGTGTGCTGCGCGCGATAGACGATGAGCGAAAACGACGCACAACTTGAGCTGAAGAAACGCGCCCGCCGCCGCTTGGTGGGCGCAATAGCGCTGGCGACACTCGCGGCGATCGTTCTGCCGATGGTCATGGACCAGGCGCCCAGGCAACCGGTGCAGGACATCCAGATCCGAATTCCGGCGCAGGATGCCGGCGCCTTTACTTCCCGCATTCTGCCGGTCAAGCCCGGGGCGACGCCGACGCCATTGCCGCCGACGGCCGACCCGGACACAAAAACTGCCGAATCGGCCAAACAGGCTCCGGCCCACCAGGCCAAACTGGAGCCGAAGCCGGAAACTAAGACCGAACCCAAGCCGGAGCAGAAAGCGGCTTCCGCCAAAGCCGAAGCGAAGCCAGCCGCTGCGGCAAGCAAACCGCCCGAGCCTCGGGTTGTTTCTCCCGCGGACGACAAGCCACCGGCAAAAAAACCCGATGAGGCCGCCAAGGCCAAGCCTATGCCGGCGGCCGGCGATGGCGAGCAATGGGTGGTGCAACTGGGCGCCTATCGCGACCAGGCCAACGTGCGCAATCTGACGGCAAAGCTGAAGCAGCAGGGCTACAATTTCTATACGGAAGCGTTGCCGTCCCCTGACGGCATCAGCAAGACTCGTGTGCGTGCCGGCCCCTTCCCCAGCAAGGAAGCCGCCGAAACCGCGCGTGATCGCATCAAGCGCATCGGCGTGGATGGCATCGTCGCGCAGAAATAAGCAGCAGTGACGGCGTTCGATTACGCAGTGCTGGTGATCGTCGCCGCATCGATCCTGGTAGGCGCCTGGCGCGGACTGGTCGGTGAAGTGCTCGCGCTGGCGGCATGGGTGGCGGCGCTGCTGGCGGGGCGCGCCCTGGCGCCGGACTTTGCGCCGGTGTTCGGCGACTGGCTCAAGGAGCCGGCTTGGCAGTATGCCGCGGCCTTTGCCGTGATCGTCGTGGCGGTGCTGGCGGCGGTTGCCCTGTTGCGCATTGCCCTGTCCAAACTATTGCGGGCAATAGGGCTGGGCCCGCTGGATCGTTTTCTCGGCGCGGTATTCGGTGTCGCGCGAGGCGGGCTGGTGGTGTTGTTGTGCGTGCTGATCGGCGGCCTCACGGTGCTGCCGCAGCAGGCATGGTGGCGGCAGGCCTGGCTGGCGCCGCCGCTGGAAACTGCGGTGGTGGCGGCCAAACCCTGGCTGCCCGATGCCGTGGCGAAGCGCATACGCTATAGGTGAGACATGTGCGGAATCCTGGGTGTCGTCGCGACGACACCGGTAAACCAGCTTCTCTATGACGGCCTTCAGGTGCTGCAGCACCGCGGTCAGGACGCGGCGGGCATCGCCACGGCGGAGACCGGCGCGTTCCACATGCACAAGGGTCCGGGATTCGTGCGCGACGTCTTCCGCACGCGCAACATGCGCAGCCTGCAGGGCAACTGGGGAATCGCCCATTGCCGCTACCCGACGGCCGGCTCTGCCCACAACTCCGCCGAGTCCCAGCCCTTTTACGTGAATTCCCCCTTCGGCCTGATGCTTGCGCACAACGGCAATCTGACCAATGCCGATGAACTGAAGCGCGAGATGTTCCTGCAGGACCTGCGCCACATCAATACCAATTCCGACTCCGAAGTGCTGCTCAACGTGCTGGCGCACGAACTGCAGGCCGCGGCGACCAAGTACAAGCTCGATGCCGAAACGATCTTCAAGGCAGTCGCCGGCGTGCACCGGCGCGTGCGCGGCGCCTATGCCGTGGTGGCCATGATCGCGGGCTACGGACTGCTCGCCTTCCGCGATCCCTACGGCATCCGTCCCCTGATCGTCGGACGCAACGTGACGCCTGCGGGCAACGAATACCTGGTCGCTTCGGAAAGCGTTGCGCTCGACACGCTGGGCTTCCAGATCATGCGCGACGTGGCGCCGGGCGAGGCCGTGCTCGTCGACATCCAGGGCAATTTCCACAGCAAACCCTGCGCCGAGCGCACCCAGCGCGCACCCTGCATCTTCGAATTTGTCTACCTGGCCCGGCCGGATTCGCTGATCGACGGCATTTCCGTCTATGAAAGCCGCGTCAAGATGGGAGAGCATCTGGCGGAGAAGATCCGCCACACGCTGCCGCACATCGAAATCGATTCCGTCATCCCGATTCCCGATTCCAGCCGACCGTCGGCCATGGAACTGGCCAGCCGGCTGAATCTTCCCTACCGCGAAGGCTTTGTGAAGAATCGCTATATCGGCCGCACCTTCATCATGCCCGGGCAGGCGGCGCGCCGCAAATCGGTGCGGCAGAAGCTCAACACCATCGCGCAGGAATTCCGAGGCAAGAGCGTGCTGCTGGTGGACGACTCCATCGTGCGCGGCACCACCAGCCGGGAGATCGTGCAGATGGCCCGCGACGCAGGTGCGCGCAAGGTGTATTTCGCCTCGGCTGCGCCGCCGGTTCGCTATGCCAACGTCTACGGAATCGACATGCCGTCGCGGCATGAACTGATCGCCAGCGACCGCAGCGACGAGGAAATCTGCCGCGAGATCGGCGCCGACGGCCTGATCTATCAGGACCTTGATGCGCTCAAGGCCGCCGTGCATTCCCTCAATCCGTCGATCACGGTGTTCGAGACATCCTGCTTCGATGGCTGCTACGTGACAGGCGATGTCAGCGCGGAATACCTCAGCAGCGTCGAGAGTCTGCGCAGCGACGGCATGCTGAGCGGCGAGGATGGCGAGGTGGCCCAGCTCGACCTCAACCTCGTCGTGTCGGATTGACAGGAGTCCGAACCGCGTGTAGCGTACCCATTGCGCCGATTTGATATCAGCTTGCGGGCGCTTAATAAATGCGGCTAAAGCGAGGGATAACCCGGTCGCTCAGCTGCGCCGGGTTTTTTATTTTCGGGGTTGGGCCATGGACAAGGTGGACAAGGAATTCGATCTGGATACGCTGGCCGTGCGCGCGGGCATCCGGCGCAGCCAGTTCAATGAGCATGCTGAGGCGCTCTATCTCACCTCGAGCTTCGTTTTCGACAACGCTGCCCAGGCGGCCGCCCGTTTCTCCGGGGAGGAGGCTGGCTTCGTCTACGGCCGCTTCTCCAATCCCACCGTCAGCATGCTGCAGGAGCGTCTGGCGGCACTGGAAGGGGGCGAAGCCTGCATTGCCACGGCAAGCGGCATGGCCGCCATCCTGTCGACCGTCATGGCGCTCATGAGAGCGGGCGAGCACATCGTCGCGTCAAGGGGAATGTTCGGCGCCACCCAACAATTGTTCGATGGCGTTCTGTCGAAGTTTGGCATCGAGACCACATTCGTCGCTTCCGGCGAGGCGGCGGCCTTCCGGGCGGCCTTGCGGCCGCAGACACGGTTGGTCTTCATCGAGACGCCGTCCAATCCGCTGACCGAAGTGTTCGATATCGCCGCCCTGGCGCTGGTCGCGCATGCCGGCGGGGCGCTCCTGGCGGTGGACAACTGTTTCTGCTCACCGGCCCTGCAGCGTCCGCTGGATCTGGGGGCCGACCTGGTGATCCATTCCGCCACTAAGTACCTCGATGGCCAGGGGCGGGTGCTGGGCGGGGCAGTGGTGGGTCGCAAGGAACTGGCCGATGAAGTGTTCAAGTTCCTCCGCACGGCCGGGCCGTCGATCTCCCCGTTCAACGCCTGGGTCATCCTGAAGGGGCTGGAAACCTTGCGCATTCGCATGGAGGCGCAATCCGCCCATGCCCTGGAACTCGCGCGCTGGCTGGAAGCGCAGCCGCAGGTGGCGCGGGTCCATTACCCCGGCCTGCCCTCGCACCCGCAGCATGAGTTGGCGATGCGCCAGCAGAAGTCGGGCGGCGCCATCCTTTCCTTCGAGGTCGAAGGGGGGCGCGAGCAGGCGTGGCGGGTTGTGGACGAGACGCGACTGATCTCGATCACCGCCAATCTGGGCGACACCAAGAGCACCATCACGCATCCGGCCAGTACTACGCACGGACGCATCAGCGCCGAGGCGCGTGCCGCTTCTGGAATACGGGAGAGCCTGTTGCGCGTGGCCGTCGGCCTTGAATCCGTGGCGGACTTGCAGGCCGACCTTGCACGCGGCCTGGCGTTGATCTAATCGAGCCTGATCTCCTGACAACCGCTCGCGTCGCAAGACAGATAGCCGCCAGTCTCGTACCAGTCCTGCAGCACCCAGCGCTCGCAAGGCCGCCCCTCGAGGACCAGTTCGTGGCGGGCGGGGCGATGGGTATGGCCGTGGATGAGACGGTCACACCGGTGCAAAGTCAGTGCCTGCAGGACGGCGGCTGCGTTCACGTCCATGATCTGCGACGGCTTGATGCACTTCTGGGCCTCGCTTTCGCGGCGCAATGCCTCGATCTGGCTCTTGCGGCGGGGCAGTGGCAAGGCGAGGAAGTCCTGCTGCCAGTCCGGCGAACGCACTTCGGCGCGAAACGCCTGGTAGGCGTCGTCATCGGTGCACAGTGTGTCGCCGTGCATCAGCAGGGTGGCGGTGCCGTAAAGGTCGAGGGCAACGGGTTCCGGCAACAGGGCAAGACCGGCAGCGCGGGCGAAGCCCTCGCCAGCCAGAAAATCGCGATTCCCCGCCATGAAGAAAACCGGTACGCCTGACTTCGACAATTCCTGCAGGGCGGCGCAGATGCTGGCGTTGAACGGGTCGTCGAGATCGTCGTCGCCCGCCCAATACTCGAACAGATCGCCGAGCATGTAGAGCGCCTCGGCCTGCTGCGCCGGGCCGGCGAGAAAATCGAGGAAGAGACGGTTGATGTGCGGCCGGCTCGGGCAGAGGTGCAGGTCGGAGATGAAGAGCGTGGCCATCGCCGCCCCGCCGATGTCAGGCGATTTCCGCCTTCTGGATCACCACGTCCTCGACCGGCACATCCTGGTGGAAGCTCTTGCTGCCGGTCTTCACACCTTCGATCTTGTCCACCACGTCCATCCCTTCGACCACCTTGCCGAAGACGCAGTAGCCCCAGCCCTGGCCGCTCGGGGCGGTGTGGTTGAGGAAGTCGTTGTCCTTGACGTTGATGAAGAACTGCGCGGTGGCTGAGTGCGGATCGCCGGTGCGCGCCATGGCGATGGTGTAGCGGTCGTTCTTCAGGCCCGCTTTTGAACTCATTTCGGCTTCGTTCTGGATCGGCGCGCCGGTCGGCTTCTGGTTCATGCCCGCTTCGAAGCCGCCACCCTGGATCATGAAGCCCTTGATGACACGGTGGAAGATCGTGTTGTCGTAGTGACCGGCCTCGACATAGGCAAGGAAATTCCTCACTGTATCGGGAGCCTTGTCGGCGTCCAGTTCGAGGACGATGGTGCCGATGTTGGTTTGCAGCTTGACCATGGTGTCTCCTGTTTACTTGCTTGATTTGGGTTCGACCAGCCTGGCGGATTCGATCACTACCGGCTCGACGGGAACGTTCTGGTGGAAGCCGGCATTGCCGGTCTGTACTTTGGCGATTTTCTGCACGACCTCCATGCCCTGGGTCACCTTGCCGAATACGGCATAGCCCCAGCCGTCGCGCGAGGGGTAATCGAGCGGCCGGTTATCGACGAGATTGATGAAGAATTGCGCCGAGGCGGAATGCGGATCCTGGGTACGCGCCATGGCGAGGGTGCCGACGGTATTTTTCAACCCGTTTTTCGCCTCGTTCTCGATCGGCGTACGCGTCGGCTTCTGCTTCATGCCTGGCTCGAAGCCGCCGCCCTGGATCATGAAGCCGTCCATGACGCGGTGGAAAATCGTGCCATTGTAGAAACCGTCCTTCACGTACTGCAGAAAGTTCTCGACGGTCTTCGGCGCCTTGTCGGCATACAGTTCGACGACGATGAGCCCCTGGTTGGTCTTCATCTCTACGACCGGATTGGCGGCGAGGACGGACAGGCTCCAAAGCAGGCCGAAGGCCAGCGCGACTAGTTTCTTCATTGCAGGATTCCCGTAAAAAGAGAAGCGGCCTTACGCGCCGCCTTCGTAGACAATCTTCCAGGCGCCGTCTTCCTTCACCCAGTACTGGCGCTTCTTCATTGCGTTGTTGAGGTTGCTGCTTCGGTAGTCCTGGTCGAAGGTGACGACGACCATTTCTTCCTTGCCCGGATTGCGGAACATGCTGATGTTGGCGGCGCCGACCTTGATCCACTGCTTTCCCGCGTTGACCTGGCGCTTCTGCGCCGACCATTGTTCGAAGTTGTGGCTGCCGGCCTGGAAGCGCTTCGAGTAGTGGCGCAGATACTTCTCGGTATCAAGGCTTTCCCAGTCGCTGCGCCATTCCTCGATGCTCCGCGATAGTGCTGCGCGCTCGGCCTGCCAGTCGTCGAGCGAGAGCCACTCGATGCTGTTGGAGATGATGACCGGGGTGGTGCCGACCTGCAGGTTCTTCGCCAGCGCATCGAGGTCCTGGTTGGCCAGCACGACACAGCCGTCGGAAGCCTTGGGCGGGCGCGAGAAGGTATCGGAGGGCGTGCCGTGCAGCCAGATGCCATGGCCGTTGCGGCCCTGACGCTTGTCCCATTCGTTCGGATAACTGATGGGGAAGGCGCCGCTGCCGTAGAAGTCGGTCAGCTTCTGCCGCGGCAGGCTGGCGGTGACGTGATAGACGCCGATGGGCGTCTTCTTGTCGCCTTCGCGCACCTTGTCGGTGCCGGCCTTGCCATGTGAAATGTAGTAGTCGGCGACAAAGCGCGGCCGGCCTTCGACATTGCGGTAGAGATAGAGGCGGGCCTTTTGCGTGTCGACCACCACGGCATATTTCTGCTCGGGATGCATCTGCAACAGGTAGCGCGGCACGTAGTCGGTCGGCGGCTTGTCGCGATAAGCTTTCAGGCGGGCGATGGCTTCCTCTCGCAGATCGGCCAGTTTGCCGTGTGGGGCGTTGGTGGCGTTGCCAAGCGTGACGAGCGGGCGCGAGCGGGCCAGCAGCAGATCGCCCTTGATGAGGTGGCCGAGACGGAAAGTGGGATAGGTCGCGAGCAGCTTCTCCATCTGTCCCAATGCCGCGTCGAGACGGTTCTGCTCGATATGCGCGAAAACCTGGGCCAGCATCGGCTCAGGGCCGGAATCGGAGTAGGTCGCTTCGGTCGAGGCGGCGACGGTTGTACCGGTGACGGCCAGGCACAGCGCCGCGGCGAGATGCCGAATGCGTGCGTTGACGCGCATCAGTTGGAAACCTGCTCCTGCTGGATCAGCCATTTGCCGTCCCGACGGACCATTACCATCGTCTTGGTGGCGGAGGACTTGTATTTCCCGGATCGATAGTGCTGCCGGAACTTGGCGTTTGCCTGATCGCCCTCGATCGACACCTGCAGTTTCTCGATGCTGATCTGGATCGGGTCAGGCTTGTCGATGCGGCGCGCGCGCTCCGCTTCCCAGGCACTGCGTGATTCGCCGCCCGGGGTCCTGAAATCGCCTGCATAGGCGGCGAGATAGGCCTTGACGTTCTTTCCCGCCCAGGCGGTAGCCCAGTCGCGGATCGCCTTCTCCACCTCTGCCTTGCCGCTGCCGGCCGGTTTGGTCTCGACTGCCGAAGCCGGTTTCGGTTCGGACGGTTGGACGGCGGGCGCGGGTTCCGGCTTGGCGACCGGCGTCGGTTCGGACTTGGCGACGGGTGTGCTCTCCGCCTTGGCGACAGGGGACGCAGGCGCTTGAACTTTCCCCGAAGTGCCGCGCGAGGCCATCGTCGCCGGACGGGCGGAAACGGTCATCAGGTCGCGTATCAGGGCGAGTTTGGACTGGGCGCTGGCATTGGAGGAGTCGATCTGCAAGGCTTTGTCATAGGCCTGGCTTGCCATGCGGGCGTAAATGTCACCGAGATTTTCGTGGGCAGTGGCGTAGGATGGGTGGGTGCGGATGGCCATCTCAAGGGCGTTCTTGGCCTTTTCGAACTGGCGCTGCTGGGCGTAGAGGACAGCCAGATTATTGTAGGGCTCCGGCAGTTCCGGATAGTCCTCGGTCAGTTTGGTGAAGACCGCAATAGCGTCATTGGGGCGGTTCATTTCCGTCAGGATGAGGCCCTTCAGGAATCGGGCCTGGGCATCCTTGGGCTTGGCGGCCAGCGCCTGGTCGGTCTTTTCCAGCGCTGGCCCGAGTTGGCCCTGTTTGAGGAGGCGATTGGCATCCTGCAGGGCATCCGCGCGTGCCGTTGCGGGAGCCAGGGTGAGTAGCCCCGCGCAAAGCAGAACGGTAAGGGCGTACGGAAGAGCGGAAAAGCGGCATGGGGTCATTATGTTATACTTTTCGGCCATAGGCGTTTGAATAGTCTGGCATTCTAACAAGAACGGCGCCGGATCAACAATAATCGCACTTTTCCAGTCGATCCGCCGTTTTCAGGACGCTCCGTCCCCGATGCTGAAAATCCACAATACCTTGCTGCGCGACAAGCAGGTGTTTGCCCCGATCGAGCCCGGCTTCGTGCGCATGTATGTCTGCGGCATGACCGTGTACGACTACTGTCACCTCGGCCATGCCCGCGTGCTGGTGGTGTTCGATCTGGTGGCACGGTGGCTGCGGGCTTCCGGTTACAAGGTCGTCTACGTGCGCAACATCACCGACATCGACGACAAGATCATCAAGCGCGCCGGCGAGAACGGCGAGTCCATCCAGTCGCTCACCGACCGTTACATCGATGCCATGCACGAGGATGCCGCGGCGTTGGGCGTGCAGGCGCCCGACCACGAGCCGCGCGCGACACAGCATGTGGCGGCCATGCTTCGTCTGATCGGTGCCCTGGAAAGGAACGGCTACGCTTATGTTGCCGCCAACCGCGACGTCTGCTACAGCGTGCGCAAGTTCGAGGGCTATGGTCGGCTTTCCGGAAAATCTCTGGAAGACTTGCGTGCAGGCGAGCGTGTCGATGTGATGGAAGGCAAGCAGGATCCGCTCGACTTCGTACTTTGGAAGCATGCCAGGACGGACGAACCCGACGAGGCGAAATGGGATTCTCCTTGGGGCAGCGGCCGGCCCGGCTGGCACATCGAGTGTTCCGCCATGAGTTCCGAGTTGCTCGGGCCGCATTTCGACATCCATGGCGGCGGGCAGGACCTGCAGTTCCCGCACCACGAGAACGAAATCGCGCAGAGCGAGGGTGCGCACGGCTGCCGCTTCGTGAACTACTGGATGCACAACGGATTCGTGCGAGTGGACGACGAAAAGATGTCGAAATCGCTCGGCAACTTCTTCACCATTCGCGAAGTGCTGAAGCGGTACGACGCCGAAGTCGTGCGCTTCTTCATCCTGCGCGCCCACTACCGCAGCCCCCTCAACTATTCCGACGTGCACCTCGACGATGCGCGCGTCGCGCTCACCCGGCTCTACACGGCGCTCAGGAGCGTTGCCCCGGAACCGGCGGATATCGACTGGAGTTCACCTCACGCGGCGAAATTTTGCGAGGCGATGGACGACGATTTCAATACGCCCGAGGCGGTCGCGACCTTGTTCGAACTGGCCAATGAAGTGAATCGCACACAGTCTTCGCGGGCGGCCGGCCAACTCAAGGCCTTGGCCGGCGTACTGGGGTTGTTGCAGCGCGACCCGGTTGCGTTTCTGCAGGCGGTGCCGGGCGAAGCGGGAGCATACGATCCGGTGGCGATCGAGGCGCGCATCCTGGCGCGAAATGCCGCAAAGAAGCTGAAGGACTTTGCCGAGGCGGACCGCATCCGAGCGGAACTGCTGGCGGGTGGGATCGTCCTGGAAGACAAGCCGGGCGGCGCCACGGAGTGGCGCCGCGCCTGAGGGCTGGGTAACGCCCAGCCCGATGAACCACTCCCGCGGTGCGCTTGGGAGCGGGTGCAGCCCAGAATGCCTGCAGTCAGTGCAGGAATTCCCCGCTTTTGCTGATGATCGAAAGATCGACGAAGTTCGAGCCTATGCGCTTGCCGCCCGAGTAATCGACGATGAAACCGCCCAGATCGTAGTTGTTCATCTTTTCCAGGCTGGCGATCAGTTTTTCTCGTGTCAAATCCTTGCCGGCGCGCCGCAGTGCCTCGACAAACACTTTTGCCGAGATATAGCCTTCCAGGCTGTTGTAGGTCACGTCTTTGCTGCCGGCCTTCTTCGCAGCGGCGATAAACTCTCTTGAGATCGAATAGCTGCTGCGGAAGGGCGATGGCACCACCTGTGCGATGACGATACCATGGGCATCGTCGCCGATATCCGCGATCAGCGCCTTTGCGCTGAGCACGGAGACGCCGAAGAACTGCGGCCGCTCGCCAGTCTTGAGGTAAGTGCGGATAAACGCCGTGGAGGCTTTCCCGGCCGTGATCATGATGATGGCGCCAGGGCGGGTCTTTGCAATCTGCTCCGCAGTCGATGCAAGGGCATCCAGCTTGCCCATATCGATCGGGGCCTCGATGACCGGTTTGATGTTGTATTTTTCAAAAGCGCCTTGAGCCGACTTCAGTCCGGCTTTGCCGAAAGGATCATCCTGGTAAACCACCGCAATGGATTTGACCCCTGTTGTAGTGAGCTGCTCAACCATTTTGCCGGTTTCCGCCCCGTAGCTCGCGCGGGTATGGAAAAGCAGGTTCAGCTTCGGATCGCGCAATCCGTCAGAGCCCGACAGCACCCCGACGACTGGAATACGATGATTGTTGATCTGGGGTAACGAGGCGGCGGTGGCGCCTGTGCCGATATAACCGAAGAGGGCAAACACCTTGTCTTCCTCGAGCAACTTCTTGGTGTTCTCGGCCGCCAGCTTGGGCTCGAATTTGTCGTCGTATGACACCAACTTGATCCGGCGCCCGGAGATGCCTCCCTTGGCATTGATCTCGTCGAAAAAGAGCAGCGCGCCAGCGCGATATTGCAATGCGGGATCGGCTACGGGGCCGGTGAATACCCCGGTTTGACCAATCACGATTCGATCGGTAGTGACCCCGGTTTCTGCCCCTGCGGCGGTAACACCCATCAGACTGAATGAAACAAGGGCGAGCAATCGCCTGAGTGCTTTTTTCATTTCCGCTCTCCTCCAAGATATTGTTCTTTGCCGGCGAACCGTCCTGCCGGTGCGTTCGATCTTTCTTGACATCTGATTACGTTGGATTGATACGAAATGTGTATCAAATAAACAGACAAGAAAACTGTCACGTCGCATTAAACGATACAGATCTGCAGGGTGAACAAAAAATATTGCATTATTTAATGGGATTATATACCCATTCATCTTGCAGAGAGCAAGCGGCCGATGCGCAGGAAAAGGGCGTGCCGGGCCAATGGGCCGGCACGGCGCTGGAGATTTCAGAAGCGGGGCACGCGGCAGCCGGTTTAGCCGCCGAAGAAATCCTTGACTCGATCCATCCAGGACTTGGCGCGCGGGTTGTGGCGGGAGCCGTCCGTGAGGTTGATGGCTTCCAGTTCGCGCAGGAGTTCCTTCTGGCGCTCGGTGAGCTTGACCGGCGTTTCCACCACGACATGGCACATGAGATCGCCATGGCCATGGCTGCGCACGCCCTTGATGCCCTTGCCGCGCAGACGGAACACCTTGCCGCTCTGGGTCTCGGCCGGGATCTTGATCTTGGCCATGCCGTCGAGGGTGGGTATCTCGATTTCCCCCCCCAGCGCGGCGATGGTGAAACTGACCGGCATTTCGCAATGCAGGTCGTCGTGGTCGCGCTGGAAAACCTGGTGCGGCTTGATGTGGATCTGCACGTAGAGATCGCCCGCCGGACCGCCGCCGACGCCATGCTCGCCCTCGCCAGACAGACGGATGCGATCTCCCTCGTCGACGCCCGCCGGGATCTTCACGGACAGCGTCTTGTGCTGCTTGACGCGCCCGGCGCCGTGGCAGGTGTGGCAGGGGTCGGCTACGAAACGCCCGCTGCCGTGGCATTTCGGGCAGGTTTGCTGGATGGAGAAGAAGCCCTGTTGCATGCGCACCTGGCCATGGCCGTGGCAGGTCGGGCAGGTCGACGGCGCCGTGCCCTTCTTGGCGCCGCTGCCGCCGCAGGCATCGCATTGCTCCATTGTCGGGATGCGGATGCGCGTCTCGCTGCCGCGTGCGGCGTCCTCCAGCGAAATTTCCAGGTTGTAACGCAGATCGGCACCGCGATATACGCCGCTGCGCCCGCCGCCCCGCCCGCCACCGAAGATGTCGCCGAAGATGTCGCCGAATGCGTCGGCGAAGCCTCCGGGGCCGCCGGGACCGAAGCCTCCCGCCTGCTGGTCGACACCGGCGTGGCCGTACTGGTCATAGGCGGCACGCTTCTGCGCGTCCGAGAGGATCTCGTAGGCTTCCTTCGCCTCCTTGAAATGCTCCTCGGCCTTGGGGTTGTCCGGATTGCGGTCCGGGTGGTGCTTCATGGCCAGCTTGCGATAGGCCTTCTTGATTTCATCCTCCGGCGCGTCGCGATTGACGCCGAGGACTTCGTAGTAGTCGCGTTTTGACATGTGTGCCTGCTCAAGCTGCTCAGTGCAAAGGCCGAGTCAAGGGGCGCGTCGGCACCCGCTTGAACTCGGCCACAAAAAACGCCGCAGTTGCGACCGGGTTAAGCGTTCTTGTCCTTGACCTCGGTGAATTCCGCATCCACGACGTCGGCGTCGTCTTTCTTGCCGCCGGCATCGTGGCCGGGCGCACCACCTGCCGCGCCGGCGGCCGCCTGCTGCTCGGCGTAGACCTTCTCGCCGAGTTTCTGGCTGGCCTGGGCCAGGGCAGTGGTCTTGGCTTCGAGGGTCTCCTTGTCGTTGCCCTTGAGGGCTTCCTCGGCCTCCTTCAGGGCGGCTTCGATCTGACCCTTTTCGTCGGCATCGATCTTGTCGCCGTAATCGGCAAGCGCCTTCTTCACCGAGTGGATCATGGCGTCGCAGGCATTGCGTGCAGTGACGAGCTCTATGGCCTTCCTGTCTTCCTCGGCATGGGATTCGGCGTCCTTCACCATGCGGTTGATCTCGTCCTCGCTGAGGCCCGAGCTCGCCTGGATCTTGATCTTGTTCTCCTTGCCGGTGGCCTTGTCCTTGGCGGAGACGTGCAGGATGCCGTTGGCGTCGATGTCGAAGGTGACTTCGATCTGCGGCATGCCGCGCGGCGCCGGAGGAATGTCGGTCAGGTTGAACTGCCCCAGGCTCTTGTTGCCGGAAGCCACGTCGCGCTCGCCCTGCAGGACGTGGATGGTCACGGCCGACTGGTTGTCGTCGGCGGTGGAGAACACCTGGCTCTGCTTGGTCGGGATGGTGGTGTTCTTGGTGATGAGCTTGGTCATCACCCCGCCCAGCGTCTCGATGCCGAGCGACAGGGGGGTGACATCGAGCAGGAGCACGTCCTTGACCTCGCCCTTCAGGACGCCGGCCTGGATGGCGGCGCCGACGGCCACGGCCTCGTCCGGGTTGACGTCCTTGCGCGGCTCCTTGCCGAAGAAGGCCTTCACCGCGTCCTGCACCTTGGGCATGCGCGTCATGCCGCCGACGAGGATCACGTCCTCGACGTCGGAGACTTTGATGCCGGCATCCTTGATGGCGACGCGGCAGGGCTCGATGGTGCGGGCGATGAGATCCTCGACCAGGCTTTCGAACTTGGCACGGGTGATCTTCATGGTCAAGTGCTTCGGACCGGACGCGTCCGCCGTGATGTACGGCAGGTTGATCTCGGTCTGCTGCGAGCTGGACAGCTCGATCTTGGCTTTTTCCGCCGATTCCTTCAGGCGCTGCAGGGCCAGCACGTCGTTCTTGAGGTCGACACCCTGGTCCTTCTTGAACTCGGTGACGATGTAGTCGATCAGGCGCTGATCGAAGTCCTCTCCGCCGAGGAAGGTGTCGCCGTTGGTCGACATCACCTCGAACTGGTGCTCCCCCTCGATCTCGGCGATGTCGATGATGGAGATGTCGAAGGTGCCGCCGCCGAGGTCATAGACCGCGATCTTGCGGTCGCCTTCCCGCTTGTCGAGGCCGAAGGAAATCGCCGCCGCAGTCGGCTCGTTGATGATGCGCTTGACTTCCAGACCGGCGATCTTGCCGGCATCCTTGGTGGCCTGGCGTTGAGAGTCATTGAAGTAGGCCGGCACTGTGATGACGGCCTCGGTGACTTCCTCGCCGAGGTAGTCCTCCGCGGTCTTCTTCATCTTGCGCAGCACCTCGGCGGACACCTGCGGCGGCGCCATTTTCTTGCCGCGCACTTCCACCCAGGCGTCGTTGTTGTCTGCCTTGACGATCTTGAAGGGCATCAGGTCGATGTCCTTCTGCACTTCCTTCTCCTCGAAACGGCGGCCGATCAGGCGCTTGACCGCAAAGAGCGTGTTCTTGGCGTTGGTCACTGCCTGACGTTTGGCCGAGGCGCCGCAGAGGATTTCGCCGTCGTCGGTGTAGGCGACGATGGAGGGGGTGGTCCGTGCGCCTTCGGAATTTTCGATGACCTTGGGCTTGCCGCCCTCCATGATGGCCACGCAGGAGTTTGTGGTGCCGAGGTCGATGCCGATGATTTTTCCCATGATGATTCCTTGAATGCGTTGAGTTGCGTTGTTAACCTTGTGTTCGATATGGGGTTTTCAGGCAGCTTTTCAAGCGCCTTTGGCTTTCGAGACGATGACCAGCGCCGGCCGGATCACCCGTTCGTTGAGGGCATACCCTTTCTGCAGGACACTGAGCACCCGGTTGGGTTCTCCCTCGTCTTCCAGCGTGCTGATTGCCTGATGCCGGTGCGGGTCGAATTTCTCGCCAGCCGGGTTGATTTCGGCCAAGCCAGACTTCTCGAAGGCGGCGATGAGCTGCTTCAGGGTCAGTTCGACTCCGTTCCTCAGGCTTTCGGCCGTGCTGTCGGCGGCAGCAAGCGCCGCCTCCAGGCTGTCCCTGACCGGCAGCATTTCGGCGGCGAACTTCTCGGCGGCGTATTTGTGCGCCTTGGCGATGTCGTCCTGGGCGCGCCGTCGCAGGTTCTCCGTTTCGGCCTTGGCGCGCAGCCAGGCATCTTGGTGCTCGGCGGCTTTCAAGTCAGCCTGGCGCAGCAGTTCCTCCGGGCTGGGCTGGGTGTCGACCGGGCTTTCCTGTCCGGTGGCGGTGTCCGATGCCGGCTCGCCACTATCGGATGGGGCCGGATTCGGTGCGGTGGGGGGGGTATCTTTCATGCTCCTTCTCCCAGGGACAATCCTACTAAGATTGAGACGGGTCGGCCTTTTTCAAGGGGGCGAATTGTAATGCAGGATGCGACTTTACGGGCCGCACCCTTGCCGCGCGCATCCGGCAGGCCTAGGATAGCCCGATGAACAAGGCGGAAAAGATCGAGAGCATCGGCAAGTACCGCGTTATCCGGGAATTGGGTCGGGGCGCCACCGCCACGGTATATCTGGCCGAGACGCCGGAGCTGGCCGCGCCGGTGGCGATCAAGCTGGTGCGTTTCGGCGGCGGGGCGGACGAGGCGCAATGGACGCGGCGGCTGAAGAAGCTGTTCGCCACGGAAGGGGCGATGGCCAGGAAGCTCGACCATCCCAACATCATCCGGATCCACGACACCGTGCTCGAGGACGACCAGGCCTACATCGTGATGGAGTACGTCACGGGCAGGGAACTGTCGAATTTCTGTTCCTTCGACACGCTGCTGCCCCTGCACCGGGTCGTCGGCATCGTCTTCAAGTGCTGCCTGGCGCTGGACTATGCCTTCAAGCAGGGCGTCATCCATCGCGACATCAAGCCGGCCAATATCCTGGTGGACGACGAGGACAACGTCAAGATCATGGATTTCGGCCTGGCGCTGAACACCGCGAAGAAAAGCGAGACAGACTCGACCTTCATCATGGGCGTCGGCTCGCCGGCCTACATGTCGCCGGAGCAAATCAAGGGTTATCCGCTCAACCAGAAGACCGATCTGTACTCGCTGGGCGTGGTCCTCTTCAGCCTGATGACGGGGCGCCTGCCCTTCCGCGCCGCCAACACGGCCCAGTTGGTCTACAAGATCGTCAATGCCGATCCGCCGATGCCGAGCCAGATCAACCCGAACGTGCCTGCGTCGATGGACAAGATCATCCGGCGGGCGCTGGAGAAGGATCTCTATTCCCGCTATCGCAACGGGGCGGAAATGGCTCAGGACCTGTCGGCCGTGCGTTTTCAGATCGTCGACGACAACTGGGTGGTGCTCGATACCGCTCGGCTGAACATACTCAAGAAGCTCGAGTTCTTCCAGGGTTTCGAGGAGTTGGAGCTGTGGGAGGTGCTGCGCATCAGCACCTGGCGCGAGATCCCGGCGGATGTACTGCTTATGCGCGAGGGCGACGAGGAGACGGCGTTCGGCGTCATCGTCGAAGGCGAAGTCGAGGTCTCGGTCGAGGACCGGGCCATCTGCAGGCTGGGTATCGGCGAGGTGGTGGGCGAGTTGGCCTACCTGAATCAGGACTCGCCGCGCCGGAGCGCCTCGGTCGTCACGCTGACGTCGATCGTCTATCTGGACGTGAACAATTCCGCGCTGTCGCTGGCCACCGAGGAGTGCTTTCAGCGTTTCCAGAAAAAACTGGTGGCCACCGCGATCCGGCGCCTGGTCGCCGCGGATCGCAGTCTGGCCCGCTTCGGTGAGCAGGCCCACCAGCCGGTCACCACCGACAAGCTGGAAATCGAACTCGAACTGGAGCCGATCGACGAGCCGTCGTCGGAGGTCGAGACCCGGAAGGAGGCATGACTGGAAGGCGGGTAGGGGCGTGTGTTCCCCGCATCCCGAAAGTCAGCCGCCAGGGAACGGCGGTTGCGGTTCTTCAGGGAAATCGGGGGTGGTGAGACGCACCTGACGCGGCGAAAGAAGCTGGCCCGGGAACGAAGCTTTCGCAGAAAGTAGATGTTCGCGGCGCGATTCGAGTGCCAGGGCGTCTCAGGTTCCTATATCGGCACCCGCTGCCGAAACTTGAGAGGCGAATCGCTGATGCGACAGGCGGTTCGATCTCAGGCTTGAGCGGTGATCCAACGCACCAGATTGCCCGTATCCATGGCCCCGGATTGCCGCGCGATCTCCTGACCATTGCGGAAAACGATCAATGTCGGAATGCTGCGGATGCCCAGACGCGCAGCGATCTCCTGCACCTCTTCGGTATTCAGCTTGGCGAGCCGATAGCGCGGCTCGAGCTGATGGGCTGCCTGGGCGAACGCCGGCGCCATCATGCGGCAGGGGCCGCACCAGGGCGCCCAGCAATCCACGACCACCGGAATGTCGCTGCGGCCGACATGACTGTCGAAGGAAGCGGCATCCAGTTCTACGGGATGGCCGGTAAACAGGCGTTGCTTGCACTTGCCGCATGCGGGCAGGTCGGCCAGGCGGCCGGCCGGCAAGCGGTTGGCTGTGTTGCAATGGGGGCAGACGATCACGAGCGGGTTGGACATGTGCCGACTTCCGGAATGGGTTCGTTGCCACATGTAGGCATTGCCATGGGAATTCAAGCTGGATCGGGAAACTAAAGTTTTGACCTGAACTGCCGAAAACCACTTCGATGTCCCGGTTTGGAGAGCGAAGTGAAGCAAAAGACCCCCATCTATGGCGTTACCCGCGTCGATAACGAGATCAGTCGCACGCACGGCTGGCTGGTGACGATCCAGCGCCGAGGCGTCATTTTCCGCAAGCAGTTCAGCGATGGCGTGCTGGGCGGCAAGGCCAAGTCGCTGGCCGCGGCCAAGGCGTATCGTGATGAAATCGTGGAGAAACACCCGCCGCTTTCCAAGCGCGAGCATGCCGAGATCGTGAAGAAGAACAACAAGTCCGGGGTGGTCGGGGTGTGCCGCTATTGCGCCTCGGAAACGAGCTTGAAGCCAAACGCGGAAAAGCGCTGGTTCTGGGTGGCGTCCTGGGTACTGTCCGACGGCCGCGCCAAGCGGATCAAGTTCTCCGTGAAGAAATACGGCGAGGAGGGCGCCTTCAAGTTGGCCGTCAAGGCGCGCCGTGGCGCGATCCGGCAGATGGCGGGGAATTTCGATCCCGGCGAGACGCGGCGCAGGAAGCGCATGTCGCGTGTCTGATACGGATTAATTCACTCCCCGGCCAGGCGTTCGCGCAATAACATCGAGAGTGTCTCGATCCATTCGTGGCGCTCGTTCAGGCAGGGGATATAGCGAAAAGTTTTTCCGCCGGCGGCGAGGAATGCCGCCTTGCATTCGAGGGCGATTTCCTCCAGCGTTTCCAGACAATCCGAGACGAAGCCCGGACAGACCACGTCCACTTCCCGCACGCCGTCGCGCGCCAGCGCCTCGAGCGTCGCTTGGGTGTACGGCTGCAGCCATTCGGCCGGCCCGAAGCGCGACTGGAAGGTGATTGCGTAATCCGCTTCCGCAAGCCCGAGTTCTGCCGCCAGCAAGCGGCCGCTGTCGAGGCATTGGCCGTAATAGGGGTCGCCGCGCGCGATGCTGATCTTGGGCAGGCCGTGAAAGCTCATCACCAGTTTTTCGGGCCGGCCGTAATCCATCCAGTGGGTGTTGATGCCGGCGGCCAGCGCGGAAATATAACGGCCATCGTCGTGGAAGCTTTCGATCGAACTGATCTCGGCGGCCAGGGGATTGCGCCGCGTCCAGGCGGACACGGCATCCATTGCGCTGGCAGTGGTGCTGACGGAATATTGCGGATAGAGCGGCAGGATCAGGATTTTCGTGCAACCGAGCGCCTTCAGCCGATCCAGCGCGCCCGTGACCGAGGGTTCGCCATAGCGCATGGCCCACTCGATGACGATGCCTCCCTGGCCCGACTGGCCCAGATAGCCGCGCAGGAGTTTGGCCTGGCGTTCGGTGTGCACCTTGAGCGGCGAGCCTTCCCGCATCCAGATCCTGGCGTACTTCTCTGCGGATTTTTTGGGCCGGGTATTGAGGATGATGCCGTTGAGCACCAGCCACCAGAGCGGCCGTGGCAGTTCCACCACGCGTGGATCCCAGAGAAACTGCTTGAGGTATTTGCGCAGGGCCGGTGCCGTCGGCGCCTCCGGGGTGCCGAGGTTGATGAGCAGGACAGCCGTCTTGCCAGTTGCGCTGGCGGGGGCGGGCTGATTCATGGGGCCGACAGCGCGCTCGACAGCAGTCTGGCGGTGATATCGACGATGGGAATGACGCGCTCGTAGGCCATGCGCGTCGGCCCGATGACGCCGACCGAGCCGACGATGCGGCCATTGATCTCGTAGGGGGCGGTGATGACGCTGCACTCGTCGAGCGGCGCCAGTCCCGACTCGCCACCGATGAACACCTGCACACCCTCGGCGCGGTTGCTCATGTCGAGCAGTTGCACCAGTCCCGTGCGCTGCTCGAAGAGGGCGAACAGCTCGCGCAGTCGGCTCATGTTGGAGGAAATGTCCTCGACTTCGAGCAGGTTCTTCTCGCCGGAAATGACGTATTGGTCGGAGGATTCGGCAACCGCCTGGTTGCCGGCCTCCATGGCGGCGGTCATCAGCTCCGTCATGTCGGCGCGCAGCTGGCGCAACTCCTCGTGCACGCGGCTGCGGATTTCACCGAAGTCCAGCCCGGCGAAGTTCTGGTTGAGGTAGTTTGCCGCGCTGACCAGTTCGGCCGGTGTATAGGTCTTTTGCGTAAACAGGATGCGATTCTGCACGTCGCCTTCGGCCGTCACGATGATGAGCAGAATGCGCTTTTCGGACAGGCCGAGGAATTCGATCTGGCGGATCTTAGGCGTGACGCGTCTCGGCGCGACCACCACGCCGGCAAAGCGGGTCAGTCCGGACAGCAGTTGCGAGGCGGAGTTGATCAGGCGTTGCGGCTGGTCGGGCTGCAGTTGTTCTTCCAGTTCATGGATCTGCGCCTCGCCGAGCGGCTGCATGGTCAGCAGGCTGTCGACGAAGAACCGGTAGCCGCGCGCCGTCGGCACGCGGCCGGAGGAGGTATGCGGGCTGGCGATGAAGCCCATCTCCTCGAGGTCGGACATGACGTTGCGTACCGTGGCCGGTGACAGTTCCAGGCCGGAATACTTCGACAGGGCGCGCGAACCCACCGGCTGGCCTTCCACGACGTAGCGTTCGATCAGCGTCTTGAGGAGTATCTGGTAGCGTTGGTCCATCATGGGAGTCATTGTACAAAAACGGCGGCCGGGTGTTGCTAGTGCCGGCCGGAAGAGGGCGCGGTTTTGTGGTTAAATTCCGCCCATGAGTCCAGCCTTTCGCACTATCGCCCTGATCGGAAAGTATAAAAGCCCGGAGATCGCCGAATCGCTGATGACGCTGGCGGAGTTTCTCAAGAGCCGCGGCATCGACGTGCTGGTCGAGGAGGGGACGGCTGCCCTGGTGGGCGGCAACGGCTTTCCCATCGCCTCCTACGACATCATAGGCGAGCGGGCCGACTTGGCCATTGTCCTTGGCGGGGACGGTTCCATGCTGACGGCCGCTCGGCGGCTGGCCGAGTCGGATGTGCCGCTGGTGGGCGTGAATCAGGGCCGCCTCGGCTTCATGACCGATCTTGCCCAGGACGGCATGCTGGACGGCGTGGCCGACCTCCTCGAGGGGAAGTTCAAGAGCGAACAGCGCTTTCTGCTCGACGCTACGGTGCGGCGCGGAGACAGCGTCGTTTTCCGGACGCAGGCGCTCAACGATGTGGTGGTGAACAAGGGCGATCTTGGCCGCATGATCGAATTCGCCGTATCCATCGACGGCGAATTCATCTACAACCAGCGCTCGGACGGCATCATCATTGCCACGCCGACGGGGTCCACCGCCTATGCGCTGTCCGCCAACGGACCCATCCTGCATCCGGCGGTGCCCGGTATTGCCCTGGTACCGCTCTGCCCGCATGCCTTGTCGAACCGTCCGATTACCATAGGCGACGACAGCCGGATCGAGATCGTCCTGCATGCACCCCACCGGGCCCGCGTGCATGCCGATGGGCAGGAGAAGTTCGAGCTCGAGGCCGGGGATCGTGTCGACGTTGCCCGCTCCAACCGTTCGATCCGTTTCCTGCATCCGCTCGGCTACAGCTACTTCTCCATGTTGCGCGAGAAGCTGCACTGGAGCGAAACCCCGCGCCGTTATTGATCTGCCGCCCGATGCTGCGCCGCCTATACATTCGCGACTACGTCATCGTCGACCAGTTGGAACTGGAGTTCGCGCCCGGCTTCGTGGCGCTGACCGGCGAGACGGGTGCAGGCAAGTCCATTCTGGTTGACGCCCTGTCCCTGGCGCTGGGCGAGCGGGCGGAAGCGACCTCGGTGCGCATCGGCAGCGAGAAGGCCGAGGTCTCCGCCGAATTTACCGTAGCGGCAGGCAGCCCGTTAGCCGGCTGGCTGCGCGCCAACGATTTCGAAGAGGATGCCTGTCTGCTGCGGCGCGTGATCGAATCGACGGGTCGCTCGCGCGGCTACATCAACGGCGTGCCGGCGACGCTGACCCAACTGCGCGAAGTCGCCGATTTCCTGGCTGACATCCATGGCCAGCACGCTCATCACAGCCTGCTGCGCAGCGATGCGCAGCGCCAGATGCTCGACGGGCTGGCCGGTCAGCGCCTGTTGGCCGGCGAGGTGTCGGCGTTGCACGCTGTCTGGCGAAAGGCAAGAGACGCGCGACTGGCCGCGGAAAAGCATGCCGAAGCGCACGTCCGCGAGCGCGAGATGCTTGCCTGGCAGGTGAAGGAAGTCGCGGGGCTCGGTTTCGATGCCGGTGGCTGGGCCGAAACCGTCCAGGAACACAAGCGCCTGGCCCACGCCGCTTCGCTGATGGCGGGGGTGGAAGAGACCCTGGAGGGATTATCCGAGGGTGAGCTGGCCGCCATGTGGCAGGTCGAGCGCATGGGGGCCAGGCTGCGCCAACTCATCGACTTCGACCCCTCCCTGAAGGACGCCCTGGAGACCATGGAGGGCGCGCAGATCCAGTTGCAGGAGGCAGCCCATGCCCTGCGCCATTATCGCGACCGCATCGAACTCGATCCCGCACGTCTGGCCGAGATGGAAAGCCGCATTCAGGCGGTGCATGACGCAGCCCGGAAGTACCGTGTTTCACCGGAAGCGTTGCCGCAATTGCTGGCTGGCTGGAGCGCGCGACTGATCGAACTTGAAACCCTGCGGGATGCCGCCGCGCTGGCCGAACGCGAGGCACAGGCGCGACAGGACTACCTTGCCCGGGCGGAATCCCTGAGCAAGGGTCGCAGGAAGGCCGCCATTGCGCTCGGCAAGGCGGTGACCGAAGCCATGCAGCAGCTGGCCATGCCGGGTGGCCGATTCGAGGTGGTGCTCGAGAAGTTACCCGAAGGGGCTTCACACGGACTGGAGAATGTCGAGTTCCGGGTCAGCGCGCATCCGGGACAGCCGCCCGGGCCCATGGCCAAGGTGGCATCCGGGGGCGAACTGTCCCGTATCGGACTGGCCATTCAGGTCATCGCCTCGGCGGCGGGCAACGTGCCGACGCTGGTGTTCGATGAGGTCGATGTCGGCATCGGCGGCGGCGTCGCAGAAATCGTCGGGCGGCTGCTGAAGCAGCTCGGGGCAGACCGCCAGGTGCTGTGCGTGACGCACCTGCCGCAGGTGGCGGCGCAGGCCGATTGGCAATGGACCATTGCCAAGGAGGGAACGGGCAAGGGGGTCGTCAGCCGCGTCACGCCGCTGGACCGCGAAGGCCGCATCGAGGAGATTGCCCGCATGCTGGGCGGTGTGCAGATCACGCCGACCACCCGCAAGCATGCGGCGGAAATGCTGGGCCTCGCCGAGTAAGCACGCCTATTGGGCCGGAGCAGGAATGCCGGTCATTGTCACGATGCCAGTGACGACGAATACGCCCGCCGCAACGATCCTGATCGCCTTCATCGGCAGCTTCTGTGCCAGCGCCTCGCCTACCAGTACCGCTGGGATGTTGGCGATCAGCATGCCAAGCGTGGTGCCCAGCACCACCGCCGCCAGGGCATCGAAGCGCGCCGCCAATGCCACCGTGGCGAGTTGCGTCTTGTCTCCCATTTCGGCGATGAAGAAGGCGATGGCCGTGGTGACGAAGACGCCGGCCCGGTGCAGTTTGGGGTCGTCGTCGAGGGCATCCGGATGCAGCGCCCATAATCCGAATCCGACGAAAAGCAAGCCTGTGACCCAGGGCAGCACCTGAGGGGAAATCTGGGTGGCCAGCCAGACCCCCAGCGAACCGGCCAGCGCATGGTTGACGAGGGTGGCGACGAGAATGCCCAGGATGATTGCCCTCGGCTTTCTGAGCCGTGCGGCCAGGACGAAGGAGAGCAATTGCGTCTTGTCGCCGATTTCGGCAAGGGCGACGAGCAGGGTCGAAGTAAGGAAAGCTTCCATGTCGGGCTCAGCCGCTCTTGCCCGGTGTTGTGTCGGGGCGCGCGGGACGCTGGGCAACGCTGCCGGGATCAGTTTTTCCTGTTGGGACAGTTCGCCTTGGTGCAGTCCGCGTAGAGGTAGAGGGCGTGCTCGCTTACCTGGAAGCCGCGCTCCTTGGCGATCTTGTTCTGGCGCTTCTCGATTTCGGGATCGTAAAACTCCTCCACTTTGCCGCATTGCAGGCAGACGAGGTGGTCGTGATGCTTGCCCTCGTTCAGTTCGAACACTGCCTTGCCGGACTCGAAGTAGTGCCGTTCCAGCAGGCCCGCCTGTTCGAACTGGGTCAGCACGCGGTAAACCGTCGCCAAACCGATATCCATGTCCTCGGCGATCAGGGCGCGATAGACGTCCTCTGCCGTCATATGGCGGCTGCCCGTGTCGGCCTGGGCCTTCTGGAAGAGGTCGAGTATCTTCAGGCGCGGAAAGGTCGCCTTGAGGCCCATGCTTTTCAGGTCTTGCGAATTGCTCATGGCGGCCGCGGGTCGGGAGAGGATAGTGGGTATGATATAGTCTTGCGCGTTCGTTGAGAATTACCGGTCATCGATTCCGCATGAGATTTCTGCGCTACCTGCCTGTCCTGCTGCCACTGGCGGCCTGCTCAAACGTGCGGATGCCCGATGTGGCATCCGCCATCACGCCCTACCGCATCGATATCCGTCAAGGGAACTACATCACCCAGGACATGGTGGCTCAGTTGAAGCCCGGTATGTCCCGGGACCAGGTGCGGTTCATTCTGGGCACCCCCTTGGTGGCGGACATCTTCCATGCCGATCGCTGGGACTACATCTACAGCTTCAAGCCGGGGCGTGGTGAAGTGCAGTTGCGGCGTTTCGCCGTCTTCTTCTCGGAAAACAAGCTTGCCCGTGTTGCCGGCGACGTCGTCGGGGCCGAGCCTGGCGAGGCCGAGGCTGCGGCGAGCGCAACCGCCGATGCGCGCTCCCGGGTGATCGAGATCGCCCCGACAGGCGGGACGAAGAAGGAAGAAGTCAAGGAAGACGAAAAGAAGCCAGAGCCTGAAGCGAAGCCCGATGGCACGGCGCAGCCTGCCGAACAAAAATGACCACCGCCGGACGTTCTGTCCGGCGCTGCTGAAACCTGGAGTCGAAAGATGAAGATCGCGATCGCCGGCAGTTCCGGCCGCATGGGGCGCACTCTGATCGAGGCTGTGCTGCAGGAGGGCGAGATGCGTCTGGCCGCTGCGTTGGAGCAGGCGGACAGTCCGTTCCTCGGAAAGGACGCCGGAGAACTGGTCGGCGCGCCGTGCGGCGTTGCGATCACTGCGGATGTCGAGGCTGCGCTGGCCGGGGCGGACTGCCTGATCGATTTTACCCGCCCCGTGGGCACCCTAGCCCATATGACCGCCTGCCGCCGGCGCGGCGTGGCCATGGTGATCGGAACGACCGGCATGGAGATGGAGCACAAGCTGCAGATCCAGGATGCCTCGCGCGACATTCCCATTGTCTTCGCGCCGAACATGGCGGTCGGCGTCAATCTGGTCTTCAAGCTGCTCGACACGGCCGCCCGCGTGCTCAGCCAGGGTTATGACATCGAGGTCGTCGAGGCGCATCATCGCCACAAGGTGGACGCCCCTTCCGGCACGGCACTGCGCATGGGCGAGGTAGTGGCCGAGGCGCTCGGCCGCGACCTGGCCAAGTGCGCCGTCTATGGCCGCGAGGGCGTCACCGGCGAACGCGATCCCTCCGCCATCGGCTTTGCCACGGTGCGCGGCGGCGATATCGTCGGAGACCATACCGTGCTCTTCGCCGGCACCGGCGAACGCGTCGAGATCACGCACAAGGCCGCCTCGCGCATGCCCTATGCGCAGGGCAGCCTGCGGGCGGCCCGCTTCCTCAAGGGGCGGAGGAATGGCCTCTACGACATGCAGGATGTCCTGGGGCTGCGCTGACCGCCATCCCGGGGCCGAAGGACTTGCGAGTTTGCAGGACTCGCCGTCCTTGGGGTAAAATTCAAAAGATTTATCCCGAGCGGGATAGGCACCCAGCCTGTCCCGCTTCGCATATCTACAACAATATGCAGCATGCTCCGTGAGTCGTCCCGGCATGCCTGCGCAGTGCCGACAGGAGCGCCTAAGTGCCTGATTTTCCGAAAGCCATCCTCGCCTTAGCGGATGGGACGGTATTTCGCGGAATCGGCATCGGGGCCACGGGTTCCAGCGTCGGTGAGGTGGTGTTCAACACCGCCATGTCCGGCTACCAGGAAATCCTCACCGACCCCTCCTACTGCCGGCAGATCGTCACCCTGACTTATCCTCATATCGGCAACACGGGCGTCAATCGCGAGGATTGCGAGTCGCCCAAGGTGCAGGCGGCCGGCCTGGTGATCCGCGACCTGCCCTTGGCGGTCTCGAATTTCCGCAGCGAGCTAACGCTGTCGGACTATCTCAAGGCGGAGAACGTCGTCGCCCTGGCCGGCATCGACACGCGCAAGCTGACGCGCATCCTGCGCGAGAAGGGCGCGCAGAACGGCTGCCTGATGAGCGGGGACGTTGACGAAGCAAAGTCAGTCGCTGCGGCACGGCAATTCCCCGGTTTGGCCGGCATGGACCTGGCCAAGGTGGTGAGCACCGACAAGTCGTATTCGTGGACCGAAGGGGAGTGGGCTCTCGGCAAGGGCCATGTCACGCCAGAGGCCTCGGCCTTTCACGTCGTCGCCTACGACTACGGGGTCAAGCGCAACATCCTGCGCATGTTGGCTTCGCGCGGCTGCAATGTGACCGTGCTGCCGGCCCAGGCGCCCGCGGCGGAGGCGCTGGCGCTCAACCCGGACGGCGTCTTCCTGTCCAATGGCCCGGGCGACCCCGAGCCTTGCGACTATGCCATTGCCGCCATCCGCGAAATCCTCTCACGCGGCATCCCGACCTTCGGCATCTGCCTCGGCCATCAGCTGATGGGTCTGGCTTCTGGCGCGAAGACGGCAAAGATGAAGTTCGGCCACCATGGCGCCAACCATCCGGTGAAGGATCTCGACACCGGCCAGGTGCTCATCACCAGCCAGAACCACGGTTTCGCGGTCGATGCCGAATCGCTGCCGGCCAATCTGCGCGTAACACACGTTTCCCTCTTCGATGGCAGCCTGCAGGGCCTGGCGCGCACCGATGTGCCGGCCTTCTGCTTTCAGGGCCATCCCGAGGCCAGCCCGGGGCCGCACGACGTGTCGTACCTCTTCGATCGCTTCATCAAGATGATGCAAGACCAGCGGGTGCAACATGCCTAAGCGCACCGACATCCACAGCATCCTCATCATCGGCGCCGGCCCGATCATCATCGGCCAGGCCTGCGAGTTCGACTATTCCGGCGCCCAGGCCTGCAAGTCGCTGCGCGACGAGGGCTACAAGGTCGTCCTGGTCAACTCCAATCCTGCGACCATCATGACCGATCCGGAGATGGCCGACGTCACCTACATCGAGCCGATCCACTGGACGGTGATCGAGAAGATCATCGCCAAGGAGCGGCCGGATGCCCTGCTGCCGACCATGGGCGGGCAGACGGCGCTCAACTGCGCGCTCGACCTGGCCAAGCACGGCGTCCTGGAAAAATACGGCGTCGAGATGATCGGCGCCTCGCGCGAGGCCATCGACAAGGCCGAGGATCGCGAGAAGTTCAAGGCGGCGATGACCAGGATCGGCCTGGGTTCGGCGCGCTCGGCCATCGCCCACAGCATGGAGGAGGCGTTGCAGGTGCAGGCCGCACTCGGCTTCCCGTCCATCATCCGTCCGTCCTTCACCATGGGCGGCAGCGGCGGCGGCATCGCCTACAACAAGGAAGAGTTCGTCACCATCTGCGAGCGCGGCCTGGAGGCCAGCCCAACCCGGGAGCTGCTGATCGAAGAGTCGCTGATCGGCTGGAAGGAGTTCGAGATGGAGGTTGTCCGCGACCGCAAGGACAACTGCATCATCGTCTGCTCCATCGAGAACCTCGATCCGATGGGGGTGCACACCGGCGACTCCATCACCGTGGCGCCGTCGCAGACGCTGACCGACAAGGAGTACCAGATCCTGCGCAACGCCTCGATCGCAGTGCTGCGCGAGATCGGCGTCGATACCGGCGGCTCCAACGTGCAGTTCGCCATCAACCCGGTCGACGGCCGCATGATCGTCATCGAGATGAATCCGCGGGTGTCGCGTTCCTCGGCGCTGGCCTCGAAGGCGACGGGATTTCCCATCGCCAAGGTGGCGGCCAAGCTGGCGGTGGGCTTCACCCTGGATGAACTGCGCAACGAAATCACCGGGGGTGCCACGCCCGCCTCCTTCGAACCGTCGATCGACTACGTGGTTACCAAGGTACCGCGCTTTGCCTTCGAGAAGTTTCCGTTGGCGAACGACCGCCTGACCACCCAGATGAAATCGGTGGGCGAGGTGATGGCGATCGGCCGCACCTTCCAGGAATCCTTGCAGAAGGCCCTGCGCGGCCTGGAGGTCAGCGCGTACGGCCTGGACGAGGTCGAGGCCGACGAGGACACCATCGATCGCGAACTCGCCAATCCCGGCGCCGAGCGCATCTGGTATCTCGGCCAGGCCTTCCGCAACGGCATGAGCCTGGACAAGGCGTTCCAGCTGACCAAAATCGACCCGTGGTTCCTCGTGCAGATCCAGGACATCGTCGGGGAGGAAGCGGCGCTGGCGGGCCGGAAACTGCACGACCAGGATGCGGACGAGATGCGGCGCTTGAAGCGCAAGGGCTTCTCCGACCGCCGCCTGGCCAGGCTGCTCGACACCTCTGAAACCGCCGTCCGCATGCATCGCCATGCGCTGAATGTCAGGCCCGTATTCAAGCGCGTCGATACCTGCGCCGCCGAGTTCGCCACCCACACCGCCTACATGTATTCCACTTACGAGGAGGAATGCGAGGCGCAGCCGACCGCGCGCAAGAAGATCATGGTGCTCGGGGGCGGCCCCAATCGCATCGGACAGGGCATCGAGTTCGACTATTGCTGCGTGCACGCCGCGCTGGCCATGCGCGAGGACGGTTACGAGACCATCATGGTCAACTGCAATCCGGAGACGGTATCGACCGACTACGACACGTCCGACCGGCTCTACTTCGAGCCGCTGACGCTGGAAGACATCCTCGAGATCGTGCATATCGAGCAGCCCGCCGGGGTGATCGTCCAGTTCGGCGGGCAGACACCCTTGAAGCGCGCGCAGGACCTGGAAGCCAACGGCGTGCCCATCATCGGCACCAGCCCCGACATGATCGACTGCGCCGAGGACCGCGAGCGCTTTCAGCAGATGCTGCATGAACTGGGGCTCAAGCAGCCGCCCAACCGCACGGCACGCACGCCTGAAGATGCCATCCGCCTTGCCGCCGAAATCGGCTACCCGCTGGTGGTCAGGCCCAGCTATGTGCTGGGTGGCCGCGCCATGGAGATCGTGCACGAGCAGCAGGATCTCGAGCGCTACATGCGCGAGGCGGTCAAAGTCTCCAACGATTCACCCGTGCTGCTGGATCGCTTCCTCAACGACGCCACGGAGGTTGACGTCGATGCGCTGTCCGACGGCAAGCAGGTCATCATCGGCGGCATCATGCAGCACATCGAACAGGCCGGCGTGCATTCCGGCGATTCCGCCTGCTCCCTGCCGCCCTACACGCTGTCCCGGGAAACACAGGACGAACTGCGCGACCAGACGGAGAAGATGGCGAAGGCGCTCAACGTCTGCGGGCTGATGAACGTCCAGTTCGCCATCCAGGATGGCACGGTGTACGTTCTGGAAGTGAATCCGCGCGCCTCGCGCACCGTGCCGTTCGTCTCCAAGGCCACGGGACTGCAGCTGGCAAAGGTGGCGGCGCGCTGCATGGCCGGCCGCACGCTGGCGGAGCAGGGCGTCACGCGCGAGATCGTGCCGCCCTATTATTCCGTCAAGGAGGCGGTGTTCCCCTTCGTCAAGTTTCCCGGCGTCGACACCATTCTCGGCCCCGAGATGAAGTCCACCGGCGAAGTGATGGGCGTGGGCCGCACGTTCGCCGAGGCCTTCGTGAAATCCCAGCTCGCCGGCGGCACCCGGCTGCCACGGTCGGGCAAGGTATTCATTAGCGTGAAGGATCAGGATCGCGCCAAGGCGGTCGATGTTGCGAGGGAACTGAGCGAGCTCGGCTTCGCACTGCTCGCCACACGCGGCACCGGTGCGACCATCGAGGCCGCCGGGCTCAAGGTCGCAGTGGTGAACAAGGTCGCCGAGGGGCGCCCGCACATTGTGGACATGATCAAGAACAACGAGGTGGTATTGATCATCAATACGGTCGAGGAGAAGCGCCAGGCCATCGTAGACTCGCGGTCCATCCGTACCAGCGCGCTGGCCCAGCGCGTCACGCTATACACGACCATCGAGGGTGCCCGGGCGGCCTGTGCCGGCATGCGGCACCTCGAGGAACTGGAAACTTACGCCTTGCAGACATTGCATGCTGAGTTAACATAGAGTCATGAGCAAGGTTCCCCTCACCAAGGACGGCGCGGAAAAGCTGCGGCAGGAGCTGCACCGGCTGAAGACCGTCGAGCGCCCCAATGTCGTTGCCGCTATTGCGGAAGCGCGTGCCCACGGCGACCTCTCCGAAAATGCGGAGTATGCCGCCGCGCGCGAGAAGCAGAGCTTCATCGAGGGACGCATTCAGGAAATCGAGGGCAAGCTGGGCAATGCCCAGATCATCGATCCCAAGCTGCTGGACGCCGACGGCCGTTGCGTCTTCGGCGCGACGGTCGACCTCGAGGATCTGGAAAGCGGCGACCGGGTCACCTATCAAATCGTCGGCGAGGACGAAGCCGATCTGAAGAACAACAAGATATCCATTTCATCGCCCATCGCACGCGCCCTGATCGGCAAGTATGCCGGCGATATCGCCGAGGTGAAGGCGCCCGGCGGCTTGCGCGAGTACGAGCTTCACGACGTCAAGTACGTCTGAGCTTCCCGTACTCCTGAACCCAGGCGGACACTCTTGCGAAAGCTGGCGGAAAGCCTCTACTGCATATCCGTTACCCTATGGGTCGGTGGCCTCTGGACGATCGGCTTCATCGCCGCCCCCGCGCTGTTCGCCTCGCTGAATGATCGCGTGCTCGCCGGCGAGCTGGCGGGCAACCTGTTCGGCCTCATCGCCTGGGTGGGCATGGCGTGCGCGGCATATCTGCTGGGCTACCTGACGGTGCGACGCGGCCGGGCTGTATTCGGGTCAGGGGTATTCTGGCTGGTGACTGCCATGCTGGCCCTGGCGATGACAGGGCACTTCGGCATCCAGCCGATCCTCATCCAGTTGAAGACCGAAGCCTTGCCCCTCAGCGTCATGGAGAGTGCTTTGAAAAGCCGCTTCGCCGCATGGCATGGCGTTGCCGGTGGTCTTTACGTGCTGCAAAGCCTGCTTGGGATTGCCCTGGTGTCGAAGCAGGGGCGCGGGCGCTGAGTTATTTTCCCTGGCGTCTACGCGGGGCTGCCGGCCGGACGATAGGCTTCTTCTTTGTGCCGGAGGGCTTTTTCGCAGGCTTGGAGGGTGTTGCGGGCGACTCCGGGTTCGCGCGATACACTACCAGGACGTTCCCGATATGCTGAACGGGGGCGGCGTCCAGCCCGGTACAGATATCGGTGAGCAGTCCCTCGCGTTCTTCTCGCTCGACACCATAGACGCGTACCTTGATCAATTCGTGCGCCTTCAGGCAGCGGTCAATCTCAGCAAGGACGCTTTCGCTGAGGCCGTTCTGGCTGATGCTGGCGACGGGATGCAAGCCGTGGGCGCGGGCGCGCAGCGACCTGCGCAAGGATGATGTCAGTTCAATCATTGGCGAATTTTACGCTGTGAAGAAACACAAGACCAGCAAGGCCTGGATGCACGAGCATGTCAGCGATCCCTACGTCCAGCGGGCGAAGGCGGAAGGCTGGCGTTCGCGCGCCGCCTTCAAGCTGATGGAAATCGACGACAGGGACCGCCTGCTGCGGCCCGGCATGGTGGTGGTGGACCTGGGTGCGGCGCCGGGCGGCTGGTCCCAGGTTGCGGCGAAGCGTATCGGCAGCGGCGGCCGGGTGCTGGCCCTGGATCTGCTGGCCATGGCGCCCGTGGCCGGGGTGGAGTTCTTTCAGGGCGACTTTCGCGAGGACGCCGTGCTGACGGAACTGACTTTCCGGCTCGGCGGTCGGCCGGTCGACCTTGTTATTTCCGATATGGCCCCCAATATATCGGGCATAGCCTTATCGGATCAGGCGCGTTCGATGCATCTGGCGGAGCTGGCCCTGGAATTTGCCGTGCGGCACTTGAAACTCGGCGGCAATTTCCTGGTCAAGGTATTCGAGGGCGCAGGCAGTGCAGCCTTCCGCAAGGTGATGAACGCGGCATTCGACAAGGTGGTCGTGCGCAAGCCGAAATCCTCGCGTGACCGCAGCAACGAGGTTTATCTGATCGGGATGGGATGCCGCCCTCAATGACAGCAGGGTCAATTCAGGCAGTTTCCCGGTTTGCGCCGAAAGGTGAACGGTCTTAGAATGCCTTCGTGGTATCGACAACAGAGCGGCCCCTGACGGGCCATAGAGGAATCGCTTGAACAATCATTTCAAGAATCTCGCAATCTGGCTGGTGATCGGCGTCGTGCTGATGACTGTCTTCAATCAGTTCAGCACGCGCCAGGTGACGCAGAATACGCTCGAATACTCCCAGTTTCTCGAGGAAGTGAAGGCGGGGCGCGTCGCCAAGGTGGTGATCCAGGGCCGTACGCTCGAGGCGACCACCAACGACGGCAAGAAGATCACGACCTACGCGCCCCCCGATTTGTGGATGGTGAGCGACCTGCTCAAGAACAACGTCAAGGTGGTGGCCAAGCCGGACGAGGAGCAATCCTTCCTCATGAACATCTTCGTCTCATGGTTCCCCATGCTGCTGCTGATCGGCGTCTGGATCTTCTTCATGCGCCAGATGCAGGGCGGCGGCAAGGGCGGCGCCTTTTCGTTCGGCAAATCGCGCGCCCGCATCCTCGACGAGTCGACCAACACCATCACCTTCGCCGACGTTGCCGGCTGCGACGAGGCCAAGGAGGAAGTGGCCGAACTGGTCGAATTCCTGCGTGACCCCAGCAAGTTCCAGAAGCTGGGCGGACGGATCCCGCGAGGCGTGCTGATGGTCGGCTCGCCCGGCACCGGCAAGACGCTGCTGGCGAAGGCCATCGCCGGCGAGGCCAAGGTGCCCTTCTACAGCATTTCCGGCTCGGACTTCGTCGAGATGTTCGTCGGCGTAGGCGCTGCTCGCGTGCGCGACATGTTCGAGCAGGCCAAGAAAAGCGCGCCCTGCATCATCTTCATCGACGAAATCGACGCCGTCGGCCGCCAGCGCGGCGCCGGCCTGGGCGGCGGAAACGACGAGCGTGAGCAGACGCTGAACCAGCTGCTGGTCGAGATGGATGGCTTCGAGGGCACGGCGGGCGTCATCGTCATTGCCGCCACCAACCGCCCCGACGTGCTGGATCCGGCGCTTCTGCGCCCGGGCCGCTTCGACCGCCAGGTGGTGGTGCCGCTGCCGGACATCCGCGGCCGCGAGCAGATTCTCCTGGTGCACATGCGCAAGGTACCGATGGCGCCTGACGTCAAGGCGGACATCATTGCTCGCGGCACGCCGGGTTTCTCCGGTGCCGACTTGGCCAACCTGGTGAATGAAGCCGCGTTGTTCGCCGCGCGCGGCAACAAACGCCTGGTGGAGATGGAGGACTTCGAGAAGGCCAAGGACAAGATCATGATGGGCGCCGAGCGTCGTTCCATGGTTATGCCCGAGGAGGAGCGCCGCAACACTGCCTATCACGAGTCGGGCCATACGGTCGTAGCCAGGCTGCTGCCGAAGACCGATCCGGTGCACAAGGTGACCATTATTCCGCGCGGCCGGGCACTCGGTTTGACCATGCAACTGCCGGTGGCTGACCGCTACAGCATGGACCGCGAGCGTTTGCTGGAGAATATCGCCGTGCTCTTTGGCGGCCGCATCGCCGAAGAGCTGTTTATGCACCAGATGACGACCGGTGCGTCCAACGATTTCGAGCGCGCCACCGAGATCGCGCGGCGAATGGTGACGCAATGGGGCATGACGGATGCGCTGGGACCGATGGTCTATGGCGAGAACGAGGGTGAGGTGTTCCTCGGCCGCTCCATTACCACGCACAAGAATGTGTCCGAGGCGACCATGCAGCAGGTGGACGCCGAGATTCGCCGCATCATCGACCAGCAGTATGCCTTGGCGCGCCGACTGATAGAGGAGAACAGAGACAAGATCGAGGCCATGGCGAAGGCTTTGCTAGAGTGGGAGACGCTTGATGCCGAGCAAATCAACGACATCATGACCGGCAAGCCGCCGCGCGAGCCGAAGCCCGCGACTAAGCCGCCGTCCAGCACCCCGGCGGACAGCGCTCCAGGCGCGGCGCCCTCCGCGACAGCGCCGGCGTAAGCCGCGCGGATTTAAGACAGCCGGATCGGGGCGACCGATCCGGCTTTGTTTTTATGGCATCTCAACTTCATTGCGGGAATTACCGCCTGTCTCTCGAGCGTCCGCTCGTCATGGGCATCGTCAATGTCACGCCTGACTCTTTCTCTGATGGCGGCCTTTATATTGATGCGGCGCGCGCCATCGCGCATGGGCGGCAGTTGGTTGAGGATGGCGCCGACCTGCTCGATATCGGCGGGGAGTCATCACGGCCAGGTGCGCAAACCGTCTCCGTTGAGGAGGAGCTGCGTCGCGTGATGCCTGTCATCGAGGCGCTAACCAGCGCCGGCGTTCCGCTTTCGGTCGACACGGTCAAGCCCGAGGTGATGCGCCGGGCAGTGGCCGCCGGCGCTTCCGTCATCAACGACATCGCGGCCCTGCAGGCGCCGGGTGCGATGGCGGCAGCCGCGGAGTCGGGCGTCGCGGTGTGCCTGATGCACTTGCGGGGCGAGCCGCGCACCATGCAGGCCGACCCGTCCTATGGCGACGTGGTGGCGGAAGTGCATGAATTCCTCGCCCGGCGCGTGGCGGCGGCGCAGGCGGCGGGCATCGGTGACGAGCGCATCATCGTCGATCCCGGCTTTGGCTTCGGAAAGCGCCTGGCGCACAACCTGGACCTGCTTCGGAACCTAGGGCGCTTTCGCGACCTGGGCGCATGCGTGCTGGCCGGCCTGTCACGCAAGTCCATGCTCGGCGAGATCACAGGGCGGAAAGTCAGTGACCGCGACACGGCGAGCGTGGCGGCGGCGCTCCTCGCCGCACGGAATGGGGCTAGAATCCTGCGCGTGCATGACGTTGCGGCAACGAAGGATGCCCTCGCAGTATGGGCAGCCGCGGAAGCGTAGGGGAACCATGGGACGAAAATATTTCGGCACGGACGGCGTGCGCGGCACGGTGGGCGAGACACCCATCACGCCGGACTTCGTCATGCGACTGGGTTACGCCGCCGGGACCACCCTGGTGGCGCGCGAGCATCTCCCCCAGGGGGAACATCCGGCCGTACTGATCGGCAAGGACACGCGCATTTCCGGCTATATGCTGGAAGCTGCCCTCGAAGCCGGCTTTGCCGCCGCCGGCGTGGACGTCATGCTGACCGGACCGCTGCCGACGCCGGCCATCGCCTACCTGACCCGCGCCCTGAGAGTGCAGGCGGGTGTGGTCATTTCGGCCTCGCACAACCCCTATTCCGACAACGGCATCAAATTCTTTTCGGCGGCCGGCACCAAGCTGCCCGATGCAGTGGAGGCGGAGATCGAGGCGCGGCTGGATCAGCCGATGGGTTGCGCCGAGTCGGCCCGGCTGGGCAAGGCGCGCCGAATAGACGATGCCGCGGGTCGCTACATCGAATTCTGCAAAAGCACCTTCCCGGCCGAACTGGATCTGCGCGGCATGCGGATCGTGATCGACTGCGCGCATGGTGCGGCCTATCACATCGCCCCCAGGGTGTTTCATGAACTAGGGGCTGAAGTGCACGCCATCGGGGCGGAACCTAACGGGCTCAACATCAACGACCATGTGGGGGCGACTTCGCCGCAAGCCCTGCAGCAGGCAGTGGTGGATCAGGGCGCCGATCTGGGCATTGCGCTCGACGGAGACGGCGACCGGGTGATGATGGTCGACGGGAGGGGTCGGCTCTACGACGGCGACCAGTTGCTCTACGTCATCGCGCGACAGCGCCTGGCGAGCGGCGGACTTGCCGGGGTGGTGGGTACGCTCATGACCAACCTCGGCACCGAGCATGCCCTGGTGCAACTCGGCGTTCCCGTCGTCCGCGCCAGGGTCGGCGACCGCTATGTCCTGGAAATGCTCGTCGAGCGCGGCTGGAAACTGGGCGGCGAGAACTCCGGCCACATCATCTGCCTGGATCGCCATACCACCGGCGACGGCATTGTCTCGGCCCTCCAGGTGCTGGCGGCGTTGCGGCTGCAGGAAAACACCCTGGACGAGGCCTGCGCGGGCCTGACGCTTTACCCCCAGACCCTGATCAACGTGAGACTGCCCAGCGGATTCGACTGGCAGCGCCGGCCGGAAATCGAGTCGGCGCGCATGGCGGCTGAGCGCGAACTGGGTGAAAACGGCCGGGTGCTGCTGCGCGCGTCCGGCACCGAGCCGCTGCTGCGCGTCATGGTCGAAGGACGCGAAGCGCTGACTGTGGACGCATTGGCGCGAGGCATCGCCGACGCCGTCCAGCGCGCCGCTGCGTGATCGGCCTGCTGCAGCGCGTCGCCTCGGCGCAGGTGGACATCGACGGGGAGACTGTCGGTGCCATTGGACGCGGCCTGCTTGTGCTGGTCTGTGCCGAACGAGGCGATGACGAAGCGCGCGCGGAGCGGCTCCTTGATCGCCTGCTGAGCTACCGGGTATTCCCCGATGCGATGGGCAAGATGAATCTCGGCCTGCGCGACGTGGTCGGGGGCCTCCTGCTGGTGCCGCAATTCACGCTCGCCGCAGATACCGACAGCGGCAACCGTCCCAGCTTCACCCCCGCCGCGCCGCCCGAGGAAGGGCGGCGCCTCTTCGAGTTCATGGTCTCGCTTGCGGCGGACCGGCATGCCGATACGGCGAGCGGACGCTTTGGTGCCGACATGCAGGTCAGCCTGACCAACGACGGCCCCGTCACCTTCTGGCTCCGCGTGCCGCCCGCCACGCTCTGAGGGGCGTTTCATTTGACCGAAGAGAGCCCAGACGATAAAATCCTCAGCTTTTGACGAATTCGGGAAGGCTGGAACAATGCGGCGCAAACTGGTGGCGGGCAATTGGAAGATGCACGGCGGTCTCGCCCGCAACCGCGACCTCCTGGACAGTCTGGTTCAGGCGGCCGGCAGGGGCGGAAGTGCAGACTGTGCCGTTTGCGTACCATTTCCTTACCTTGGCCAGACGCAGGAACTGCTGAAGGGCACGGCCATCGCCTGGGGGGCGCAGACCGTATCCGAACATGCACAGGGCGCGTATACGGGCGAAGTCAGCGCGGCAATGCTGGCGGACTTTGGCTGCCGCTATGTCCTCGTCGGCCATTCCGAGCGTCGCAGCCTCTACTGCGAGAGCAATGAAACGGTGGCGGCGAAATTCGTCGCGGCGTTGCAGGGCGGGCTGACGCCGATTCTCTGCCTGGGCGAGACCCTCGAGCAGCGTGAGGAAGGGGTCACCGAGACAGTCGTTGCCGCCCAACTCGGCGCGGTCATGCAGGCGGCCGGCACGAACGGCTTGACCAATGCCGTCATCGCCTATGAGCCGGTGTGGGCCATCGGCACCGGCCGCACGGCTACGCCGCAGCAGGCCCAGGATGTGCATGCCTTCATCCGGTCAAGACTGGCCGGGAGCGATGCGGCTCTGGCACTGCGGATGCAGATTCTCTACGGCGGCAGCGTCAAGCCGCAGAATGCCGCCGAGCTGTTCGGCATGGCCGATATCGACGGCGGCCTGATCGGCGGCGCCTCCCTCGTTGCACAGGATTTCCTGGCAATCTGCGCCGCTGCGGCGGGATAACTCTTAGGAACGGATTCGCGATGGAAGGCATGCTTTTCCCTTTGATTCTGACGGTGCACATACTCGTTGGGATAGCCGTTATCGGCCTGGTGCTGCTGCAGCATGGCAAGGGCGCCGACATGGGCGCGGCCTTCGGCAGCGGCTCTTCGGGCAGCCTGTTCGGCTCCTCGGGTTCGGCCAATTTTCTCAGCCGCACGACGGCAGTCCTGGCGACGGTGTTCTTCTTGACCAGCCTGGGTTTGAGCTATCTCGCGACCAATCGCTCGTCGGCGCCGACCAGCGTCATGGAACGGGTCCAGAGCCTGCCCCCGGCGACAACCGTCGATCAGGTCCCGGCGCCGGCGAAGCCGGCCGCCGATGCGGATTCGAAAGCAAAGGAAATACCGAAGTAAGGGATGTTGCGGCGCAAAAAAGAAGGTATAATTTCTTTTTTCGTCGCCATAAGAAACAGTGGCTCTGTCACGGGCTGTATGACGGAACCATGGATCGAATGCCGACGTGGTGAAATTGGTAGACACGCTATCTTGAGGGGGTAGTGGCGAGAGCCGTGTGAGTTCGAGTCTCACCGTCGGCACCAGTAATCCTCCGAGGCCCGCCAGAGCTTCATCCTGGTAGGCTTGTTCAGCAGCGGGAACGTGAAGGGCTCGGCGGACAGGTTGGAAAGACCTTCCGCGCAGACTATGTTGGAAAACTACTTTCCTGTCCTCGTTTTCATACTCGTCGGCCTGGCCTTCGGGTGTGTCCCCATCCTCCTCGGCTGGCTCGTTGCTCCGAATCGGCCCGACAGCGAAAAGCTTTCCCCATTCGAGTGCGGCTTCGAGGCCTTCGAGGATGCGCGCATGAAGTTCGACGTGCGCTTCTACCTGATCGCCATCATCTTCATCCTGTTCGATCTGGAAATCGCCTTTCTCGTCCCCTGGTCGGTGATCTTCAAGGACATCGTGGCTTCCGAGTCCATGCGGCTGTTCGGCTTCGTCGAGATGATGATCTTCATCGGCATCCTGGCCCTCGGCTATATCTACGCCTGGGTCAAGGGCGCGCTGGACTGGGAGTGATCGGGCCATGAGCATCGAAGGCGTACTGGAAAAGGGCTTCGTCACCACCACGCTCGATACGGTCATCAACTGGACGCGCACCGGCTCGATGTGGCCGATGACCTTCGGCCTGGCCTGCTGCGCCGTCGAGATGATCCATGCCGGCTGCTCGCGCTACGACCTGGATCGCTTCGGCATCGTCTTCCGCCCCAGTCCGCGCCAGTCCGACGTGATGATCGTTGCCGGCACGCTCACCAACAAGATGGCGCCCGCCCTGCGCAAGGTGTACGACCAGATGGCCGAGCCGCGCTGGGTGGTGTCGATGGGCTCCTGCGCCAATGGCGGCGGCTACTATCATTATTCCTACTCGGTCGTGCGCGGTTGCGACCGCATCGTGCCGGTGGATGTCTATGTGCCGGGCTGTCCGCCGACGGCGGAAGCGCTGCTCTATGGGCTCATCCAGTTGCAGAACAAGATCAAGCGCACCAGCACCATCGCGCGCTGAAAGACTATTGAGATGGCCTCCAGGCTCGAATCGCTTTGCCAAAATCTGCATTCCGTTCTCGGCGATCGCATTGCAGACATGCGGTCGGCGGGTGGCGAAGTCACCATCGAAGTATCCGCCGGGCACTATCTTGAAGCCGCCCGTACCCTGCGCGACCATCCCGACCTGCGCTTCGAGCAACTGATCGACCTGACCGGCGTCGACTATTCGGCCTGGGGCAACGGCGCCTGGAAGGGCCTGCGTTTCGCCGCAGTGTGTCACCTGCTCTCCGTGTCCAGGAACTGGCGATTGCGCCTGCGCGCCTTTGCCCAGGACGACGGGTTTCCCGTGCTGCCCTCGCTGGTCCAGCTCTGGAACAGCGCTAACTGGTATGAGCGCGAGGCCTTCGATCTCTACGGCATCCTGTTCGAGGGCCACCCCGACCTGCGCCGCATCCTGACCGACTATGGCTTCATCGGCCATCCCTTCCGCAAGGACTTTCCGATCTCCGGCCACGTCGAAATGCGTTACGACCCGGAGCAGCGCCGCGTGGTCTACCAGCCGGTGACCATCGAACCGCGCGAAGTGACCCCCCGCGTCATCCGCGAGGAAAACTACGGGGACGCGGAGCATGGCTGAGATCCGCAATTACACGATCAATTTTGGCCCGCAGCATCCGGCGGCTCACGGGGTATTGCGACTGGTGCTGGAACTCGATGGCGAGGTGATCGTTCGTGCCGACCCGCACATCGGCCTGCTGCACCGCGCCACCGAGAAGCTGGCGGAAACGCGGACCTGGCTGCAGACCGTTCCCTATCTGGATCGCCTTGACTACGTCTCCATGATGTGCAACGAGCACGCCTACGTCATGGCCGTCGAGAAGTTGCTCGGCGTCGAGGTGCCGACTCGCGCCCAGTACATCCGCGTCATGATGGACGAAGTGACGCGCATCCTGAATCACCTGCTCAACATCGGCACGCACGCACTCGATATCGGCGCCATGACCATGGTGCTGTACACATTCCGTGAGCGCGAGGATTTGATGGACGTGTACGAGGCCGTCTCCGGCGCACGCCTGCACGCGGCCTATTATCGTCCGGGCGGCGTCTATCGCGACCTGCCCGACCGCATGCCGCAGTACGAGGTCAACAAGTTCAAGAATGCCGAAACCGTGCGCAGGCTTAATGAGTCTCGCCAGGGCTCTCTGCTCGATTTCCTTGAGGATTTCACGAATCGATTCCCGGCCTGCGTAGACGAGTACGAGACGTTGCTTACCGATAATCGCATCTGGAAGCAGCGCACCGTCGGCATCGGCGTGGTCTCCCCTGAACGGGCACTGGCGCTGGGTTTTACCGGCCCGATGCTGCGCGGCTCGGGCGTCGAGTGGGATTTGCGCAAGAAGCAGCCCTACGAGGTTTACGATCGCATGGCGTTCGACGTGCCTGTCGGCGTCAATGGCGACTGCTACGACCGTTACCTGGTGCGCATCGAGGAGATGCGCCAGGCCAACCGCATCGTCAGGCAGTGCATCGACTGGTTGCGCAAGAATCCTGGACCGGTGATAACCGACAACCACAAGGTGGCACCGCCGCCGCGCGAGAAGATGAAGGCCAGCATGGAGGAGTTGATCCATCACTTCAAACTGTTCACCGAGGGCATGCATGTGCCGCCCGGCGAGGCCTATGCGGCTATCGAGCACCCGAAGGGTGAGTTTGGTGTCTATGCCATCTCCGACGGCGGCAACAAGCCCTACCGCATCAAGCTGCGTTCACCGGGCTTTCCTCACTTGGCCGCCACCGACGAGATGGCGAAGGGCCACATGATCGCCGATGCCACGGCCATCATCGGCACCATCGATCTCGTCCTGGGCGATACGGATCGATAGCGCAGGAAATACCATGCTGAGCCAAGAATCCCGACAACAGATTGACCGCGAAATCGCCAAGTATCCCGCCGAGCAGAAGCAATCGGCCGTGATGGCGGCGCTGGCCATCGTCCAGATGGAGCAGGGCTGGCTGAGCACCGAAGCCATCGGGGCCGTTGCCGACCATCTGGGCATGGCACCAGTGGCGGTCTATGAAGTGGCGAGTTTCTACAACATGTACGACCTCGCCCCGGTCGGCAAGTACAAGATCACCGTATGCACCAATCTGCCGTGCGCACTGTCCGGCGGGGTGCATGCCGCCGACTACCTGAAGCAGAAGCTCGGCGTCGGTTTCAACGAGACCACGTCCGACGGCCGATTCACCCTCAAGGAGGGCGAGTGCATGGGCGCCTGCGGCGACGCGCCCGTGATGCTGGTGAACAACGTGCGCATGTGCAGTTTTATGCAGCCCGAGCAGATCGATCGCTTGCTGGGGGAGTGCAGCTGATGGGCGCCCTCGGCTTCATCCTCGACGCGGCGGAAGGCGAACGCAGCTGGCGTCTCGCGGAATACGTCAGGCGCGGCGGCTACGGCGCGCTGAAGAAGATCATCGACGGGAAGATTCCCCCCGACCAGATCGTCGGCGAACTGAAGAAGTCGTCATTGCGCGGCCGCGGCGGCGCCGGCTTCCCGACCGGCCTGAAGTGGAGCTTCATGCCGCGCCAGTTCCCCGGCGCCAAGTACGTCGTCTGCAACTCCGACGAGGGCGAGCCGGGCACCTTCAAGGATCGCGACATCCTGCGCTGGAATCCGCACATGGTGATCGAAGGCATGATCATCGCCGGCTACGCCATGGGCTGCCAGCGCGGCTACAATTACATCCACGGCGAAATCTGGGACATCTACAAGCGCTTCGAAGAGGCCCTCGAGGAAGCGCGCGCCGCGAAACTGCTCGGCAACAACATTCTCGGTTCCGATTTCAGCTTCGAACTGCAGGCCCACCACGGCTACGGCGCCTACATCTGCGGCGAGGAGACCGCCTTGCTCGAGTCCATCGAGGGCAAGAAGGGCCAGCCGCGCTTCAAGCCGCCGTTTCCGGCCAGTTACGGTCTCTACGGCAAGCCGACCACCATCAACAACACCGAGACCTTCGCCTCGGTGCCCTACATCATCAACGAGGGCGGCGACCGGTTTCTCGAACTTGGCAAGCCCAACAACGGCGGCACCAAGCTGTTCTCCGTGTCGGGCCATGTGAACCGTCCCGGCAACTTCGAGGTGCCGATGGGCACGCCCTTCCGCGACCTGCTCGAAATGGCGGGCGGCATGCGCGGCGGGCGCAAGCTGAAGGCGGTCATCCCCGGCGGCTCCTCCGCGCCGGTGCTGTCGGCCGACGTCATCATGGAATGCACGCTCGACTACGACTCGATCGCCAAGGCCGGCTCGATGCTCGGTTCCGGCGCCGTGATCGTCATGGACGAGACCACCTGCATGGTGAAGGCGCTGGAGCGCCTGTCCTACTTCTACTTCGAGGAGTCCTGCGGCCAGTGCACGCCCTGCCGCGAGGGCACCGGCTGGCTCTACCGCGTCGTGCACCGCATCGAGCACGGCGAGGGGCGCCCCGAGGACCTCGATCTCCTCAACAGCGTCACCGACAACATCATGGGCCGCACCATCTGCGCCCTGGGCGACGCAGCCTCCATGCCGGTGAAGAGCTTTATCAAGCATTTCGGCGCGGAGTTCGAGTACCACATCCAGAACAAGAAATGCCTCGTGCCCGAGGATGTGCAGCGGGCGGGCAGCGGTTTCTTCAAGGTATCGTAGAAAATGCTGGAAATCGAGATCGACGGCAAGACAACCGAGGTGGCGGACGGCAGCACCGTGATGGATGCCGCCCACAAGCTCGGCATTTTCGTGCCGCATTTCTGCTATCACAAGAAGCTGTCCATCGCCGCCAACTGCCGCATGTGCCTGGTGCAGGTGGAAAAGGCGCCCAAGCCACTGCCGGCCTGCGCCACCCCGGTCACCAACGGCATGAAGGTGTTCACGCACTCCGAGTCCGCCGTCAAGGCACAGAAGGGCGTGATGGAGTTCCTCCTCATCAACCACCCGCTCGACTGCCCGATCTGCGACCAGGGCGGCGAGTGCCAGCTGCAGGATCTTTCGGTGGGCTACGGCCAGAGCGCCTCGCGCTACCAGGAAGAGAAGCGCGTGGTGGTGAACAAGAACCTCGGCCCGCTTATCGCCACCGACATGACGCGCTGCATCCACTGCACGCGCTGCGTCCGCTTCACGCAGGAGATCGCCGGCTGGATGGAGCTCGGCCAGGCCTTCCGCGGCGAGCACGCCGAGATCATGCCCTTCATCGAGAAGACGGTGGACTCCGAGCTGTCCGGCAACGTCATCGACCTCTGCCCGGTCGGCGCGCTGACCTCGAAGCCCTTCCGCTTCGCCGCCCGCACCTGGGAGCTGTCGCGCCGCAAGTCGATCAGCCCGCACGACGGCCTCGGCGCAAACCTCATCGTCCAGGTCAAGCACGACAAGGTGCTGCGTGTCCTGCCGCTGGAAAACGAGGACGTCAACGAGTGCTGGCTGTCGGACAAGGACCGCTATTCCTATGAGGCTTTGAATTCCGATTCTCGCCTGAAGAAGCCGATGCTGAAGCAATGCGGCGAATGGCGCGAGGTCGATTGGCAGACGGCGCTGGAGTTCATCGGCACCGATATCAAGCGCGTCGTGCGCGAGCATGGCGCCGCCGCGCTTGGCGCGCTGGCCTCGCCGCACGCCACGCTGGAAGAGCTCTACCTGCTGCAGAAATTCGTGCGTGGCGCCGGCAGCGACAGCGTCGATTGCCGTCTCCGCCAGACTGACTTTTCTCTCGACGGCAAGAAGGTTGTGCCGTGGCTCGGCATGCCCATCGCCGACATCCCAAAGCTCGACCGCGTGCTGGTAGTCGGCAGCTTCCTGCGCAAGGACCATCCGCTGCTGGCCCAGCGCCTGCGCCAGGTGGCGAAGAAATTCACCCGCGTCAGCCTGCTGCATGCGGCGGACGACGATCAGCTGATCGCGCTCCACGCCAAGTCCATCGTCGCGCCGTCGGCACTGGCCGCCGAGCTGGCCGGCATCGTCAAGGCCGCAACCGAGGCGAAGGGCGCGGCAGTCGACCCGGCACTGGCCAATGTGCAGCCGTCCGCGGCGGCGAAGCAGATCGCGGAGAGCCTGGTTTCGGGCGAGAACGCTGCGATTTTCCTCGGCAACTACGTCCAGCAGCATGCGCAGGCCACGACACTGCATGCCCTAGCCCAGTTGCTTGCAAGCATCACCGGGGCACGCTTCGGCTATCTGGGCGAGGCGGCCAACTCGGTCGGCGGATACATCGCCAATGCTGTGCCGGGCGCACAGGGGCTTAATGCGGGGCGCATGTTCGTCGAGCCGCGCAAGGCTTATTTCGTCCTGCACGCCGAGCCCGAACTCGACTGCGCCAACCCGCATCAGGCCATGGCCGCGCTGGCGGGGGCCGACCTGGTCGTGGCAATGACGCCTTTCAGGACGCGCGCCATCGACTACGCGCATGTGATCCTGCCGATCGCGCCTTTCACCGAGACTTCCGGCACGTTCATCAACACCGAAGGCCGCGTGCAGAGCTTCAATGCCGTCGTCAAGCCGCTCGGCGAGGCGCGTCCGGCCTGGAAAGTATTGCGCGTGCTGGGCAACCTGCTCGGCCTGCCGGGCTTCGAGCAGGACAGTTCCGAAGCCGTTCGTGCCGAGGTGCTGGGTGGCAAGCCCGATAACGTCGGTGAACGCCTGAACAATCTGGCGGAGGACCTAACCATCGCTTTGACTGCCGCCACGCCGGCACTCCAGCGCATTGCCGACGTGCCGATCTATTTCGCCGACGACTTGGTACGCCGTGCGCCTTCGCTGCAAAAGACAAGGGATGCGGTGCCGCCCGCCGCACGCATGAATGCCGCCACGCTGGCGAAGTTGGGGCTGAACGCTGGCATGCGGGTGAAAGTCAGTGCCGGGGGGACGGCGATCCTGACAGCGCAACTCGATGACGGCCTGCCCGACGGCTGCGTACGCGTTGCCGCCGGCCATGAACTGACTGCCGGACTGGGCACCCTGCAGGGTGAAATCACCGTGGAGCGTGCCTGATGGAAGCCACGGTCCTTCAGTTCTTTCAATGGTTCTGGAACCTTTTCGGCCTATGGGATGCGCTGTGGGCGCTGGTCGAGCCGGTGTGGCCGCTGATCTGGGTGCTGATGAAGATTGTCGCCATCATCGTCCCGCTGATGCTGACGGTGGCCTACCTGACCCTGGCCGAGCGCAAGGTGATCGGCTACATGCAGGTGCGAATCGGACCGAACCGTGTTGGCCCCAAGGGGTTGCTGCAGCCGATTGCCGATGGCATGAAGCTGTTCTTCAAGGAAGTGCTGGTGCCGAGCGGCGCGAACAAGAGCCTGTTTTTGTTCGGTCCCATCCTCGCCATCGCGCCGGCTTTGGCGGCCTGGGCGGTGGTGCCCTTCTTCGACGGCGGCGCGCTCGCCAACATCGATGCCGGACTGCTCTACCTCCTCGCCATGACCTCCATGGGCATCTACGGCATCATCATTGCCGGCTGGGCCTCGAATTCGAAGTACCCCTTCCTCGGCGCCATGCGTTCTTCTGCGCAGATGGTGTCCTACGAGATTGCGATGGGCCTGGCGCTGATCTGCGTCCTGATGGTGTCGAACAGCCTGAATCTGACGGAAATCGTCAGAGCCCAGGATCGCGGCTGGTTCGCCGACCACGGCGTCGGCTTCCTCTCGTGGAACTGGCTGCCCCTGCTGCCGATGTTCTTTGTCTATTTCATCTCCGGCGTGGCGGAAACCGGACGCGCGCCCTTCGACGTGATCGAGGGCGAGTCCGAGATCGTCGCCGGCCACATGGTCGAATATTCCGGCATGGCCTTCGCCATGTTCTTCCTCGCCGAATACGCCAACATGATCCTGGTGGCGACGCTCACCTCGACCCTGTTCCTCGGCGGCTGGCTGTCGCCGCTCGGATTCCTGACCAATCTGCCAATCATCGGATTTGTGTTTGCGGACGGATTCCATTGGCTTGCGCTGAAGATATCCTTCTTTCTGCTGATCTACCTGTGGATCCGCGCCACCTTCCCGCGCTATCGCTACGACCAGATCATGCGCCTGGGCTGGAAGGTCTTCATTCCGCTGACCCTGGTCTGGATCGCCTTCATCGGCACCTGGATGGTGTCGCCATGGAACGTCTTCAAGTGAGGATCTGAGCTATGGGCGCCAAGGATTTCCTCAACAGTCTGCTCCTCAAGGAGTTGTTCAAGGGCATGTCCGTGACGGGGCGTTACTTCTTCGCGCCGAAAATCACGGTGCAGTATCCGGAGGAGAAGACGCCGCAGAGCAATCGCTTCCGCGGCCTGCATGCCCTGCGTCGATACCCGAATGGAGAGGAACGCTGCATCGCCTGCAAGCTGTGCGAGGCGGTATGTCCGGCGATGGCCATCACCATCGAATCGGCCGAGCGCGAGGATGCGAACGGCCAGACGTCGCGCCGCACCACGCGCTACGACATCGATCTCACCAAATGCATTTTCTGCGGCTTCTGCGAGGAGGCTTGTCCGGTAGACGCCATCGTCGAGACGCGGGTGCTGGAATACCATGGCGAGAAGCGCGGAGATCTCTACTACACCAAGCAGATGCTGCTGGCGGTGGGCGACAAGTACGAAGCGCAGATTGCAGCCGAT